>Ga0209162_1001898_pt1 | contig 19425 bp, 18 predicted proteins | sample YNPNPMetaG_FD_187121 | JGI IMG/M metagenome (GOLD analysis project Ga0209162, IMG submission 187121) | Anoxygenic and chlorotrophic microbial mat microbial communities from Yellowstone National Park, USA - YNP NP MetaG (SPAdes) (version 2) ... | reverse complement strand
CTTGGCGCCAGTGCCACGCTCGCGGCGGCGACGACGTTGCTCGTGCGCGTGTGCACGTTGTGGTTTGCCGTAGGGCTGGGGGCGGTGGCGCTGTTGATGTTGAGTAGAGAAGGCGTAACGGTTGCCGTGCTGAAAACGTAAATTTTGGAAATTTGTCCTGCCTCAAGAGGAATGTAGATGGAGAAAAGCAAGCCGCCAACCACTAGACGCATACGCGATCAGTTGGCTTTGGATTTCTACGAGAGGGTTGCTGTACCGCCTGCACCGTCCACTTTGTCGGATCGAATCGGTACGTTTCAGGATAGTTTGCGCGCGCCGATTCATCGTTGGTTCAAATACCCTGCTGGGTTTAGTTACAAGCTAGTAGAGGCGCTGATTGAAGAGTATCGGCTTGATGAGACGCATTGGATTCTCGATCCGTTTGTCGGTTGTGGTACAACCGCGGTGACGGCAAAAGAGCATAGTGTGAATTGTGTTGGCATCGAGGCACATCCATTTGTGTTTCAGGTTGCACAAACGAAGATTTTTTGGGAATTCGATCTGGGGGTACTGTATCAACGAATCGAAGCCCTGTTGATATTATTGCATAAAAAGTTATCCGGCGATTTCGCGGTGGACATCTCGGAATTTCCTGCATTGATTCACAAATGTTACTCGCCGCGCAATCTGGCAAAACTGAAAATCATTCGGGATACCATCGAGTCGTTTGATTGCACTGCCGAGGAGCGCAATTTGTTTCGCCTCGCGTTAACGGATACGTTGCGTACGGCTTCGAGCGCGGGGACAGGTTGGCCCTATGTCGCGCCGAGCAAGTATCACGCCAAGCAGAGCGAGCGCGATGGCTTGGAGGTATTCACCGAGCAAATTCGTCTGATGTTTGACGATTTGAAGAGTGTGTGGGCGCGTCCGCGCCGACCTGTGGAAATTCGATTGTTAGCAATGGATGCACGCGCGGCATATCCGCTGGCGGCTGAGAGCGTGGATCTGGCAGTGACTTCGCCACCGTATTTGAATAACTATGATTACGCAGATCGCACGCGGCTCGAAATGTATTTTTGGGGCTGGGCAAAATCGTGGGGCGAGATTACAGCACAAGTGCGCGACAAATTGATTATCGCTGCAACCACGCAAATTCGTCGTAGTGATTTTTCAGATGAACCTGTGAGTTCTGACATCAAGGAACTGGACGCGCGGGTGTACGAAGAATTGCGCGCCAGAGTTTGTCAGTTGGAGCGCCTGCGTCTGGAGAAAGGTGGCAAAAAGAGTTACGATTTGATGGTGGCTGGTTATTTCAACGATATGAGTCAGGTCATCCGCCAGGTGTTCCGTGTCCTCAAGCCGCGCGCGCCGTTCGTGCTGGTTTTGGGGGATTCTGCACCCTACGGCGTTCATATTCCAACAGAGGAGTACCTGGGCAGGCTGGGCATTGGCATTGGATTCCAGCGATACGAGATTCGGCAATTGCGGACGCGGGGTGACAAGTGGAATCATAACCCACAACGGCATCGCGTTGCTTTGCGTGAAAGTATCCTGATTCTGGAGAAGTAAAAATGGCAGAGGTGGCAAATCCGGGTAGCGCGCTGGGGGAAGCCATCGGCGCATTGTTGGAAGATGAAATCCATCGAATTTTGAGACCGTTAGCGGAAGCATCGAACTGTGTCTACATTTCCACTGGGATAAGCAATGCCTCAGGCAGAGCCACCAAACTGATTTTGGAGGATAGTGACGGGAATGGCTACAATGTGGATTCGGTGATCATCAATCATCGTTTTCAGCCGCTGGTGTTAATCGAATCCAAGTATATTCGGTACAAGAAACACAACCGCGACAAGGCAAGCTGGGTTTGCACCGCACATACCAAATTACGTGAACGCTACAGCACCGTCCGTAAATCTATTGCGATTCTGATGGGAAGTTGGAGCAAGCCATCCAAGCGATTGCTTCAGAGTTTCGAGGTGGAACTTTTTGAAGTGACTTTTGATGACATATGTAACGTGCTTGCAGAGTTTGGTATCAACTACCGCTGGGCAGAGAAGGACCGCGCGCAAGCCGAAGCAAGCTGGCGTAAATTTAACGCCTTGTCTGACGCGCAACGTAAACAGATTGGACGGAAATTGATTGCCGGGATTCGCGACTCACTACGTGCGTCTCTACAGAGTGCGCTGGATGAGAGTGTGCCGCGTAAGGTCAAGTCTGTCAAAGCCATCATACGAAGCAATCGTGGTGAAACCATGGCATTCCTGTTTGATGATTTGAAATCAGCAGTCACATTTTTACAATCCACCAGTGAACAACAATTATTGGATGTGACTGATTCACCAACGCTTTTGAAAGAATCACGGCAGAAGAATTGAACGCAACAAAATCCGTTACCCTCCAGGATGCGCTCCTTGACGCTACGCGCGCGCTGGGCGCGACAATGCCGTACTATGACGCGCGCTTGCAAGCCGAACTGTTGCTCGCACACGCGCTCGAAACGACGCGGGAGAGTGTGCTGGCGCGTCTGGACGAACCGCTGGCTCCCGACGTGGCGGCGCGTTACGCCGCCAATGTTGCGCGTCGCGCGAAACACGAGCCGCTGGCATACATTCTGGGGCATCAGCAATTCTACAACCTCGACTTTGTGGTGGATCGGCGCGTGATGATTCCACGTCACGAGACCGAGATGCTGGTGCAACTCGCGCTCGAACGCGCGCGGCGCAAAAACGCGCCAGTGATTGTGGACGTTGGCACGGGTTCAGGCGCGCTGGCGGTGACGCTGGCACATCACTTGCCCGATGCGCGCATCATCGCCACCGATATTTCGCGCGACGCACTCGAGGTCGCGCGACTGAACGCGCGACGCTTGAACGTCGAGGCGCGCATCGAGTTTATCGAGAGTGATTTGCTCGAGCGCGTCAGTGTCCCGTTCGATATCCTCGTGGCGAATCTGCCCTACATTCCGCGCGCGCGGTTTGACGCATTGCCGCGTGAGATTCGCGCGTTCGAGCCGCGCCTCGCGCTCGATGGTGGCGAAGACGGACTGGTCGTGTTTCGCCGTCTGCTCAGCCAGCTGTCCGAGCACGCCGCACGCGGCGCGATTGCCTTGCTCGAAATTTCGGAGGAGCAGGGGCAGAGCGCGCTGGAATGCGTTTATCGCGCGCTACCGCGCGCTATCGCGCTACTGCATCGCGATCTGGAACTGCTCGACCGTGTGGTGGAAATTGTCCTCAGTGAGGCAATGGGGCAGTTGAACAGCTGATCAGTCGAAAATCAAAAATCGTAACTACTTCACCCTGGGTCATTGCGAGGAGGCGTTTTGTGCCGACGAAGCAATCTCCACACGGCGAATTTGGGGATTGCTTCGCAAAAAACGCTCGCAATGACAAGGGGCTGAGTAGATACCAAAAATCGAAAATCCAAAATGACCTACAAACTCATTGTTGCCGATCTGGACGGCACACTCCGTGCCGACCAACAACCGTTTACGCCGCGTTTGCGTGAGGCAGTACAGCGCGCGCAGGAACGTGGTGTGCGCGTCGTCATCGCCACAGGGCGAATGTATCGGACGGCGGTGCCGTTCGCGCGCGATCTGGGCTTGACCAGCGCAATCATTTGCGATCACGGCGCGACGATTCGCGATGTCTCTTCGGAACAGGTGTTGTTTCAAAAGACCGTCCCGCTCGATCTGGCGCGCGAGGTAATCGAATGTGCAAGTGATGATCTGTCGGTGCTGGTGTGCATCGCCGAAGAATTTTACACGCCGCGCCTCACGCCGAACATCGCCAGGTTTGTTGACCTCTATCGCGATTATCTGCACGTCATCCCGAATCTGGCGGATGCCTTGCCGGGAGAACCGCAAAAAATCATTTTCATCAACGACGAATCGGTGACCGAATCACTGTTCGTCGAGTTGAAAATTCGCTTTAGCAACGTGCTGCAAGTCGTTCAGTCGTGGCACACCTACGTTGAACTGACGCATCGTGACGCATCGAAAGGGAATGCGGCTGCGTGGCTCGCGCAACGCTGGAACATTCCGCGCAATCAAGTCATCGCGCTGGGCGATCAAGACAACGACCGTTCGATGATCGAGTGGGCAGGCTTGGGCGTCGCGATGGGCAATGCGATTGAGCGCCTCAAAACGATTGCCGATTTTGTCGCGCCGCGCGCGGAGGAGGATGGCGCGGCGGTGGTGATTGAGCGATTTGTGCTGAACTAAGGTGATCACTGACGACAGGCGGTCATTGGAAATGAAAACCCAGATTCTTCCCGCCGACGATGCGCAGGCATTCGAGCAAGCGGTGCAGTTGTTGCGCGCGCATCGTGTCATCGCGTTTCCCACCGATACGGTGTACGGCATCGGCGCGCACGGTTTCAGCGAGCACGCCATTGCGCAGCTCTTTGTCGTCAAAACGCGCGAGCGCGGCAAAGCGATTCCGTATTTGCTCTCCGATGCGGAACACCTGCCGCTGGTCGCGCGCGAGATTCCTGATGCCGCGCGTTTGCTCGCGACCAAATTCTGGCCTGGCGCGCTCACACTCGTCGTACCTGCGTCTGCGCGCGTGCCCAAGATTTTGATCGCGGGTGGCGATACGGTCGCCGTGCGCGTGCCGAATCATCGCCTCACGCGCGCGCTGATTGACGCGCTGGGTGTGCCACTCGCCGCGACGAGCGCGAACATTTCGGGAGGACGCGATCCCGCGAATGTGAACGACGTCCTCGCGCAACTCGATGGACGCATTCCGCTGATTCTCGATGGCGGTGCGACGCGCGGCAACGTTCCTTCGACGGTGGTTGACGTGACCACGCATCCTCCAAAGATTTTGCGCGTCGGAGTGATTGCGGTGGAGGCGATTGAACGCGTGCTGGGTTTCAAGTGCATGCGGGTTGACCTTTAGCAGATTCAGGAGGTGGGCAATGTTGCCTAAACGAATGAATGAATTTTTGCGCGATCTGTTACCCGAGGACGTGTGGCAGACGCGTCGCATCGAAGAGAACGGTTTGTGTTATCTAGAATTCACCTCGCAAGATGTCGAGTTGTTGCATCGGCTGGGAATCGAGGTGGACAATTTGGGGCCACGCCTCGTGGTGTGTATGTGGAACGAGCGCGAGCCACAGGAAATCGGTGGCTATCTCGTCGTGGACAATGTGGCGATGGGTCTGCCGGCGATGGGCGGCATTCGTCTTTCGCTCGATGTGACGCCCGCGATGATTTACAATCTGGCGCGCGGAATGACGATGAAGAACGCGGCAGCCGATTTGCCGTACGGCGGCGCCAAAGCCGGCATCGTCGCCAGCACAAATCTTTCACCTGCTGAGCACACCGCCGTCATTCGTGGCTTTGCGCATCTGATTCGACGCTATGTGCGTCTGTACAACCCCGGTCCCGATGTCGGCACGAACGATCAAGACATGAAAACGATCGCCATTGAGAATGGACTGGACGCGGCGTTGTCGAAACCGGTGGAGATGGGGGGAAATCGCATTGACCAGCTGGGTGCCGCTGCTGGCGGTGTGCTCATCGCGCTCGAAACGTTGTATCACGAGGCGCCGCGCTTGCGCGTGTTGCCCCAGTTTCGGAATCTCGAAATTCCACCCTGGGACCAAGTGACTTGCATCGTGCAGGGATTCGGCGCGGTCGGCGCGGGCTTTGCGCGTTTTGTGCTGGAGATGCAAAAGCAAACGGGACGCGCGCCGCGCATCATCGGCATTAGTGACGCATCGGGCTATTTGTTTTGCGAAACTGGTCTGGACATTGCGCTCTTGCTCGCGCTGCGCGAAAAAAATCCGCTCGTCACCAAGCCGTACTTTTTGGCGCATCCCGATTTGCCCACCGACGATTGTCCCGCGCTCAAATTCTCCAGCGCGCGCGATGACTTGTTGCGCGAGAATGCGTTTGCGCTCATTCCCGCCGCGCCCAAAGCGAATTACCTCGATGTGGATGAATCGTCGCAACCTTCGATGACGCTCGCCAAAGCCGGACGCTGGACGATGATCGTTGAAGGCGCGAATACCTACTCGCCCGACCCCAAGCGCAAAGCCGCGCGGCGCCGAATGGAGCGCCAGGTGTATCAGGAACGCGGCACGCTCATCGCCACCGACTTTTTGGTCAATTCGGGTGGAGTGATTTTTGCCGCGCACGAGCGGCTCATCCCCACGCCGTCCGACTTGCGCATTCCGAACGAGTTGCTGGGCAATCGCGCCGCCGTAGACAAGTGGCTCACCGATCACGCGCGCGAGTTTGCGGAACTCGCCGACAAGCGTCGCATCGCCGCGGAGAAAAAGCGCGACGAGGTGATTCGTCGCAATATGATCGAGCTGGTGGATGGTCTGATTGCCGATGAAGACGCGCTGCCGTGTCAGGTCGCGGAACGCATCAGCATCCGCCGCATCGTCAGCAAAGAAAGTTTGCGCGTGGTGCGCGATGTGATGGTCGAGATGGCGACCGCGCCGCTGGGGGCGAGTGTGCAGGATGCGGCGCGTGTGCTCATCGAAAAGAACACGGACATTCTCTCCGTGCTTGCGCCCGATGGTCGCGTGGTGGGGATTGTGACCGATTGGGACATTACGCAAGCCGCGGCGCGCGGCACCATCGAAGGGGTGAAGGTGGACGATGTGATGACGCGGCAAATCGTTTCGTGCGGACCCGATGATAGCATTCTGGAAGCGGTGACGCTGCTGGAGCAACACGACATTTCCGCGCTACCGGTACTATCGAAAGAAGGGCGCGTGCTGGGCGCAGTGAGCGCGGATTTGCTCGCCACACGGACGTTGTATCGGTTGTTGTTGGGGGAACAGCAGGGATGATGAACAAGCCCCGAAGGATCGCAATCCTTCGGGGCTTTTATTCTCCCTCCAACTTGTCTGCGTACCACCTCAAATAATCGCTCACGTGCGCTGCCCAATAGTTGCTATCGTGACCGCCGCTCCACGAGTTTTGAAAATCGTGGGGGATGCTCAGCGCGTCCAAAAGCGCGTGCAACTCTTTGACTGCATCGCCCCATTGTTTATCCTCCGCGCCAGCGTCTATCCAGATTTTCAAATCGCGCCACGTTGTGGTATTCCGAAAGAGCCATAGCGGATCGTACTGCCGAAAATATTCGCGGTCACCAAAGAAAGGTAACGAGCCGTCCGCGCCGCGCGTGGAAGGACTGTGCGCGCCCACCACGCGGAACACCTCGGGATGCGTGAGCGCGAGCATCAGCGCGCTCTGTCCGCCGGACGATAAGCCGCCAATCGCGCGACTTGTCGGTCGCGCGAGCGTGCGATAGTTCGCGTCCACGTACCCAACGACATCGCGCCAGACGTAATCGCCCCAAGGTTTGCCATCGCTGCCGGGCACCGGCGCGTGGTTGAACCACCACGATTTTTCGCCTTCGGGCATCACCAGAATCATCGGTTGCACTTGCCCGCCGCGAATGAGCGCGTCGAGCGCGTGACACAAGCCGTAGGTTGCCCACTCGCGATAATCGCCGGCAAAACCAGAGAGCATATACAACGTCGGATAGCGGCGCGTGGAGGTGTGATAGTCGGGCGGCAAGTAAACGAGAATCGGCATCTCTTTGCCGATGAGCGGGCTGAAGAATCGCGTATCGAGCAATTGACTCGCGGCAAAACCGTACGGGGGTTGCGGTGTCACTATCGGCAAGACGATTGTGCTGGGACGCGGAATCGTGGGACGTTCGGGCGCGAGTTTTTCGACGATGTCGCAGGGCATGGTGGGCGTAGCGGTGGGCGCGCGAGTGGGTTGAATGGTGGGCGCGGCGCGCGTTTCCACCGCGCAACCCGCGATGAAGAGCGCGAATAACGCAAGTAAAATTTTTCGTAACCGTTCACGTGTCATTGCGAAGAGCGTTTTTTGCGACGAAGCAATCTCCGCGCTACGATCTTCAGTCAGCAACGTTGGGGATTGCTTCGCAAAAACCGCTCGCAATGACGGAGCGGGCTGAATGGTTACGATTTTTCGATTCATCATTGCCCCACAAGTTTTGCCGAGTACCACAACAAATAATCGGCAATGTGATGCATCCAGTACGTAAAACCTTCGTGCGAGCCGGGCCAATCGCCATGCCATTCGTGCGGGATGTTGCGCGCGACGAGCAAATCGTGAAATGCCAGCACGCATCGGTCAGAGCCGGTGCCACACTCGCGCACCTTGTCGTCGCTGGCAGCCACATCGAGCCAGAGCGTCAACTGACGCGCGTTCTCCGTGTTTTTGACGAGCCAGATCGGATCGAATGGGTTAAACCAATTCCAATCGTTGATGTACGGAATCGAGCCATCTGCGCCGCGAAACGATGGACTGTGCGCGCCGACCATCGCAAACACTTCGGGATGCGTGAGCGCGAGTGAAAGCGCGCCTTGTCCCCCCAGCGAGAATCCACCAATCGCGCGACTGGTGCGCTGTGGAATCGTGCGATAGTTCTTGTCCACGTAATTCACTACATCCTGCCAGATGTAATCGCCCCAGCGTTTGCCATCGGTACCCGGACCGTGATTGAAAAAGTACGACGGCGCGCCATTCTCCATATAGCCGTTGGGTTGAACGATAATCATCGGCTGGATGTCCCCTGTGTTGGTCAACCGTTCAGCGATGTCCTTTAGTCCCCACTGTTCCCATTCGGTTGTGTTGGGCAGGTTAAAGCCGCCGTAGCCGTGCAGCAGATACAACACGGGATAGCGTCGAGTCGTTTGGGTGTTGTAGCCCGGGGGTAAGTAAATCAGAATCGGACGTTCTTCATTCAAAGCGGCGCTGCGGAACTTTGTTTGAATGCGCGTGATGTTGCCGCTGGGACGCGGAAAGGGCGTCGGTGTGAGTGTGATGGTGGGTGTAGCCGTGGGCGTGGGAGTGTGTGTCAAGGTCGGTGTAGGAGTTGGTGTTAGCGTAGGCGTAGGAGTGTTCGCGCGCCTGGGGATGCCTGTCGCAAGACGCGGCGTTATGGCGGATGGAGTGAATGTTGGCGAGGGCGACGGTGCGGATACTCGCACAGGTGAGGTACACCCACCTAACAGCCATGTACCGAGAACAAGCAAGGAGAGCCAGACGAGGCGCATTGTGCGTCAATGATCCAGGGGGTCGGCGAGTTCTTCGTCGCGCAAGAATTGCAGCGCGCGTGCGCGCATCTCTGGAACAAGTTCATGCGATACGTTGGGGAAGACAACGAGGGAAACTTTGATGCCCAGGTTCTGGAGGGCTTGCTTGAACGATTCAGCGCGCTCGACGCGCGTACGCCCGCCATACGGATCGAACGCGCGCGCTACATCGTTAGGCTGATTATCGCGCTCGCCGACGCCGACCCAGAAGGAGACTTGTTTCAGCGCTTGCCAGTTAATCGGCTTGCCCACACATTCTTGCAAGTCACCGACGCCGTAAGGGAACGGTACGATTGTTGGTGTGCCTTTGCCGCTCGCGACTTGTTCGGTGGGCATTGTGTAGGCGCCTGCGGAAAGTACAGCGATACTTTTGACCCGTTCGGGATAAAAGTAGGTAAAGCGATGACCCAGTTGCGCGCCGCGCGAGTAGCCGTAAATCAAAACCTGGCGATAGAATTTCAGATTCAAGCGTTGCGGCAAAACGTCCAGTGTGTCCACAAGTCGTCGGGAGAGTGTGAGATCGTCTTCTCGGAGTTGTTGTGGATCAAAGTAATCACCGTACGGCAGTGTGGGGGCAACGAGCACCCAGTTATTGGCTTCGGCAATTTTGATGAGATTCTGGGAGAACGCCTCGCCGCGATTTCCCATGCCGTGCAAGGCTAGAAAAATACGCAAGGGCTGGCGCGAGTGCGCTTGTGGTGGAAGATGCACATACAATTCCGCGCCTTCAAAAGGTTGACGTGAAGCACGCGTGATCGTCGCAGACGGAGTGGTGCGCGCCGTTGTTCGCTTTTCCTGCTGGATGGATTGACGCTCTGTCTCGGCGTCTGGGCGCGCAGAATCCAATGGGCGTGGACTGACGTGAGGTGTTGGGGTGGGAGGCAAAAGGATTGTACGCGCTCTAGACGTGACACCACCACTGTTTTCTGCGCTGGCTCGTGTGACCTCCGGCGGTGCATCAACGGGGGCGGTACTGCAACCGAAGAGTACAGAAACAACAAGCAGGATGAGAGCGGCGTGGGCAAGGTATTTCATCTATGATTGTGTCCTGTTGAATTAAAGTGATCTATCACCATTATAGCGCGTAGAGACCAGGATGTAAAGTCAGTGAACAAAATCCACTGTTGCCACGTTGCAACCAGGTCCATCGTGGGTCTTGATATAGTACCCTCTGGATAACGGATTGCCACTCGCATCCACGATGAACACCCACCAGTTGCCATCCATTCGTTGTCCTTCCGCGATGCCCAACCGATAGCGTCCTTCCCATTCGGGCGCCTGATGTTTGTGGTCGCGTGGATCGGTGCCGGTGATAAAATCGTTGATGAGGGGTTCGGCGTGTTCGGCGTGGGAAAGACGAACGATGACGCCGTTCTTTTTCACCCCATTCTCGTACACCGTACCTTCGATGCGCGTGTTCGTGTCGGTGACGCAGCCTTTGAACACCGGGCGATAGTAGTAACCGCCAAAGAGATCAGCGGTCGGAGGAGGCGGAGGTGGTGGCGGCGGTACGGTGGGCTTGGGGATGGGTGTGCGCGTGCGCGTGGCAGTGGGGCGCGCGGTGGGAGGCGGAGGCGGCGGTGGGGTGAAGGTGGGTGGTGGTGGTTGCGTCGGTGGCACGCGCGTGAACGTCGCGCGCGCGGTGGGCGCAAGCGTTTTGGTTGCGGTGGGATTCACGCGCGCTATCAGGTTGCCGGTTTGGCAACTCAGGATAGCCAGGACGCCAAGACAGGTGAGTAAGACAAATTTGTGCCGGTGGGCGTATTGCATATTGCGATTGCCGATTGTTGATTGCCAATTGCCGATTTTCGATTGCCGATTCAAATCGCAAATCGAAAATCAAAAATCATTTGTCATTTGCTCATTTGTCATTCATCAATGATACCGTTTGACCTCGAAGCGATACAGTTGCACCGGTTCGTTGGGGTCGGTGATGTTGGCTTTGTAGACGCGCGTGTAGTGGTATTGTTTGTCGGCAGTGTCAATGCCTTCCAGATCGGGCAAAAGCAAGCCGCGCTTCCAGGGATTTTTCAGCGATTGCACAATCAAGCCATGCTTTTTGGGGTCTTGATCGCGAATCGAATCAATCGGCACAGGTTCGGTGAGAACGTCCACTGAAATATCGAGGGTGCTGAGTTCTGCCGGCGTGACCGGTGGAAAGCGCGGGTCGCGCGTCGCCGCGCTGATGGCATTGGCGATGATTTCTTCGGCGAGATTGTCGCGCGCCGGCTCAATCGTGCCGATGCAGCCGCGCAATTCGCCATCGGGCAAGTGCAACGAGACAAACACTCCCGCGCGCGTTTGCATCTCCGCCGGCAATTCGCGTGGGGGTTTGATCTGTTTGTGCTCGCGCACGTATGCCTCGATGGCTGCGCGCGCCAGTTCAACAAACGGGTGATGTTTGTGTGGAGTACTCATAAGCGCGTCCTCCCCCCGATTCGTCGGTAAGACGAATCTAGCGCCGATAAAAATCAACGACCCCTGCCCAACACGTGCCGGGCACATCGGGTCCCACAGGATTCATATTGATTGGGCCTCCCACATCGGAGACACGCCGACCACCTTCGATGAGCCAGACGTAATGCGGACCGCGCGCGGTGCCGGGTCCGCCGGGCGTGGAGAGGGTGAAGGTGTAGAATCCGTCGCCTTCTGTCTTGATGGTCACCCAGGGATTGTTGCCGGTCGAGTCTCCCAGTGCAACTGTGATGCCGGCAACGCCTCCGGCGTCCGGACTCTGGCTCTCGTACACACGTCCCTTGATGTATTGATTGCCCGCATGTGTGCAACTGATGTTGGTTGCGGCGTACGGGAACTGCGGTGGCGGTGGAGGTTGTGGTTGTGGTGGCGGTACGGTGGGCGGTGGTTTCGTCGCGGGACGTCGCGTCGCCGTCGGTGGAATACGCGTCGCGGTGGGTGGTGGTGTCGGAGAGGGAGGTAGCGGCGTCGGTGTGGGCGGTACGCGTGTAAAGGTCGGGCGTAGTGTCCGAGTTCTTGTTGGGGCAACCGTAGCCTGAGCGAGAAACGTATCGGTCAGGTGACAACCAAGTGCACCCATCACCAGAACCAGGCCGAGCGCGAAACGCAAGCCCCACGATTTCATCTGCATTTCTCGAGTTCACTCCTTAAAGTTGTTACGGAGAGCATTGCGCCCTCCGTCAAGACGCGGAAAATTATACCACAAAGTGTGTGAGCGGCAAACGCGACTCACGCGGATTCCGCGCGCGCTTTGCGATACGTGCTGGACGATTTGCTTTGCGCGCGCCGATACGTGGTGCGATAACTGGGCGCGAGAATTTCGTTGACCGAACTACGCGCCAGATCGAAGATACGCGATTGGATGCGCGCGTCAATCTCTGCCTCGCGATGAATCGTGATGATGGTGGGCAGTTTAGCCACGTAACGATAGTCAATAATCTGGAACAATTTTTCGCGCGCCCAGGGGGTAGCATTCTCCGTGCCCAGATCATCGAGCACGAGCACCGGCGCGCGGCGCGTCTCATCGAAACGCTGGTCGTACGAGACGGTGCTCCCCGGCGCAAAAGTCGCGCGCAAGTGATCGAGCAGGTCGGGCACAACGACAAACATCGCCGTACCACCGCGTTTACAAATCTCATTGGCGATGGCAGCCGCCAGGTGTGTTTTGCCGCAGCCGTACTCGCCGGTGAGCACCAGAAATCCGCGCGGATTTTCGGCAAAGTCTTTTGCGGTGTAAAAGATGCGGCGCAAGTTGGTGCGCGCATCGCCTTTGAGTTCCTGCTCGCGCCAGTCAAACGTCTCAAAAGTCATATCGCCGTACAGCGCGAGGTTCGACATTCCTGAACCGCTGGTGTCAATGCCACCCTGTCGAAAATCGGGCGCCAGAATCGTGACGATTTTGCAGAACGTGGTATCCGCAAGGCGCGAGCGCACGCGCGGGTCAATCTCTTCGAGTTCACGATTCGTCGTGACGACGGTGGGGAGTTGCGCGTTGTAACGATAGTTGAACAGTTGAAATAGTTTTTCTTGCGCCCACGCCGTCGTGGCTTGCGTACCGAGATCGTCGAGAATGAGGCAGGGGACGGTGCGAATATTCTCAAAGCGATCATCGTACGACACGCGACTGGTCGGCGCAAACGTCGCGCGCAAATGATCGAGCAAATCGGGGACGACGACGAAGAGGACCGCGATGCCGCGTGCCAGACATGCGTTGGCAATCGCCGCCGCGAGATGCGTCTTGCCGCAACCGAGTCCTCCTTTGAGTAACAACCAGCCGCGCGGATTTTCGGCGAACGCGCGCGCGGCTTCGTACGCATCGCGCAGATTTTTGCGCTTGTCCGGTGGCAAGCCGATGCCGTCGGGGCGAAACGTGTCAAAGGTCATCTGCGGCAGATGACCCAAGCCGCTCTTCTGGCGCACGTCTTCCAGACTCGCTTGCTGCGTCTCGCGAATTTTACATTCGCACGGAATCGCGCGACCAAAGTCGGGATGATCCACCGGCACATCGCGGCGAAAGAATCCGACGCCGTGACAAATTGGACAGACGTTAGCGTTTGATGAAGGGGGCATAGGTTTCGTCATACCACGTTTTCTTTTTCTGGCGGGCGTCGCGCCCTTCGGTCTTCCAGCGTTCGAGGATTTTGCGCGCGTAACGCCAGCTGCGCTTGTTGTTCTCGACGGCGAGGCGAATCGCATCAGCGATCCACTCGCTGGGGTATTCGCGTTCGGCTTCTTTCAGTTCTTCGACGAGCATCGGCGTGAGCAAGCCGATGTTTTGTTCGTACAGCGTAAAGATGTTGGGACGTTCTGATGGTGAAACCGGTTCGGGCGCGAGGCTGGCGCGCGGCGGCGCTTCCTGTTCGATTTTTTCGAGCGCGCGTCGTCCGCGTTCCGTGTTCATAAAGTACCACGTCTCTTCGGCACTGTTCCATTGCAAGAGTGTGCCGCGCTCGACCGCGCGCGCGAGCGCGCGCGCGAGGGCTTGATCGGGTTGGGCGGCGGCGGCAAGGGATTGGAGCAACGTGCGATCCGCGCGCAGTTCGCTGGCGCGCACGTACGGTGTTTTGCGATGCGCGAGTAGCCAGAAGAGATGCAGGGTCACCTTGAGTTCTGCCAGATCGTCAATTGCAGGGAGGAGTTCGCTGAAGAAGAGATTGGGCAGCGGGGTGACCTCTAACTTGCCTGCGGGAAAACCGGAAAAGAGTTTCATTGCGGTGCCGCTTCGAGATTCTTGAACGTGGCTTGTTCCTCGGCGAAATATAACTTCAAGTCGCGCGTAGGACCGTGCCGATGTTTCGCCACAATCACTTCGGCAATGTTGCCGGGGTATTCTCTATCGGTGCGCGGATGTGCCTCGCGCCATTTTTCGATGGTCGGATAGTACATTTTTTCGCGGTAGATGAAGATGACTACATCAGCATCTTGTTCGATGCTGTTGTGAACAATGAAATCATTGGCGACAAAGTTATGGAATTCAGGTACCGTCGCGTCAAAGACCTCTTCTTCACCCTGATCTGTGATTGAAACAATCTCATCCCAGAAAATATCCGATGTGGCGAGGGCTTGCAAACGTGGCTCAGGTAGTATGTTCGCGATGTGTTGCAAGCGCGTACGACTGACTCCATGTTTATGGCGATTAGTTCCATCGTGTGCCCAACCAAGGCGTTGATGAAGTTCGCGCAGACTCCATCCGCGCGTCCGACGTGCCTGCTCAATTTCATTCCAGATTTGTTTGGGAACAACATCGTAATTTGGGTTGGATGAGATTGTCTCAAGCACGGAGAGCGCTTGGGGAATTATTTCTGCTCTCGTGCCGAAGATGCCGACTATCTTGAAGAACTTGAGTTGCTCTTCACGTCCCTGGATATGCAATTGATACGTTGGACGATAAGCTCCCTGGCGATTGAGTCGAATCGTACTTTGAATGCCTAGACGCAGTAACAGATGTTGTATTTGTTCAACCAGGATTCTGCTTGTGGAAGCGTAAAAGACCACATAACCGCGACCTCTGGACGTACGGCTGATGTTTCCATCGGTTGCCCAAAGGTGCTTCAGGAAAAACGCTATCTGTTCACCACTTAACGTGAGGATTGGCTCAGGAATGATTTTTTCTGGCGAACGCTGTCCGTAGATATTCAAATCCTGCAACCATTGAGCAATTGGATTGTGCTTCCCGTGAGTCAGATGTTGATTCGCACTAAGGTAAATGTGATACCAATTCTTTTGTCGCACCCAGCGTGGTGTGACATCAAACGCGCGCGCGGCAGCAGTTGCAACCGCCTCAAGGCAAATGGGGTCTGAGTTGGTATAGTGCAATGGTTGACGCGCCACGTAGCAGCCATCGCCAAGGAGATGTGCTAACAGCAGCAAGCGATCTTCTGACCAGATAGCAGGTTGAGCAGGAACTTGCGTCAGGGTGCGTGGTAATGCAATGCGGTCTCCGATGTGCAAATCGCTCAGCGGCGTCCACCCACTCAGGCGATAAAAAGGATGATTGGCTGACGCGCGAATGCGCCGCCCGGTTCGCGTTTGCAACTCGAACACGCGTTTGCGTCCACTGGGAAAAGCGCGCGTGAGTGTCGCTGAACGCAAGCGCAGGTTTTCATCCATCGCCAGGACGGGAATGGGCTTGCCGTACGCCACCAGCGCGTCGAGTCGAATGCGCTCGCCTGTATCGGCGCGTGTAACAAGTGTGTCACCCGTGAGGCAACCACTCTCGCGCAAATCCGCCAACTGCGGACGATGGTCCTGACGCGATTCGACGGCGCGCGAGAGTTGCGAGAGTGCGACGACCGGCACTTTGAGTTCGCGCGCCAGTTCCTTCAACTGCCGCGAGATTTGTGAAATCTCCTGTACCCGATTCTCGACACGACCGCGCACCGTCATCAATTGCAAATAGTCAATGATGATGAGATCAAGCCCGTGTTCCGCGTGCAAGCGGCGCGCTTTGGCGCGAATTTCGATGGGCGTTAGCGCGGCACTATCGTCAATGAAAATCGGCAATTCCGCCAGTTCGCCCGTTGCGCGCACCAGGCGCGCGTAATCCTCATCGCTCAGTTTGCCTTGCCGCAGCGCCGTCGCATCAATCTCGCCGAGACTGGCGACCATCCGTTGCACCAACTGCTCGGCGGACATTTCAAGCGAAAAGAGGGCGATGTGTTTTTTGTAACGCATCGCGGCGGTTTGCATCAACGACAGCGCAAACGACGTTTTGCCCGAACCCGGACGTCCAGCAATGATAATCAAGTCCGAGGGTTGAAAGCCGCCCAGCAGTTTATCGAGGTCAATAAAGCCTGTCGGCACGCCCAGCAGTTCGCCCTGATGCCGCTGCACATAGTCGAGGTGATCCATAAACTGGTCTACCGCGACGCGCATCGAAATCACATCGCGGCTGAGACGACGCTGGGCAACTGCAAAGACGGCTTCTTCCGCGCGATCGAGAATCGCGTCAATGTCTTCGTCGCTCGCGTAAGCAATCTCGGCGATGCGACCCGCCGCGCTGATGAGGCGTCGCTGCGTGGCAAGTCGTTCGACCAAGCGCGCGTAATGCTCGATGTGAATCGCGCTGGGGACGGCGTTGATGAGCGCGGTGATGTACGCCGCGCCCCCCGCTTCGGCGAGCTGGTTGCGCCGTTCCAATTCGGCGACGACGGTCAAAAAGTCAATCGCTTCGCGGCGTTCGTGCAACGCATAGATGGCTTGAAAAATCCACTGGTGCTTTTCGAGATAAAAATCTTCCGTGTGCAGAATCGGAATAACCTGGACGATGGCTTCGGGGTCCAGCAACAATGCGCCGAGCACGGCTTGCTCGGCTTCGACATTGTGGGGGATTGTGCGGTTGGGAGAAGGAGTGGTTGGGGTGTCCATGCGACCCGTCGTTCACCGATTCACTGCTCTTCGGGTGGAATCTCGTGCTTGCCCAGATCGTCCAGGTCGAGGTCTTTGAGGACATCGCGGAATGCATCCAGTTTTTCTTCGGGTTCTTCTTCGGTTTCCTCGCGGCTGGGACGAATCGCGGCGCGCGCCATCACCGATTCGTTCACGCGAATCGGAATCCCCAGACGCACAGCGAGCGCGATGGCATCGCTGGGGCGCGAATCCAGCGTGACGCGCTTGCCGCCGACCTCCATCACAATCTCGGCATAAAACGTATCGTCGCGCAAATCGGTGACCAGAATGTATTGTGCGCGTCCGCCCAGTTGCGTAATCAGGGCTTTGAGCAAATCGTGTGTGAGCGGACGGGCGGGTTGCGTCCCCTGCAACGCGATGGTGATGGCGTCGGCTTCAAAGGGACCGATCCAGATCGGAAGAAAACGCTCGTCGTCGTCTTTCAAGACCACAATGCGATGCGGTGAGACCAGACTGATTCGTACGCTATCTATGGTGACCGTTACCCAATTGTCCATTCCTGCCTCCATCTCCAATACACCTACGCACCATTGGTGTATGACGCAACATATTATACCATCTTTTGTTCGTTTCGCAAGATGATGTTATAATGACAAAGAGTCAATGAACCAATGAACCAATGAGCCAAATGAGCGAATGACAAATGACAAATGAGCAAATGACAAATGAGCAAATGACAAATGAGCAAATGACAAATGAGCGAATGACAAATGACAAATGAGCAAATGAGCAAATGACAAATGGCGAATGATTTTCGATTTGCGATTTGCGATTTGAACTACTCACCTTGGGTCATTGCGAGGAGGCGTTTTGTGCCGACGAAGCAATCTCCACACTGCCAATTTGGGGATTGCTTCGCAAAAAACGCTTGCAATGACAGGGCGGCTGAGTAGATACGATTTGAATCTGCAATCTTCAATCTGCAATCTGCAATCGAAAATCGGCAATCGGCAATCTGCAATCGAAAAAGCGGCAATCGGCGGTGGTCGGTTGTCGTGTGAATGAGCAAAACTTGACCTCGGAGAAAGGATTATGCCTCTGGATTTAGGCGCGCTGGCTTCATTGTTGCAACTCGTCGCCGCGTTCTTCATCGTGTACTGGATTGCTGTGTGGCTCAGTCTCATTGTGTGGACGTTCCGCGATATTCGCGCGCGCTCGCACGACCTGGCGATGCAGTTGACGAGTGTCGCGCTCGTCGTCATCTTTAACATTCCCGGCTTGTTGCTGTACTTTTTGCTGCGCCCGCGCCAGACGCTCGCCGAACAGTACGAGAGCGAACTGGCGCAAGAAGCGTTGATGCAAGAAGTGGAAGAAAAACTGGCGTGCCCGATGTGCCAGCAAAAAGTGCAAAGCGATTTTCTCTTTTGCCCCAACTGTCACACGCGCCTCAAACGACGTTGCGACAATTGCCATCGCATCACCAGTCTGCGCTGGAACATCTGTCCCTACTGCGGCGCACCGAACACGATGCCACAGAGCGAGTGAGCCAATGAGCCAATGAACCAATGAGCCAAATGAGCAAATGACGAATGATTTTCGATTTGGGGGTAGTTCAGAATTGTTTGACACTTTCTGCATCTCTTAAAAATCTTTATGGCCCCTCTCCCCCCTTTGTCCCCCCTCTCCCCTTGGCCTACGGCCAGGGGAAAGGGGGGATTGAAGAGGGGTTTTGCGGCGGGCGGCGAAGCCGCCCGCCGCAAAATCCCTTTCTCTTCTCCCCCTCCCCTCGCCCGCCGCCAAGGCGAGCCGGCGAGGGGAGGAGGGGGCAGGGGGTGGGGCGAAGGCTAGGCGGAATTTTAAATGCTCGTAAAAAGTGTCAACATATTTCCCTGAGAAATTGAACCATCCTTCGATTTGCAATTTGAATTGGCAATCGAAAAATCTGAAATCTGCAATCTGCAATCAAAAAATCAGCAATTGGCAATCGAAAATCTGAAATCGGCAATCGGCAATCGAAAATCGGTCGGAGGTACCGATGGTTGAACGGTATCATTTCATCTCCTACTCGGCGGTGGACGCCGAAGCATTCGCGCTCAAACTCGCGGATGATTTGCAAGCGGGTCCGCCGTCGTTTCCCGTCTGGATTTTTCGCCGCGACCTGCACCCCGCGGGGCGCGACTGGGACGCGCAGATTCGCGACGCGATTCGCGACGGCGACAGTTTGATTTTTGTCATGTCGCGCGATAGCGTCACCGACGAATCGAACTGCAAGCCCGAATGGACCGCCGCGCTCAAATTCAAAAAGCCGATTCTCCTCGTCCGCTACCATGCCGACGCCGAAGCGCCGTTCCGCCTCGCCTCGCGCCAGTACGTAGATTTCGTCGGCGATTACAACATCGGGCTGGCGCGCCTCCGCAAGGATTTGCAGTGGCTCCACTCGCCGCAGGGTGAATTGCAGACGCTCAAGTATCGCCTTGCCGATGCCAAACGCGATTACGCGCGCGCCAGCGACGAGGAACGCGCGCGCAT
>Ga0209162_1001893_pt1 | contig 19454 bp, 21 predicted proteins | sample YNPNPMetaG_FD_187121 | JGI IMG/M metagenome (GOLD analysis project Ga0209162, IMG submission 187121) | Anoxygenic and chlorotrophic microbial mat microbial communities from Yellowstone National Park, USA - YNP NP MetaG (SPAdes) (version 2) ... | reverse complement strand
TCTAACACGAGGAATTTCTTCAAGAACTTCCTTCATTCTGTTTAGGGCATTCTGTTCCCTTAGTTGATTTACAAGATTGCTCAACATTCCTCCTGGAACCTGATAAACTATTACTTTTGGGTCAGGACCTATGTATTCACTTTCCAGGTGTTTATACTTTTTCCTTGTTTCATAAAAATAATCAGCTATTTCATCAAGAAGTTCCATATTAAATTTTGGATCTCGCTCCGTTCCCTTTAAAATATGACATATTGTCTCAAGAGAAGGTTGAGAAGTTCCACCAGCCATTGTTGAAATTGCCGTATCTACAATATCAACCCCTGCTTCAATGGCTTTAATTGTAGTTGCCACTGCCATTCCTGCTGTATCATGGGTGTGTAAGTGAATTGGCAAATTAATTTCTTCTTTCAGTCTTTTAATCAATTCATAAGCTGTGTAAGGGTCAAGAAGTCCTGCCATGTCTTTTATGCAGATAATGTGAGAACCCATGTCACTTAATTTTTTTGCAAGCTCAATAAAGAAATCTATTGTGTAAATTGGTCCGATTGTGTAACAAAATGAAGCCTCAACAATTCCGCCATACTTCAAAGTAGCGGAAATGGCTTTTTCCATGTTTCTTAAGTCATTTAATGCATCAAAAATTCTAAAAATATTTATACCATTTGCACAAGCTCTTTCAACAAATTTTTCAACAACATCATCAGGATAATGCCTATAGCCGACAATATTTTGTCCTCTAAGCAACATCTGAAGCTTTGTATTTTTAACAAGTGCTCTGATTGTCCTTAATCTTTCCCATGGGTCTTCTCGTAAAAATCTCATGCAACTGTCAAAGGTTGCACCACCCCAAACCTCAAGTGAGTGAAACCCTACCTGGTCCATCTTTTCAGCAATCGGAACGATGTCTTCAAGCTTCATTCTTGTTGCATGAAGGCTCTGATGGGCATCCCTGAGTGTAGTATCCATTATTTTTACTGGATTCATTTTACACCTCGCGAATTTGTATTTATATTAAACTCTGCTATGAGCAATAATGGCAGTGCTAAGGATTACTGCCAAATCAAAGGGATCTTTTTCCTCACTATAAAGAAGGCTATTAAGCTTTTCTTCAATATATTTTGTGCTAAAGTTTCCTTTTCTGAAGTCTTCATCTTCCATAATTTTTATATAGAGCGGAATAGTAGTTTTAACCCCTCTAATTGTATATTCACTAAGGGCGCGATGCATTCTCCTAACCACCTCTTCCCAAGTTCTTCCCCATGCAACAAGTTTTGCAAGTAATGAGTCATAATATGGTGGAACATTATATCCTTCTGTTACATGTCCGTCAATTCTTATTCCAAATCCACCCGGAGAATAATAGGCTGTGACAATGCCAGTTGAAGGTAAGAAGTCGTTTAAAGGGTCTTCTGCATTAATTCTGCACTGTATAGCATATCCATCTAAAACAACTTCTTCTTGTTTTATTGTGAGAGGCTCTCCTGCGGCTATTTTAATCATTGTTTGGACGAGGTCAATTCCTGTTATTTCTTCAGTAATTGTATGTTCTACCTGAATTCTTGTGTTCATCTCAAGGAAATAGAAATTTAAATTTTCATCTACAAGGAACTCTACTGTGCCAACATTGTCATATCCAACAGCTTTAGCGAGTTTTTTTGCTGCCTCACCCATCTTCTGTCTAACCTCTTCAGTAAGAAGAAGGGATGGAGCAATTTCTATTAATTTCTGATGTCTTCGTTGAATTGAACAGTCCCTTTCTCCAAGATGAATAACATTTCCGTGTTTGTCTGCTACAATCTGAATTTCTATGTGATGGGGACTTTCAAGAAACTTTTCAAGAAAAACTCTCTCATCACCAAAGGCTTTTTTAGCCTCTGACATGGCAATAGGAATCTGCCTTAGCAAAGCATCCACATCATAACATATTCTTAAACCCCTTCCGCCACCACCTGCTGTGGCTTTTATCATTACTGGATAACCTATTTCTTTTGCGGATTTAATAGCTTCGTCTACGCTATTTATTGGCTCTGTTCCCGGTAAAACGGGAACGCCAATTGATTTTGCGAGAGCTCTTGCTTCAACCTTTAATCCCATCTGCCTTGTTGCATCAGCGTTTGGTCCAATGAAGGTTATTCCTGCCTGGGCGCAGGCTCTGGAAAATTCTGGATTCTCTGCTAAAAAGCCATATCCTGGATGGATTGCATCAGCTCCAACATTTTTTGCAAGCTCAACAATTCCGTAAATGTTTAGATAGCCTCTGAGAGGTCCCGGAGTTACAAGATAAGCTTCGTCAGCTTTTTTAACATATCTTGCTGTAGCATCAGGCTCACAATATATTGCAACTGTGCGAATTCCAAGCTCTTTGCAAGCTCTTATAATTCTTAATGCAATCTCTCCTCTGTTTGCAATTAAAACTTTTTTAAACATTTTTTCACCTTCGGAGGTAAATTATTAAAATTTTAAATAATATCTTAAAATAAATCAATATTATTATTGTAAAATGCCTATTTATAAAAGAATTTCTTATCTCAAATTTCTGGAAGTTGCTAAAAAATAAATCATTAGTAAATAAATCATTAAAAAAAATTTATTACTTTCTCATTTTGCTGACCGCAATAGATAATTTTTTATATTTAAATAAAAGGAATTATTTAATTGAAAAATAATTTCATAAAAAAAAATATTTATATGTTCTTGACATAATATCCTGAAAAGTTATAAATTGTATCTAAAATATCAAACACAGGAGGTTTTGAAATGGAAAAGGAATTATTAAACAAAATGTTTGAATTTCATGGCCACAAATGCTGGGCTTCTGCATTGGGGCTTAGAGCAGGACTTCTTGCAGTTGAAAAATTAGGAGTTAAACGGTCAAATGTTAAGGAGCTTTTTGTAATTCTTGAAACTGGATATAATCACGGAGCAGGATGCTTTGGTGATGGAGTTCAGTTTGCCACAGGTTGCACTGCTGGTAAGGGTAATCTTATTAGAAAACCAAGAGGAAAACTTGCCTTTACCCTGATTGATCCAAAACATTGGAAACAAATAAGGCTTTGCTTTAATCCAAAAATTAGAGAAAAGATAGCAAATTCAAGTTTTATGAAAAAAAGGTCAGCAGGTGTTCCGCCTACTGAAATTTCTGAAGAAGAAGTCATGGAGGTAATAAATCTTATCCTTGATTCTCCCGTGGAAGATGTTCTTTTAGTTGGGAAAGTGGAAGAGTCAAATTTTGAACCCCCACATGAAGTTATGGGAATGGGAATTTGTGATATATGTGGAGAAATGGTAGCAAGACCCTATCTCAGGCTCATTGGCTCTGGCCAGGCTTGTGAGGTTGGGGAGCTTAAAAAAGTCTGCATTGATTGTTCTGGATATGGAGAGGGTTTTGAAAAATGACTTATTTGATAGCATCTCTGGTTACATTTATCTTTACCACAGTAGTGCTTACAATAGGAGTTGGAGCTGCTTTTATTCTGATTCCAGTATTTGTTGCTCTTGGGGTTCCACTTCTTACAGCAATGTCAACTGCTTTGCTTTTAAACAGCATTGCAATGGCTGTTGCTTCTTTTTATAATGCTAAAGCAGGGCTGATTGTTTATAAAACAGCCCTGCCGATTTTAATATTTGCCACATTACTTTCACCTCTTGGTGCAATAACAGCTGAACATCTTTCAAGAACTTTTCTTTTATGGCTTTTTGTTGCCTTTCTTATTTTTGCAGGCTCAATGATGCTCTGGTATACGCCTAAAAAAAGAGAAGTTTCTGACCATAAAAAACTTATTACTTACGGAGTTGGAGTTGGCGGATTTGCAGGATACATAGGAGGGCTTTTGGGTGTGGGAGGAGGAAATCTGATTGTTCCTGCACTTGTCTGGCTTGGATTTGACCCTAAAAAAGCATCAGCTACAACTGCCTTTATAGTTATTTTTTCTTCTTTTTCAGGATTTTTAGGACATATATCACTCGGCAACATTGACCACAATTTACTTGTTTTATGCGCAGTTGGCTCAATAGCTGGTGCTTTGCTCGGTAATTATCTTATGAGAAAAAAGCTGTCTCAACCACAGGTAAAAAAAATTATCGGAATTGTATTATATATCATAGCAATTAAAATGATATGGGATTTGTTAAAGTAACAACTTTGTTTTTTTCTTTTTTAAAACTCGGGCTTACTGCTTTTGGCGGTCCTGCGATGGTTGCCTATGTTAAGGAGCTTGCTGTTGAAAAAAAGAAATGGCTTGATGGCAAAACCTTTCAGGAAGGCGTTGCCCTTGCTCAGGCAATTCCAGGAGCAACTGCCATACAGGTTGCAGCCTATGTAGGATTAAAGACAAGAGGAATTATCGGCGGGCTTGTAAGTTTTATAGCCTTTGGATTTCCTGCTTTTTTAATTATGATTGTTCTGTCATTTCTTTATGCAAAAACCCATGCAATACCAGAGGTTATATCAGTTTTTACTGGTTTACAGGTTATTGTTGTTCCAATAGTTGCCAATGCTTTTTTAAGTTTTGCAAAGCCTGTAATTAAGTCAAAAGGTGAAATAGTTGTAGCTATCCTTTCTTTTTTGCTTTTTCTTATAAAAGTAAATCCTTTTTTGATAATCATAACCTGTTTTATTTTTTCTCAATTAATTTTTAATGATAAAACAATCACAGACAAAAAATTCAAAATAAAATAAATCTCACAGGCATTTTAACTCTTATTTTTATAGTATTTGCAGGGTTAATTTTTCTATATTTTTTTGATAAAACTCTTTTCAACATTTCTCTAATTATGATGAAAATAGACTTCTTTGCTTTTGGAGGTGGTTATGCGTCTGTGCCATTGATGCTTCATGAATTTGTAGATAGGCTGAAATGGATTGATAGTAAAACATTTATGGATGGAATAGCTCTCGGTCAGGTGACTCCGGGACCGATCGTTATAACTGCAACATTTGTTGGATATTTACTGAAAGGGCTGACCGGAGCATTCGTGGCAACAATAGGAGTTTTTACTCCCTCTTTTATAATTCTTGCTTTAGCAACAGAGCTTTCAGAAAAAATCAAACACTCAAAAGTTTTTTTAAGAGGCAAACAAGGTCTTCTTGCATCTTTTACTGGTTTATTGTTATTTGCTACTTTAAAGTTTACTTTGGCAGTAAGCTGGGATGAAATAAAAATAGCAATTGCTTTGTTAAGTTTTATAGCTTTGTTAAAAAGAGTTAATATTTTTTATGTTGTTGTTGCAGGAGCTGCTCTTTCAGTTTTTATTTTTAAATGAAATTTTTAGTCTTTTTTCCCCATAAGATTTTTACATCTTTCGCAAATGCCAAAAAACTGAATATCAGAGCGTTCAATTAAAAAATTAAATTTCTCAGTAAGAGTATTCTTTAAATCTTTTAGAGGGTCATTTTGTTTTTCAAGGTCTATTTCATAGTCAATTATCTTCCCACATATTCGGCATACAAGATGATAATGTTCAAACCCTTCTTTACCTGCAATGAATTCATATCTTGCTCTTCCGTCTTTAAAGTCAAACTCCCTAACAATTCCAAGTTCAGTTAAAAGTTCAAGTGTTCTATAAACAGTAGCAAGTCCAATTCCAGGTAAAGTCTTTTTTACTTCAAGAAAAATCTCTTCTGCGCTAAGATGCCCACCCTTAGATGAAAGAATATCAATTACAGCTTCTCTTGTCTGAGTCCATTTCAGACCACATTCTTTAAATCTTCCTCTACAACCCCATCCCTGTCCAAAGGGCATAAAAAACTCCAAAATAATTTTAATTTTATCATAACGCAATGTAACTGTTTTAAGCAATTGATAATTTTCTCCCTAAATTTGCCGATTAAAGAAAGGCTGTCTTTCGCTCATGAGAGATTCTTCGGGGCAGGGCACCCCAAAAAGTCAATGACTTTTTGGGGACCCCGCATTTAGCCCCTCAGAATGACGGGATGAGAGAAAAACTTCTTTTTTCTATCGGCAAATTTACTTTATATAACATTTAAGATAATTTTCTTGACAGTAATTTTTTTAATTGATACAATTTGAAAAAAGGAGGTGACTACAATGTTAGTTCTTATTCCAGTTTTATTAGTTATATTAATTATTTTATGGTTAATTTTTACCTATAATCGTCTGGTTAAGTTGAGAATTATGGCAGACCAGGCATGGTCGGATGTGGATGTGCAATTAAAAAGAAGACATGACCTCATTCCAAACCTTGTTGAAACTGTGAAAGGTTACGCTTCCCATGAAAGAAATACCCTTGAAGAAGTAGTAAGGCTTAGAAATTCTGCAATTGGAGCAACCACAACAGAGGAAAAAATTGAAGCAGAAAACATGCTTACAAGGGCATTGCGTCAGCTATTTGCTCTTGCTGAAAATTATCCAGACTTGAAAGCAAGTGCCAATTTTCAAAAACTTCAGGATGAGCTTGCAAAAATAGAAGAAACCATAAGTCAAGCAAGAAGATACTTTAACGCTGTGGTAAGAGATTATAATACTGCTATTTCCATCTTCCCGAATAATTTAATAGCAACACCTTTAGGCTTTTCCCGTAAAGTATTTTTTGAAACAGAGGAAGAGCAAAGAGCAGTTCCTCAGGTAAAGTTTTAGGAGGATAAGTTGAAAAGATTTATTTTTTTATCAATTATTTTTTCTCTTGTTTTTGTCTCAAATGCTTATTCATGGATAATAAATGATTATGATGTTGAAATCAAAATTGAACCTGACAGCAACCTGAAAATTACAGAAAGATTGGTTGTTGATTTTGGGTCTGAAAATAAACATGGAATATATCGTGATATTCCGCTGGAATTTACTAACCCAACAGGTAAAACACAGAAAATTCAGATATATGACATTTATGTGACAGACCAGAATGTCAACCCATACCAAACCGATATTTCTACATGGGGAAACAATTTAAGAATTCGGATAGGTGATCCGAATAAATTTGTAAGTGGAATTCAGCATTATATAATTCGTTACAGGGTAAAATACGCTCTTTATAATATTGGTAATATTGATGAACTTTACTGGAATGCTATTGGAACAAACTGGGCAGTTCCAATTAACAGTGGCTCTGCAAAAGTAATATTTCCTTTTGAGAACACTTCCCTACAGTTTGCCTGTTATACCGGTGCTTTTGGAAGCAAAGGCAAGGATTGTAAAATAACAAAACAGGGAAATGAAATAATTTTCACCTTGACAAGACCATTGTCTCTCCATGAAGGTTTGACAGTAGCTGTTGGCTGGACTTCAGGGCTGATAAAAATACAGACAGGTCCTCCATGGTGGAAAAATCCCTGGATTTATGTGTCATTATATATTCCTTTATGGTTTGCTTTTTTATTCTGGTTATGGCAAAAGAAAGGAAGAGACATTGGAGGAAGGGGAGTTGTTCAGGTTCAATATACTCCACCTGAGGATATGACTCCAGTTGAGGCAGGAACTTTAATTGATGAAAAAACAGATGCAAGGGACATTGTTGCAGAAATCATAGATTTGGCAAGAAGAGGATACATTAAAATAATAGAAACTGAGGAAGAGAGATTCCTTTTTGGTAAAAAAAGAGAGTATATCTTTGAAAAGATAAAGGATTATGATACTGCCCTGCGATCAAAGGATTATGACTTAAAGATATTGGATGCTATTTTTGAAAGTGGCAAAAGGCGCAAACTTTCTGACCTCAAGAAAAAATTTTATAATTCCATCCCAGATATAACAAAATCAGTTTTTTCAAGTCTTACATGGAAAGGATTCTTTACCGAAAATCCAATGAGTGTTAAGAGTAAGTATGCCGTAATAAGTGTAATGATATTTATTGCGACCATTTTTGGAGCTATAGCTTTTGCAATATCATTGAGCAATCCTTTCCCTTTTTTACTTTCAGGAGTAATTACAGCAATCTCCTTGTTTATTGTGGGACAATTCATGCCAAGAAAAACCCAAAGAGGAACTCAAATGAAAGAGTATCTGAAAGGGTATGAAGAATTCATAAGCAGAGTTGAGAAAAATGTTATAGAAAAGCTATTTCCACCAGAGAAAATTCCAGAAGTTTTTGAGATAACTTTACCCTATGCAATTGCTTTTGGAGAAGCTGAAAAGTGGGCAGCCGCCTTTGAAGGTTTATTCATAGAACCACCAAACTGGTATCAGGGTAGAGAGAGTTTTTCTCCTGTCATATTTGCTCATTCTATAAATAATTTTACAAGCGAAGCATCTCAAGTACTTTCATCTGCGCCGCGTTCATCAGGCAGTGGTAGTGGAGGAGGTGGCTTTTCTGGAGGCGGTGGAGGTGGAGGCGGAGGGGGTTCCTGGTAATTTTTTCTGAATTAAAACCTTGTTAAATTTGAGACTTTTTAAAAGAAAAGAGAAGAATTTTTTTCTTATTTATATCTTATCCTTTATAATATTATTAAGTTATCAAAAATGAAGTTTTTGCATGAAGGGATAGCAATGGGAAAGAACAAATCCAGATGTGAATGTAACACTGAAAGAGAACAAACAAAAAAAGAAATTGCCTTAAAGGCAAATTTTTCTAATATTAAAAAGAAAATTTATGTTCTTTCAGGTAAAGGCGGAGTTGGGGAAAATACTTTATCAGCAAATTTTGCTGTTGGGCTTTCAATAAATGGATATAAGGGATGAGGAATTTTTTCTTTGTTTTGACCATTGCAGTATTAGGAATAGCTATATTTCTTATTGTGAATTATATGGATAAAGACTCACAAGTGAAGGTAAAGATATCTATGGAGGGTTCTGTTTTTAAAGATGTAGCTTTTATTCAGAAAAAAGACGGACAGATAAAACTAAAACTTGCTTCTGCTGAAGCCTTTATGAGTGATGATGGTAAATTGTTAGAATTAAATTATCCAGTTATGTTTTTTCCTGATAAAGAAGTTACAGTAAAAGCTCATAAAGGATATTACTATCCCGAAACAGGAGAACTTTTTCTAAGAGAGGCAATAGAAGGACTATCAAAAGACTATAAAGTTTTAGGTACTGAATTTTACTGGAATTCAAAAGACAAGACTCTTTACTCTGAAAAACCTCTTAGAATAGAGGGTAAGAGATTTACTATTGAAGGAAACTCTGGCAGAGCAACAGCAGATTTGATAGAATTAAAGAAAGGGGTGAGGGCAATTGTTTATTCTAAGAAATAGTTTAATTGTTTTTTTAATTTCAATTTTACTTATCAGTTTTGTTCAGGCAGAAGACAAAAAGGATACAGCTGAACCCATAATTATAACCTCTCAAACTCTTATAAATGACAGCCAGACAAATACCGCTACATTTGAAGGCTCTGTTGTGGCTAAAAAGGGTGAGATGACACTTTATACTAACAAGATGATTGTTTATTATGACAATGAGCAGAAAGGCGGCAATATAAAAATGATTGAAGCCATAGGAAATGTTAAACTTACTAAAGGAGATAGAGTTATAACTTCTCACAAAGCTACCTACTATCCTGAACCAGAAGAGAGAGTAATTTTTACAGGAGAGCCAAGAGCAACAGAGGGTAAGAATCTTGTTACAGGAGAAAAGATTACATATTATATGAAAGATGACAGAGCTTTTGTAGAAAAAAGCAAGGTATACCTTAAAGAGAGAAAATCAAATAAATGAACTATACGATAACAATTGATACATTAAAAAAAAGTTTCGGGAAAAAAGAAGCTGTGAAATCAGTAAGTTTTTCTGCCAAAAGCGGAGAAATTGTAGGACTTCTTGGTCCTAATGGTGCAGGGAAAACAACGACATTTTATATGATAATTGGCATAATAAAGCCTGATAGCGGAGCTATTTTCCTTAATGAAAAAGATATATCATTGATGCCAATTTATGAAAGAGCAAGGCTTGGTATTTGTTATCTTCCGCAGGAGCCTTCCATATTCAGAAAATTAACAGTCAGAGATAATCTTAGAGCGGTACTTGAGATTAAGTATGATGGAGATAAACAATCTATTTCAAACATAAATAATGAAACCGAGCAGATTCTTGAAGAGTTTAATCTTAAAGAGTTTGCTGATAGAGAAGGTTATAAACTTTCTGGAGGTGAAAGAAGAAGGGCTGAAATAGCGAGGGCAATTGCTTTGAAGCCTTTATTCATGCTTTTTGATGAACCATTTGCTGGAATAGACCCTCTTGCTGTTATTGAGTTAAAAAAGACTATGATAACACTCAAGAATAAAGGCATAGGAATAATAATTACTGACCATAATGTGAGAGAGACGCTTTCTATCACAGATAGGGCATTTATTATCCATAATGGCACATTGCTTGCTGAAGGTTCGCCAGAAAATTTAATTAATAATTCTGTTGTAAGAGAAGTATTTCTTGGAGAGGAGTTCAATTTATAATGGCACTTGAAAGCAGACTTGATTTAAAACTTACTCAGAAACTTGCACTCACACCCCAGCTTCAGTTGCAACTTAAATTGCTTCAGTTACCTCAACTTGAATTGAGCCAGTATATTCAGCAGGAACTTACAGAGAATCCTTTTCTGGAACTTGAAGAGGATATAAACTCCGAGCAAGAAAATGAAACTTTGTTAGAAGAGAATCAAGAACCTGTAGCAATAGATAGACTTGATAAAATAATGGTAGAGGAATATTTTTCAGAAAGAGCAGATGATGGAAGGGATTTAGGTTATTTTAATCCCGGTTTTGAGGAAAAGCCTACTTTTGATTTTTTCTACTCTACAACTGTTGATTTATGGGAGCATTTATTATGGCAGTTAAGATTAAGTAAAGCGGATGATGAGATAAGAGCAGTTGCTGAAGTAGTTATAGGTAATATAGATGAAGATGGATATCTGCGGGCAACAGAACAGGAAATTGCTGATTTAACAGGTGCAAATTTAGAAATAGTTAATAAAGCTATTGAACTTGTGCAAGATTTTGAACCTGCTGGAGTCTGCTCACGAAACATTAAAGAATGTTTAATTTTGCAGTTGAGAAGTCTTGGTTTAGAAGATTCTTTTGTTAAAACTATTGTAGAGTTTCATCTGGAGGATATTCAGAAAAAAAAGTATGATAAGATAGCCAAAAAGTATAATGTGAGTATTGAAGAAGTTATAAATGCTGTTAAAATATTAGAAAAACTTGAACCAAGACCTGGTAGGAACTTTTCAAGATTAGAAGTTTCTGCTCCTTCTCCTGATGTATATGTAAGGAAAGAAGGTGAGGATTTTCAGATTATTTTAAATGATGAAGGTATCCCAAGAATAAAATTAAGCAGTATTTACAAGGAACTTTTTAAATCAAAAAATTTACCTTTAGAAGAACGGCAGTTTTTAAAAAATAAATTTAGATGTGCCATAGACCTTTTAAAAGGTCTTGACCAGAGAAACAGGACTATTTATAGAGTAACTGAGAGTTTAATTAAGATGCAAAGAGAGTTTTTTGAAAAAGGTATCAGATATATCAAACCTTTAAATTTAAAAGCTATCGCAGATGACTTAGGATTACATGAAAGCACAATAAGCAGGGTAACATCAAATAAATTTATAGCCTGTGACCATGGAATATTCAGTTTCAGGTTTTTTTTCAGCAATGCGCTGCCATCAAAACAGGGTGTAATATCAACAACTCTTGTAAAGGAAAAAATACTGAAGATAATAGAAGAGGAAGATACAGCCTTTCCTTTATCTGATAAAGAGATATCAGAAAGACTTGCAAAGGAAGGTATAGATATTGCAAGGAGAACTGTTGCAAAATATAGAGAAGAACTTAAAATACCACCAAAAGCTTTAAGAAGGTCAAAAAAAATTTAAGGAGGAAGACGATGAAGATAACAATTAAAGGAAGGAATATTGATGTTACAGATGCATTAAAGCAGTATATTGAAAAGAGAATTAACAAATTTGAAAGATTTTTGAATGACATTGGTGAGGCAATAATCACAGTTAGCACTGAAAAATTTACTCATAAGATAGATGTATTATTTAAGGTTAATGGGCATTTAATTCAGGCAGAAGGGAAAACTGAAGACTTATATTCAGCAGTTGATCAGGTTGTAGAGAAACTTGAAAAACAGGTTTTGAAATACAAGGAAAAAATTCAGACTAAAAATAAAAAAGGAAATAAATATTCAGAGCCCTTAAAGCCATCAGAAGAAGAATCATTTAAAAGAATTGTTAAACATAAAAAGTTTGACCTAAGACCTATGAGCCCAGAAGAAGCTGTTGACCAGATGGAGTTGTTAGATAAAGACTTTTTTATATTTGTTAATTCCTTTACAGGTCATGTTAATCTGGTTTACAGAAGAAAAGATGGCAACTACGGGTTGATAGAACCAGCAAAGTAAAAAAATAATACTTTGAATACTGAACCATTCATAGTTATAGTAACGGGTCTTTCTGGAGGAGGGAAGACCGTAACTCTTCGGACTCTGGAAGACATGGGTTTTTTCTGTGTTGATAATTTGCCCCCACCATTAATTTTAAATTTTCTTGAAATGCTTGAGGAATATTCAAAAATTAAAAATGTTGCCTTTGGAATGGATATAAGAATTCACGAATTTTTCGGAATTGCCCATGAGGTTATCAAAAAAGTCAGACAGCGATATAAAACCGAAGTTTTATTTTTAGAGGCTGATGAGGAAACCATAATGAGAAGATATAAGGAAACCAGAAGACCTCATCCCCTTTTAACTCAATATGAGGACTTATTAGAAGCAATAAAACAGGAAAATATTTTTTTATATCCACTAAGGGAGATTTCAGACAGAATATTAGATACATCAAGTTTCAATCCCCATGAGTTAAAGTTAGTAGTTCGTTCAATTTATGGAGAGAATTATGAATTTCCTTTAATTACGATAATTTCTTTTGGTTACAAAAAAGGAGTTCCCGTAAATGCTGATATGGTTTTTGATGTAAGATTTTTACCAAATCCTTATTTTATTCCTTCTTTAACACATCTTTCAGGTAAAGATGCTTCAGTTAAAGATTTTGTTTTGAAACAGAAAGAAACAGAAGAGTTTTTAATGCATATTAAAAATTTTCTTAATTTTTTAATTCCGAAATACAAAAAAGAAGGAAGAGCATATTTAACAATAGCGATTGGTTGTACTGGAGGTAAACATCGCTCAGTTGTAATAGCAGAGTATTTAGCGAAGCATCTTGAGGGTATTTCTTTTAAGCCAGACATTGTTCACAGAGATTTATAAGCAAATTTTAATAAAACCATAAAAATTTAAAATTAAAAAATTCTTGACAAAATAAGCTATGTATGGTATCTTTCAATGCAGTATTTTTTATTGTCTACAAAAAATCTAATAGAAAGAAGGTGAGCCATGTTAGAATTTAACAACTGGTTTTTTCTTTTGTTGGTTCAATTCTTTATCTTAATGTTTATTCTCAATGCCATCCTTTTTAAACCAATTATGGAGCTTTTCAGGCAGAGAGAACAGTCAATCAAAGGAGCTCTTGAAGAAGCTCAAATTATGAACGAGAAGAAAGACAAGGCTATTGCCAAGATGAATGAAGATCTTGCTCAGGCAAAGGCTCAGGCAAAGCAGATTATTAATTCTTTAAGAGAAGAGGGATTGGCTTATCAGAGAGAGGTGGTTTCTAATGCTGAAAAAGAAGCAGTTCAAATGATTGAAAAAGCAAGGGGAGAAATTAGGGCTGAAGCAGAAAGAGTTAGGAGTATGCTCAGGCAAGAGGTTGAAAAGCTCTCTGACGAGATTGTAAATAAGCTGGTTAAAGTATGAATGGAGGTAACATGAACAGAAGATTGGGGCTTTTAATTTCACTAATAGTTATTTTTACTGCTGTTACAGTTTATGCTGCTGAAGGTGGTGAACATAGTAGTGGAGGATTAAAATACTGGGCATATCAATTTATTAATTTTGCGATACTTGTAATTTTGCTTTTTAAGTTTTTGGCAAAACCTATAAAAAATTATCTTGCACAAAGAAGAGAGTTAATTGAAAAAAGCATAAAAGATTCTCAGGAAGCTAAAGAGCTTGCCCAAAAGGCTTTACAGGAAGTTGAAGAAAAACTTAAACTAAAGGACCAGGAAGTTCAGGATATTCTTAATTCAGCAAAAGCCATAGGAGAACAGGAAAAGTTACAGCTAATACAGGAAAGCGAGAAAATGAAAGAGAAAATAATGGAACAGGCGAAGACAAATATTGAGTTTGAAGTTAAAATGGCTAAGGATGCTTTAAGGCTTGAGGCTGCAGAGCTTGCAATTCAGCTAAGTGAACAGAAATTAAAAGAGAAAATAACACCTGAAGAACAGGAAAGGCTTCTTCAGGAATCTATTAAGATAATAGAGGGAAGAAATTGAGAAAGGTCAGAGGAGCAAAAGCAAAAAAATATGCAAAACAGTTTTTAAGCCTGGTTAATATTGACCAGGTGCCTGAAATTGTTGGGAAGTTAGAGGCATTTACAACTCTAATGAAAAAAGAAAAAAACTTCAGAAACATGCTTGCTTCGCCGTCCTTTAAAGATGAGGAAAGAGCTGGAATAATAGCCTATCTATGTGAAAAGAGCGGACTTTCAGATGATGTTAAGAAGTTTTTATACTTTCTCAGTCATGAGGGGGTGCTTATAGGATTGGATGAGATTTTAAGATATGTTTCTCAGCTTTATATGGAGATGAAAAAGAAGGTTAAAGGCATTGTTACCTCTGCGGTTGAACTTTCTTCTGATAGCAAACAAAAAATTGCAGAAACACTCAGGAGTATTACAGGTAAGGATGTGGAGTTACAATATGAAGTTGATACATCTTTAATTGGCGGCGTAAGGGTTAAGGTTGGAAGTACAATGTATGATTTGAGCATAAGGGGCCAGTTAGGTCTTTTAAAAGATAAGCTTATAAAGGGGTGAAAAACTATGGAACTTAAGATGGAAGAAATTAGTGAGTATCTTAAAAAGCAGATTGCTGATTTTGAGAAAAAAGCAGATGTGAGCGAAGTAGGCATTGTTACCTCAATTGGTGATGGTGTTGCAAGAATTTACGGTTTGGATAACTGCATGGCTTCTGAAATGTTAGAGCTACCCAATGGTGTTTATGGAATGGCTCTTAACCTTGAAGAAGACAATGTTGGTGCTATTCTCTTTGGTGATGACAGACTCGTCAAAGAGGGTGATATTGTTAAAAGAACAGGCAGAGTTATGGAGACTCCAGTTGGAGAGGAACTGATAGGAAGGGTTGTTAATGCAATAGGTTTACCTATTGATGGTAAAGGACCAATTAATGCTAAAGCATCCAGAAAAGTTGATGTAATTGCACCTGGAATTATTAAAAGACAGCCAGTTAAAGAGCCTCTTCAGACGGGTTTGAAAGCTATAGATTCAATGATTCCTATAGGTAGGGGTCAGAGAGAGCTTGTTATTGGTGACCGTCAGACTGGTAAAACTGCTATTCTGCTTGATACTATAATCAACCAGAAAGGTCAAAACTGCCTTTGTATATATGTTGCCTGTGGTCAGAGACGTCAGAGTGTTGTTCAGGTTGTTGAGACTCTGAAAAAATACGGAGCAATGGACCATACAATTGTCGTTGCAGCCACAGCCTCTGAACCAGCATCAATGCAATACCTTGCACCCTATGTTGGTTGTGCAATGGGTGAATATTTCAGAGATAAAGGAATGCATGCATTAGTATGTTATGATGACCTTACAAAACAAGCATATGCATACAGACAGGTTTCATTGATTCTAAGAAGACCACCTGGAAGAGAAGCTTATCCTGGTGATGTATTTTACCTCCATTCAAGATTGCTTGAGAGAGCAGCTAAGTTATCAGATGCAGAAGGTGGAGGCTCACTTACAGCATTGCCGGTTATTGAAACTCAGGCAGGTGATGTTTCTGGATATATTCCAACAAATGTTATTTCAATTACAGATGGTCAGATATATCTTGAACCAGAACTTTTTTATGCAGGCGTCCGTCCAGCAGTTAATGTTGGTCTTTCAGTTAGCCGTGTTGGTGGTGCCGCTCAAATCAAAGCTATGAAGCAGGTTGCAGGAATGTTGAGGTTAGACCTTGCACAATACAGAGAACTGGCAGCTTTTGCACAGTTTGCTTCAGATTTGGACAAGGCAACAAGGTCATTGCTTGAAAGAGGACAGAGAATGGTTGAGCTTTTAAAGCAAGACCAGTATGTGCCTATGCCTGTTGAGGACCAGATAATGTTAATATTTGCTGGAACTCAAGGCTATCTTGATGAGCTTCCTCTGTCAGCTATAAAATCTTTTGAACAGGGATTTCTGAGCTTTATAAGAAGTCAGAAAGAAGATTTAAGAAAAGAAATTAGAGAAAAGAAAGAACTGGATGACAATTTGAAACAGAAAATTGCAGATGCTATTGTAGAATTTAAGAAGACTTTTCAGCCATAAAAAATCTGAAGGTAGGAGCAGTTAAATGCCAACATTAAGAGATATAAGGAAAAAAATAAAAGCAATACAGGGAACAAAAAAGATTACATCCGCCATGAAAATGGTGGCTGCTGCAAAGCTTCGCAAGGTTCAGGACAGCATGTTCAGATACAGACCCTATGCGACAAAAATGCAACAAGTTTTAGCAGACCTTGCGGGTGCAGTGGAGTCAAGAGGTGACCTTCCTCCATTGCTTTTAAGAAGGCCTATAAAAAATGTAGAAGTTTTAGTTTTAACATCTGATAGAGGACTCTGTGGAGCTTTTAATACAAATATTTTAAGAGTTGCCCACAGAGAAATTGACAGACTAAAAGCAGAAGGATACAATGTTACACTTTCTGTAGTTGGAAGGAAAGCAAGGGACTATTTTAAAAGAAGAGATTTACAGATGAAAAATATATGGACAGGAATATCTGGAAAACTTCATTACAGTCATGCTCAGACAATAGCCAACTATATGATAGAGTCCTATGTAAGCGAAGCAGTTGATGAAGTGCTTATAATTTTTAATGAGTTTAAGTCTGTTATAGCTCAGCGGGTGGTTATTAACAGGGTTTTGCCAATTGGAAAAATTGAAGCGGTAGAAAAGGAAGAAACAGGTTTTTATCCTTTTACATATGAGCCAAAAGCTCCTGAGTTATTTCAGATACTGCTGCCTCTATACATAGAAATTCAGGTATACAGGGCTTTGTTAGAGTCTCAGGCAGCGGAAGAAGCTGCTCGTATGACAGCTATGGACAATGCAACCAAGAACTGTGAGGAACTTATCAAGAAGACAACTCTCATAGCAAACAAAGTAAGGCAGGCATCAATTACAAAAGAACTTATGGATATTGTCGGTGGCGTAGAAGCTTTAAAACAAGGTTAGTACAATTTTTAAAATTAAAGAATAAAAGGAGGTTTTAAAAGCATGAACATAGGTAAAGTAGCACAGGTTATAGGAACAGTTGTGGACTGTGAGTTTGAAGGAGAGATGCCAGAGGTTCTAAATGCATTAGTAATAGATGAACCAGGCGACCCATCAAAAGGAATACCGGAAATCAAACTTACACTTGAAGTAGCAATGCATCTTGGAGAAAATAAAGTAAGAACAATTGCAATGGGTTCAACTGACGGTCTTGTTAGAGACATGAAAGTTGTAGATACAGGTGCACCTATTAAGGTTCCTGTTGGTAAACCTGTATTAGGTAGAATTATAAATGTTATTGGAGAGCCTGTTGATGAAATGGGTCCTATTCAAGCAGAGGATAAATATCCAATTCACAAAATAGCACCTGAATTTACCGAACAATCTCCAACAACACAACAATTTGAAACAGGTGTTAAAGTTTTTGACCTTCTTGTTCCATTCGTCAGAGGTGGTAAAATGGGAATGTTCGGTGGTGCTGGAGTTGGTAAAACAGTCATTATTATGGAGATGATACATAATATTGCAATGAAGCACGGTGGTGTTTCTGTTTTTGCAGGAGTTGGTGAAAGAACCCGTGAAGGAAATGACCTTTATCTTGAAATGAAGCATTCAGGAGTTTTGCCACAGGTTGCACTTGTTTATGGTCAGATGAATGAGCCACCTGGAGTTAGAGCAAGAATAGCACTTACAGCACTTACAGTTTCTGAATATTTTAGAGATCAGGGACAGGATGTCTTGATTTTTATTGATAATATCTTCAGATATACTCTTGCAGGGTCAGAGGTTTCCGCACTTCTTGGAAGAATGCCATCAGCAGTTGGTTATCAGCCAACACTTTCTACAGAAATGGGTGCATTACAGGAAAGAATTACAACAACTGCTAAAGGTTCAATTACATCCATGCAGGCAATATATGTTCCTGCAGATGACTTAACAGACCCTGCAGTTGCAGCAGTTTTTGCTCACCTTGACGGAACAGTCGTTCTTTCAAGACAAATTGCAGAGCTTGGAATTTATCCTGCTGTTGACCCACTTGATTCAACGTCCAGAATTCTTGACCCAAGAGTTATAGGTGAAGAGCATTATAAGGTTGCAAGAGGAGTTCAGGCAGTACTGCAGAGATATAAAGAATTACAGGATATTATAGCAATACTTGGAATTGAAGAACTCTCTGAAGATGATAAACTTACAGTTGCAAGAGCAAGAAAACTTCAGAGATTCCTCAGTCAGCCATTTCATGTTGCAGAGACATTTACAGGAACACCTGGAAGATATGTAAAAGTTGATGATACAATCAAAGGCTTCCAGGCAATTCTTGATGGAAAATATGATGACCTGCCAGAGCAGGCATTTTATATGGTTGGAGGAATTGAAGAGGTAGAAGAAAAGGCAAAGAAACTTGGATACACAAGACAGGTTTAATTAAAGGAGAGTAAAGCATGGAGAATAAACTGAAGTTAGAAGTAATAACTCCCTATGGAGAGGTTATAAATGAGGAAGTGGATGAAGTTTATGCTACAGGAGCAGAGGGCGATTTTGGAGTTTTCCCTGGGCATTGTGCTTTTATGACAGCTCTCAAAATAGGGATACTTACTTATAAAAAAGGCAATGAAACAAACTATGCTTTTATTAATCGCGGATATGCTGAAGTTCTAAATGACAGGGTCTTGATTCTTGTGGGAAGTGCTGAAAAGGCAGAGGGAATAGATGTAGAACGTGCAAAGGCAGCAAAAGAAAGAGCTGAAGAAAGACTAAAAAGAGCTGAAAAGGGTGAGGAAATTGATGCTGCAAGAGCTCAGGCTGCTCTTGAGAGAGCAACAATAAGAATTCAGCTTGCTACTAAACTTATTCCAAAATAATATCAGAAAGGGAGGAAGAAATTCCTCCCTTTTTATATTTAGGTTTTTTCCTGCTTTTTTTCTTCCTTATTTTTTGTATCTCCTGTAGCTTTTTTCCTGAGTTTATCAACTTAATTTTGTAAGTTATTGAAAATATTGAATTTTATTTTTTGAAAATGCAAATTTTTGTACAACAGAAAAGGTAACTGTATGATTTTTTCCTGACTTTGACAGCATGGATTTAAAAAATTAATAAAATCAATATGTTATACAAACAAAAAATTTTTACTCCACTACATCTTCTCTTACTATGAATGAAGGAATTT
>Ga0209162_1001891_pt1 | contig 19461 bp, 24 predicted proteins | sample YNPNPMetaG_FD_187121 | JGI IMG/M metagenome (GOLD analysis project Ga0209162, IMG submission 187121) | Anoxygenic and chlorotrophic microbial mat microbial communities from Yellowstone National Park, USA - YNP NP MetaG (SPAdes) (version 2) ... | reverse complement strand
GAGCTACACCGTCGTCAGGGGCGCTATGGTTTGCAGACCATGTGCATTGGGCATGGCATGGCAACGGCGACCATCCTGGAGCGTGTGTGAAGCCATCCATCTCCCCTCTCCCGCCTTGGGAGAGGGGCCGGGGGTGAGGGCTTTCTCCCCTCTCCCGCCCTGGGAAAGGGGTTGGGGGTGAGGGCATTCTCCCCTCTCCCGCCTTGGGAGAGGGGTTGGGGGTGAGGGCTTCTCCCCTCGCCCTATGCTCAAGCGGCAACCGTTTCAACTTCCACTTGCAACCGAACCGAAGCTGGCAAGACGTAATTTAATTTTTCAAAACCAATAACATTGCCGTTTTTGTCTTTCATCAAGAGCACTTCATCACCCGTTTCTTCAGCGACGGCTTCATCCTGAGGATTACCAAACCAGACAGTCAACGTATTCCCCCGCGGATCATAATACACCTTTATTTGAGCCATATTCGTTCTCCTTCTTTCACAGCCTCGGTCGGATAAGCTGTAATCAAGAACCCTTCTCCATCCAGTCGTTTTGTCACGGCACAAATCCATCTTCCGCTTCGTTCAGCCTTATAGAACAGATAAACGCGCGGGTCTTTTTTGCTCAAGCGGATTTCTTCAGGGTTTTGCAAAACATCTTGAATATCCATTTCGCGTCCCAGCATGATCGGGTGCTTTATCGTGACAATCACCTGCCAGTACGCAACGCTCACCCGAACGCAGAACCCGAGTGGCGTATCGACTTCAAAGAAAATGTCATTGTTTTCTGGCATTGGTTATTTTATATCACATTCTCTGAGAGGTTTCAATTATCCCTCATCCCCGACCCTTCTCCCTAAGGAAGAAGGGAGTCAAACTCCCCTCTCCCCTTGTGGGAGAGGGGCCGGGGGTGAGGGCAACCTCCCTCTCCCGCCCTGGGAGAGGGGCTGGGGGTGAGGGCATTCCCCCCTCTCCCCTTGTGGGAGAGGGGTTGGGAGTGAGGGAAAAAATCCCCCTATTCTGTACTGTTTCGCCCAAATTGGGGTTAAAATAAAACCCCATGAAGCGTAAAAAGCATGTTATCTATCTGGCATTGGGCAGCAACCTGGGTGACCGCATGGCGAATCTCCGCCGGGCTCTGGACTATCTGCCGCCAGCGGTTGAGGTAGAGACCGGCTCGACCGTCTATGAGACCCCACCGTGGGGCTATCTTGACCAGCCCGCTTTCTACAATCAGGTTGTGCGCGCCGTGACCAACCTCTCCCCTCAAGCCTTGCTGGCATACCTCAAAGAAATCGAGCAGCGTCTGGGGCGCACCGAAACGGTGCGCAACGGCCCTCGCCCGATTGACATCGATATTTTGTTCTATGATGATTTAGAATTGGAAACACCCCAATTAGGAATTCCCCACCCACGGATGGAAGGGCGAGCGTTCGTGTGGGTGCCACTGGCGGAAATTGCCCCAGACTTGATCCATCCCAAACTGGGGAAATCCGCAGTTCAAGTGGTCAGCGAGTTGGATTGCAGTGGTATTCATGCGGTGTGAGTGTTCGTGCAGAAAGATGATCGATCAGGAGAGTGAAAGATGGCAGAAACCCCAATCAAACCATTGAAATGGCAGGCGGAACCCGGCCTTGGATATACCGTACAACGGCGGCCGGATGGCGGTATGCATTATGTGTTTACCGATGTCAACGAAAAGACCTTGCGGCACTGGCGCGAGTTTGCCTTGCAACACTTGCTGGATTCTGACCGCCTGACGCGCAACCTGTATGACCTGCGCGCCGTTAAGAAAGTTCCTCCCGAAGCCATTCAGGTTGCCCTGGAGTTGAACACCGACCCGGCAGCGCGCAATATCCGTGTTGCGGTGGTGGTCGAAAACGAAGAAGTGCGCCGCGCCATCGAGGAGATTGAAGCCCTCACCGTGCCGGCCGGCGTGGAGTTGGGCATTTTCACCCAAATGGATGAAGCCGAGGCTTGGCTCAGCCGCCCGCTTACCCAATTGATCTAGGAGCGCGCTTGCCGCATGGAGACTCTCAAAGCGACCCATTTACAAATTGGAAAACATCTCTTCGAATGGGGCAAACGCACGTATATCATGGGTATCTTGAACGTCACGCCCGATAGCTTCTCTGGCGATGGCTTGTTGAAAGAAGAAGGGGACTTCGTCTCCCGCGCCGTCGTCCAAGCGCAGCGTTTTGTGGCTGCCGGGGCGGATATTCTGGACATTGGCGGGGAAAGCACGCGGCCGGGTTCACAGCCGATCAGCGCCGCAGAAGAGCTGGAACACATCCTGCCTGTCCTGCAAGCGGTGGCGCAGGCAGTGGATGTACCGATCTCAATCGACACCTACAAAGCTGCCGTCGCCGAAGCCGCCTTACAAGCTGGCGCCCAGATTGTCAACGACGTGTGGGGGTTTCATGCCGACCCGGCGATCGCCGAGGTTGCTGCCCGCTATCAGGCGGCGGTCGTCTTGATGCACAACCGCAGTTCGTGGGCGCACGCTGAGATCAAAGAGAAGCTGGGCGGGCGCTACGTTGGCATTCCCTACGACAACCTGATCGCCGACATCCAACGTGAACTACTGGAAAGCGTTGCCATTGCCCATGCAGCCGGCATCCCCGATGAGCGCATCATCCTCGACCCAGGCATCGGTTTCGGCAAGTCCACCGAGCAAAACCTGGAGCTGGTGGATCGGCTGAACGAAATTCGCGCCCTGGGCTATCCAATTCTCTATGGGCCTTCGCGCAAATCTTTTATCGGTTATACCCTCGATTTACCCCCCGAGCAACGCCTCGAAGGTACCGCAGCGGCAGTGGCAGTAGGCATCGTGCGCGGCGCCGACATCGTGCGTGTCCATGATGTCGAAGCCATGACCCGCGTCGCCCGCATGACCGACGCCATCGTGCGCCGCCCTACCGCAGAGGGGTTCCCAAAGGAGCAGAGATGACAAACAGAGATGAGTTTGGTATCCGTCAGGTATTAAAGACCTCTTCCGCCGAGCTGGTTTACTACAGTTTGCCGCTGTTGGAAAAGCAGGGGCTCACCCAACTGGATCGCCTGCCCTATTCCATTCGCATCCTTTTGGAAGCAGTGGCGCGCGGCTGCAATCAGGCTGAAATCACCTCTGAAGATGTACTCCATCTGGCAAGGTGGCAGCCTCAACAAAGCGAACGCCCCAATTTACCCTTCCGACCGGCGCGGGTTATTATGCAGGATTTCACCGGCGTACCGGCAATTGTTGACTTAGCCGCCATGCGGTCAGCCGTCCAGCGCTTGAAAGGCGACCCACAGCGCATCAATCCTCAGGTGCCGGTCGATCTGGTCATCGACCATTCGGTGCAGGTGGATTTCTTCGCCAATGCAGATGCTCTCCAACGCAACGCCGAACTGGAGTTTCAGCGCAACCGCGAACGCTACGAGTTCCTCAGTTGGGGGCAGAAAGCCTTTCGCAATTTTCGCGTTGTGCCGCCGGCGACTGGAATCGTTCATCAAGTCAATCTGGAGTATCTGGCGGAAGTGGTTTTGGTTGTCGAGAGCGACGGAGAGCTGATTGCCGTGCCAGACACCCTGGTCGGCACCGATTCGCACACCACGATGATCAACGGTTTGGGCGTTGTTGGCTGGGGAGTGGGCGGCATCGAGGCTGAAGCAGCCATGCTGGGCATCCCAATCGACCTCAGCACACCCGAGGTGGTCGGTTTCCGCTTGAGCGGCGAACTGCGTCCGGGTGTCACTGCGACCGACTTAACCCTAACCGTCACCCAAATCCTACGCCAACACGGCGTTGTCGAAAAGTTTGTCGAGTTCTTTGGGCCTGGTGTAGATCGCCTGTCCTTACCCGATCGAGCGACCATCGCCAACATGGCCCCGGAATACGGCGCCACCATGGGTTATTTCCCCATCGATGCCGAGACCCTGCGCTATCTGGCTGCTACGGGGCGCAGTCCAGAACTAATCGAGCGGGTGGAGCGATATACCAAAGCACAAGGGCTCTTCCGCACCCCCACTGCGCCGGAACCGCAGTACAGTGAAGTCATTGAACTGGATCTGTCCACCATCGAGCCCAGCGTGGCTGGTCCCAAGCGGCCGCAAGACCGCTTGCCTTTGGGGATGGTCAAAGAAGCGTTTGCCAGGGCGTTGGTTGCTCCCCTCAGCGAACGCGGTTACGCTCTGTCGCCGGCCGAAGTGGAGGCGCATGCAGTTCTGGGAGTCAACGGCGGCAAGGTGGAGTTGAAACACGGATCGGTTGTGATTGCCGCCATTACCTCTTGCACCAACACTTCCAATCCCTCGGTAATGGTGGCGGCGGGTTTGCTGGCAAAGAAAGCCGTAGAACGCGGCTTAAAGGTGAAACCTTATGTAAAGACCAGCCTGGCGCCGGGTTCACGGGTGGTGACAGAATATCTGCAGAAAGCCGGCTTACTCGAACCGTTGGCTGAATTAGGCTTTAATGTGGTTGGCTATGGTTGCACCACCTGTATCGGTAACTCCGGCCCTTTGCCTGGCGAGGTGGTCAAAGCAATCACGACCGCCAATCTGGTTGCCGCGGCAGTGCTCTCCGGGAATCGCAATTTCGAGGGACGCGTGCATCCCTACGTGCGCGCCAATTTTCTTGCTTCTCCTCCCTTAGTCGTGGCATATGCTCTGGCCGGCGGCGTGGAAGTTGATTTGACCCGCGAGCCGCTGGGCTTTGATCAGCAAGGTAAACCGGTCTATCTTACCGAGCTCTGGCCTTCTGAGCAAGAGATTCAAGAAACCATTGCCAAAACGCTGAGCGCTGAGCTTTTTCGCCAAAAATATGCCGATGTCTTCAACGGCAACCCCACCTGGAACGCCATTGCCGAACGCTATGGCGAGCATGTCAGTGCGGTTTATCCCTGGGATGAACAATCTACCTACATTCAAGAACCGCCGTTCTTTGAAGACTTTACACCCCAACCGGCGCCGCTGCAAGACATCTCTGCAGCCCGCGTGCTGGTCTTCCTGGGCGATTCGATCACCACCGACCACATCTCCCCGGCTGGGGCGATTGCGGTCGAATCACCGGCCGGCAAATACCTGATTGAACGCGGCGTGCAACCGCGCGATTTCAACTCGTATGGGGCAAGACGCGGCAACGACCGCGTGATGACGCGGGGCACCTTCGCCAACATTCGCCTCAAGAATCGCCTGTTGCCCGGGGTTGAAGGAGGCTACACGGTTCACTTTCCCGAAAGGCAGCAAATGTCCATCTATGAGGCCGCCATGAAGTACCGGGAGGAGGGCGTTCCACTGATCGTTCTGGCCGGCAAAGAGTATGGCAGCGGCTCCAGCCGCGATTGGGCCGCCAAAGGCACCCGACTGCTGGGCGTTCGAGCTGTGCTGGCAGAGAGCTTTGAGCGGATTCACCGTTCAAATCTGGTGGGGATGGGCGTGTTGCCTTTGCAATTCCTGCCCGGCCAGAACGCCGATCAACTTGGCTTAGATGGCAGCGAAACCTTCACCATCCGGGGCATCTCCGATCCAACCCTGAACCAGCAAATTGAGGTGGTGGGGAAAAAAGAAAATGGCAATGAAATTCGTTTTCAAGCAATTGTGCGCCTGAGCACCCCCAGTGAAGTGCAGATTTATCGGCACGGTGGCATCTTACCCTTTGTCCTGCGGCGTTTATTGGGATGGGCCTAGGTGCGACCAAAAGCTTTAAGGCAGCGAAGCGGTAAGACAAAAATATTGCCTACCGCTTCGCATCAAGGGGTGCAGAAAGAAAAGGGCTTACTCCGTATCGGCGCTGATTTCCTCCTCCTCTTCAACTACCGGCTCTTCTTCTTTGCGCTTGCGGTCAAGAATTTGCATTTGTTTGGCAATCACGCGGGTGACATAGCGGGTGACTCCGTTTTGTTCAAAGCGATGGGTGCGCAACTTCCCTTCGATGTACACCAAGCGTCCTTTGCTGAGGTATTGCTCACAGATATCCCCCAATTTACCCCAAACTTCGATATTGAACCAATCGGTCGTCTCACGGGTCTCGCCGTTTTTATCGCGCCAGCGTTGCCCCACTGCCAGGGTGAAACTGGTCACCTTCTTTCCGCCAGGCGTATAATGGGCGGTGGGCTTGTTGCCTAAACGACCGATCAACTGCACGCGATTCAATGCTGGCATCTTCCTGTCCTCCATTATAGAAAGTGAAAATAAACCCTATAAATACTGTACTCCCAACAGACCGTTCTGTCAAGCGTCCGCGTTCTATCAAATAAAATGTTACCGAAGTATCATCGTTCTCTCGAAAGAAAATGTTACCGAGGCAACGATGACAGAAGTACGTCCAATGACCGTAGATAAATGTCGCTGGTATTTGCACAAAATACGCATTTGCTGCTGGTTAGCCCAGACAAAGAAAGAGCGTAGCCGCCTGTAGAATGAAGCGCATGCCATGATCAATTTGCCCCTCAGATCGTTGATCCGCTTGTTGAACAGCGAATTAGCCCGCAAATAGGATAAGGCGAGGAAGGCGCTCCTGAAGATGCGCAACCGTCTCCCAGGTCACGAAACGTGGTAGGAGGGGGCGCAGGTCGATTTCCCAGTTGGTCTTCGCCTGACGGAATATCGTCCCGTTCCTGGGCTTGTAGACCACTCCCATTCCGCTGCGCCAGACGTTGGATTTGGGCGCGGGTTAACATCTCAGCTAACCCCTTCTGGGAAGAGCGCCTGGTGTGGGACGTTGAGGTAGAGCCGCCAGCGGGAAAGGTCTTCTCCCTGACGCGGGCGGCGCGGGTCGAGGCGCACAGAGCCTGTGGGTGGGGCGAGACCAGCGGTGGGTTGGTTCAACGGTCTGGCTCTAATTCATCCAATACGAACACGCGGATTTCCGTCACGCGCTGCAACCTGCGATCGTTAGAGATAAACGCCTGGCAACTTGCTTTCAGGGCTGTCGCAATCTGGAGGGCATCGGTAAGGGTAATGTCCATAATATGCTCGCAACTCGGCGGCTTGCCGGGCAGACATTTCGTCGAGGGGGACAAACACGGTATTCTGACCGTGTACTATCAGATCGAAAAAGCCTTGCTGTAGGCTATTCATTCCCGATCGATAAGGCATCACTAAGCACCCAGCCAGTGTTATGGGAGAAGTAACAGCCATCAGCAGGCCATCATCAATTCGCTCGAAGATGGGAGTGACAATTGTTTAGTAGCGTGGGTTCTTTTCGACGTAATAAATCACAGGTGCTGTATCCAAAAAGATCAGCTCCACTTGCTGTAAAGCCTCAATAACCTTCATCGTTTTTCACCTGAGTGGCTTTGGCGAGCTTGGTCGTCTTCTTGCCGGGCATGCGAAACCCACGCCTGCGCATCTTCGCCCGTCAAGGGATATGGAGCAGCTCCACAGATTTCACGCCAGTGACGTCGTGCCTTGCTCGGCTGGTACGTCCGTGGTTTCTGCAAGTAGGGTAGGCTTCATCCGCTGGTTAGCCAGCGTTTTCGAGCGTTCAATTCTTCAAGGGTTGCTCTAGAGATAAGCAATTTGCCTGTCTGCGTTGTTCTGTCAAAAGCTTGACGAGCGACAGAATGGCTCAACAGGAGCGCACTGATCACAACATTGGTATCAAAGACAAAGCGCGGTTCACTCGTCATTCAGCAAAGACTCCAGGATCTCAGGAGTTAAGCCGCGCTCCTGGCCCTTTTGGCTGATTTCAGCCATGATAACCTGAAGGGGACGCGGGGATAGGATGAGGTCGCGCAGCCAAAGGTTTAGAAGCACCTGAAACTTTCTTTGCTGGTCAGCAGGAATCTGACGATACAATCTGGCTGTATCTGCATCCAGAGAGATAGTAATCTCTGTATTCACCTTTTCACCTCCAAATTAGATTGGATCACACCTGAAATTCTGTTGTGCTTGCCCAATGGCACTGCGTTTCCACTGCCAAAGCGGAGATCAGCTCCAAACGCAAGTTAGACGGCTGAGCGATTCTGGAGTGAATGATGGCACAAACGGCATCTTGCGCGCAAGTGCTTGCATTCTATCAAATAAAAATGGTACCGAGCCAACGATGGCAGAGGTACGGGCGAATGAACCTTCTCCCCGACCGTAGATGAACGTTGCAGGTAGTTGACGAAAATACGCATCCCTTATCAGGCAGCGCAGACCAAGATCAAGCATCCCGGGCCGTTTCACAAAGAAAAGAGATGCCGCTGGGAAACAGTATCATCAGAGAATGAATGTTTTCGGTAACAGTATCATCTGGCATGATACGGGATGAGTTATTCAGAACCCCCTTTTCTTGTTTGCCAAAGGCTGGTATCCTTAGAGGAGAAACTCGATGGAGAGGTGTGCATGTATCTTGCAATTGAAGGCGTAATTGGGGTTGGGAAAACCACTCTGGCGCGGCTTTTACAGCCCATCTTTGATGCCAATTTGCTTTTAGAAGTCTTTGAAGAAAACCCCTTCCTTACCAGTTTTTACGCCGACCGGCAACGCTATGCTTTTCAAACGCAAATCTTCTTTTTGCTCAGCCGTTACCGTCAACAACACCAGGCTGTCCCGCAGCTTTTAGCCAGTGGCAAACCGTTGATTGCCGATTACACCTTTGAAAAAGACACCTTGTTCGCCCGCATCAACCTGCAAGGCGATGAACTGGAGATGTACCGCCGTGTGCACGAGGCTTTGGCGGAGAAAATCCCCCTCCCGCAAATCGTAGTCTATTTGCGCGCCGATGTGGAGGTGCTAATGCAGCGCATTGCCTTACGCGACCGCCCGTACGAGCGCAACATGGAGCGAGGCTATATCGAGCAATTGTGCGCCGCTTATGACCAACACTTTCTCACCAACCGCAGTGCCAACAGCTCGTCCGTCCTGGTGGTGGACACCAACCAGTTGGATATCATTCGCAATCCTCAAGACCTGAACAGCGTGGTCGAACGCATCCGTCAGGCCTTACGCCTTTCTCCCTTCCAGGCCGAATTACCCTTACCAGTAGAGGGATGACTCCCATGCGGATTAACCGAGAGACCATTTTGGAGATCGCCCAAGAGGCTGTCGAGCAACGTCTGCGCACCGATCCCACGATTCTGGCTGCCTATCTGTGCGGGGCAACGCTGGAAGAGGATTTCCTGTTGGGGGGAACGATGGATATCGACATTGTGCTGATTCACATCGATCAGGTGACTCCCCCGCGTGAGATCATCCGCTTGACCGATGAAGTGCATATTGATCTCGCCCATCATCCTCAGGCACAGTATGAGCCGCCGCGCGCCTTGCGCACCCACCCCTGGCTCGGGCCGACCCTCTTCGCCTGTAAACCACTCTATGACCGGCGACACACCCTGGATTTCATCCAGGCAAGCGTGCGGGGGATGTTCAACAATCCCCAAACGGTACTGGGGCGTGCCCGTCCCCAGGCGGAACACGCCCGCCAGATGTGGTTTGAACTGAAAGACATCAAAGAAAACGCAGGGTTAAGAGAGCTTCGGCTGTACTTCAAAGCCCTTGAACACGCCGCCAATGCCATTGCCTTGCTGAGCGGCGACCCGCTCACCGAACGGCGTTTTCTGGTCAGGTTTGCCCAGCGGGCTGCCGCCATTGAACGGCCGGGCATGGCGGTTGGGCTGATTGGTTTGTTGGGCGGGGCAGAAGTCCAGGTTCAAGATCTGCAAAGCTGGATAGCCTCCTGGGAGGAGGCTTACGCTTCCTTACCTGAAACGCCGCGCTCGGTTGCCATCCACCCGGCGCGACGCGCCTACTATGGGCGCGCTCTGCAAGCCCTGCTGAACGGAGAAGAGCCGCGGGCGGTTTTGTGGCCGCTGCTCAACACCTGGCAAGAGATGGTCACAGAAATGGGCGCCGAGTCGGTGGCTGGGACTGGATGGAAAGAGGTCACCCTGAAACTCGGCTTGAGTGGGAAAGATTTCCCAATTCGCATGGCTGCTTTCGATGCCTTCCTCGATCAGATCGAAGAAGCCTTAGAGGAATGGGCGCAAAAGAACGGGGCGTAAATTGTTTCACGTGAAACCCAAATGGCTGGCTTCAGTCTTCGCAGGTTTCACGTGAAACAAGTGAGCTAAGCGTTTCACGGCGAATTGGAGAGAGAGTTCCCTTCTTGTACAGGCAAGCGTTTGCTGCCGATCAGCCAGAGCACAAACAATCCGATCCCAACCCAACCGATTAAGCTCAACACCGTTCCACCATAGGTGATATCCACATCTTTCAAAAAAAGTATCGGCAAACCGGCTGTGGCATTCAAAGAGCCATGCGCCAGAGCCGGCGCCCACGGCGAGCGGGTGCGCAAATACAACCAAGCAAAGATCGCGCCCATCAAGATACAGAAGATCGTCATTAGAAATACACCCAACACGGGTTGAGAGGGATAGTTGTGCCCTTGTAAAATCGCCGGCGCATGCCAGATCCCCCACACCAGGCCGCTAAGCAGGATTGCCCGCCCTTGTCCCAGGGATAACAACTCGGGCAGCAAGAAACCCCGCCAACCCAACTCTTCTCCCAGTCCAAAGAGCGTATTGAACAGCGGAGCTAAAGTCAGTGAAAGCGCAGCCTGGATGAGGACCACCAGCCAGGCAGGGACAGATTGTCCGCCGGGCGCATTTTCCATAGCCTGTCGGATCAGGGTGAATTCCAGATCAAGTTTGCCTAACCCAAACAACCAGGTAAGTATCCCAGAAAGGATTGCCAAAAGCGGTGGTAACAACCATGCCCACAGATAAGCTTTCCGCTCTCCCAAACGGCGCAGGTTCAGGGTGGAAAGCGGCTGACGCAGTCCATAAACGGTAGCAAAGATCGCCCCAATCCCTGGTGCCCACATGGCTGCCGTCCAGGCAATCAGGGTCACGGTTTGGCGGAGCGAGCTTTGTGGTTCGCCAAAAGCCAGCGGAATCAAGAAGAGAAACCATGCCAGGCAAAACGTAACAGCCAAAAAGATGAGAAGAGCTTTGCGGTTCATCCATTCTCCTCCTTGGGCTGGGTAGGGCGAGCTTCTTTTCGATAGCGTTCATAGAGCCAGTAAGAATACCCCAGCGGGACAAAGGCAGCCAGCAACAGTGCCCCCAGCACCACTCCGAATCCACTGCCGGGCAAGAAAACGCTGAGGAAGATCACCCCGGCTGCGGCTTTGAACAAAAGGCTGCCCAGGCGGTGAGTTTCTGCCCACACGCGGTCATCGCTGAGCGTCCACGGCGTGCGGATGCCGATGAACCAGTTGCGCTTTGCCTGGCGCACCAGTTCGCCGGCAAAAAAGATCAAGACTCCCATAGCCGGCAACATCATGCGGCTCAGGCGAAAGTGAACGCCCAGATTGTAAACCAGGGTCAGCAGGTGCAGGTAGAGCAAATAGGCGATCAGGATCACGATAAACAAGTTGAACATGCTGCGAAAGCGAGCAACGTTTTCGCGCAGCGGATCGATGAGGGGAAGGACGAGAAACAAAGCCGCCATGCCAAGGCTGATCAAGGGCATCAGGAAGACCCCCCAGAAACGGGGCAGATACCCATCCACCTCATCGGCTGCGTTCCAATGGGAAGCCATCTGAGCAGGCAAACGCTCCCAGAGCAACACACCGCTCAAGAACCCCCCAAGAATCAGGGCAATCATAACCATCAAAGCCATTCGAGTTGACATTTTCTTTTCCTTATTCAAAGCACGTTATCCGGGCAGGTCTAGGTTTCGATTTGTTGGTCTTTTGCCAACGAGACCAAACCGCTCAGACCGCCCAGGTTCATGGTGTCCACGGCGCTGCTCGGCACGATGACCAGTGCGCCTTTTTCCTTCAAGCCCTCAAAGAGCATATTCATGGCGCGCAGGTGCAAGGCGGTCGGGTTGTTGATGTACGCTTGCGATGCCTCGGCAAAGGAGGCAGCAATCTGCTTTTCCGATTCGCCGAGGATAACGCGCGCCTGCCGCTCGCGTTCGGCTTGCGCCTGACGGCTCATGGCTTCTTCGAGGTCTTGCGGGATAACAATATCGCGAATCTCCACCGATTGGACGGTGACCCCCCACGGCGTGGTGCGTTCGTCGATGATGCGCTGCAGCTCGGCATCCATCTTTGCCCGCCCAACCAGAATATCCGCCAGGTACATCTGCCCGATCACCTCGCGTAAAGCGGTTTGGGCAGCCCACGTGATTGCCATCCGATAATCCTCCACTTCCAGGGCAGCTTTTTCAGCATCCCACATCATCCAGAACAACACCGCATCCACATCCACCGGGACGGTGTCCTTGGTGAGCGTCTTTTCGGCGCTGAAAGGTGTGACCATCACGCGGTGATCGATCCAATTGGCGGTGCTCTCAACCACTGGCGTCACCCAGAACAGGCCTGGGCCAGCCAGTTTTTTGAAACGACCAAAGCGCAGGATAATCGCCTTTTCCCATTGATTGGCAATTTTGATCCCGTACAGCAACGTGATACCCAGCAAGACGAAAATGGCTACAATGCCCCCAACAACATCTTCTGAAAGTTGGGTAAAGCTATCCAGCAGGTAGGCAATCAGCACTCCGATTCCCATGACAGCCAGGCCAACAACGATTGCAATCGAGGGGATGCGATAATCCATTGAACGGCCAAGTCTGAGACCTTTTTCTTTTTTCTCCATGCTACACCTCGCTTCTCTAGGATTCGGTCGATTCGGGTTTGGGGAGTTCCCCACTCTGTTGCCATTGCTCCAACATCTGGTTGACCATTCTGGCAATCTCTGGCGGCGCACAGCCCAACTGAGCAGCCGAGGATAGGTAGCGGCGGGTCAGGCTTTCGAGCCCTTGCTGGCGAATTGCCTGTATCTTTTCGGGGGAGGGTGTCTCCCAAATGAAAGTACCGCGGCCGTGCTGCGTAGAAATCAACCCAGCTTCATCCAGCAGGCGATAGGCGCGGGCGACGGTGTTGAAGTTGACGCGCAGTTCGGCGGCCAGTTGGCGCACGGTGGGCAATTGATCGCCGGGTTTGAGCTCGCCATTGGCAACTTTCTGGCGAATTTGCTCGACGATTTGCAGATAGATCGGCTGTCCAGAGCGGAAATCAATGACCAGATCGGATAAGCTTTCCAAACAACCTCCTTCTCATGGATTGTATCTTTGTATGATTGTATTATTGTATTTTTGTATCATTGTATATCAGTGTTGTCTCTTTGTCAAGGGATTTGGCAGGACAAATTTACAAATTTGTCCTGTATCGCTTAAATCGGCGTTTAGCCGGTTAAGAAAGCCATGGAGTTTGCCTCCCTTCTCCCTTAAGGAAAAAGCCCTCACCCCCAGCCCCTCTGCCAGGGCGGGAGAGGGGAGTAGACCCTCACCCCCGACCCCTCTCCCAGGGCGGTTCAAGGGCGGACAGATGGAGTGGCTAAACGTGAGCATTTGAAGACGAAGGCGTAGGCATGGTGATTGCGAATTTGGGTTTCCCAGTTGGGTGCTTCCCAATCACACAGTTGCCAGCGAGGGGTACACTCCAAGGCGCCCATGAGCCATTCTTTCAGGCGGTCCAAACCGAGCGTAAACAGGCTAAACTTGCCTTCATAGGGGCGGGTGCGGCGATTACCGGTTGGCGGTTTGCTGAGCAGTTCGGCAGCCACCTGACAGCCGGCGCACAGCACCACCCAGGTTGCCAGCGCCATGCCGACCAGCAAGCGTTCCATATGCGCCAGGTCTTTGACTTGCCCCTGCTCCCATTCCCAACCGTGCGATTTGTAATCGCGGAAGCCGGCTTCGATGCCAAAGCGCCGGCGATAGTAATAGTAGATGCGCCAATCGAGGGGCAGATTGCTTACCAGACAGACCGGCGCTTGATGACAGTTGCCCTGATACACCACCACATTGGCTTCTCGCCAGCCGGCTTTTTTGAACACGCTGCCGCTCATTTTTCCCCGCTGATGCTTGTCGGCCGCCAGCTCAAGCACGCGGCGCACCCTGCCGACCCGGTCGCAACACCGCGTCTGCCCCTGCACGCGCACAATATACTGCCAACCGCGGCGGGTCACCAAATCGATGAAAGCCGGTGTGCCAAAGGCCCGGTCAGCCATGACGATGAGCGGCACCTGCACGGGCAGGAGGCCTTCCAGAACGGTCAGCAACCCTTCGACCCGCTCCCAAAACCGTTTGCCGGTCAGGGGCGTATTGGCTTCCCAAATCGTCCACACCAAAGGCAAGGCGCGCCCACGATACCAGACCGAAATGGTCAACATCACCAGGCGGTCTTCTTGCGTGGTCGCATCCACAATCAGCCACAGACGTTGTGGCTTGCCATAGCGCAAATGCCAGCGAGCAAAGGGATGCACACAAATCTCGGCTGTGATCTCCGGGTCATTTTCCAAACGGCGAATGCGCCGTTCCAGGCTCTCGGCCTGAGCAGGAGACAAGCGCAGCGTGCGCAAGGCCTTGGCAATCTGTGCCGGAGCACCGTGTTTTGCAGCAATTATCCCGATGACCAACAAAGCCAGGCGTTCCAAACTCCTCCCATCGATCCCTTCGGTCAGGGTTTCTTGCAACAGTTGCAGGATTTTTTGGTAAACTTGTTTCGGTGGCATGGTATTCTCCTTGCTTTTGAAATGAAAATGTTTTTGAGTGGGAATATCATGCCACTTTTTGCTAATTTTTCAAGAGGAATTGTCCCTTATCCCCCGATCTGTCCGCCCCTGAACCAGGGAGGGAGAGGGGAGGGAGAGGGGAGGTTGAGGGCCGGGGATGAGGGATAACACAACAAGGGCTGTGTGGGGTTGGCATCAGGCGGAAAGAGCTCTTTGGAAGAATGAGCCAAATGAAATGATCAGACGGGCGCTAAACCATATAGTTTCTATTCCGGCGTGAGCACATCTTTGTCCAGATTGCAAGAAGGATCGACGATGATTTACCGCGCAGTGAAAAAGAGCATGAACTTCTGCTGCAGCAAATGACAGAGTAGAGGCCAGGAATTCGCCCGGCGGTGATTTCAAATTCAAACTGGCGCGCGAATGGCTGAGTTGCGCCGCTTTCATCATGTTGATCGCAATGTATACGCTCACAAATTTGGTCCAGAGAACATCGAACGGTTGATCAAATTTGCCGATGAAGCATGGGAACATCTGCAAATGGAATTGACCGCCTTTGCAAGTTTTCTTGAACACGTGTAAGCAATCCTTCGCCAATGGGGGATGTTTCTAGGGGGGTATTCATTGTAGGAAAATATAAAAGGGTGGCAGATGATTCAGCACCCTGTGTTCAGGGGAAATATGTTATACTCTAAATAATAAAAGTATAACAACAGGAGTCTAATTATGAATGTGCGCCTTTCACGAAAGGGCTGGATCGTCATTCCGGCTGCGCTGCGCAAAAAATATGGTTTGAAACCCGGCAAAGAAGTCCGCGTGGTCGATTACGGCGGGGTATTGTCGATCGTGCCGGTGGTACCCGATCCCATTCGGGCAGGTGCAGGCGTGTTGCGCGGCGATGATTCCCTGGCGCAGGCAATGGTCGAAGAACATCGACGGGAACGTGAGCATGACGAAACCAACTTTCGTGTTGGATAGTTTCGCTCTACTTGCCTACCTCAACGGCGAGAGTGGCCAGAGCCGGGTTGTCAAAGTGCTTACCGAGGCACAAGAGGGGCGAGCGCGTGCCTTGCTTTGTAGCCTGAATTTGGGTGAAATTTTGTATATCATCGAACGTCACCGGGGACTGATCAATGCTCAGCGCGCACTTGCTCTGCTTGAATCCCTGCCGCTGGAAGAAATCCTGCCGGATCGGGCTTTGATCTTCGATGCTGCCCATATCAAAGCCAATCATGCCATTTCGTATGCCGATGCGTTTGTCGCCGCGCTGGCGATCCGCGAATCGGCAGTCATCCTGACCGGCGATCCGGAATTCGAAGCGGTGCAGGGTTTGGCGTCTGTCGAATGGTTGACACCCTGAGGGGATGAGTTCCTGTCTTGCCAGGCTTTTTAATGCGGCAGAATGCCCTCACCCCCGGCCCCTCTCCCCGGGCGGGAGAGGGGAGAATGCCCTCACCCCCAGCCCCTCTCCCAGGGCGGGAGAGGGAGGTTGCCCTCACCCCCGGCCCCTCTCCCCGGGCGGGCGAGGGGAGAATGCCCTCACCCCCGGCCCCTCTCCCAAGGCGGGAGAGGGGGGAAGACCCTCACCCCCAGCCCCTCTGCCAGGGCGGGCGAGGGGAGAATGCCCTCACCCCCGGCCCCTCTCCCACAAGGGGAGAGGGGAGGTTGCCCTCACCCCCGGCCCATCTCCCAAGGCGGGAGAGGGGGGAATGCCCCCGGCCCCTCTGCCAGGGCGGGGAGGGGAGGTTGAGGGCCGGGGATGAGGAATGCAGATAGTCCTTTACTCCCAAATTCAGTCCTACACGGCGAAGGTAATTCCCTCTTGACAAAACCAGAAAATTAGACTATTATCTAATTAGATATTTATCTAACATAGACGAATATCTAAGAAGGTTGAAGTAACATCCTTGCCTTTGCAGCCCTGAAACCTCGACCTGCAAGCCGCTGATTGGAATCGAAGGATGGAGGCCGTTATGTTGGGTAAGCAAAACTCAGCCGCTGAGCAGCCAGAGCGCATCTCTCTTTCCACCTCCTTTGCTGCGCGCAATTCCGAACCCTACCCTGCGCCGCATGAACCACTGGTTTCGCCGGCACCTCTCAAAAGCCGCCCGTGGTTGCCGCGCCTGGCTCAATTGTTCAAAGATTTGATTGGTGAGCCATCGAACACCACCCTGCCGGATTTGAATCAGGAGAACCCATGACAGAGAGCTCAACCTCAACGCAACCAAACCTGCGCTGGGATTTCGCCACGGCTTATGATCTCTTTATCAGTTTGAAAATCCTACATGACCCTGGCAGTGTGGGCTTGCGCCCTTCCTGGGCAGCCGGGGTGCGTTCGCGCTTGCCCCAAAACGAGCGCAAGTTTCTGGAAGAAATCTACAGCTTCTTTTGGATTCCGCTCCATTGGGTCTATACCCTCCCGCAGCCCAAGGACGCGGCGACGGCGATCTTCACCTTGCGCCAGCTCCCGGCGGCCGAACGCCTGGCTGCCCTATCCTTCTCGGCCGAAGTGCCGTCTGAACTCCGAGACCGCCTGCGGGAGGTGCAAGCTCGCTGTGCCTACGCTGAAGCCGATGTCGAGGCGGTGCGGGCAATTGACAAAGCCAAGGGGCATACGCCCTCCCCTGGGCAAATCAAGAGCTTGCTGCACTGGTGGGCAAGAGCGGAGGAATTCGGCGAACGCTATTTAGCAGCCCTGCAAGCCTACCACCAGGTCTTCTTTGCTGAAGAAGAACGACGCATTGAAGCCCCCTTGCGCCTTGCCCTGCAAAGAGCCCAGGCATTGGCGGAAACATTGCCGCTGGAGCAGTTAATTGTCGAGCTTTCCCAAGGGGTGGAATTCGAACGTTCCTTCTTCAAGCCCCATCTGATCCTGGCGCCGGCCTATTGGTCTACCCCCTTGCTGCTCTACCTCGAAGTGGATCAGCACACGCTGATGATCCTGTTCGGAGGTCGGCCGTCTGGCGACTCCCTGATCCCGGGCGAAGCCGTGCCAGAGGGCTTGATGAAGGCTTTGAAAGCCCTTTCCGATCCGACGCGGTTGCGCATCCTGCGCTACCTGGAGGAAGAGCCACACACCCCCTCTCAACTGGCGCGCAAGCTGCGTCTGCGCGCTCCCACCGTCACCCATCACCTTGCCGAGCTGCGCCTGGCAGGCCTGGTGCAAATCTCCATCAAGGGAGAGACGCGCCTGTATGCGCCACGCAAAGGGTACCTGGATCAACTCTGCCAGGCTTTTGAACAATTCCTGCAAGCTGAACAACCTTCCAAAGGAGCCTGAGCCTTCATGTGCGCTTCGTTAGCGGTCAACGTGCAACGCGCGGTAAGCGATTATCGCGGCAAAGTGAGCGCCTTTCAACCCAATGCACGCTTTTTCTTGCTTCATATCGTCATCAGTGGCGCGGCGATGGGTGTGTTTCGCCTGCTGTTCAACTTCTTTGTCTTGAGTTTAGGCTACGATGAAGCTCTCCTGGGCAATCTGGTGACGGTTAGCAGTCTGGTGGCGTTGCTGGTCGCTTTGCCGATGGGCTATACCGCCGATTGGCTGGGCAGAAAACGCTCGCTGTTGGTTGCTACCTTTTTGGAGGCGCTGGCAATCCTCTGGATGGTGGCTTTGCCGAGCGCGCCTGTGTTCCTTGCCATGAGCGCCCTTTCCGGGCTGGGTCAAAGCCTGGCCGCCGTGACGGTAGCGCCTTTCCTGATGGAAAACTCCTCCGCCGAAGAACGCACCTATCTATTCAGCATCAGTTCGGGATTACAGATGACGATGGCCTCGGTGGGCAATTGGATTGGCGGTTATCTGCCGGGCTGGCTGGCAATCTCCGTGCACAGCGAGGCGACCAGCCCCACAGCCTACGGAGCAGCTCTCCTGATTATTGGCAGTGTGTTATTGTTCTCTTTGCTTCCCTTAGCGGCAATCAAAGCCACTGCTGCGGTGCGCGTTGAGCGCACCCTTTTTGCCCCCTTTGCATCCTTTCGCCAGCAACCGGCTTTGTTGGGACGCTTGATTGCCCCGATGTTTGTCACCTCGATCGGAGCGGGCTTGATTATGCCCTTTATGAATGTCTTCTATCGTCAGGTTTATCACCAGAGCGATCCGGTGATCGGGGCGTTGTTTGCTTGGGGCTCCTTGTGGATGGGAGTAGGGTTATTGCTGGCGCCGCCCCTGGCAGACCGCTGGGGTAAGATGAATCTGGTCATTGGCTCGCAAGCCCTTTCGATCCCCTTCTTGATCCTGATGGGCTTTGCACCGCAGTTTTGGATGAGCGCTTTTGCCTATTACATCCGCTTAGCCTTGATGAACATGAGCAGCCCGGTCTATCAGGCTTTTGTGATGGAGCGCGTTGAACCTTCGGCGCGGGCGACCGTTTCCAGCCTGGTGAGCATGTCGTGGAACTTTGGCTGGGCGTTTAGCCCAACCATCAGCGGCTGGCTGCAGGTGCGATATGGCTTTGCCCCGCCGTTCATCGGTACCATATTGCTCTATTGTCTCTCAATCTATCTCTATTGGGCATTCTTTGGACGGCCAGAGGCAAGTCCTTTGCCCTCGGCGGTCAAAGACAGTCTAGGCGATTGAACGCTCCAACGCGCCCTTTTCTTCTGCATCCAAAACCGTAAAGGCAGTTAATTCAGGGTTGGTCTGGTAGTCTTCAGCTAAGAGATTGGCAGCTTGCTGAATTTGCCGTCGGCGCAATTCCCGTAAAGCAAAGTTTAATAAAAAGCGGGTCATATCAGAGAGATTGCGCTGCTGCTGGTTGGCAAGTTGAGCGATTGCCCGCCGTTGCCCAAGCTCAAGGAGAATTTGGACTCGTTCGTATTTCATCTTGATCGTCCTCAATAATATCCCTTTATTGGTAACAACCTACCATCACAAGTTGCGTTGATAATTTACTGAGAAAACCGTCCACGAATAGGGGCGCGAATACACGAAGGGGGCGCGCGTTGGCGAATTCGTGCATTCGTGGTTGCATTCGTGGACGGGTTGCCCCGCT
>Ga0209162_1001889_pt1 | contig 19470 bp, 21 predicted proteins | sample YNPNPMetaG_FD_187121 | JGI IMG/M metagenome (GOLD analysis project Ga0209162, IMG submission 187121) | Anoxygenic and chlorotrophic microbial mat microbial communities from Yellowstone National Park, USA - YNP NP MetaG (SPAdes) (version 2) ... | reverse complement strand
CCCAGGCACACCGCCAGGCCCAGGCACACCGCCAGGCCCAGGCACACCGCCAGGCCCAGGCACACCGCCAGGCCCAGGCACACCGCCAGGCCCAGGCACACCGCCAGGCCCAGGCACACCGCCAGGCCCAGGCGCGCCGCCAGGCCCAGGGGCGGCGCCTGGGACAGGTGCGGCGCTTCCGCCGCCGCAGTCCCCCTCTGTGTCGCCGATGGGCTCACCGCTCCCCGGAGGTTCTTCTGGCGTGTCCGCTTCACCCTCTATTGCGCCGGAAGCCTCCGAAGTGATTGGCCTGTTGCCTGAACCACTTGCCCAACGGGCCAGCGGGTTGGTAGGAAGTCTGGCCGATCCGAATGCTCAGAGTGTCGCCGCGCGCGCCGCGGTGGACGCTTTTCATCAAGTGAGCGATAAGGGACAGGGCGACATCGGTTGGCAAGCGAGCGCCTGGGATCGCGCCATGGGGCCCGTCATTGCGTCGGCGCGTCAGGGTTTGTCGTTGGAGACCATGGCGCAGGATGCCGGATTCGGCGGAAATGTCGGTGGGTTTCTCGCGCAGCGGATGCTTGACCATCGCGAGCCCGCGCTACAAATTCCTGCCCAACCTGCCCCTTGGCATCCACAATTGGCGCCGCATGACTTTGAAATGGGCCAGGCTGTCTCTCAGGCGCTGGGGTCATCGGTTATTACCGCCGGCGCGGCGGCGCGGGTCTATCACGAAATTCGTGCTCCCGAGGGAGAGGGTTGGTCAGCGGGCGTGCAGTTCATTCAGACAATTCAGAACGCGCTCAGCGGCAAGACGTCCAATCCGGTGGCGGACATCCAGGCGCAACTGGAACAGATGAAGCTTCAGGGCCGTATTACGGCGGCGGCGCTGACCATGTGGCACGCAAACGTAAGGTCGCCCAAAGGCGGGAAACCTTAAACGAATTACGGGTTCGTTGAATGTTGTTTTGTTGCTGGCCAGTGTGCATCGTTGTCGCACACTGGACGGCAGCAACACCCTCTGCGTAGATTGCCTCAACGCTCCGACCGGCTTGTGTACATATCACACTTAAAGGTGGTTGAGAAAGCCATCTCAATCCAAGGGGTTGTCTGGTGATTGAGGTTCGTTGATCGCAGGGGATAGGAGACGCTTGATGCAGATTCAATTTCCGCGTCGGGTTCAGCTGGGATTTCGACCCTGGTATGGGCTGACGATTCGCCAGCTGGCCTACCTGATTATTGCCGGTACGACAGCGGGCGCGATCGTTTTGTTCGGTCCTCTCAGCGGGGAGGCCCTCCTGATGCGGGCGCTCATTGGTCTGGGGATCATCTCCCTTGGCGTGGCGCTGGCGTTTTTCCGCAAGGATGGTTTGACGGCAGAGCAATGGATTATTACCCGCATCGGATTCTGGCTCAAGCCCCAGCGCCGTGTCTGGACGCGCGGCGGTGAGGAACGTCCCTTTCAGGAGGCCGAGATTCGACTGGACCAGCCGGCGGCTCCGCGCGCCGATGCGGCAGAGGCGGAAGAGGCTGCCCTGCTTCGCGTGCCGCTGCTTCATCCAACACCGGTCTCGCCCGTGTCACAGGCGGCCATCGTGTTCATTGATCTGGCTATGCTGTTGGCGCTGTTCACACTCGTGGTGTATCTCAGCCAGGGCGGATGGACTGAAGTTCAGGGATGGTTCATGCTGCAAGCGGGCTGGCGCTAGGGCATAAGGGCATTCATGAGAACATGAGAAATAGGAATTATCGCGCTGAAACTGAAATCATCATTGCTGTGGTGGTGTCTTTCACAATTGTCTGTATTCTCGCGACAATTGGATTATCCGAGATGCGCGCGAGTCCCGCCGGGATAACGCCGTTTGCGCCGGCTCCTGCACCCACCACCACGCCGCTGGCTACGGCAGCGCCATCGCACAATGACCTGGCGACGACCCGAACACCCGCCGTTCTCCCCCCGCTGGATGTTACGGCTCTACCGACTCCGTTCGCGCACGGCGTGGACCCTACGCCGATCCGTGTCCTGGTGAGCACGGAAAAACGCTCCTGGGTATTCTATCGCGGTCCGGCAACCTATGTGCGTTCCGATGTGTTTGCGCCGCTGCCGTTGACGAGTCTGCCGCGGCCGGCGAATGACAACGGGCGTGGGCTGCACTGGTTCCCGACGACGTTTCAAACGCGCGCGGTGGTGGATCGTTTTGTCCCCGAACTGAAAGCGATGCGAATTCGCTGGGTCGTGATCCTGCAAGGAATGAACGATTGGGACCTCGTTGCGAACGACTATCTGGTCGATCAGCTGACGGCGGCGGGAATGATGCCCGTGATGCGGATCGCGAGCGAGGTGGGTGACGTGGATTTGCGCCGCCTGGGCTGGCTGGTTGCGCATTATCGCGAGCGGGGGGTGCACTATTTCCAATTGTTCAATGAGCCGAATGAGACGAGCGAGTGGAGTGCGAACCAGCTTACGCCAGAGTGGTTTGCCTACTACTGGGCGCTCAGCGCGCCGGTGATCGCGGCGAATGGCGGGCGGCCTGGCTTTCCCGCTGTGGCGCCGAAGGGAGACGATTCGGACATCGCGTTCTTTCGCGCGGCGCTGGAGCAACTCAAGCGGTGGAATCGCTACGATCTGATCAACGGGATGTGGCTTGCGGTCCATAACTATGGCGGGCTGGAGGCGAACGGCTTCTATCGCTATCGTCGCTATGATGCGGTGGTAAGACAGGTCTTGGGTGCCGCCAGCCTGCCGATCATTGCAACCGAAGGCGGGTTGGAAAGCGCAGAGGCGACGGCGAGCGTGATCGCGGCGATGTATCGCGCGGTGGAGCGCGAGCGCGAGCCGTACTTCCTGGCGTTTGCCCCCTGGCTGATCGGCAATTTTGTCGGCGGCGGGCATGATCCACGCTGGGAAGCCGCGGCGTGGTTTACTGGCTCACTGGCCAAGCCGGTCCCCCGCCCGGTCGTGGCTCAGGCCAGTCAATAGTCCACTGCAGATTGCAGATTCCCTTTTGCCAATCTACAATCTACAATCTGCAATCTGAACTCAACGATTGCACTGTCCAACCAAACGATTTGTACGCGCGTATAAACGCCTAAAGTTGAGAGGAACAATGAAAAGGTGCTTAGCGAGACGAAAACTGGACGCGGGAGGCGGATGGGATGCTGCCCACTTGCGGCGTCTGGCGTTAGCCGTTGCCGCTGAACCAGTGTGCCCGTACGATGATGAGGTAGCTGTATTTGTAGATGCGGAACAACGGGGTGAGAACGCGCGCGCCCTCTATCCGCGGCTCTGGCAACACATCCAGGAATGCACGCATTGCTGGCAATCGTATAGCCTGCTCAAAGAGTCTCTGGAGATTGTCGAGTGAACAGTGTGACTCGCCATCCCACTCCGTCTTCCCCACCATCTACCCAAGAACACATTCTGGTCGCTGAGGTGCGGGACAGTGTGATCGTCCTGCGCACCGGCGACATAACGGCGGTGATCGAGGTCGAGGGGATCGACCTGACGCGCCTGTCGGACAGCGCCCGCGCCGGTCTCATCGCGCAGTACGAAAATTTTCTTTTGACGCTGCGCTTCCCGTACCAGATTCTGCTGGCGCGCAAGCGGCAGCGCCTGGAAGAATATCTGGCCTACGTGGACGCCGAAGCGCAGAAGCGCACCCGCGAGGGGAATGAGGCCTATGCGCGCGCCTTATACAGCTGGGTCAATTTTATGGTGGATGTGGTCCGGCAAGTCAACCCGCAAGTGCCCCTCTATTTGATCGCCCTGCCCTACGATCCGATCCCGCCGGAGGAACGCGTGCGCGGTAAACCGGTGCTGACCCCGGAGCGGTATCAGCGCGGTCTGGAGGAGTTGCGCGCGCGGGTTGATCACGTGATTCGCGGTCTGACCCGCGTTGGTCTGGGCAGCCGCCGCCTGACCGACCAGGAGCTGGTGGCAGTCTTGCACCGCGTTTATCACCCTTCGATCCCGGACTATCGCATCCCGCCCACCGCGCGCCTCAAGAGCCTGATGGCGCATGCGATGGTTGGGTAGCGCGACAAAAGGACCGCTTCGCGAGACGAAATATGAACTGGTTAAGTGCTTTAGATCGCCTGCTGGGAGGAGACGGCACGGCTTTTCAGAAAGAGGGGGAGAGAGAGAGTGGAAGAGGGGGAGAAAATTCTCCCCCTCTCCACAGAGGCACGCGCGATCTGGTGGATCATCTCGCGCCGGCGGCGATGCAAATCAACCCCGATACCATTCAACTGGTGGGGGAAGCGTTTGTGCGGGTCTGGTTCATCGAGGATGTCCCCAGCGTGATGGGGCGCGCGGCGCTGGATAGCATTTACGATTTCCCGGGCGAGATCCGGGTGAGCCTGTTGACCCGCCCGATGGACAAAAACGCGGTGCGGGAGCAGTTGCGCCAGCGCCGCACCACGCTCTACGCCGAGAATCTGACCCGCATACAGCAGGGTCGCTTGCCTGATTTTGCGGCGGAGGAAGAGCTCCACCAGACCGAAGATCTGCTGCGGGAAATGGAAGCCAGCCACCTGCCGCCACAGGAACTCCTGTGGACGATTGCGCTCTACGGCCGCACGCTGGACGAACTGGAAGAACTGTCGCGGCGGCTCGAGGATTATATGCTCGACGCCGATCTCCGGTTCTACCGCGCCAGTCTGCGTCAGGAAAAAGGTCTCTACAGCGTTCAGCCATTCGGACTGAACGAGTTGGGGCATGGACGCAACATTACCCCGTCGGCCTTGGCGGGCATGTTCCCGTTCGCGCGGCGTTTGCAAGCGGATGCCACCGGGATTCCGTATGGCATTGATCGCACGACCGGGGCGTGGGTCATCATTAACGACTTTGGCTTGCCGAACTCGAATCTGCTCATCGTGGGAGAGCAAGGGTCAGGGAAGAGCATGTTCCTCAAATACAAAGCGACGTGGGCGGTTTTGCTCGGTATGCGCTGCTACATCCTCGACCTGGAGGGTGAGTTCGAGCCGATGTGTCGCGCCCTGAACGGCACGTATCTCGACATGGCGCTCACATCGTCGCATCACATGAATATTCTCGACTTGAATCCCGATGATCCGGACGCCTGGCACAATGGAATGCAGGACGTCCTGGAGTGGTTGGAGCTGGCACTGGGGAAACTCACGCCCAAAGAGCGTAACGTGGTCCTGATCGCCGCCTACAGCCGCGTGATGAATGAGGCGGGCCTGCGGCGCGATGACCCGGCGAGCTGGAAAAAAACGCCGCCGGTGTTGAGCGATCTCTACCAGGCACTGCGCAGCGACGAGCGGCGCGAGGCGCAGGACCTGGCGGACCGCCTGGAGCCATTCGCGGTGGGGGAATATGCGCCGGCGTTCAGTCAGCGCACGAACGTCAATCCGCGCTCGTCGCTGGTGGTGTTCGGACTGAAAAACGTGCATCCCGACATGCAGGCGCTCCGGATGCGGCAAATTCATACGTTTATCTGGGCGAATGTGCTCGCGCACATGCAGCCGACGCTGATGATCGTCGACGAGGCCTGGCGCTGGCTGGAGCACCCCGGCGCGGCCGCCGACCTCGCGGAGATGGCGCGGCGCTTTCGCAAGCGCAATGCGGGCGTGCACCTCGCGACGCAGCATGGGGATGACCTGGGCGCGTCGCAGGGGGCGAAGGTGATTCGGGACACCGCCGCCATCACACTGTTGTTCCGCCAGACCGCCGCCTCCGTTGGCGCGGTTGCGGAGCTCTTTGGGCTGAACGAGGTAGAGGCGCGAGAACTGGTAACGTTGGATCGAGGAGAGAGCGTGCTGCTCCTGGGGCCGAATCACATCCCGCTCTACACCGTGATTCCGCCGGAGTGGTATCCATTGTGGACAACGAATCCGGGAGAGCGCGCAACAAATTAGCTCGCTAGTCAAGCACCCCACGCCTAAAGAAGAGTGAATCTAACATTGTCGAGTCAGGTATTGCGAATTACGAATTGCAGATTGCGAATTGCGAAAGAAAGGAGCCAATGCTCAAAGTCGTCTTGATGAAACGAATGATCCTGGCGCTGTTGATGGTGATGATGCTGGCGCCGGTGCCAACCCCTGTCCGCAAACGCACGGCGACGCCGGCGCCCCCGACGCTCCCGCCCACGGTTCCGCCCACCGCGGTTCTGTGGCCGACCGCCACAGCAACGCCGGCGGCCACAGCAACGCCGGCGGCCACAGCAACGTTGACCGCCACGCCAACGCCGGCCGTAGTAGAATGTGTCAATGCCCAGGTAACGCGGGTCGTCGATGGGAATAGTCTTGAGGTTAAAATTGGGAATAAGACCTCCAAAGTACGCTACCTTGGCCTCAACGCGCCCGGCCCGACCGAGCGGATGGGAAAAGACGCGCTGGCAGCCAACAAGACGCTGGTCGAGGGAAAAACGGTTTGCCTCGAAAAAGACGTCACCGAGGCAGACAAATCGGGAGCTCTGTTGCGTTATGTGTACGTTGATGATCTTCTGGTAAACGTGGAGCTGGTGCGCCTCGGGATGGCGCAGGTTACTCTCGCCCCGCCGGATACGAAGTACCAAACACTTCTATTGGAGGCGCAGCAGGAAGCGTACGTGGCGGGTCGCGGCCTGTGGGGAGGAACGCCAGGCGCCGGCACACCGTCCAGCGCGACCGGGACGCCGCGGACTGCCGTTGGGACGCGCACGCCCACGCCACGCGTCGGACGCGGCACTCATACGCCGGAAGGCACTCCAATCGCTGAAGCGCCGCAGGAACTGCTGACGCTGACGACACCGACGCAGCGCGGCGCCGTCGCCGCGGTTACCGTGCGGACGCTGCCGAACGTTGCTTGCACCGCGGCTATCTACTTCCCCGGTCGTCCCGACATCCGCACAGTCGTGAGCGGCAAGAACGGTATTTGCTCATGGTCGTGGAACGTATATTCCAATATCCCGGCGGGAACCTATTTGGTGGTAGTAACGACGGGGAATACGACGAGAGAGTACTGGCTGGAAGTGCAATAAGTCAGGAACTATTCGGCTGCGCGGTTGCCGAGGCTCCTCGGCTGTCCAACTCTACAAGCCACGCAAACGCATGCCAATACTCATTGAAGCAAGGAAAAACAAAAATGCCAAAGAATGCAAAAGCAAAAGGTATGGCACCTGGTGACGAGGTGGTTGAGATCGAAAGCTCGGAACTGCGCCGTCGTCTGTCTGCCATCATGGATGAGGTGTTCTGGGGCGGGGTAACTTTTCGCGTCAGGGTTTATGGTCAGCCCACGGTGATTCTCATCTCACCCGAGAAATATAAACAGATTCTACAGCGTGCCTCCAAGGAAGAAAAATGAATGTCATTGCCACAAACATCACCAATTTGCATCTCCGGATGAGAGACATAATTGCCCGGGTACGTTGGGGCAATGTCATCTGCGTGCTTTATCGCGCTCATAGTCCCGCAGCGGTGATGATCAGTCCCCAAGAATACGAGCGTCTCACGGGCCAGGCGATTGCCGATCTGGAAGTAAAAGCTGAAAAGTTGTTTGGAGAGATTCCAACCGGGAACAGTGAGTCATGAACCTGAAGTCTCTGATCGGCATTGCGGGGTGCTCTATCCTGGTCCCCCTCCTGCTGTTTGCGGTGATCCTCTCGGCGCTGATTGCCCTGCTGATCCCGCAACTCCCTTTCGGGCAGGAGCAGGCCTGGTCGTGGTTTTTGGGAACGCCGCAAGCGGTTCAGCCTCCGTGGGTCCCCTCGCCGGAGGGCAAACCGATCATCAGCGGGAGTGGACAATGGTGTGTGACACGGGCTTATCAGGAAAGCCCGGCCGAGAGTCACCTGAACGCCGGCCGGGTGCAGGGGTACGTGCGCGATGCGCAGGGGAATCCCCTCGCGGGCGTACCCGTCCACATCGTGTGGGATGGCTGCGGCAATGAGTGCATCACCGAGTACACGCGGGCCGATGGATACTATGTCGCCATCCTGGGTCCAGGCGAGTACCGGGTGTTCATTGGCACCGGTCAGAGCCAGGTGGTGTCCTTTCGCACGAACCTCCGTGAATACTACGGGCACTACACCTACGATGTGGATTTCGCCGCGGGAAATTGCTTCAGCCAGGTCGGGACCTATGATAACGATCCCCGCCGGCCGCACGGATGGCCGGCGAATGGTCCCATCACGGCGCGTTTTCACGACCCGGAATACGAACGCCGCTTTGGGCGCATCCACACGGGTCTGGACATCGGCGTTCCGGTAGGGACGCCTCTCACAGCGACGATGAACGGCAAGGTCATCCAGGCAGGCGATTATGATGGCTGGGGTAACATGGTGCTGATCCAGAACGGGCCATGGGAAATCCTAGTAGCGCACCTGTCGCAAATCGATGTACGCCTGGGGCAGGTGGTCTCCGCGGGAACCGTGCTGGGGCTTAGCGGCAGTACGGGATCTTCGACCGGTCCGCACGTCCACTACGAAATACGGTATAACGGGATGCCGATTGATCCGCAGGAAACATATTGATCGAATTGCGGATGGCAGATTGTAGATTGCAGATTTCCTTGCCAATCTGCAATCTGAAATTTGGAAAGGAGGATAATAAGATGTTCGAGTACATTCTGGCGGGTTACCTGGTGGTGGACCTAGGGTTTTTGTTGCTTGGGCTTGTTGCTATGGTCCGCCGCCATGCCAGCGCGGCGATGACAGTGGCGGCCACGCTGGTGTGGCCGTTGGTGCTGTTGCGCCTGATGATCACTCAGACGCGCGCGGTCGTTGGGGAACTGGTGCGGATCGCACGCGGCACGATGGAAGAAATAGGCCGGGTGCTCTAGACCAAAATGCAGGCACTGATTCTTTTAACCGTGTTTTTGTTTGGCCCTTCCTACCTGGCGCTTCTGGCTGCGCTATACCTGGCGCGCCGATTCGTTCCCGAGGCGCGGGTGTTGTACGAAATCTCAGAGACGATCCTGGTGGTACCCGCCGCGACGCTGGCGCTCGCGGCGGCGGTCGTGATCGCGCAGGTTATCCGATAGCGCAGCAGTCGCTGTCCTGAGCGTAGTGGATGAGCATAGTCGAAGGGCGAAGGATTGCACGCGCGTGCAAAACCAGTTAGCAAAACAACGGGAGGAAACGATGCGTTATTGGATTTGGGGCGCTATTCCTTGCGCGCTGGCAGTTCTCTTGGTCGGTTGTGCGCTGGCGACGCCGACCTCTTCGCCCATTCAGCCGCTGGCGCTCAAGGCGGTCACACCTGCGCCAGCGGGCCGCTCGCCCAGCGCGTCCTCTGCGGCGTCTGCGTTGCCCACGTCTCAGCGCTTGCCCACGCCGACGATGGTCGTGTTGCCGACGCCGCGGTCCTTTCGCGCGACGGTGCAGACGCAGGAATATCAGGGACTGCGTTTCAGTCTGGAGCAGGTTCGCGCCACCCCTGGCGCTGCGGCGACCTCCGATGTTCGCTATGTTGTCGTGACCGTGTTAATCCAAAACGCTTCAGCGGAGGCGAAGGATTTGATCGGGCTGCCCATGTCGGTAAGCCTGCGTGAAGTTGCGGCGGGACAGACGCCGGCGGCGGAAATGGTTTATCTTTCGCAACCCTATGCGCCGTCGGCGCAGGATAACCTGTACGAGAAAATTGATCAGCTTTCGACGACCAGCGCAAAACGGCTCGCGCCTGGAAAGAGTTTGCGGGGGAACCTGTACTTCCAGGTCCCGCGTGCGGTGCGTAGGGTCGAGGTCGTCTGGAAACCCGCCGCGCCAGTGCAGTGGCTCTGGGGGCCCTTCGAGGTTCAGCCATGACGGACCGACTGGTTCTGCCGGCGGGCCTGGATTTCCCCCGCACCCTGCTCGACGTCAGCATTGAGTTTGACCGCCATCTCGCGGAGGGGAAACTGGCAGGCTATAAGCCGATCCCGACCGGCTTCGAGCCGCTGGACACGTATCTCGGCGGCGGGCTGGCGCCGGAGAGTTTAATCGTCCTGGGCGGGCGGCCCGGCGCGGGGAAAACCATCTTTGCGCTGCAGGCAGCGCGCAACATCGCCGCGGCGGCGAAGGATAAGCGGACGGTCGCCTGTGTGGTGTGCTACGAGCACGGCGAGGTGTATCTCTACCATCGCCTGCTCTGCCTGGAGAGTATCCAGAACAGCGGGATGGGTCTCACGATGGCGGACATTCGCCGCGTCGCCTTGGATGCAGATACGCCCAAAGCCGGCCTGGAGAAACTCCTGGACACGCTGCCGGCGGCGCGGGAGGCCTGGTCGCGCATCACGCAGTATTGGGAACGCTTGCTGCTGGTGAAGGGGCATCCGGTCAAGACGACGCTGAATGTTCTCGACACGTACGTGAATCATCTGCGCCGTCAGTTCACCTCGGTGACCTTGTTCGTGGACTATTTACAGAAAGTGCCGATCTTCTCGCCGGGCGTGGAGCTCACGCCCGAACGCCAGATTCGTCTGGTGACCGAGGGACTGAAAAACCTCGCTCTGGCGTACGGCGTTCCGATTGTGGCGGTGGCGGCGGCGGAATCAGAAGGGTTGAAGACGGAGCGCGTGCGCTTTGAGGATTTGTGGGGTGGCTCGAGTATCAAGTACGAGCCGGATGTGGCCGTGATGCTGAACCCGGAAGGGGTGCCCACCGACGAAGGGAAAACGGTATTGTTCACCATCGAGAAGAACCGTCTGGGGCCGACGGATGTGGAATTCCGGCATCTGTTGCGCGGCCGGTATTTCGCATTTGCGTTGGAGGGGAAATAGGGATGAACTCTCTCGCGTTCTGGAGATTCTTGACCTTGCTTTTCTTGGGAGCCATAGTTGTAGTGGGGGTTTGGACTAATGATATTTTGCCCGTCCTGGCCCTTCTTGTTTTGGATGCCATTTTTGCAGCACAGATGGTTCGCTTGTCCTTTGAAAGCGTTCAATCTCACACGCGGCACAATGCTTGTTGAGAACGGCACGGTCGCGAACAGCGCATGGAAACGGATGCGTGGATTGTTGGGGCGCCCTGCTCTACAGTCAGGGGACGGGCTTTTGTTGCCTGGCACGAAAGCAATTCATACGATCGGAATGCGCTTTGCGATCGATGTCTTGTTTTTGAACCGTGAGGGGCGCGTGGTGCGTGCGCTTCGCTCATTAGCGCCGTTTCGCCTGAGTCCGATAGTGCGCAAAGCCGCCTGCGCCCTGGAGCTGCCTGCTGGGACGCTTGAGCGTACTGGCACGCAGGAAGGAGACAAAATCGAGTTAAGAAATTTTAACCATGCCACCAGGGGGGAATAATGCTTTGTACGCGCGTACAATCCCAGGCCGATGGATGAGTAGATGACATGTGGCGACTGATTCGTTGGCTTGCGTTCGTAGCGATGTTCCCGCAGGGTGCGATCCTGTATCACCATCTCGCCAGGGTGGCCTCGGCAACGCAAAAAGGCCAGATAGTCCAACTGCCCATGCTCGGCGAGTGGAGTTTGAATTCGCTTGGCCTTCTGCTCGCCGTTTTTGTTGCGTTGGAACTGTGGCGTAGTGTGCGGCGTATGTTGTTTTTCTTTGCGGTTGCCACAATATTGATCTTGTTGGTTTTTGTGTTGTACGTGCTACGCTGATTAGCCGCGCTGTCCTCCTGTGCGGGAAAGACAGATAACCCATGCCAACCGTTGCGATGTATCGCTGCTCGAAATGCGGAACCGAATATCGGCCGCTGGATGCCGGCGCACGGCAGTTTCGGTGCTGTGGGCAACCGCTCGAGCGCGTCCCGCTGCGCCGAGCCGGTGGGCTGGCGCGCACCCTGGCGTCTCTCTTTGACCGCCGGGAGAATGAACCGCCTGCCCCGCCTCCGCGAGAAGATGATCGTCAGCCGGGGGCCGTGAGCCAGCGACGTTCGGCGACGAAACGCCTGGTGCTCCTCGAGGTCATTCCGCCGCGGGAGAACACGGTGGATGCGCTCTCGGCGGAGACGCTCCTCTCAAGCCTGGCAATGCCCGGCGCCCGCTTCGCTCTCGAGATCGCGGGAGATGCGGGCGGACGACGGTTTCTGGTGCGCGCCCCCGCCGAGATGATCCCCCACATCAAGCGACAGATGCAGGCGATCTACGACCAGGTGGAGTTTGTCGAAATACCGCCCGAAAAAGACCCGGCGGCGCGCCGCCGCCTGCCCACGGCGATGGCCGAGCTGACGCTGCGCCGACCGGTGTACCTGCCCCTCCGCACCTATCATGACGGGGATTTCCGTGAGGCGGACCCCATCCGGGCGCTCCTGGGCGCATTTGGCGATTTCGAAGATGGGGAAAGCGCGCTGGCGCAAATCGTCTTGGCCCCCGCCCCACCCCACTGGGCGGACCGCTGGCAGGGTTCGACACGCCGCATTGACCAGTCGTTTGTCAGTGAGGGAATGACCATGGGCATGCTGGCACGCCAGATCGTCGCTCCCATCGTGGTGATCGGCTTCATCGGCGCGTTCTTGTGCATGCCGATAGCACTGGTCACTCAGCAGTGGAACCTGTTGCTGCTGGCCATTCCCGCTTTCTTGTTCCTCGCGCTGGTGAGTGGGCTGTTCTTTTGGTGGATGCAGAACCAGGCGAACATCGATCCGACCATGGTCCAGCGCAAGACCGCCATGCCGGCCTACGATGCTGCTCTGCGTCTGGTCGCGGTGGGGAAAACGGTCGAGCGCGCCCGGGCGCGCCTCCGCGAGCAGATCGGGGCGTACAGCCAATACAATCTCGCCAGCGGGAATGCGCTGGTCGCGCGCTGGAGCGCTTTCGACCCCCAGGCGCTGGATCTCCCTCAACCGTCTTGGTGGCAGGAATGGATGGGGCAGGTCATGCGGTTGAATGTGGCCGAGTTGGCCTCCCTCTGGCATCTGCCGGTGGGGACAGGTGTGCAACTGGTGACGCGGACAATGGACAAGCGACTGCTGCCCCTGCCCGAGAACGTGAGTGAGGGAGTTTTAATCGGTCACTCGGTGCACCAGGGGCAGTCGGTACCGGTGCACTTGCCGCCGGAAGCAATGCGGCAGCATATGTTTATGGTGGCCAAGACACAGAAAGGCAAGTCCACACTGATGGCCCACCTGGCCGAAGCGGCCATGCGGGAAAACCGGGCACTTGTGGTGATCGACCCCCACGGCGATTTGACACGCTCCCTTCTGTCGAAAGTGCCGCGCCAGCGCATTGGCGACGTGATCAACCTGGACTTTAGCCTTGTGCAGCAGGTCGTGGGTCTCAACCTGCTGGACATGAGCCAGGGACGTTCCGCCGAAGCGATCGTGTCGAACATCGTGCACGTGGGAGAGCACTTGTGGAGCGACTATTGGGGGCCGCGCATGGAAGACGCCCTGCGCGCGGCGCTGCGGCTGCTGATCATGGCGAATCAAATCCTGCTGCGACAGGGCAAGCCGCAGTTTCGCCTGCTCGACGTGCCCCCCCTGTTCGAGCTGCACAACTTTGGTCGACGGATGCTTCGACAGTTCGCCGGCGATTCAGATCTCCTGCGCTGGTGGGGCGCGTATTACGAAAGTATGAACAGAGATAGGCAGATGGAAATCGTGAACCCGGTGCTGACCAAGCTGCACCGTTTCTCAACGCACTCGGTCGTGCGCAATATCACGGGGCAGTCGAATTCGACGGTAAACTTTCGCGAGCTGTTGAACGAGCGGCGGATCCTCCTGGTAAACACAGCCACGGGAGTGATCGGTCCCGATGCGGGTGGGCTGTTGGGCGCAATGATTGTGGATTACATCAACTTTGCGGTGCGGGAGCAGATGGCGATACCGGATCCGGCAGCGCGGGCGCGGGTGACGGTGATTGTGGACGAGTTTCAGTCCATCCCGGGGGTGGATTATCCCGCCCTGCTCGCCGAGTTGCAGAAGATGGGGGCCAATTTCGTTTTGGCCACGCAGTCCCTGGGTCAGCTGGATGTGATTGACCGGGCCCTGCGCCCGGCGATTCTGTCGAACGTGGCGACCTTGTTCGTCTGGAACACGAGCGCGGAGGACGCCGACTTCTTGCGCCACGAACTGGACGAGGCCGTGACGGCGACAGACATCATCAATCTGGCGGACCACACGTGCTATGTCAAGACCCAGTCGGGCAGGAGGCGGCTGCCGGTCATGTATGTGGAAACGCTGCCGCCGTCGCCGGGGGATCCGTGGGTCGAGGAGCAGGTTTTGGCGCAGATGAGGCGGTATGCGCGGCCAGTCGCTGTCGTGGAGCAGGAGCAACGTGAATTCGAGGAATACTGGTACGGGGCTGAGATGCGGGCGCTGAGGAAATATCTGACGATGCAAACGTATTTGAGAGAACGAGAGCCGACGGAGCAAAAGTATCGTAAGGCAGAGGATGAGGTGGAGAGGGTGTTGTTCCAGAGCGGTGTGCCAAACGTTGGTCACCTCGGTGATAAGGAGACTGGTTCAACACCGCCGGCGAAGACCATGAGCACGCGCGCGGCGGACACGTCCGCGCGAGGAACATCGGAACAGAAAGTCCCCCGACAGGCGGACACGGTAGATGCCAGGCCAGATACGGGAGAAGGAGACTGGACAACATGACGGAGGACGCCTCGGCAATTTCGGAAGAGCGCCGGCGTTTGCTTGAGTTTTTGTGTGACAATCCGTTTCTATCAATTTCACAGTTGGGATCATACTTGGAGCTCGGGGAACGTGCCGTGCAAAAACAGTTGAAGACGCTTAAGGAATTAGGATGGGTGCGGCGATATAACATGCACCAGCCTGATCTGAAGACTCGTTCCGTGTTTACGCCGACAGCGGCCGGGGCGCAGGAGCTGGCGCGCCTGGCAGGAATGACGACGGAAGAGTTTTTGCGTCAGAAAGCTCTTTCGCCGGCGCGCCTGGAGCGGCTGTCGCTGCTCCTGGAGCGCGTCCACCGGCTTCGCAACATCTTCCTCGTCCTGCGTCAAAAGATTCCGCCAGACCAGTGGCGGCCCGAGGTATGGGACGTAGAGGTACAGAAAACCTTTCACGTGAATGGCAAGCCGTTGGTGGTCCCTTTTCACGCCGCGGCCATCTGGAGACGTTCGGACGGACGTTGGCTGTGGACCGGGGTAGAATTTGATCTGCGGCGCGTGCCGGTGGAGAAAGAGGGCGCACGGCTGCGGCGGCTGGTGCTGGCGCAGAATGATCCATGTTTTCTGGAACAGAAAGGGGCGTTTCCGGTTTTGCTGATCATCGCGCAGGATGCACTGCGGCTTGGTAATTACTACGCCGTGTTGAGAGCGGCAGCACAGCCGCTGCGGCTGCCCTTGCCCAGCATCTATCTGACGACCTTTGCGGAACTGCTGACGCTGCGCGGTGATTGGACAAAGCCGATCTGGTATTCGACCGTTTCAGGACAACGGACTTCTCTGCTGTTCGACGAGCGAGGCATGGAAAATGCTTTGCCCTCAGAACCTCTGTGGGAGCGAGCCCCGGCGCAAAGAAGCTTTCCCCTGACCTTTGAAATTGAGCCGGCCACGCCAACCGAGCCGGAGTCGCAACGAAACCTGGCCTCTCTTGCGCTGTCGCTCAGTCCTCTGGAGAAGCGCCTCTTGGATGAAATCGCCGCGCATCCGTTGCTTCCGGCTAAAGAGTTGATGACCTTCCTGTGGGGTTTTAGGAAGGTTATTCCCGGTGCTTTGAAACGTTTGCTGGAGCTGAAACTCATTGAAGCCGTAGAGCGAGGGACGCCGGCGGTAAAATATTACCTTCCTTCCCGCGAGAGTTGGCGGTACCTGGCGATGCGCGCGGGCTTTGGAGAAGCCGTCCGGCGTTACATCAAGGCGCGCGGTTGGGGAAGAGGCGCAGATATTCTGGTGCAGCACTGGGAGCATACGCGGGCGGAAAATGAGTTCTGGGTACACCTAGCGCGGATCGCACAAGAACGCGGTCATGAGCTCCTATGGTTGTCTGAACTGGAGAGTCGTCTGTATTACGACTACAAAAACCGACGGCACAGTTTTCTGCCGGACGGGCGCGGCACCTATATCGCGAAGGGTAAACGCTACGAAATTGCCCTGGAGATTGACCGTAGCCGCGCGTCGCGGGAAAAGATTCGCCGCAAGATCGCGGAGTATCTGGCGTGCGTCGTTTCCAATGTCTTGCGCGGCGAGGGGATCGAATTCCTGCGTGTGCTGTTTGTGACGACGAGCTGGGAACGCGCGGAGATGATTCGTCAGATTGCTCTGACTCAGATCACCGAGATGGAAGCGGAAAAGAATTTGCCGGTGTACATCACCACCCACGCCCGTCTCAAGGCGAGCGGGGCCGATGCGGCCATCTGGTTGCCGGTAGCGCCGCTGCCGCTGGGAGAAACGGCGCTGGGAGCGCCCAAGACGTATTGTTTGGATTGTTTTGTCCCCGGACCGCCCCCACCGCCGCGGAAACCGGGAGTGGCTACCTATATATCGATCTAAACAACATCTCAGCGATCCGTTGAGTGTGGCACAACCTGTCACTTGTTCGACATGGGACTGTGCGCACCTTAGTTACTTTACATTCTGGTTTGGTCATTTACCAGCTTTGCTTATCCCGCGTTTGCACTGAATCCATCTTGGGCCTGCGCTTCACACTTTCTCTTCCTGCCAAATATCCTGCGTTAGGAGCAACAATGTTACTCTCGCGCTGGTTCTACTATCTATCATCTATTCCAACATTGCTCACCGGAATAAAGAACTTGCACTCGGCTATGGCTACCTTCCTCCGCCGACATCCCCACAAACCTTTTATGCTTGAATTGCGCGATGGAAGCCGCTTTTACGTCCGCACGCTGATGGACATATGGATTCTCAAAGAAGCCTACCTTGATCGGCAATACGAACGGGTGAGCATAGAAATTCAGGATCGGTGGACAATCCTCGACATTGGGGCAGGCATTGGGGATTTCGCTATCGGCGTAGCCAAACGACACCCCCAAAGCACGCTCTATGCGTACGAACCATTTCCCGAATCCTATGCCCTTTTGCAAGAGAATCTGCGGCTCAACGGTATCGAAAATGTCAAAGCGTTTCCTTTAGCCATCAGCGGGAAAAAGGACTCGTTACAACTTCATCTGATTACCTCCGAACCCGTCCAGCACAGTACAGCGGTCGAAAAACATCCAGCCCACAACAGCATCTCTGTCCCGAATACAACCCTGGATCAAGCCCTGACGGAACTGGAGTTACCCTACTGCGACTATCTGAAAATGGATTGTGAAGGTGCTGAGTATGACATCCTGTTCAATACCAGCCCCAACACCTTGAAAAAGATCAGGCATATCTGCTTAGAGCACCATGACGGTGTAACCCCCTACTCGCATACGGACCTCATCCGTTTCCTTGAGCGCCACGGTTTTCAGGTCAGGCATACCCCCAATCCCGTCCATCGTCACTTAGGATTTGTATGCGGAACAGAGTGGTTGATCCCTCCCGGTATCGCCCACGTCTTTTTCTCCTTGCGCTCTTCTTTGCTGTAGTAGGTCAATGGACCTTGCTCAATACATCCCACCTCTTTGCAAGTGGTGTGCTTTGGGTCGTTGCGCTCACCGCACTGATGTTAGCTAAACCCCAAGACGATACCTCATCCTCTTCCTCCCAGAATATTGTCGTACAGCCTACGATCCCCTCTCCACGTTGGCTGCTCCTTGGTACAGCAGCGCTAGGTAGCCTAGGTGCATTTGTTCTGAACATGGACACATCGTTCAAGGTTGGTAGCGCTATAGAACCCCAATTCACTCCAGCAGGAGTACTGGCTTGGCTGGCAGGCATCGTTTGTTTTCTCGCTGCCTTTTGGCAACCTGAGAAAAACGCCGCCGAGTGGCGTGCCGTGATTCGTAGCCGCTGGCATGCCCTCCAGAATGGTTTGACTCTATGCTGGCGTGGCACCACGTTGGCTTTAATGGCTATCCTGCTGGTGGGTGCCTTTTTCTATCTATACCGTCTTGACACTCTCCCTGCCGAAATGACCAGTGACCATGCAGAAAAACTACTCGATGTCAACGATATTCTGGAGGGATACTCTCCCGTCTTTTTCCTTCGCAACACAGGTCGCGAGCCCTTGCAATTCTACTTGACCGCTGCTCTCATTCGGTTGACGGGGCTTCCCCTCAGCCACCTCGCCCTGAAACTGGGCACAGCGTTGATCGGCTTTCTAACGATTCCGGCAACCTTCCTACTGGCACGTGAGATGTTCGACAGCACGACAGCCATCTGCGCGGCGTTTTTTGTCGCGGTATTGCATTGGCCCGTCTCGATTGCGCGAATGGGGCTACGCTATCCCTTTACCCCCTTCTTTGCTGCCATCTCATTCTATTTCGTCATGCGCGCCCTGAAACACCAAAAGCGGAATGACTTTTTGATGGCTGGCTTTTGGCTTGGCTTGGGACTGTATGGGTACATTCCCTCGCGCAATGTACCACTAGCCGTACTCGGACTGTCCGTGCTGTGGATGATTGTGTCTAGACGTAGAATCCAGAATTGGCGATCCTTCCTCCTGCATCTCGGTCTAATGTTCGCGCTCACATTCGTCGTCTTTATACCGCTATTGCGCTACACACTCGATTTCCCGGAGATGTTCTGGTATCGCGCCTTGACCCGCGTCACGAGCATCGAGGTGCCCGTGCAAGGGAGCATTCTGTCACTTTTGGCGCAAAACCTGGTGAACCTCGCCCTTGCCTTCAACTGGCGCGGTGACGAGGTCTGGACGACTAACATCCCTTATGCTCCCACGCTGGATGAGATTAGTGGTGCCTTGCTGATTCTTGGCATTGCCATTGCATTTTACCGATGGGCTGATCAGCGCCAGACCATGTACCTGTATCTTCTCGTCATGTTCATAGTGCTGTTAATGCCCAGCGCGCTTTCACTAGCGTTCCCGCGCGAGAATCCCAGTCTTGTACGCATGGGTGGGGCAATTCCCTTCACCGCGATCCTTTTGGCGCTGCCCGTCGCGTTCTTCCTTCGCACCATCTATCAACAGGCTGGCGTGGTATGGAGTATGATTGGACTGGGTCTCCTACTCGCGCCAGTGATACTATTGAACTATCGCTGGTACTTTATCGAGTACGACCAGAGTTACCGCCAAGCGGCTCAAAACTCGACCGAGGTTGCCGCCGTGCTCAGGAGTTTTGCTAACAGTGTGGGTGATCGGCAACATGCTTACTTTATCGGCTACCCCCACTGGATTGATGGACGCGCAATTGCCATCCACCTTGGTGACATTAGTTGGAAAAACTTTACGCTTGACGCCAGAGATTTTTTTGTTAACGACACTACCAACCTGCTCTTTATCCTTCATCCTGACGATACAGTCAATCTCCAACACCTCCAAGAGCGCTACCCACAGGGTCAGCTCAGAATGGTTCGCTCACGGACACCGGGTAAAGATTTTCTTTCCTTTTTCGTCCCGGCTGTCATGGAAGAATAAACACGTATCCCACATTCAGAACTCACCCTATTTAACCTTTGATGAAAAATTTGCGCTACTATCTCCTCTCCCTCGGTTGCGCCAAGAACACCGCCGATTCCGATGGTATGCACGCGCTTCTCGCACAAAACGCATGGACGCGCGTCGAGCAAGCCGATGACGC
>Ga0209162_1001887_pt1 | contig 19487 bp, 23 predicted proteins | sample YNPNPMetaG_FD_187121 | JGI IMG/M metagenome (GOLD analysis project Ga0209162, IMG submission 187121) | Anoxygenic and chlorotrophic microbial mat microbial communities from Yellowstone National Park, USA - YNP NP MetaG (SPAdes) (version 2) ... | reverse complement strand
CTGCTACCGCCTCACGTTCATCCTCACCCTCGGCGCGGATCAAGATCTGATGCCCCTGAGCAGCGCCGAGTTGCAGCAGGTTCAACAGGCTGACCGGAAGTTCAGCCGAAGATCGCCGGGTAACGTTACGCACCGTGATGCGACTGCGAAATTCGCGTGTTTTGCGATAGAAGTCGGCTGCCGGGCGGGCATGCAGTCCTAACGGATGTCGTATCCTGACCAGTCGCTCTTCCATACACCTTGATAGCGCACTTCCACCGTCTACCTCAGAATACATACCAGACTACGGATGACTCGTCCCATGTCCCTGGACTTTCACCAGATCACGCCCGCGCAGTGCGGCTGCGGCGGTTTCTTCCAGGGTGGCGCCAACCGATGCCTCGACGGCGGCGAAGTAGGCGCCTTCCACCAGCGGTGCGTTGCTGATAACGACACGCATGTGCGGCTCATCTTCGAGTACAGCTTCGACGCTCAGCGCGGCGCTCACGAAATCGACCAGAACCAGGATGCCGTCGCTGCTGGCGATCTGCCGCAGACCCTGACGAATGGCATCGGTGCTGATTCCCAGCGATCCGTCTACCGCGCCGCCGACTGCGACAATCGGCACCTGGCCACGAGTCACCTGTTCGGTAAACTCTTTCACGCCGCTGGCGAGACGTTCGCTGTGAGCAACGATCAACAGACCAACCATAACTTACGTCACGAGACCATACGCTTCAGCGAGGATTTCGATGGGATGGCGCGCCGTGACGCCGGCGCCGTGGCTGATCTGCCAGCGGCACGTCTCCGAGTCGCACAGCGCCATCGTGGAACCTGAACGGCGCACCATGTCGAACAGCGGCGCGCCAACGTCCATACTGATCTGATACTTCTCGACTTTCAGCCCATACGTCCCGGCGATGCCGCAACAACTGGCATGGGTTTCGATCAGTTGCAACCCTGGAACGAGTTCCAGCACATCGAGCGCCGGGCGCCCGATGCGGTGGGCGCGCAACTGGCACGGCGGATGATACGGCAGGGTGCGCTCGATGGGACGAAAGTCGGTGCGCAACTCGCCTCGTTCGTGCAGCATGCGCAAAAACTCGAAGATGTCATACGTCTGCCGGGCGACGGCGCGCACAGTGTTGCTCTGCATACTGAGCAGTTCTGGCGCTTCTTCTTTGAGTGTCAGGGTGCAACTGGTGCTGGCGCCGACGATGGGAATGTTGCGCAATGCGTAGGGCGCCAGGAGCGCGATGTTTGCCTCGTGTGCGCGGCGCGCAGCGGCGAAGTCGCCGTTCGAGAGCAGCGGCAGACCACAGCAGCGTTGATCCGGCAGCAGTACTTCGAAGCCGTTGTGTTCGAGCACGGCAACCACTGCTCTGCCGATCCAGGGTTCGTAGTAGTTCGCTGCACACCCATGGAAATAGACAACCTGCCCTTTTGTGGCAACCGGCTGAGCGGTGCGCCGACGCCGGAACCAGGATCGAAACGTCGAACGGCTGAATGGCGGGAGCGGCGCTTCCCGCGCAATCCCCAGCGTGCGTTCGATGATGACCCGCAACGGCTTGAAACTGAGCGCCGCATTCGCCAGCGGCGCCTGTGGTCCCGCTCCCAGACGCCCGATCAACTCCGAGCGACTGATCAATCGGTTGCGCAGCGGTATGCCACGCTCCGCAACCAGACGCGCCCGCGCGCGCGCATTCAGTTCCGCGATCCGGACGCCGGTCGGGCACACCTCGTTGCACACCCGACACCCTGAGCAGTAATCCACCGACTCGTCGGGCGACGGTTGACGCTCGTGCCGGAAGCGTTGCGCCTGCGGACCGACATACTTGGGTCCGGGGAAAAGGTCGGTGACTGCGCTGACCGGGCATGCTGCGGTACAGATATTGCACTTGATGCAATGGTCGAGCGATTGTTCAAGGGAATGCTCACTATGATCCGCCGGTATGATCGTCATGATGCGTTTCCTGCCAGTATGCGTCCTGCTGCCCAGCCGGTAGCGATTGAAACGCCGCTGCGACTGCGTTCGCGGACAGTGTCGGTTCCTCCGAGCGTTGCGCCAGCAATGGCGACATTGGTGTAGACCGGTTCACCATGCATGCTGATCGGTCGAAGACATGGATCGACCGGAACGCCAGTGGTGTAGATCGCATGCCCTGCCGGATCGAGGAAACGTGGTGAAAACCAGTCAGCGCGGTTTGCCGGTGCGCGCACCGGCAGATCGAGAGCCGTTTCGCGAATGATGCCCATATGGTCGGTGCGGATGCCGCCGCCTGCGATCCCGCCGGTCGCCAGCAGCAGGCGCTCGACCCGATGCTCCTGCTGACGCGCCGCCGCTTCGCTCCAGACGGCGGTAAGCCGGCATTCTTCGCCGTGACCGCGAAGAACCTCTGAGCCGATCTGAAACCGTCCACCGAAACGTTCAATTGCATCGCGCAGGATGGTGAACAGCCGCATGCCGGGAACTGACGGCGGCAACGTTGGTATCTCAAACACCTGCGCGCCGCTGGCGCGCTGAAGATCGGCAACCACGCTGAGCGGATCGCGCAAACCAAGGATGGCTGGCAGCCCAATCCGCGTCGCCGATCCGCGCTGCGTGTGGAGTTGTCTGCCGATCTCCGCCCGAAATGCCGGGTCATCGAACATGCGCGCAAGGATGACCGTCGTATATTCGCGCCGGCGGAAGGCGGCGGGGACGGTCAGGTACACGCCGCGCGCCGCCACTCCCTGAGCCGCAAGATTGGCGGCGATGAACGGTGGATAGAAATCGCGCAATTCGCGGAACCCGGCGATCAGCATCTCTCCGCCCAGGCGGACATCACCGGCGGCCATCGTCACCGGCATCAGTGCAACCGGGCGCAACGCGCCTGCCGCTGTGGGAAGCAGCACATTGCGCTCCAATCCGCCGACGTAGGGATAGCGGGCTGCTTCGGTCAGCGCGCGGAAGCGAGCAATTGCCTCTTCAACTGCATGTGCGCCGATCAGCGCATACGGGTGCTGTGGGTGTGTCGCGCCGATCTCATGGATTGCCTGACGTGGTGTGCGTTCATCGGCGCCCCAGACATCGACAGTTCCGGCAGTCCAGTGGGTCGCCCCCTGCCCCTTCGCCAGCACCAGTGGTTGCAATCCCGCCTCTGCCAGCGCCAGAGCGCCCATCAAGCCGCTCAGGCCAGCGCCGATCACGAGTGTGGTGCGCATATCGCTCCCCTATCGTCACACGATCGCTGCAATCACAACATCGCGCGACGCCTCAATCGTCGTATCCGTGGTCTCCGGCAAACGATCAACTGCCAGCGTTTCCAGGTAGTTCAACTCGTCGAGGCGCTCCTGGCGGAGTTGATCGCCCCACAGCGTCGGCGTGACGCCTTTCCAGCGTTCCTGCAGAAAGTGTGTGAGTAACGCCGACGCGGGTGGTGCACCGGCAGCCTGCTGCGCGGGCGGATGCTGGTTGCGGAGTTCGTGCCAGATCGCCGCAGCGCGATAGGTGCAGAACCCACCCTGGCACGGACCCATGCCGAGGCGCGTATCGCGGCGCAGATCGTCGAGATTGGCAGTGCCCTCGCTCTGGATTGCCGCCTCGAGTTGGGCGCGGGTGACAAGTTCGCATTCGCAGATCAGATCGCCATAACTATCGTCCGCCTCGACTTCCGCCAGTCGATGTCCCAGCAGATAGAACGGCGAGGTCAGAATGGCGAACCGCGCGCGTGCGCGACGATGCTGATCAGACGCTGCGCCGTAGTGCGGCGCTTCGACAGGCAGGTCTGCCGTTCGACACGGCACGGTCACCCCAAGCCTGGCGGCAACCAGATCGACCGTTTTCTCCGCCATCAAGCGATAGGTGGTCCACTTTCCGCCGACCACGCTGACCATCCCGGCGACCCCATCGCGCGTCTCATGGTCGAGCAGTTTGTACGTGCGGGGAATATCACGGTCGCTGCCGGCGTCGTTTTCCTTGTACAACGGGCGCACCCCTGCCCATGCCCGCAGGGCGCGCATGCGGCTCACGCCGGGGACGAGCCACTCGCCTTCTTCCAGGATCAGATCAACCTCTTCCGGGGTAATATCGTACACATCCGGGTCGGGAACCGGTATATCGGTCGTTCCGAGCACGGCAACCGTGTGGATCGGCACAATAATGTCGCCATCCGCTGGCATCTTGCAGCGGTTCACCACCGTATTGACGATCCGATGATTCATGGCGATCATCGTCCCCTTGCCGGGAACGACGCTGATGCGCAGACCGGCAAGCGCTGCAATCTTCCCCGCCCACGCCCCGGTCGCATTGATAATGAAACTGGCATGAATGCGCACCGTTTCGCCACTGCGCAGGTCCTCACACACCGCGCCGATAATCCGGTCTGCTGTGCGTTCCAGTTCAACGACGCGGTGATAGGTCAGCACCTGCGCGCCGTAGCGCCATGCATCATCCGCATTGGCGTGGGTAGCGAGGAATGAGTCGGCGGCGCCATCGCGTACCGCAAATGCCCGCCTGATGCGCGGGTTGAGCAGCGGTTCGCGCTGAAGCGCCTCGCGCACCGGTATCTCTTCGACCCAAACGCCGGTGCGCTGGCAGGCGGCGACAAACTGATCGGCGAAGGCTTCATCGTCCGCCGGGGTTACGACGAACAAACCGCCGGTTTCTTCGATGCAGTGCGGCATGATCCGGCGCAGGATCTCATTCTCGCGCGCGCATTCCTCCGCCGATTGCGGATCCTTCACCACATAACGCCCGCCGGAATGCAGCAATCCGTGATAGCGCCCTGTCGTGCCGTGCGTCAGGTCGCCCTTCTCGATCAGGGCGCAGCGAATGCCGCGCAGCGCCAGATCGCGCAGAACGCCCGTCCCGGTTGCGCCGCCGCCGATGACCAGAACATCCGTCGTCAGTGTACGCATCGTGCAATTCCTCGCTGGTATCTATGGGTTCTGCATCTCCGGCGCCCCGGCTGGCGGATCGTCATCGAGACCAACCATTGCGCGGGCGATATAGTAGGCGGAGGTTGCGCCAGGGTCCTGATGCCCGATACTGCGCGGACCGAGGAACGCTGCGCGGCCCTTGGTCGCCTGCATCGGGATTGTTGCGCGCATGCCTTCTTCGACGGCGGCAAGCGCGCAGCGCGCCGCCTCTTCGAGCGAACTTCCGTTCATGATGGCATCGCGGAACGTTTCAACTCCCGGTGCAATCGCATCGAGCATCGTTTTCTCGCCGCGCTGCACCCGACCACGTTCCACAATGCCTTCGAGCGCCACTTCGAGCGCCGCAGCAATATCCCTTCCGTCAATAACCGATCGTCCAGCCAGCAGCGCGCCAGCGCGCCGAAATGCCGTTCCGTACAGCGGACCGGCGGCACCGCCGACGGTTGCCAGGAGCGTCTTTCCGGTCATATCAAGGATAGCGCCAATATCGCTCTCCTGAAATGTATCGAGTTTGACGACCACCGCAGAGAAACCGCGATTCAGATTGGCGCCGTGATCTGCATCGCCAATCACCGTATCGAGTTCCGTCAATTCGGCTGCGTGGTCACGGATCAGCGCGGCAGCGCGCTCAATGAAGCGGATGACATGGTCAACGGTGATCTGCATCCGGGAAGCCTCCAGATAAACATCTCTTCACAGGTGCGTGTTGTACGGATAGTAATCAGTCGATGGCATCGGGGCTTTGTGCTGAACTATATTCCCCAACGCAGCGCCGGTGTCCATGCCGGAGCATCCCATAACCGCAACAATTCATCGTCGAGACGCGTCAATGTTACCGTACATCCCGCCATGTTAAGCGACGTCATATAATGCCCCACCAGACTCCGCTCGATCGTGATGTTGTGGGTCGTGCACCAGCGTGCAACTTCATTGAATGCGACATACAACTCAAGGTACGTGGTTGCGCCCAACCCATTGACGAACGCCAGCGCCCGATCCCCGGCGCGCAGGTTCAGGTCATCGCAAAGATTGTCGCACAAGCGATCAATAATCTGAGAAACCGGCGCAAGCGTGCTGCGTTGCCAGCCTGCTTCGCCATGGATGCCGATGCCGATCTCGATCTCGTGATCGTCCAGATGAAAGGACGGACGGGCAAGCGATGGCACGGTGCAGGCGGAGAGCGCAACACCGATCGAGCGACTCTGGTTGGCGGCATGGTGCGCGATCCGGGCGCACTCGTCGAGCGAGGCGCCCATCTCCGCAGCCGCGCCAGCAATTTTTTCCACGATCACAGTGGCGCCAGTGCCGCGACGCAGTTCTTTTGCCGGACATGCAATGTCGTCGGCCACGATGACCGTCGCAACCAGGATGCCCTCGGCGGTGATCATCTCGATAGCGATCTCGAAATTCATCCGGTCACCGGCATAGTTCTTGATAATGTACAGAACGCCTGCATCGCCGACGGCCTCGTGTGTGGCTGCCAGAATCTGATCCGGCGTCGGTGATGTGAAAATGGCGCCAGGACAGGCAGCAGTCAGCATCCCTCGCCCGACATACCCGACATGCATCGGTTCGTGTCCGCTGCCGCCGCCGCTTACGACCGCAACCCGGTCGCGGAGTGGCGCATCGGCGCGAATGACATAATCTGGATTGCGCCGCACACGGATCAGGTCCGGATGAGCGCACGCCAGACCATCAAGCGCATCAGACACAAGCGTATCGGGTGCATTGATGAGCATCTTCACTCGTGCGCCCTCCTGGCGTATCACTATGTGACCACACTGTCATTGTTGCGCGCTGGATCGCACCACTGCGCTGGTTGTTGATGAGCGATGTGCGTAGGGTTATTATACCAGAAGCCGCATGATCGGCATATCTCTGCAGGAAGGCGGTTTGCAGGGGATCACGGTATGATCGAAGCGTCTGGCGAACGTTCCGTGACGTGAGAACGGGAATGGTCGAAATTGTTGCACACTCCAACGTAACTTTTACGGTTTGAGCGTGTTCTGTATGCGGAACATATGAGGCGCTGCACGACGGTATGGAAGAGCGTGAGTTCATTGACCGATTAAAGCGGTTCGATGCGCAGGCGATCAGTTGGGTGGTCGAGCGCTACGGTGTGGCGTTGCACCGGTATGTTGCCGCCATTGTTGGCGATGCACATCTGGCTGAAGATATTGTTGCCGAGACATATGTGCGCATGCTTGAGCGCATCGGCGATTATCGTATCACGGGCGCGCCTTTTCGCGCCTGGCTGTATCGGATTGCCCACAACCTGGCGATCAATGCCGTCACGCGCGATCGTTCCACCCATGACGATCTGACGCTCCTTCGAACAGAGGCGTCGTATGGCAATCCGGCAGAGGTCTTTGAGCGGGAAGAAACGCACGCAGCACTGCGACAGGCGCTCAAGACGCTGACCGATGAGCAGCAACAGGTGCTGTTGCTGCGCTTCGTCGCACAATTGCCGGTCGCCGAGGTGGCGCAACAGTTGCAGCGTTCTGAGGGAGCAGTCAAACAACTGCAATTCCGTGCGTTGCGCGCCCTGGGTCGTTTGCTGGGCGAAGCGGAGGTCGGCGATGGATGATGAGACACTGCTTGTTGCGCTGGAGGCCTGTCTGGAGCGGATCGAACGCGGTGACTCGGTCGAGATGTGTCTGAGTGATTATCCTGCTCAGCGCGCCGAGCTTGAGCCGATGCTCCGCGTTGCAGCGTCGTTGCGCGCATTGCCTGCGCCGCCTCCGCCGGATCTGGGGAAGATTGAGCACGTTGCGCTGGCACGCGCTGCCGAATTGAGCCGGATGAGCGCATCGCCGTCGTCTGTCTTTCCCGCCAGGCATGCGGCAATCCTGATCCTGCTCGCCGCAGCTGCACTGCTGCTCCTCTTGATCGGCGCCGTTCTGATACTGAACACCATCTTCAACACGCCCGATGTGCGCCCCCAACCATCGGCAACCGTTCCTGCGACTGCTCCAGTTCCTTCACCAACCGGCGTCGCTGCGCCGACCGCCACGGTCGAAGCGTCGCCGACCGCCACGGTCGAAGCGTCGCCGACCGCCACGGTCGAAGCGTCGCCGACCGCCACGGTCGAAGTATCGCCGACTGCAATACCACCGACCGTACCGGCGCGCACCCTGGAACCGCAGCCGACGGTTGTTCCTCAACCGCCAGCGCCGCCGCCGCCTGCTACACAGACGGTTGTTCCTCAACCGCCAGCGCCACCGCCGCCGCCGCCAGCGCCGCCGCCTTCACCCGGTGATGATAACGACGATGACGACGATGACGACGATGACGACGATGATGACGGCGATGATTAGCGTCAGGAAGAGGCGAAAGCGACATCGCAGATTCCGGGGCGGGCGACACTACGACCGTGGGGCGTAATATGCTGGCGGTGAGCGGAGTGAACGCCGGTGATGTTGTGAGTGCAACATCAACCGGCGCCTATACCTCAGAGTTTGGTGCGAATGTACTGGTGGGACCGTAATTATCGCGCCGACTTGAGCACGTCGAGCAGGCGCGCAATCTCTTCCGAATCGACGGTTGCGCCAGAGCAGAGGCAATCACGTGCATAGGTTTCCGCCAGCAGCGCGCTCAGACTTCCGATTGCCGCCTTGACGGCAGCAAGTTGGATCACGATCTCCTGACAATCACGACACTCTTCAATCATCCGTTGAATGCCGCGTACCTGCCCTTCGATCCGGCGCAGTCGCACCAGGACATCGTGACGCAACTCATCGCTTATCGGGCGCACAGGTTGCGGTGCGGACATCGCTTTCTCCCCCGCGCTCATGCAGCAACGGCTGCGTCAAATGCCTCTTTCAGCATGCGCTTGGGACCGGCGCCGACGATCCGGTTGATCTCCTTACCGTTCTTGAAAAAGATCATGGTCGGAATTGCCATGATGCCGAACTTGCTCATCCAGAGCTGGTGGTCGTCGGTGTTGACTTTGGCGACCTTGACTTTGCCATCGTACTCGTTTGCCAGTTCTTCAAGAATCGGCGCAACGACACGGCACGGACCGCACCACGGCGCCCAAAAATCGACGACGACCGGAATGTCGGACTTCAGCACCTGCTGCTCGAAATCATCGTCGGTGACGGTGACAGGCTTTGCCATAACGGTTTGATACTCCCTTTGCATTCGAGGTCTGCGCATACCACCCAGGGGTATGCCGGTACAGTATAATCTGACTGTATCATGAAGTCAAGGAGTGCGGAATGGTAATCGAGCGCATCAATGCAGCCACATTTCGTGCTGCGCGCCCTGGATTGGTGGCACTGTTGCAAGACGCTGTGGAGAGCGGCGCATCGGTTGGCTTTCTGATGCCGCTCGATACGGCGACGGCGCAACGCTACTGGGATGCCATTTGCGATGATGTGGTCGAACGTCTGCGTGTATTGCTGGTTGCGCGTGAAGGCGACACGATCATCGGCGCCGTTCAACTGGAGCTGGCGCAGAAGCCGGGAGAGCAGCATCGTGCGCAAATGAAAAAACTGATGGTGCTGCGTTCGGCGCGGCGCCGGGGCGTTGCGCGGGCATTGCTGGCGGCGGTGGAAGAGGAAGCGCGTCGTGAAGGTCGCTCCCTGCTGATCCTCGACACACGCGAGGGCGATCCGGCGGAACTGCTGTACCAGGCATGCGGGTACACCTTTGCCGGGCGCATCCCAAAATATGCCCGCAGCGCCGATGGTTCGTTGCATACGGCGGTCATCTATTATCGATTGCTCTAGGATCGCCGTCACAGTAGTGGAATGACCAGCCCGACGGCGCCGGCGATCAGCAGCGGCACGGCAACGTATGCAAACCGGCGGACAAGCCGCTGCGCACGAGCGCCGGCGGCCAGGTACGGCTCACCCACAGCGATCCATGTGACCATGCCCACGGTCAGTGCGACCATCGTGAGTTCGTAGGCTAATCGGGCTGCGTCTCCCAGATTGAGCCACACATAGTAGATCTCGAAGAAGGCGCGCAGCCAGATAACGTAACAGACGACAGCTGCCAGCGCCAGCACCGCCAGCCACAGTCCCCACACTGCGGCGCTGCGCAACCACGTGCGCTCCGCTGGTTGATGATCGATCATTGTTCACCTCATGTCTTGATCACGTCGTTCCATCATATCAGACGAACATAGCAGGATGGGCGAGGAGTGATTTCATAACCCTGAGATGATGGATGCGCAACTCGTCACTACCCCGTCAATGTATCTCTGTCTCGTATAATCACGCTGATGCATTGCCTATAATGACAGGTGTGCCAATGAAGACAACTCGCGAGCGCATCGAGGATCTGCGTCGGCGGCGTGAGCGCGCGCGCACGACCGATCCAGAGGCTGCGGCGAAGCAGCATGCACGTGGCAAAATGACGGCTCGTGAACGGATCGACAAATTGCTCGATCCCGGTTCATTCGTCGAGCTCGACGCTTTTGCCGTCCATCGCACCACCGCGTTCGGCATGGATCGCCACAAGCCACTGGGTGATGGCGTGATTACCGGTTATGGCACGATCGATGGTCGGCACGTCTGCCTCTTTTCGCAGGATTTTACGGTGTTTGGCGGATCCCTCGGCGAAGTGTTCGCCGAGAAGATCTGCAAGGTGATGGACCTCTCCCTGCGCATGGGCGTGCCGTGTCTCGGCTTGAACGACTCCGGCGGCGCACGCATCCAGGAAGGGGTAGTCAGTCTGGGCGGCTACGCGGAGATTTTCTACCGCAATGTGATGGCATCGGGCGTGGTGCCGCAACTGTCGGTGATCGCCGGACCATGCGCTGGCGGCGCGGTCTATTCCCCGGCAATGACTGACTTCATCCTCATGGTCAAGGGCAGTTCGCAAATGTTCATTACCGGTCCCGATGTCATCAAAACCGTCACCGGTGAAGATGTCGGCTTCGAGGAACTGGGCGGCGCTATGACGCACAACTCGCGCAGCGGGGTTGCACATTTCGCCGCCGATAGCGAGGAAGAAGCCTTTGATCAGGTGCGGGCGCTCCTCTCCTTTCTGCCGTCGAATAACCTGGAAGACCCGCCCTATGTCCCGCCCGACGACGATCCTGATCGCATGGACGAAAACCTGCAAACGATCATTCCGGACAATCCGCGCAAGCCATACGATATGCTGCAAGTGATCGAAGCGGTTGTCGATGAGGGCAGTTTTCTCGAAGTGCAGCCCTTCTGGGCGCGCAATATCATTATCGGCTTTGCGCGTCTCGATGGACACGCGGTGGGTGTTGTCGCCAATCAACCTGCGCACCTGGCGGGAACGCTCGATATCGACTCATCGGTCAAGGCGGCGCGATTTGTGCGCTTTTGCGATGCGTTCAACATTCCACTGATCACCTTTGTCGATGTGCCCGGATTCCTGCCCGGCACGCAGCAGGAGTATGGCGGCATTATCCGTCATGGCGCGAAGTTGCTGTATGCGTACTGCGAGGCGACGGTGCCGAAACTGACCGTGATTACGCGCAAGGCGTATGGCGGAGCATACGATGTGATGGCGAGCAAGCATATCCGCGCCGATTTCAACGTCGCCTGGCCCACCGCCGAGATCGCAGTGATGGGCGCCGATGCAGCCGTCAAGATTATCTTCCGCCGTGAACTGGCGCGGGCTACTGACCCGGCGGCGCGCCTGGCGGAACTGGTCGAGGACTACCAGAACCGCTTCGCCAATCCGTATATTGCTGCCGAGCGCGGATACCTCGACGATGTGATCGAGCCGCGCGAAACGCGCCCGGCGCTGATCCGCGCGTTGCGCCTGGCGCGCGGCAAGCGGCAAACCCTCCCGCCGCGCAAGCACGGGAATATTCCGCTGTGAACAGGGTTAATGCTGCATATGCGTTGTTCTGATGCCCTGGTTCCTCCATGTCCCCTGCTCCTGCCAGGGAGCAGGGGATGCATGACTCTTCCCCCTCATACTGCGTGACCATCGCCAGCGTATGATCCTGTTGATACAGTAACGCATGCGTTATGCCAGCGTTCTATACTATGAGCGGCATGGCATGGTATACCGGAGTTGTGCCAGACGGCGAAATGATTGGAGGCATCGATGCACGACAACCTGCCATTATCAGATCGTACCGACGACGCCTTCGTCATATGGCTTATTCCACCGGAGAGCGCCAGACGGCTGGAACAATTGCAGATCAGCAAATATCACACCGAAGGCGGTCACGGCTTCGTGGCGGAAGATGCTGGTGTATTTGCAGATGTGGTGCGGGGCAGACGTGTCGAAAGGACAGGGATCTCCAACAGCGTCGACGGACCGGATCGCATCGCCAATGGAATTGCCGTTCAAACGAAGTATTTTCAGACCCCCCAGGCGACGGTCAATGCCGCATTCGATCCAGCGACCGGTCGGTACCGCTATCAGGGACAGATGCTGGAAGTTCCCGCAGACCAGTACGACGCATGTGTCAAACTGTTCCAGGAGAAAATCGCCCAGGGGAAAGTTCCCGGCGTCGCCGATCCCGGCGAGGCGAAGAATATCGTCAGAAAAGGGTCGATCACATACAAACAGGCGCGCAACATCGCGCAAGCCGGGAATATCGACTCGATCCTTTTTGATGTCAAGACGCAATCGATCACTTCAGGCTACCTCTTCGGGATTTCGTTTGCGGTCGACTTTGCCTGGCGAATATGGAAAGGCGATGATCCGAAGCAAGCGATCAGAGGTGCGATCCGCAGTGGCATCGATGCGGGGAACCAGGCGCTGATCATCGGTGTATTGTCTGCGCAGGCGCTGCGCACTCCTGCGGCTGCGGTCGGCGCAGTCGTATTGCGCGACGGGGTGAGAAGCGTCGCTTCAACGGATCTCGGCAGGAATCTTGTTCAACATATCGCCGCAGGATCGCTTGGAAAAGCCGTCTATGGCGCGGCGGCGGTCAATCACGTCGCAAAATTGCTGCGGAGCAATGCCATTACTTCCGCAGTGAGCCTTGCGGTTGTGACAGCGCCGGATGTGTACCATGCCGCCATTGCTGGCGATATTTCGTGGTCTCAGGTCGCAAAAAACATGGCAATCAATGGAGCGGGCATCGCTGCCGGCGCCGGTGGATGGTTCGCCGGAGTAGCGGCAGGAGCGACGATCGGGAGCGCAGTTCCGATCATCGGCACTGCCATCGGCGGGGTGATTGGAGGCATATGCGGCATAATAATAGGCGGCACCGCTGGCGATCGCGGTGCCAGAATGGTGCTGAATCCGTTTATTCAGGATGACTCCGACCGAATGATCGCTCTGCTCCAGGACGCTATCGGAGCGCTGGCGAGCGACTATCTCTTATCGGAGCATGAATTTGCAGAACTGATGACAGAAGTCCAGCGCACCGTCTCCGACAGCTGGCTCAGGGATATGTACCGGAAGGGATCATCGGGTGGTTCGGATGTTGATCGCAGGCAATTTGCGTATGATTCCTTCGAAGAGGCATGCCAGCGGATTGTCAGGAGGCGATCAAAAGTCCGCCTTCCCGATCCCGATCAGGTGCTGAGCGCCGTCAGTGACGCTCTGACCCCAGATTCCCTATTGCTTCCAAACAGGGAGTCGTGCTAAGATGGAAGCCGTGCCTGATGTGTCATCTGAGATCTGCGGTCGACGCATGCCACAGGTGGGCGAAGTGTTATGGCGGATGTGAGTCACAACGCCGGGCCGGTCGAGCGTGTCGTTGAGTTGCATTTGCCCAGCCGACTTGGCTATGAAAAAGTTGCAATGGACGCAGCGGCGTCGCTTGCCCGGCGCATGGGATTCAGCGCCGATCGGGTCGATGCATTACGCACTGCGCTGGCTGAGGCGATTACGAATGCAATTGAGCACGGGAATGCTCACGATTCGCAGATGCGCGTGCTGGTGATGCTGACGGTTCGTCCGTCTGAACTGGTTGTCAGCGTCGCCGATCAGGGGTGCAAGCCGCTTGAACCGGCACACCTTTCACCGCCCCCCACGATTGAAGAATCGTTTAAACGGGGAGACAAGGGCGGTTGGGGCATCTGGCTGATCCGTGAGTTGATGGACGAGGTGGAGTTTACCACTGCCCCATCTGGCGGTAATCAGGTGCGTATGGTCATTCATCTGGAGAAACGGTCATAAGTATGTACGATCCATCCATCTCGTCCTCGATTGATCTTTCGATTCCGAGTGAACTGGGCTATGAGCGGGTTGTGCGTGAAGCAGTTGCTTCATTTGCGCATCGCCTTGGTTTCGCAACCGAGCGTGTTGAGGATTTGAAGACTGCGGTCAGCGAGGCATGCCTCAATGCCATCGAGCATGGCAATGCACAGACGCCAGGGCTGCGCGTCGATGTGACGTGTGTCTGGGATGGTTCCGGGTTGACGGTCTGCGTGCAGGATCAGGGGTTGAAGCCGTATTCCGGTCACGTGACGCCGGGTATCGAACAGCGGTTGCGCGGTGATGCGCCGCCGCGCGGTCTCGGTCTGTACCTGATCACGCAACTGGTCGATGCGTGTGGCTTTGAGCCTTCGCCCGGCGGCGGCAATGTGTTGTATATGTGCATGCGCCGTTGTCCAAGGGCGTGATTCGTTATGCGGAATTCCCCGTCCTGCTTTGATCTGGTTCGACAACGCAGCGATAGCAGGCGCAGGTGGCAGGAGTGATCAGTATGCTGGACGATGATCTGGATGTGTACATTCGAGAGCGCGAAGGTGTGGCGATTATCGATCTGATTGGCGATGTGACAACCTTCGCTGAGGAAAAGATCACGAACGCCTACAATGAAGTTTCACGCAAAGGCGCGCGCAATATCCTGCTGAACTTTCGCCAGAACGACTATATCAATAGCGCTGGCATTGCGATCCTGATCGGGATTGTGACCGAGGTCAACCGCAATAATCAGCGCCTGGCGATGAGTGGTCTCTCGCAGCACTTCCAGAAGATTTTTCGCATGGTCGGTCTGGCGCAGTATGTCGATATCTATCAGGACGAAGACGAGGCGATCCAGGGCTTTACCGCCGCAATGGCGTGATGCGCCGCGTGGGTGGCGATGGGTGATTTCTTCTTATTGTTTGTTCTCTTCGCGGCTCTCCTGCTTCTTGCTGCATACCTGTTGTGGCGCTATTGGGCGACGCTCACGTCGCTCTCTCCTGATGAGGAACGTTTCGAGGAGCGTATCGCTGCGCTGAATGAACGTCAGGCGCACCGGTACAGCGATGAAGAACTGGCGATGCCGGTCACCGAAGAGGATGCCTGGCGCGTAATGGTGGAGCGCGGGCGTCGTGCGGTACGCCGGGAACGTTCCACCGGCGATTTGATGCGTCGCCGCGCCCGACGCCTGACCGGCGGTTCGAGCCGCTCCCTGCCTGACCGCCGCCCGCCGCGCAACCCGGATCATGAGTAACGCCTATCGTTTCCTGCGCGCGTCGCCGATAACCTTCCCCAACGGCGAGATCCGCAGCGTTGACCGCGGTCGCGGTGGGTTCAATAGTGGCAATGGTTGTCCAACCACGCAAACATACGAGAGCGCGCCGAGGGCCGCCAGCCGCTCTTCGAGAGCAGATGCACGCAATGGCGCCGGGACAATCAGCATCGCCAGCGCTGCGCCGGGTCGTCCACGCTGCCATTCGGCGAGTGCAGGCAGCCACGCCCCGTCGAGCGCAGGTGTGATCACCGCCAGCGCTGCGCCCGAGCCGCGTTCGCGCCGCACGACGTCGCCAATGGGCAGCGTCCCTGTGGCACGGACGTCTGCCAGTTCTTCCAGAATGCGCCATAGCTGGCGAGGTCCGCGTCCCGCCTGCACCAGTCGCGGACGTCCATCATCCGCCAGGAAACCGACAAGCCGTTCTTCGCCCAGCGCCTTTGCCGCAAGCGAAGCCGCAATGACGACTGCCAGTTCGAGCGGCGTTTCCCAGAAGTGTGGCGCTTCGGGCAGCGCCGATGATTGGAGCGTAACCGGTGCAGCGACCGTGCCGCTTGCAATCGCAGGTTCCCGGTATGCGTCCGCACAGAGATCGAGCGCGATCCAGAGTGTACCGGCGCGCTCCTGGTCGAACTCTTTGACCATCAACCGGTTGGTGCGCGCAACGGTGGGCCAGTGAATGTGGTTGAGCCTATCACCTGGTGCGTATTCGCGCACGCTACTGGCGTCTGGCGTCGTGTAGCGGCGAAGGATGTCGGCGCGGGCAACACTGCCGGATCGTCCCAGTGGCAACGTCAACCCTCTCACGTGCGCCAGCGGCGGATAGATGACGATCTGCCGCGTGCGTTCCTCACGCCATTCGTACTCGAAGATACCAAAGGGATCGGCGGTGCGCGCCTGTAACGGACCGAGCGTGTAGATGCCGCGCTGTACACACACCGCTCCGGTTGTCCAGGTGCGATGATCGTTGCGATCAACCGAAACGACACGCCGGGCGCTATAGCCGGGAATGGTTGAGACGTCATCGATCTCCAGCCAGAGCACCGGCAGATATGCGCGATTGTGCAGGTTCCACGTTTCTTCCAGCGTATCGCCCACCTGCGCCCACTCCTGGCTCAGGCGACGATCGAGGCGGAGCCGGGGTCCGGTGTATCGTACCCAGCAGTACGATGCCAGCGTGAGGATCAGGCAACTATACGCCAGGAAAAACAACCAGCGGTAAGGGGCGGCAAGCGCGAGCAGCAGCAGCAACGGACCGAAAAAAAGCGCTGGCGGTCGCCGTACCCGAATTTTTCCGTCGGATGTCAACCAGCGCCATACCCGACGCCCACCGTCAAGCATGATTCGCGTCACATATCACCGTCCGGAATTCGAGCCAGGGACCATATGTTCCAGATAGGTCAGCGCCGCCTCACTATCGGCTTTTACAGTGTACAACCGGCGATAGCGCTCGTGCGCGAAATTCTGGGAAAAGATGTACTCGAATTGGGTCAGCAATGGATCGAAATACCCGCCAATATTGACAATGACAATCGGCTTGTTGTGATAGCCAAGCATGCGCAGGGTCATGATTTCCAGCAACTCTTCGAGGGTGCCAAAGCCGCCCGGCAGGGCGACGAACGCATTGGCGCGGTCGTCCATGATCTGCTTGCGTTCGCGCAGGGTAGCGGTAACGATCAACTCGTCCGCCTCACGGTATCCAACTTCGCGTTCGAGCAGCGTCTGCGGAATCACCCCGATCACCCGACCGCCTGCGCCATGCACGGCGCGCGCAACCGCTCCCATCAATCCGATGCCGCCGCCGCCGTAGACCAGCGTCCATCCACGCCGCGCCATCCCCTCGCCAAAGGTGTGAGCTGCGTCCAGGTAGAGTGCCGGTACATGGTCGCTTGAGGCGCAATAGACGCATACGTGCATTGTTTTGTCTCCTTTACTACGTTATGATGCCAGGTATCCGCCATCAATCCCCAGCACCTGACCAGTCACGAATGATGCAGCCGGTGACGCCAGCCAGAGGACTGCTTCGGCGACTTCCTCCGGCGTGCCGAGACGTCGCATTGGAATCACCGCAGCGAAACGTTCCGGGTTGCCGCCGCCAGCCTTCGCCAGCATCCCGGTTGCAATCCGTCCCGGCGCCACAGCATTGATGCGCACGCCCTGAGCGGCGTATTCCATGGCAGCAGAACGGGTCAGGGAGATAACCGCCGCTTTTGCTGCGGCATACAGCGCCACGCCGACCGTCGAGTTGCGCGCGCCCGTCGTCGATGCATTGTTGATGATGATACCCTGACCCTGCTTCAGCATCTGCGCCAGTTCATACTTCATGCACAAAAAGGTTCCGCGTACATTTGTGTCGAAAACAGGATCAAACTCGCGCTCGTCCTGATCCGCCAGCGGGGCGACCGGTCCGAACCATCCGGCATTATTGAACGCAATGTCGAGACGGCCAAACGTCGCAACGGTTGTGTCGATCAGGGCGCGCACTGCGGTGGTTTGGGTTACATCGGTGGGAACGAACAGCGCCGTTCCCCCCGTCGCCCGGATTGCAGCGACCGTCTCTTCGCCAGTGCTGGCGTTGCGATTGCCGATCACCACCCGCGCGCCATGACGTCCGAACGCTAACGCTGTCGCGCGTCCAATTCCTGAACCTCCACCAGTGATGACCACGACGCTTTCATTGAACATGATCGATGTCCTGAGACGTTGCAACACGATGTTCAAGATCAGCCTGGCACAGGCGACAGTGCATGATACCACGGTGGTATGAAGATCAATTCGGTCGTCACAAACCCAGCAGTCTCGCCAGCAGCGGCGCCAGCAACGTGGTCAATGCGCCATTCAACCCCATTGCCAGCCCTGCAAACGCACCAGCCTCGGCGTGCATCTGCAATGCGCGCGCCGTGCCGATCCCGTGCGACGCAACCCCGATCGCCAGACCACGCGCCGCCTGATCGTCTACTCGCAGGCGGTCGAACAACTCTTGTGCGATGACCGCGCCAATGATGCCGGTGACGATCACCAGCACCGCCGTCAGCGATGGCAGCCCGCCGATCTGTTCGGAGATGCCCATTGCAATCGGTGTTGTGACCGACTTGGGCGCCAGGGAGCGCAGCGTGACTTCCGATACACCCATGAGACGACCGATGGCGACCACCGATAGGATAGATGTGAGCGAACCGATCAGAAGCGCCCCGCTGAGCGGCAGCAGCATGCGTCGCAATCGACCGGCGTAGCGCCAGAGCGGCAACGCCAGCGCTACGGTCGTCGGACCGAGCAGGAAATGGACGAATTGGGCGCCGTCAAAGTAGCGCTGATAGGGTGTGCCGGTCACGGTCAGGAAGACAACCAGGAGAACAACCGAGAGAAGAACCGGATTTGCCAGTGGCCATTGCCCAACCCGCTGATACGCCAGATCTGTCAGATAATAGACCAGGAGTGTGGCGGTCAGCCAGAGAAGCGGGGTCTGTGCCAGGTAGACCCAGATGTCAGTCATGGTTGGTTGCATTTCTGGAAGCCTCTCTTCCGGCGGTCAGACGGAGGAGGAGCAGCAGCGCCCCTGCGGTGACGATCATCGTGATGACCGTGCTGACGAGCAGGGTGACGGCGATTGCCAGCCATTCGGCGCGCATCAGTTGTACATGGTTCATGATACCGACGCCAGCTGGCACGAAAAAGAGCGGTAAAAAGCGCAGCAGTCCCTGCCCGACCTGATCGAGCCAGTCCGGCGCGCCGCGCCACAGCAGCATACCGAACAGAAGCAGCATTCCGAGCACCGGTCCAGGCGCTGGCAGGTTGAGCGCCCGCGCGGTAACCTCGCCTGCGAGTTGACAGACGAGAAGAACGGTTATTCCTCGTACCATGGTCGTTTGCTCCCAAGTGTGTGCAGATAACGGTTCATCGTTGCGGTTCGGCGGACCGATCCGCGAGTTGCGACGTATGAGCAAGATCCGGTCTCGCCCGCGCAGGCGGGCTTTATAGCAGTTCTCACAAAGATTGGTCTTGTTGGACAGGGTTGAACACACCATCGAAAGCAGCCATTTCGTGCGCCATCGCTCCGCGTGCTCCGCGTCTCCGCGTGCACCGAACCGGCTCAGGCTCACGCGGAGGCGCGGAGGCGCGGAGATCAGGAGCGCAGTTCTCACGATTCCTGTTAGACGGGGCTGCACCCGTCGCCGGAAGCGAGCGTCTCGCGCGACACGGCACTCCCAAACAGCCCTGGGCGCGTGGAAGC
>Ga0209162_1001886_pt1 | contig 19487 bp, 12 predicted proteins | sample YNPNPMetaG_FD_187121 | JGI IMG/M metagenome (GOLD analysis project Ga0209162, IMG submission 187121) | Anoxygenic and chlorotrophic microbial mat microbial communities from Yellowstone National Park, USA - YNP NP MetaG (SPAdes) (version 2) ... | reverse complement strand
CCGCCGCCTGGCCAGAGACTATGAACGCCTCCCGGAGATGTTGGCAGGGCTGCATTTCGTAGCCTTCGCGATACTGCTGGCTCATCGGTTCATTACCTTCATGGTGCAATGTGCATAACAGGCTCTAGAGGGATGACATTACAAGACCCTACAAGGCGATGTGCGATATGCGATTAGCGATACGCGATAGGCGATAGGCGATGCGCGATTAGCGATAGGCGATGCGTTCCATCAGACCGAGCAACTGTCCCGCCGCGCATTCCCAGGTGAAGGGGGCTGCCTGGGCCAGGCCGGCGGCGGCCATAGCCTGGCGTCGGGCCGGGTCTTCGAGCAGGCGGCGGATGCTGGCAGCCCACGCCTCTTCGTCTTTGGGGTCGAGCAGGAGGGCGGCGTCGCCGGCGACCTCGGGCAGGCTGGACTGGTTGGAGCAGAGGACGGGGGTGCCGCAGGCCATGGCTTCGAGGACGGGCAGGCCAAAGCCTTCGTAGAGGGAGGGGAAGGCCAGGAGTGTGGCGTCGCGGTAGAGGGCGGGCAGGTCGGCGTCGTTGACAAAGCCGGGCATGCGCACCTGATCGGGATATTGGTCTGCCAGTGCAAAGATGTCTTCGCATAGCCACCCCGGTCCGCCAGCAATGACCAGCACCGCCTCCGCTGCGGCGCGCACAAAGGCACGGATCAGCATGGCATAGTTCTTGCGCGGCTGGACAGTGCCGACGGCCAGGACGTAGGGGCCCTCGCCCAGGCCGTAGCGGGTGCGGATGCGCTCCGCTTCGCCTTCTTCCGCCTGCGGCTGGAAGCGCGGCGAGACGCCGCTGTAGAGGACCTCGACCTTGTCCGGTGGCACGCCGAGCAGCTCGATCAGGTCGTTGCGGGTGGCTTGCGAGTCGGCCAGCACACAGTCGGCCCGCTCGATGGCGCGCGGCACGGCGCGGCTGAGATAGCGCACCAGCCTGGGCACGAAATGGTCTGGATAATGCAGGAAGGAGAGATCGTGGACGGTGAGCAGCGTGCGCGTGGAAGGCAGGGTGGGCGGTAGGACAAAATCGGGCGAGTAGAAGAGGTCCTGCTGGCCGACGAGGACCTCGACGGGCAGCGGCAGGCGGGCGCGTTGCCAGAGGCGGGCCAGCCATTCGTCGTCGAGGGGGACGGTGCGCCGCTGCACGTTGCCGGCGGGCCAGCGGTTGTGAGCGTCAGGTTCCAGTTTGCCGCTGGCAGCAAAGAGGGTGAAGCAGTGCTGGCTGGGCAGGCCCAGCAGCGCCGTAACCAGTTCGCGGCTGTACCGTCCGATACCCGCTTTTTGGCGGAGCGCTGCCGTGTAATCGATCGCAATGCGCATCACTTGACGTCCGAATAGGTCCACAGCCGGTTGATGCCAAAGTTCCAGAAGAGGACAACGCCGGTGGCGATGGCCTTGGCCAGGTTATACCCCACTTTATACAACATTTCATCGGAAAGAGACAGGGTGAGCGTCCCTGTCACATTGCCGGTCAGTGCGACACAGGGGTAGCGCAGCAACAGCAGGATGCCGGTGTTGATGCCCCAACCCACCACGTTGACGATAAAGAACTGCAACAACTGGGTGCGCACGGGCTTGGAGCGGGAATCGGGGTAGGTCCAGTAGCGGTTCCAGGTAAAGTTGCTCAGCACGGCGGCGGTGAAAGAACACGTATTGGCCAGGACAATCGGCAGGCCGAGAAGCACGTGGAGGAGATAGAGCGTGCCAAAATCCACCACCGCACCGATAGTCCCCACCACCGAAAACTTGATAAAGCGCACCAACTCTTTCTTTTTTGTCAACGATTCAACCTCCAACTTGGCCAAAATCTACTTGCCCACTTGCAAACTTGCCCACTTGCCCACTTGCAAACTTGCAAACTTGCCCACTTGCACACTTGCCACCGCCCCCATCAACGCTCCCACCAGCACATGCACATTGTTCACGTACAGATTGTCGAAAAAATTGTGCACAGCCAGATGAGTCCACACCCCCAGCAGCCCGATGGCCAGGCCGCGCGTCAGGCCCCTCGTGGTGCGGGTGATGCGCCAGGTCTGCCAAAAGACAGCGGCCCACAGGACCAGATAGGCGATGGTGCCGATCAGGCCGGTTTCTGCCAGCAGATTGAGGTAGGTGTTGTGGGCATGGCCCAGAGCGAAAGGCCAGTTGATCAGGGCAACGGCCGGATAGGCCGGTTCATAGCAACCCAGACCGACGCCGGTCCAAAAGTGCTGCCGCCACATCTCCAGCGCGCTTTGCCAGTGGGCCAGGCGTTCGATCACGGCATAGTTGGCGCTGTTGATGCCCACCCCGCGCACGTCCTCCAGTCGCAGTTCGGCAGCGAAATCGGTCAGGCGGGCAACGACCGAGGCGGGCAACAGGTCAGCATGATAGAGGCCGATGACGATGACAGCCAGCAGGGCGATGGCGAGCAGCCCCCAGCGGGTGCGGCGCGGCAGCGCGGCAGCCATGACCAGCAGCGCTGCCGCGAAGCCGATCCACGCCCCCCGGCTCCACGAGGCGATCAGCGCAGCGCCTGTGAGGAGGAGGCAAAGAGACAAGGGGACAAGGAGATAAGGAGACAGGGAGACAGGGATCTCTCTTGGAGAATCTCCTCCCCCTCTTCTTGTTTCCTTGTCTCCCCTTCTCCCCCTCTCCACTGCCCCCACGAGCATGCCCGCAGCCAGGGCCAGCGTCATGCCGATGAATCCGCCGTAAGGGTTGGGTTGCTCGAAAGTGCCATAGGCGCGGTAAAAGTCATAGCCGGGGATGCGAAAGTGCTCGGGTCCCTCGTCGCGCAGGCCAAACTGATAAAGGCCCACGCCAGCCTGAAAGAGGCCAATCAGGAGGATGGGAATCATCAGCCAGAGGATGTGCCGTTCCTGCAGCCGCGCGGCGACGACGACAAAGACGAGCACGAGTTCGAGCCATTTGACCAGCTCGGGCAGGCCATAGCCGGTCAGGTCGGTGGGGTTCCACAGGGAGAGCCATGCGGCGCCGACAAAGCCCAGCAGGGGCAGCAGCAGCGGCGAGCGGGGCAGGCGCAGGTCGCGGCGCAAAAGGCCACGTCCCAGCCAGGCGGCAGCGGCCAGCGCGATGAACAGGTGGCCGATCTGGGCGGGAATCTGTGGCACCTCGGTCTGGAGATAGGCCCGCAGCAGGCCCAGGAAGAGCCCGCCCGCGATGCCCAGCAGCGGTTCAACCAGGGCCGCCACCGCCAGCGCGGTCAGCACGATCAGGACGAGCGCCGTCGTCAGCGGCAGGGAGATCAGCAGCAACCCTGCCCCCACGGCGAGCAGCAGGCCGAGGGCAGTGGTCAGTGGGCCGTTCCAGCGCAGCAGGCGAACAGCAGGCGCGAGGGTCACAAACGCTCCCGGAAATAGGCTATTGTGCGCCGCAGGCCCTCCTCCAGCGGCACCTGTGGCTGCCAGCCCAGCACGGACCTGGCCCGGCTGATGTCGGGGCAACGCACTTTGGGATCGTCCCGCGTGCGCTCGTCGGTGGGGTGGACGAACGCGATGGTGGAAGTGCTGCCGGTGATCTCGATCGTCTTGCGGGCAAGTTCCAGGACCGTCATCTCCTGCGGGTTGCCCAGGTTGACCGGCTGGGTTTCCGAGGAGTAGAGCAAACGCACCATGCCTTCGACCAGGTCGTCGACGTAGCAAAAGCTGCGCGTGCGCGAGCCGTCGTCATAGACGGTGAGCGGCTCGCCGCGCAGGGCCTGGTTGATGAAATTGGGCACCACGCGCCCGTCGTCGGCGCGCATGCGCGGCCCGTAGGTGTTGAAAATGCGCGCGATGCGCGTGTCCACACCGTGATAGCGATGATAGGCCATGGTCAGCGCCTCGGCAAAGCGCTTGCTCTCGTCATAGACGCCGCGCGGACCGACCGGATTGACGTTGCCCCAGTAGCTTTCGGGCTGCGGATGCACCTCGGGGTCGCCATAGACCTCCGAGGTCGAGGCCAGCAGGTAGCGCGCACCTTTGGCCAGCGCCAGGCCCAGGGTCTTGTGCGTGCCCAGCGCGCCGACCTTGAGCGTCTGGATGGGCAAGTTCAGGTAATCGACCGGACTGGGCAGGCTGGCCAGGTGGAGCACAGCATCCAGCGGTCCCGGCACATAGACGTACTCGGTGACGTTGTGCTTGATGAAGAGAAAGCGCTCATGGCCGGCCAGATGGGCGATGTTTTCGATCTTGCCTGTGCTCAGGTTGTCCATGGCGATGACCTCATGGCCCTCGCTCAGGAACCGATCGCACAGATGGGAGCCGATGAAACCGGCTCCGCCTGTGATGAGAATGCGCATTGCCTGCTCCTCCTCTTGTGTTGCGGCTATTATACCGCAGCGATGGGAGAGAGACAAATACGCCGGCGGCACGGACGTCTCCTCTGCCGCCGTGGAAGGGCGGACGTCTCGTCCGCCGCCCTGGGAGCGCGGACGTCCCGTCCGCTATGCCGGGAGCGCGGACGTCTCGTCCGCGAGCTGCTGCAGGGTGGCGGCAAAGAGGCGGTAGGCGGCGTCGCCGTAGAGGCAAAAGACGACGCGCCGCAGGCCCGTTCCACTGGCCAGATAGTCGAACGTGGCGCGCAGGATGACCCGCGCGGCCTCGTCCAGCGGATAGCCGAAAATGCCGGTGCTGATGGCCGGCAGCGCGATCGAGGTGAGCTTGTGCTCGTCGGCCATCTGCAGCGCGGCGCGAACGGCTGAGGCCAGCAACTGCGCCGAGCGCTCTGTCCCGTCATAGACCGGGCCGACGGCGTGGATCACGTAGCGCGCTTTGAGCTGTCCGCCGGAGGTGATGGCCGCCGAGCCGGTCGGCACGCGCCCATAACGGCGCACCCACTCGTCGCTTTCCCGCTGGATGGCCGGCCCGCCGCGGCGCGAGATCGCCCCGGCCACCCCGCCGCCGTGCGCCAGATATTCATTGGCCGCGTTGACGATGGCCTCCGTCTCCATGGCGGTGATGTCGCCCTCGACCAGTTCCAATGTGGTGTGGCGAATCTGGACGCGCATGGTGCTCCTCCGCGACACGATGGTCGTTGCTCAAGGCGAAACCGTCGCCGTCGGCTCGACCGTTGGCGAGGGGGCCGGCGTCTCTGTTGGGGTTGCGGTGGGCGTTTCAGTGGGAGTGGGGGTCTCGGTGGGAGTGGAGGTCTCGGTAGGAGTGGGCGTTCCGGTAGCTGTTGGAGTTGCCGTCGGCGTTTCCGTGGGCGTAGGGGTCAGAGTGGAGGTGACGGTTGGCGTGATGACTGGCGTCGGAGTCATGGTGGGCGTCCAGGTCGCTGTGGGCAGAGGGGACAGGGTAGCGGTTGGCGTCAGCGGGGCGGGGCGGAAGGGCAGGTAGAGCGGCTGGCCCACGCGCAGGATATAGTCGCGCAGACAGTTGGCCTGGCGGATCGCTTCGACGGATACGCCCACGCGGATCGAGAGGTTCCAGAGCGTATCGCCCGGCTGGACGTAATAGACAATCCAGCCAGGCGGCGGTCCGCAGGGCGCGCGGGTGGGGGTGGCGAAGAAAGAGGGCGGCAGATAGAGCCGCTGACCGGGGTAGAGTGTCTCTCCTGCCAGACAGTTGCCCTGGAGGATGGTGTAGGGCGTCGTGCTGGCGCGCCAGGCCAGGCTGTAGAGGGTGTCGCCCGCCTGAACAGTGTAGGGCAGCCAGCCAGGAGGAATCTGACAAACGGGGTAGAGGACAGGTGGCGTGGTTGGCGTGGGAGAGGAGATCGAGGTGGCGGTGGGGAGCGCCGTGGCAGATGGGGATGGGGGCGGGGCGTAGGTGGGATAGAGCGTCGGCCCGGGCAGGGTGGGGCGGACCTGGGCGGCCCGCGTCGCCTGATGAGGGCCGGCAGCCTGGTCGGCGGCGGGCAAGAGGAGCGTGCCCAGCACCAGCGCCGACGCCAGCAGCGCCAACCCCAGGCCGCCGAGAAGCTGGAGCAGACCGGACTGGCGTCCTTTGCTCACTCTGCCTCCTCTGCCGTCGCTTCAGTGACAGGCAGGATAAAACTGAAGGTGCTGCCCTGCCCCATCACGCTTTCTACCCAGATGCGGCCTCCCTGCGCTTCGACGAGCGCCTTGGCGATCGCCATGCCCACCCCCGTCTCGCCCAGCCCCTTGATCAGCGGGTTGTCGGCGCGGTAGAAACGCTGAAAGACGCGCGGGTAATCCTCCGGCGCGATCCCGCCGCCCGTGTCGGTGACCGACACGAGCAGGCTGGGAACCTCGCCGTCCTGCGCTTCCTCGATGTGGCTGTGGATGACAATCTCCGAGCCAGGGGCCGAACAGTGGCAGGCGTTGGAGAGGAGCTGGAGGACGATCTGGTAGAGGCTGCTGCGGTCGGCGAGGATGAGCGGGAGTTGTTCGGCCAGGTCGAGCCGCACGGTGAGCTCCTGTTCTTTGAGCTGCGCAGACAGCCCGACGATGGCTTCCTGCATGAGCGAGACGACGTCGACTGTACGGGGCGCCAGCTTGATACGCCTGGAATCGATGGCGGCGATCTCGATCAGGTCGTTAATCAGGCCGCCCAGCCGCTCGACGTTGGCCTTGGTCTTGTGCAGGAACTTGCGCTGGGCCTCGCCCAGGATACCCACCGCCTCGCTCAACAGCAGGTCCGTGTAGCCGACGATGGAGGTCATAGGCGTGCGCAGTTCCTGGACAAGGGAGGCGATGATCTCGGCGCGGTTTTCCCGTTCGACGTCGGACTGCAGGGCGGCGGCATATCCCTGCACCCCGTCGAATTTGGCCTCCAGGCGAGTCAGGCGGGCCTGGATCATCTGGTTGTTCCTTTGGGCGATGACCGAGATGGGGGTGCCGTTCCACTCTTCGCCGGTGACCAGCTTGCTTACCGCCTGTACCCAGGCTGTGTCGGGGAAAGCGGTGTGAAGCGACATGCCCAACAGGTCGATCTGACTGCGGCCCAGCAATTGTTGAGCGCCTTCGTCGGCGACGATGATGCGGCCCAGCTTGTTGGCGATGAGCACGCCGTTGATCCGCTCTTGCACGACAGGGGGCGCGGCTTCGGCGGGAGCAGGCGGCGCCGTTCCTTGTTGGGTTGCCAGCTTCCTGGCGCGCTCTTTCCACTCGGCCAGTTCGCGCTCCAGCTGGTTTCGCTCCTTGGCAAGCTGGCGGATCTCTTCTTCATAAATAGCACTGCCAGGGGCTGTGCTCATTTCTTGCTCGCGTTGCTGAAGGAGGGCGGCCAGCTCGGCGGCTTGCTTTTTCTGTTGTTCGAGCTGTTCTTCCAGTTTCGTGACGCGGACGGCAAACGCCTGAGCTTCGCGGCGAGCTTGCTCCAGCTCGCTCTGGAGAGCAGCCTGGCTGGTCTGTTGCTCGAGTTTATGGGCTTGCGTCTCTTCCGCCAGCCGTTCGGCTTTCTGCACCAGGGCGCGGCGATAATCGGCGCTGTAGATGGCGCTGCCCAGGGTATGGGCCAGGGCGCGGACCGGCGCAACTTGCGAGGGGGGCAGGTTGGAAAGGACGAGCAGGCCAGGAGTGCTCTCGCCGTTGGTCAGAGGAGCGATCAGGAAGGGAGACGGCTGGTGAAACCCCAGGCGGCGGGCGAGATCGACGGCTTCGGCGGCGGTTGCGTCGATCTGTTGCAGGGTGCGAGTTTCTACGGCCGCCTGGAGCGGCTTTGACTGCTCCAGAGCGAACGCGGGGAGCGGGGAGGTGGTGGCGGGATGGGTAGCGATGAATCGTAGCCGGTTTTTGGGTCCCGCATCGATCATGGCGATGGCTGCCTCTTGCGCCCCCAGATGCCGCGCGAGTTCGGGCAGCGCCGCAGCCAGTTCGGCCTCGGCATAGTCAGCCTGCACCACGCGCCGGACAATCTCCAGCAGTGGCGCTGCCTCGCTGCCCACTGACGGCGCGGCGGCTACGCTGCTCTGCACGACATGGCGGAAGGCCACGGCGGTCACCAGCGGCAGCGCGATGAGGTTGGACAGCCGCACGGCGCCGGCCAGGTGCGGGGCGCTGGTCGGGAGCAGCAGTTGCAGCAGGTGACCGGCCAGCCAGGTGAACACGGCAGCGGACAGCAGTCCCGCCCCCTGCCCTGGCCAGATCAACAGCGCCAGCAGCGCCGCCGCCGGCACGGCCACGCTGGCTACCTCCCAGGCCGACGATTGCCAGTAAGTGTTGTACTGATAGCCCAATGCCTCGGCCTGAGGCCAGGCGCTGGCAAAGACGGCATAGGTCAGCGCCGCGAGCAGCAGCGCGCCCAGCGTCAACACGATGCCGAGGCGGGGGTGCTGCCGGAAGAGGGGCAGGAAAGGCCACAGCGCAACGAGGACGAGGACGAGGTCCAGGAAGCGCTCCAGCGGCGGCAGAAAGGCGGGTGCCGGGAGCGCGCCGCTGTCGATGGCGATCCCGGCAAGGGTCAGAATGGCACGGTTCATCAACAGGCCCAGCGCGGCCCAGAGCATGGTTCGCGCCTCGATGGCGCGCGGCGTCCGCCGCCAGTTGCCCCAGGCGACGGCCAGGAAAATCTGGAGGATGAACAATAGCGCCAGGTGATAGTACAGATTCCCCGGCGGCAACAAAATGAAATCGAACATTTCGCTTGGCATATCAGCTCTTCCTGCTGACAGGCAAAAGAACGGTAAATGTGCTGCCCTCGTTGGGCGTGGAGTCGAGCCAAATGCGTCCTCCATGGGCCTGGATCAGCGATTGGGTGATCGACAGGCCCACGCCCAGCCCGCCGGCTTCGACCTGGAGCGGGTTATCGGCGCGGTAAAAGCGCTCCCAGATACGGCTCTGCTCTTCCAGGGGGATGCCGATGCCGGTATCGCGCACCCAGATCTGACAAAAGGCGGGTTTGTCGTCGCCCGGTTCGCGGACGGCGGCAGCGCCGACGGTGATATGGCCGCCCGGAAAGGTGTACTTGACCGCATTGCTGACCAGATTGGCTATCGCCTGCTGAATACGCGCCGGATCGCCCTCGATGACCGGCAGGTCGTCGACCTCGACGGACCACTGCAACTGCTTGCTTTCCATCTCCGGGATGAAATCCTGCACGACTCTGTTGATGATCAGGTTCAGGTCAGCTTCGCCGTACTCCAGTTCCAGGTGGCCCCGTTCTGCTTCCGACAGGGCGATCAGGTTGTTGGCCATCGAGATCATGCGCCGGGCGTTCTCGTGGATGACGTGGATGAATTGGCTTTGGGTCTCGTTGAGTTCGCCGACCATGCGGTTGTGCAGCACTTCGGTATAGCCCAGGATCGCCGTAAGCGGCGTGCGCAGCTCGTGGGAGATGGTGGCGATGAATTCGCGCTTGGAGCGCTCGGCCTGCACCTCGGCAGTGATGTCACGCAGGACGGCGACGGTGCCCAGGCGGCGATTGCCGCTCATCACGGGGGCAGCGTTGACGTGGATCTGCTTGTTTTCCAGCTCGAACAGGGCCTGCAAGGGCGTTGCGGAGACGGTCAGCTCGCGGACGGTTGCCGGCGGCGTGCCGAGGATCTGTTGCAATGGGCGTCCCAGGATGCGCTCGCGTTGGGTGTTGAGGATGCGCTCGGCGGCGGCGTTCATCAGCCGGGCGCGCCCGTCCGCGTCGGCGACGATGACGCCCTCGGCGATGCTCTCCAGGATGGCGGTCTTTTGCCCGGCCTCCTTCTCTTGAACCTGCAGCGCGCGCGCCAGGTCCTGGTAGAGCATGGCATTGCTGATGGCCGCGCTGACCTGGGAGGCGATCGAATTGCACAGGCGAATTTCCTTATCGCCAAACGCACGCCGACTGTGCTCGTTCGTTACGATCAGCAATCCCAACGGCTGATTCTGTTGCGTCAGCGGCTGGATGAGCATCGGGCTGCTGGCTTCGGCCCCCAGCAGGCCAGAGATGGCGTCGAGTGCGCCCGTCGGGCCTTGTGTATTGAGCGTCACCTGGCGCTGCTGGCGGATGGCGTGGTCGAGGACAGAGCAGTCTTGCAGACGGATAGAGGGCGCTTGCCGCGAGTCGACTGACCGTTGCAGGGGCGTGTATTGGGCGGCCAGGCGCAGGTGTTCCTCTTCGAGGAGCAGGATGGCGGCCCGGTCGGCGTCGAGCGCGTGTGCGATGTTCTCGGTGACGCGCGGCAAGACGGCGTTCAGCTCGAGCGATTCGCCGATTGCCTGGCCGATTTCGACCAGAAAGAGCAGTTCCTGCGTCTGACGCAGTGACCTCTCGCTCAGCGTCTCCAGTTCCTGCCGATAAGCCCACATGTCCTGCAGGGCGGTGCGGTAGACGGCCACCGCCAGCAGCGGATAGCCGAACAGGTTGATCAGCCGCCCCAGGCTGTCGGCGCCGAGGAGCATCAGGCCGTTGCCCAGGGCGATGACCGTAAAGCAGATCGCCGGTAGGGCGTGGCCGATGCGTTTGCGGTGGACGAAGAGGAGGACCGCCGCGCTCAGCGCGATGAGTGTGGCCCAGGCGTCCCAGACAGGCTGTTGCTGAAAGATTTGCAGCGAGAGATCGACCTGCCCATAGAGGTCGAGCGGCACAGCAGCGAGCAGTTCCTGATACCAGAGGGGGGTCAGGATTGCCGTGGTGGCCAGGGCCAGGAGCAGGTTGCCGTAGAGGAAAGTGCGGCCTGCGCGCCGCCCCACCAGCGGCGAAAGAAAGCCCCACCACAGCAGGGTCAGGCTGATGACCTCCAGCGCGTTGTCCAGCAGCACGGAAACGATGTACAGCAGCGGCGGAAGAGTGAGCAGGCTCTGCAGCGGTGCGCGGATGAGAAGGGGGAAGCGGATCAGGAGGGCGACCGAGAGCGCCAGCAGATAGTGGCGCTGGTCGGGGTTGTTGGTGTGGCGATACTCGACCAGGGCAATCCCTGCCGCCGCTTCCAGCGCCAGCAGAATCATCAGATGGTAGATGATCGCCCCGCCTCCGCTGAAGAGGGCCAGTATGGCCTCTATGGCTCCCATGTCGCTCCCCTGGCTGAAATCTCTGTTGAGATTATACCATCTCGGGAAGGAGATGCAACTGCTCTGCCAGGGATTCCTTTGTCACCCTGACCCTGAACAGAGTGAAGGGGAAGGGTCTCGTTGTGACACAGATCGTTTTCCCATCGCTCCGCGGGGATCGTTTTCCCATCGCTCCGCGGGGGTCTGTGACCCCCGCTGACCCCCGCCGGTGGGGGCCGCCGGGTCACAGACCCGGCGGGAGCGGGGATCGTTTTCCCATCGCTCCGCGGGGGTCTGTGACCCCCGCTGACCCCCGCCGGTGGGGGCCGCCGGGTCACAGACCCGGCGGGAGCGGGGATCGTTTTCCCATCGCTCCGCGGGGGTCTGTGACCCCCGCTGACCCCCGCCGGTTGGGAGCCGCCGGGTCGCAGACCCGGCGGGAGCGGGGATCGTTTTCCCATCGCTCCGCGGGGGTCTGTGACCCCCGCTGACCCCCGCCGGTTGGGAGCCGCCGGGTCGCAGACCCGGCGGGAGCGGGGATCGTTTTCCCATCGCTCCGCGGGGGTCTGTGACCCCCGCTGACCCCCGCCGGTTGGGAGCCGCCGGGTCGCAGACCTGGCGGGAGCGGGGATCGTTTTTCCATCGCTCCGCGGGGGTCTGTGACCCCCGCGGAGCCCTGGCGGTGGGGGCCGCCGGGTCGCAGACCCGGCGGGAGCGGAGCGGCGGGCAGCGGTCAAGTGTTCATCAGCCGGGCAATGACCACGCCGCCCAGGGCGAAAAAGGCAGCGGATGCCAGAAACGGCGCGCGCAGGCCCCAGTTCATGGCCAGACCACTCCCTATCATCGGCGCGATGGCGTTGGCAAGCGAGGCCACGGTTGTGTCGATGCCGTAGACAGCGCCATGCCGTCCGGCGGGGGCCAGCCGCGCCAGGTTCGCCGTCAGCGCGGCCAGCATGCCGCCCATTGCCAGGCCGCTCCCGGCCTGCCAGATTGTCAGCATCAGGACGTCGTTGGCAAAGAACTGCCCGGCGTAGAACAGCGACGCGACCACAGCGCAGGTGACCAGGACAGCGCGGTGGCCCAGCCGGTCGCTGGCGCGGCCCAGCGCCAGCGCGCCGATGGCGCCTGTGGCGGCATTGGCCCCACGCACCAGGCCGGAAAGCGTCGCCACCTGACCGGCAGGAGCCAAAGCCTCGACAAAGAGCGGCAGGATGGGGTTCGTCATCTGGCTGGCTGTCCGCACGATCAGGCGAATGCCCATGGCAATCAGGATTGAGTGGGTGAAGAGGAGGGCCAGGTTTTCCCTGGCGGAAGCCGCGCGCGGTTCTGGCACAAAGTTTTCTTTGACCAGGAAGGCGATCAACAGCCCGCCGCTCAGCAGCAGGCCGCTGGTGATCCAGAAAGCGGTGCGAAAGCCCAAAGTGTCGGTGATGAGGCCGCCCACCACAGGCCCTACAGAAGCTCCCAGATAGATCGCCATCTGGAGCAGACCCATCGCATAGCCGGAGCGCTCGCGGGGAGCCGTACTGGCAACCAGCGTGTTGGCCGCAGCGATGGTGCCGGTCAATACCCCTTGCAGTGCCCGCAACAGGATCAGTTGTTCGACGGTGTGGACAAAGCCCATCAGGCCAAGGGTGATGGCCCCGCCGAACATGGCCCGTTCGACCATCAGCTTGCGCCCGTAGCGGTCGGCCAGCGTCCCCCAGATCGGCGATACCAGTGCCATGGTCACTGCCTGCACCGAGAGGACCGCGCCGGACCAGAAGGTAATGGCGCGAGGGTTGCTCACTCCGAGCTGGGGGATGTAGAGAGGCAGGATCGGCGTGATGACAGAAAAGCCGACGATGGAAGTAAATTCGGCAAACCAGACGATCCAAAGTGTTCGCTTCCAGGGAGTAATTGTTGTTGTCATTCGGGAGGAGCGCCTTGTTGCAGCGAGTGGGTCAGGCCGACGATGAGAAAGAAGGCAAAGGCCAGGTCGATCAGGAAGAAAGAGTGATCGACCAGGCCGTGCGCCAGCATATCGGCCATGGCACCCATAAAACCCAGCGCCAGGGCGCGGCTGTCAGCGTCGCGCAGCCGGCGCAGCGGCAGAGCGGTCCGCCAAAAGGCCACCTGTAGCCAGATTCCCGCTGCCAGTCCCAGGATGCCCAGCCGTGACCCATGATCCAGCAAAAAGTTGTGCGGGTGGGAAAGATCGGGCTCCTGCCAGGCGCTGGGGAGGATGTAGCGCCCGCGGTACTGGTAGAGAAAGTTGTCCGGCCCGACGCCGAGCCAGGGATGATCGCGGATCATTGACCATGTGGCCTGCCACAGTTTGAGGCGGAAAAAGGTTGTCCCGCTCTGCGTGTCCAGTAGCGAGGCAAAGCGCGGATGGCGCAGCAGAGGGACGGCGGCAAGGGCGGCAGCGGCGATGCCCCCCAGCGTGACCCACAGCCAGCGCCCGCCGGCCAGCAGGCCGATGGTCAACAGGGAGGCAGGCACGCCCAGCAGCAGCGCGCCTTTGGAAAAACTGAGCAGCAGCGCCAGGGCCACTGGCAGGGCAGCCAGCCCGTAGAGGACGCGCCGCCAGCGGCAGCGGCCAAAGAGGGGAACGGCGATCAGCAGCGGCAGGACGCGGCCCAGGTAGAGGCCGACGTTGTTGGGCGAGCCATAGACCGAGCGCAGGCGCGGCAGGCCGGCCTCGGCGGTGATCAGGTTGATGCCGAGCGTGTATTGCACCAGACCGATCAACGCCACGGCGACGCCGCCAGCGACGAAAAAGTCGACGATGCGCCAGACGTCGCGCCGCTCCAGGCGGGTTGTGCGCAACATCAGGTAAAAGACCGCCGGTTCCAGGATGACCAACCGCAGTTCACGCCAGGCGACGCGCTGAAAGTCGGCAAAGACGGTGGAGAGGATGGCGACGATGACGAGGAGGAGGGTGGGGAGGTCTGTGAGTGGGGAAGTTTGCAGGTTTGCAAGTGGGCAAGTGGGCAAGTGGGCAAGTGCGCGGCGGAGGAGCCAGGCGGCGAGGGTGAAGAGGGTGAGGATTTCGGCCATAGAGAAGGCTTTATCGAGCAGGGGGCGGGGGAAGGTGTAGAAGGGAGCCAGGGCGGCGATGAGAGCCAGGCCCAGTTCGGGGCGCAGGAGGATCAGGATGAAGAGGGCCAGGGCGCTCAGGATGGTCAGCAGGAACCAGGGGGAGTAGTAAAAGAGGGCCGCTGCGGCCAGCACGGCTGCGATGCCAGCGCCGTCCCCCAGGCGGCGGAAGGCGTTGCCTGCTTCCAGCCCCCAGGTCATCCAGGCGGAGGCCCATAGCAGCGCGGTGACGGCGGCGGCGGTCAGCAGTTGGAGGCCGCCGGAGAGCCGCCCCCACGCCGTGGCGATGGCTCTGCCCAGGGCGCCCCATTCGACGCGCTGGCCGGTCGTGATCAGGCCGCCCAGGCAGAGCAGCGCCAGCAGACAAAATCCGCCCAGGCCGATGCGGCAGGCGCTGTCGTCGGGGTGGTAGGCGACGCTCCAGCCGGCCAGCGCCCACTGATCCCAGCCGCGGTCGGCCTCGACCACGGCCACGTGCGGCCCCGCTTCGAGTCCCTCTGCCACGGGGATGGTGAGGACCTGTGGCGCATAGTCCGGCGAGGTGAGGGTCAGATAGGCGCGGCCCTCCTCGTCGCGGGGGAGCGCGTTGGCTGGCTCGCCGTCGATGGTGACGTAGAAGGTGCCGCGATAGTTCGCCCGCCGCACGCGCAGGCCGAAATCCGTGCCCCAGAAGGGGATCGTGACCCGCTCGCCACCGGCCTCGCTGACGTCGGCGCCCAGCTCGGAAAACTCCCAGTTGCCTTCCCACGTCGCAATGCCGGAGAGGGGCGTATAGGCACCGGGGGCGTTGAAGGGTTGGGCGGCGGCCAGCGCAGCGACGGCGCGATAGACGGGGCGGGGTTCGCCGTCGGGGGCAACGAGCGCGAATCCCCAGTGGCCAGCGGCGTCGGGCGTGGCGGAGGAATGGAAGCGCCTGTCAGGGTCGGGTTGGAAGTGGGCCAGGCAGAGCGCGCCCATCCAGGGCCACTCGCGACGGGCACGCTCGATGGCGGCGACGGTGTACGCGGCCTGGGTCTCGGCATCGACCTCTCCCCAGATCGAGGGGATGGTTTCGCCTGCGGGCGGGGCGTTCCAGCCCAGGTGCGAGGCCCAGACGGCCTTGTCACCGTCGCCGTGGGCGACCATTCTTTCGCGTAGTAAGATAGAGCGCGAGAAGTTGAGCGTGCTTTCGTCGACCCGACGGTCGTCTGGCCCTGTGTCGAAGCCATAGGCCTGGACGGCGAGAATGTCAAAGAAAGGCGCGGCCCCGGCGGCGTACAGCCGCTCCAGGAAGCGCACTTCGGAGAGGTTTTCCGGGCCTTGCTCCGTTGTGGGGGCCAGGCTGCCCAGCAGGATGCGCGCGCCAGGGTCGGCGGCGCGGATGGCCTCGGCGGCCTGTTGCAAGAGACGGGCATAGGCCGAGGGGTTGGGATTGGACCCCCAGCCATCGCGCAAATTGGGGTTGTTCCAGACCTGGTACTCGTCGATCTGCGCGCCGTAGTGCGCGGCAAAGGCAGCGGCAAAGCGGGCGAACGCATCCGCCGGAGGCGGCGTCCCGGCCCAGGCGGGGGCGTCGTCCAGCACGGCGATGATGCGCAGATTGTGCGCCACAGCCGCCTCGACGATCGCGTCCCAGGCCGCCCAGTCATATGCACCCGGTGTCGGCTCGATGCGCGCCCACGAAAAGGTCTGCCGCACCCAGGCAAAACCGCCTGCGTCGATCAGGTCGAGCGCCCAGGAAAGCTCCTCGTCGTCGTATTGGGCCAGCGCGGTGTTGACGCAGAGGGGGGGCACGTCGCTCCCTGCCACCGGCTCTGGCAGGCCTGCCGACATGCCTCTCGTAACGGCGCGCTGGTGGGCGACCAGGGCGGTTGTCCCCAGGATGGACCAGGCGAGCAGCGCCAGCAGGGTTGCAAAGGCCAGGACCTGGCGGTTCATTGTCCCTCTGAGCGCATGCCGACCCAGCGCACGGCGGTGATGGAGCCGTCGTCGGTGATGCGGCGCGCTGTGCCATCCAGCGTCACCAGGTAGAGATCGCCCAGGTAGACCACGGCAATCCGCCCGCCTGCCGGGTCCCAGGCCAGCGCCGGATAGCTCAACCCTGGCTCGCTGCTGTCCTGCGGAAAGAGCAGCCGCCGATCCGAGCCATCACAGTCCATCAGAAAGAGGTCGTATGGGCTGGTTTGCGACGTATAGGGGACACGCGCCCGCCCGAAAACGATCAAGTCACCTTGCGGTGAGAAAGACGGGTTCGACCACATGCCCACTTCGGAGGCCAGCTCGGCGGTCAGCGTGACGGTGATGTGGCGGTTTTCCTCTCCAATGCCCACCGCGTAGAGGTCAAAGACCGGGCTGTCCTCCGGCAGTTCGCCGGTGGGAGATGGGCCGTGAACGACGGTGACCAGGCTTGTGCCATTGGGTCTCCAGGCGACGGTGGGGGTCCATGCCCAGGCGGCGTAGGTGCGGTAGGGTGGGAACTGGAGCAAGGTGAGCGTCTGGCGGTCCGAGAGGCGCAGGACGCCGACCTCGTCGGCGCGGGCGTAGGCCAGGGCCTGTCCGTCAGGCGCCCAGCTATAGACCGTGCCCCACCAGCCATACGAGCCTCCCGCCGTGGGGCCGAGCACCTGCTGGCGGTTGAGCAGCGCGCCGTCGCTGGCCCGTGGCCGGGCGACGTAGAGGTTGTTGAGCGCCTCCCAACCTGGCGCCTCCTGGCGGACATTGCCGGTAGAGTAGGCGATGGTCTGCCCGTCGGGCGCCCAGGCGGCCCAGAGGACGTTTTCCACCGCCAGTTGGACCGCTTCAGCGTCGGCGGTGACGGTGTCGATCATCCACAGCGTGTTGAGCGTCTCGCTCGCGGTGGAGGCGCGGGTGTAGAGGAGCCAGTTCCCGTCGGCGGAAAGGTCAAAGACTCGCCCGTCCAGATCGCCCGTGACGGTCAGCCGATGACGATTGCCGCTCGTGTTGCGCATCACCCAGGCGTTGTGGGCGGCAAGATAAGCTATCGTGCCCGAGATGGGGGTAGCGACAACCTCCTGCCGTGCGCCGACGAGCAGCACCTCGTTCTGCGGCTGGCGGACAGTGACGCGCTGGATCAGCCGTCGTTCTACCTCGACGCCGTCCTCCAGGGTGATGGCATAGGTATCGACCCGCAGGCCGTTGACGCCAGCGCTCAGCAGGCGCGTTTGGCCTGCCGGCAGCGTGGCATCGCGCACAATCTCTCGCCCATAGGGGATGACGTGCTCCTCGGTGTCGGTCTGCACAGAGACGCGGACCACGCGGACGGTGAGGTTGTTGGTCAGGAAGGTGTTTTCGGGCGGCGAGACGCGGTCGTTGTCATTGAGAGTGATCCCTTCCTGGAGCAGCAGGTCGTGGACTGTTTGCGCCTCGGTGGTGATGGTGCGCGTTTCGCCGTCGGCGATGAGGGTGATCGTGAGCCCCCCTGGCGGAGCGGGCATGCAGGCGGTCACCAGCAGCAAGAGCAAGCAGAGAATTACCAGCAAGATGGATTTTGCCATCGCTGGCGATTATACCAGCAAGCAGGAGGCTTGGCAAAGGGGCGATGGGTTGCAGTTTGTAAGACAACGCAGAACAGTCTGCTGCGGCTGGGTGAGAGGGACACATAACGGCTCGCGGCGGGTTGCCGGCGCCGTTATCTGTTTGTTGGACAGAGTTTTAGCAGTAGAGAGTTACCACTGCTGCTGGCGGCGGCGGCTGCCGCTTCCGCGATCACCCCAGCGGTCGCCGGGGCGGTCTTCGCGGCGCGGGCGTGCTTCTGCCACCCTGAGCGGGCGGCCTTCGAGTTCGTGGCCGTTGAGCTGCTCGATGGCTTTTGCCGCCGCGCTTTGGTCGGCCATCTCGACGAACGCAAACCCCTTGGATCGCCCCGTCATCCGGTCGATGATCAGCTCGACCGAAGAGACCTCGCCAACGGTCCCAAAGAGTTCCGACAGAGCGGCCTCGGTGGTGCTATAGTTCAGATTGCCGACGTACAGTTTTTTGCCCACAGTTCTTTTCTCCGAATAGGTTGAAAAAAGACTGCCCAGCCTCGCAAGTCTGGGCAGTCTCAGCCAAAACTCACGCAGACAATGATATTCTACCACATTTGCTTGATACGACAAGTCCAGTGGGCACCCCCTTGCTCGGCGGGGGTCTGTGCCCCTTGCCAGTGAGGGCTGCTGTTTTTTGGCCACGGGTTTTTTGGCCACAGATTACACAGATTTCACGGTCCGTGACCCCCGCCGGAGGAGCCGCCGGGTCACAGACCCGGCGGGAGCACGCCCCCCCTTGCTCGGCGGGGGTCTGTGACCCCCGCCAGGAGGGGCCGCTGTTTTTTGGCCACAGATTACACAGATTTCACGGCCTGTGAACCCCGCCAGTGGGGGCCGCCGGGTTACAGACCCGGCGGGAGCAGGGTAGGTGGGGCGCGACGTTTTCTTGCCAGCAGGACAACCAGCGCGCCCAGCGGCAGGGCGACCGTAGAGAGGGGGCACGGGCCAGCGGACGGCTCTTCTACCGGTTCTTCTGGTTCTGTGGGGGCGGACGGTGGCTGACCGGCCTCGCTGAAGAGAGCGATGTCGTCTACCCACAGATCGCCCACGCTTTGGCCCTCTGCGGCCTCGATGGTAAAGCCCAGGCCGGTGATGCGGGTGAGGTCGATGGTTTGCAGGCTGCTTTCTTCGGCCCACGAGGCCCGTTCCCATTCGCTCCAGGGAAAAGCGAACGAGGTCCACTCCTCTTCTGCTTCCCATCTGACCTCGAAAGGCGTGGCGGCATCAGGGTTGCCGGAGTAGACGGTCAGTACGATGGGCTGGTTTTCTCCTGTCGTGCGCAGCCAGAGGGCGAGGCCATCGCTTTGGCTCCAGTCCTGCGGCTCGTCAAAACCCATGCCGCACCAGCCATAGCTCCAACTCTCGATCTCGTGGTGGATGTGCAGAGCAGCCGATCCACCGTGGACATTGCCGCCTTCTGCGGCGCAGGCGATGTGCGAGCTGCCGGGCGCGTCGGCTTCCCATCCGCCTGCGGCAGACTCGAAATCGTCGATCGTGCCTGTTGCTGCTGGCGCGCCGATGGGCTCGGCGATGGGCAGCGGCTCGACGGGCTGTGGCTGGGGGCGCGGGCCGCTGCCATAGTAGCTCTGGATGGCCTGGTCGACGAAATCGACAAAGAGAGGGGCAATTTCGCGGTTGGCGCGCTCGTTGGGGTGGGCGTCCTGGTTGTCGTAGCGATATTCGGAGCGCAAAAAGTTGTCGTCGCCAGCCAGCAGGCCGAAAAAGTCGAAGGTGAAGAGATTGGGGTGGCCAGCCAGATACTCGTCCGACTGCAGCCAGTTGGCGAAAGCGCGCGCCCGCTGTGCCTCCGCACGATCGCTGGCGCCGGGCACCTGGGGCGGCTGGGTGACAATGATGAAAATCTTGTCCGGGTACTGGTCAATCCGTTCGCGGATCGTGTAGTAGTAGGACTGGTACTCGGCCAGTTGCTCATCGCTGCCGATGTTGCTGGTGGGGAAGCAGGACTTGAAGATGATGACGTCATAGGTCATCAGGTGGCTGAACGTGTTGTCGG
>Ga0209162_1001882_pt1 | contig 19505 bp, 11 predicted proteins | sample YNPNPMetaG_FD_187121 | JGI IMG/M metagenome (GOLD analysis project Ga0209162, IMG submission 187121) | Anoxygenic and chlorotrophic microbial mat microbial communities from Yellowstone National Park, USA - YNP NP MetaG (SPAdes) (version 2) ... | reverse complement strand
GGGCCGCGCCCTTGAGTGACAGCACCTTGGTGATTGCAGCGGTCAACGTCGTCTTACCGTGGTCTACGTGACCGATGGTGCCGACATTGACGTGCGGTTTCGTCCGCTCGAATTTTTGTTTGGCCATTGTGTTGTACCTCCGCGTTTATGCGCGATCTTCACTATACTATTCTCTATCAGCCAGAAATGGCTATTTCCCGATCAGACCAGGCAGCGTAGATAGCTGTTGGCAGTAGACGCCGGGTTGTGCGTTCCGGAATTGCCAGCTCACCCGCACTCAGATAGCCATCAAACGAAGCCATCGTTTCTGCGAGGAGATTACCGATGGTCAACGCCGAAATTGTGGTTGCGTAGGCACATACTAACACTCCCAGCGGTTGCCTATTCAACAGGCGCGCACATTGAGCCAGCAATTGTGGTAGTTGTTCGTGCAAGCGCCAGATTTCACCGTTAGGACCTCGCCCAAATACCGGTGGGTCGAGTAAAATCAGATCATAACGATTACCACGTCGCAGCTCACGCGCTACAAACTTCCCGACATCATCGATCAGCCATCGGATCGGACGATCTGCCAGATCAGCTAAAACCTGGTTTTCCTGTGCCCAACGCACAGCAGGCTTAGAAGCATCGACGTGCGTCACATGGGCACCGTAGCGAGCCAGATGTAAACTACTCAACCCGGTGTAGCCAAATAAGACCAAGGCGCGTGGTTGCGAGCGACGTTGCACCTGACTGGCCAGCCAATTCCAATGTGCGCTATGCTCTGGGAAAACACCGGTATGACGAAACGGTGTCAGACGTACCCAGCAACGCACCCCATGGGCATTCATTGACCACCGTTCAGGCAAAGGTTGACGTTGATACCACTCACCCGGCCCCTCTTCACCACGAATGCGACGAAAGGTAGCATCAGCTCGTTGCCACTCAGACTCCGGCAGATGCGGCGTCCAGATCGCCTGCGTTTCCGGTCGAGCCAACAGGTAGGGACCAAATCGTTCCAACTTCGCCCCGTGACCCGAGTCGATTAACTCATAATCAGCCCAAGGCGGTGGCGTCAACAGGCGTAGCTCCATCGTCGCAGTGAAGGAACGAGCGCTCGCCGCGTTCGTCCCACTCTCTCCTTGCTAATTCGTACTACGCTTCTCGATAATTTCCTTCGCCAGCGCTTCGGGCAACGGCTCGTAATGATCAAATTCCATCGACGACGTAGCACGACCCTGCGTTGCCGAGCGAAGGTCGGTCATGTAACCGAACATATTTGCCAGCGGTACATAGGCGCGTACCACCTGCGCATTCCCACGAGCTTCCATACCCTCGATGCGACCGCGGCGTGAGTTGAAATCACCAATCACCGTACCAAGGAACTCTTCTGGAGTAACCGTCTCGACCTTCATAATCGGTTCGAGCAGTTGTGGCTTACCACGGCGAACGGCATCTTTGAGACACATCGAGGCCGCAATCTTAAAGGCCATTTCCGACGAGTCAACTTCGTGGTATGAACCGTCGTACAACGTTGCCTTAATATCAACCACCGGGTAACCGGCGATAACACCGGTCTGCATCGCCTCGCGCAAGCCCTGTTCAACGGCAGGAATGTACTCTTTCGGGATCACGCCACCGACGATAGCATTGACAAACTCAAACCCACTACCAGGCGGCAAGGGTTCAAACCTGATTTTCACATGACCGTACTGACCCTTACCACCGGTCTGGCGTACGAAGCGAGACTCTTGATCAACTGGGATGGTAATGGTTTCGCGGTACGAAACCTGGGGCTTGCCCTGATTGGCCTCAACCTTATACTCACGGTGCATACGGTCAAGGATCACCTCAAGGTGCAGCTCACCCATCCCTTTGATAATAGTCTGGCCGGTCTCAGGATCGGTATACACGCGGAAGGTAGGATCCTCTTCGGCAAGGCGGCTGAGCGCAATCGACATCTTGTCCTGGTCAGCCTTGGTCTTTGGCTCAACTGCCAACTCGATCACCGGCTCTGGGAAGCGAATGCTTTCAAGCACGATAGGATGATCGGGATCGCAAATCGTATCGCCGGTATACGAGTTCTTAGGGCCCACCATAGCGGCAATTTCGCCCGTGTATACCTCTTCAATATCTTCACGATGATTGGCGTGCATGCGCAGGAGACGGCCAAGGCGTTCACGCTGGTTTCGCGTTGAATTCAGCACGTAAGAACCCTTCGTAATCTTACCGGCGTAAACGCGGAAGTAAGCCAGCTTACCGACATAGGGATCGGCGACTATCTTGAAGACCAGAGCCGTAAACGGCGCATCATCGCTCACTGGGCGGGTGATAACCTCTACGCCTTCATCACCCATTACCTGACCGGGCAACGTACCGGTAATTGCCGGCCGGTCGAGAGGCGACGGCAAGAATTCCACAATCGCATCGAGCAGCTTTTGGACACCCTTGTTACGCAAAGCAGCGCCACAAAGTACTGGTACCAACTTCCGTTCGATCGTTGCCTTGCGCAACCCCCGCTTCAGCTCTTCGACGGTCAATTCTTGCCCTTCGAGATAGAGCAGAGTCAACTCATCGTCGGTCTCAGCGATCATCTCAACCAATTCATTGCGAGCTTTCTCGGCAGCGGGGAGCAACTCTGGCGGAATCTCCTCTTCGCGAATATCCTTACCCAGCTCATCGTAATAAATTGTTGCCTTCATCTTGAAGAGGTCGATCGTTCCGCGGAACGTATCTTCGACCCCGATGGGCAACTGAATAATCGCCGGTTTGGCGCCGAGGCGATCTTTAATCATCTGCACGCAGCGCTCGAAGCTCGCGCCGACGCGATCCATCTTGTTTACAAAACAGATACGCGGCACGTTGTACTTATCAGCCTGTCGCCAAACGGTCTCAGACTGAGGTTCAACACCAGCCACGCCGTCGAACACGACGACGCCGCCATCGAGCACGCGCAATGAGCGTTCCACCTCTACGGTAAAGTCGACGTGACCGGGAGTATCAATGATATTAATCCGATACTCTACGCCGTCCAGGCGCCAGGAAGCAGTTGTGGCAGCAGCAGTAATCGTAATACCGCGCTCTTGCTCCTGCGGCATCCAGTCCATTGTCGCGGTTCCTTCATGAACCTCGCCGATCTTATACGTGCGGCCTGTGTAAAACAGAATCCGCTCGGTCGTCGTGGTTTTACCCGCGTCAATATGGGCGATAATGCCGATATTGCGTACCTTGTCGAGTTCGATCTGACGTGGCATACCCGTCACACACTCCTAACGTGAGGCAACCACTGGTCGCCATTTACTCTTATGCCGATAGCCGGTTCTACAGACGGCCATAGTGAGCGAAAGCACGATTAGCTTCCGCCATCCGATGAACATCTTCTTTACGCTTGATAGTAGCACCAGTATTATTATAAGCGTCGATCAATTCAGCCGCGAGGCGCTCGACCATTGGCTTACCGGTACGAGCACGGGCCGACATGATAAGCCAGCGCATTGCCAGCGAATGACGACGATCACTCTTAACTTCTACTGGTACCTGATACGTCGCACCACCAACCCGTTTCGGCTTAACCTCGATTGAAGGACTGGCGTTGCGAATTGCTTGCTCAAAAATCTCCATCTGCGGCTTCTTGAGTCGTGCCGCAGCCAGATCAAGTGCCTGATACACGATTCGCTCGGCAAGACTCTTCTTGCCGCGCTCCATCACCTTATTAATAAATTTTTGTACGAGAACGCTATTGTAGCGCGCATCAGGTGGAATTGGTCGCCGCTCAACATTGCCACGACGGGGCATAACGCACCTCTTCTACTTCTTACCGCCCTTACCGGCAGCAGCACCTTTACCGACCGGCTGATTCTTCTTGGTACCATACTTGCTGCGACCCTGCTTGCGCCCACTGACGCCCTGGGTGTCAAGGGTACCACGGACGATATGGTAACGCACGCCGGGCAAGTCTTTCACACGACCACCGCGAATCAGAACCACTGAGTGTTCTTGCAAATTATGACTTTCACCAGGGATGTATGCCGTCACCTCAAGGCCATTGGAGAGCCGCACGCGGGCGATCTTGCGCAGCGCCGAGTTTGGCTTCTTCGGCGTCATTGTCGTCACCTTTGTGCAGACGCCGCGCTTTTGTGGTGATCCGCGGCCGCGAGTCAGCTTCCCCTTCAGCGAGTTGTAGGTGAAGCGCAGGGCCGGGGCTTTCGTCTTCTTCACCACCGGCTTGCGCGGCTTCCGAACAAGTTGGTTAATGGTCGGCATGTAATGCTCTCCTTCAAACCGGCCTATGCTAATTAACCGCTTATAGACAAAATAATAACTGGCCCAAAGATCTGGTCGCAGTATGCCACTGCGCCTTAGAAGTGGGCCGCATGGCGCACAAAGCTGTTGCTGCGTATTTCTTCGCAGCAGTTACGCAGTATAACATTGGCTTCGGGCTTTGTCAAACCCGATTAGCCATGACGGAACGAGAACCCGTTGCTGTTACGACAATCCAATATCAAAACCAGCTTCGAGATCACGTCGTGAATAGCGACGGAAAGCCAAAACTGTCGTAGTGTGCCGCACACCATCAATGCGAGCAATCCCACCTGGTACGGCATCGTCAAGTGATTCGTAGGCATTCACGCGAAGAACGGCAATGATGTCGTAGTCGCCCGTAACCGAATATACTTCGGCAACGTTAGGTAGCTCGGCAATTTCCTGGGCTATGTCGCTGATCCGTCGTGGTTCGCAGGTAATAAATACAAAGGCAGTGACCATAAGCACACTCCTATGCTTCCCCAAGGGCTGGTACGGCAATGATACCAGATTCTGGCTCTAAACAGAAAAAGGCATTGATCGAGACCCGAGCATCTTTACGCTTCCGACGGTTGTCTGCTGCTACTCTCCCCTGGTCACATTCCCGCCTGCCCGTCATCAGAATGGCTCCGGTGGACGCACTCGCCAGAACATCGGGGTGAGCCAGTACCATATGGTGTTGGCGAGTACGAGCAGACCTACCCCGATGATGGCAAGCCGTTCGATCTTTCCCCGATGCCAGAGTGCATCGCAAGCCGCTGCACTTCCCACGGCAATGACCCAACCGAGTGCCATCAGGTAGCGTGGACTATTGGAGATTTGGGTGATGAAGGGGAGGGTGGCGAAGACGAGAGCTACACCGAAACTGAGAACCATGAGTATCAACGTTATGTGCCAGCCTTGCTGACGTTGCAGTAACCAGAGACCACCCAGTGCAAGTGGAATTGGGAAGAAACCGTAGTGTGCAATCAGGCCGACTTGCCAGAGTGTTTGCCAAAGCCTTTCCCGACTGATCGGTGCTCGTCCGGCAACGGCAGTTAGGCCACCAGTTCGAGCTGTTTCAAGTTGTGAGAAAAACATTGGCACATACGAACTGTAGAAAAAGAGGATCGCAAACGTGGCCCCAACAACGATTGCAACGGTGAAGGGGAGACAAACCCGGCGTGCCCAAGCCACTCCTGTGCGATGGGCAATCCAAACAATCGCGAGCAACAATCCTAAGAGGGTACCACTACTTATCAGGAAGCCGAAGTGGCCAAGGAACACCATCGCGCTGATGGTGGCCAGCCCTAAAACCCATTCCCAGTAGTATTGATCGACTTGCCAGTCTTCCCATGCCCTGATGATCGCCCAAACTAAGAGTAGGTAGAGGCTTTGCGTAATGATGTGTGTATCGAACGACCACCATGTGGTCAGGTAGGTAGCAGCGGTAAACACATAGATTGCCGCAGCCAGTACTGCCGGTCGCGGTGGCAGAACGCGGCGAGCAATGACGTAGATGAGCAACGGGCTAAGACTATCGGCCAACGCAGCACCGATCTGCAAGAGTAGAGACGTTTCGATGCCCAATACGCGCAGTGGTGCGAGGAGTAAGTATGGCCCCGGCGGATAGGGAAAATCAATTCCGCGATTCTTTGAAACAATCGTGATCAGTCCACCGAGTGCTTCGTGAAAGCGGTTGGTGTGAAAGCCAATATCACCCGGCATGCTGGTCGGGTAGAAGCGCCCACCGATGCGGGTAGCAAAGGCAATGGCAACGATAGCGCTCAGTGGAGACCTGACATGATGATCGATTGGCAACCGCTGTAGACCAAACTGCACTGCCAGAGTAAGAACATAGGTAAGTGCCAATGCCGCCACTACGGCTTCGGCGCCAAATGCCCACCGTACTGGATCGAGGATGATAGCCAGACTTATTGCTATCAGCCCGATCAACAAGCCCCAGCCAGCCCATTTATGGATAGTACGGAAAAGGATGAGCCAACCGAGGATGACTGCTCCGATCCATCCCATAAGCGGAGATACTGCTGGCCAAACCCAGCCGCCAGGGATAGTAGCAATAACGATCCGTTCAAGTGGAAGACCGAGCTGACGAGGGTCTTGAGCTGGTTGAAAGACACTACTGACAAGCCGGATACGCAAGTGCCCATCCGCCGTCGCCGGTAAGACGAACCATTGTCGGCTACCGCTGTACCAGACCGGAGATTCGGTTAGCAGGCGATCATCAACCCACACCTGGTAGCTATCTGACACCTGCGGGCGAATAGGTTCACCGATCGGGAGCCAGCGTAATTCGATCAGAGTTGGCCGGACACCCAGAGCAGGTAAGAAGATTTTAGAGTCGCCGCCAGTCCAGCGAAACCGTCCATATACACTTTCTTCAGGGGTGTTGAAATCGTTCAGGAAGGGGAGATCGGTATGACCGATACCCTCTTCATAACCAACATCAATGACGTATTGATAGGAAAACTGGGCAGAGAGGGTGGCAATAGCAACAAGAAACCCTACCGCTATCCAGAGGATCGGTACACGGAGTGCACGCCATTCGAGTTGCAGCCAGTTGTGGATCGAAGTAAACAGCGTTTGCATGCTGGTATCAGATTTCTGCACAACAAGAACGTCATAGCAGCATTCCGCATCTACAGTAGCGCATGTAGCCGATTGTAGTGCAAGTAATCATTTTATACGCGGGTAAACACACAGATCGGGCATCATAGCCACCTTGTCTGCGTCGACTCATCCTATGTTGGCAGTATCAAGATGCTTCTGCTTTCAAAACGGGAGAAAAAGGAAGAGTTGCACCAGATAACTGGCGGGAAAGATTGGTCTCACTCTCATAAAGTGAGGAACGTGCGAACACGGATAAGGGGCGGGTATGATACCCGCCCCTCCTGTGAAACAAACTAGAATGTTGGGTGATCTGCATCTTCCTGGTCAGCCTCGTCTTGATCATTGTCACCGGACAGCAACTCTTCAAGCCGTGCCCGCAACAAAGCATCGGTTTCGCTTTCCGGTGTTGTCTTACCGTTTGGTGTTGGCAGAGTAGCCGCACGCTGGCTTTCTGCCTGAGCCGCTTCTGCGCGTTGCGCCTCTTCGAGCATACGGGCCATTTCGCTGATCAGATCCTCGTGGGGGCGTTCAAGCCGCTTCTCGATACCGGTACCGGCTGGGATCAGTTTACCGATAACGACATTCTCTTTCAGCCCACGCAGGTAATCAACCTTCCCTTGAATGGCAGCATCGGTCAAAACCCGTGTCGTCTCTTGGAATGAGGCAGCGGCCAGGAAACTATCGGTATTGAGTGACGCCTTCGTAATACCGAGCAACACGGTAGAAGCGGTTGCCGGATCACCACCTTGACTGACAATATCGTTGTTAAGACGGCGGAATTCACCGCTGTCAATCAGCTCACCCGGTAAGAGACCGGTGTCACCCGGATCCTCAATCCGCACCCGACGCAGCATCTGACGCACAATGACTTCGATGTGCTTGTCATTGATGTTCACACCCTGCGAGCGGTAAACCTTCTGGGCTTCATTGACCAGATAGCGCTGCACAGCTTCACGGCCTTGCAGCTCGAGCAATTCTTGAGGGTTTGCGCTGCCATCGGTCAATTGCTGACCGGCCATCACCCGCTCACCGCTTTCAATTCTGATGCGAGCGTTGTGAGGCACAGCCAGCTCGCGCTCCTGGCGATCTTCCTGGCTAACGATAATCCGGTCACCCTGAATGAACGCTTTCCCGGTCAGGCGTGTCACAATCTGAGCACCACCCGGCCCTTCAGCGATCACCTGTCCTTCGTAGACTTCACTCTCGTTGCTGATGGTTGGGCTAAAGCCACGACCCAACGGATATTCATCCGTATAGACATCGGTTGAGACAATCCGAATGGTGCGTACCCCTTCTTCATCACGGATAATCTGGGCCACACCATCAATTTCGGCCAGCAGGGCTTTCCCTTTCGGTACCCGCGCCTCAAAAATTTCCTGGACACGGGGCAAACCCTGGGTAATGTCATCGGCTGAAGCAACACCACCGGTATGGAAGGTACGCAACGTGAGCTGGGTACCCGGTTCACCAATCGACTGCGCCGCGATGATACCAACGGCCTCACCGATTTCAACCAGTTTACCGGTGGCCAGGTTACGACCATAGCAGAGCCGACACAGCCCGTGTTCTGCCTGGCAACTCAGCGGTGAGCGCACAAAGACCGACTCTTGGCCACTGGCGATAATAGCAGCGGCTAATTCCTCATCAATTTCGGTATTGCGGTCGGCAATAAGCTCACCTGTCTCTTTGTGATAGATTGGCGCAGCCAGGATACGACCCAACATACGTACCTGAAGCTTCTCCATCAGCTCGCCATCATCAGCGCTATGGAGCCACAGGCCTTCTTCGGTGCCGCAATCCTCGATGGTGATGATCACATCCTGCGCTACATCAACCAATCGGCGGGTCAGATAACCGGCATCGGCAGTACGAAGCGCTGTGTCGGCCAGACCCTTCCGGCCACCGTGGGTTGAAACGAAGTAGTCGAGCACCGAGAGACCTTCACGGAAGTTCGCTTTAATCGGCAGCTCGATAATCCGACCGGTAGGATCAGACATCAAACCACGCATACCGGCCATTTGTGAAATCTGGTTGATGTTACCACGTGCACCAGAGGTAGACATCATTGCCACCGGCCCAAAGGGATTTAGATTTTCTTTGACTGCGTTAATAGTCTGCTTGGTGGCTTCCTGCCAGATTCGCACGATTTCCTGGTAGCGTTCTTCTTCGGTAATCAGACCACGGCGGAACTGCTTTTCGACATCGGCTACCAGTTGCTCGGCTTCACGGACAATATCGTACTTCTTGGCCGGCACTTCGATGTCATCGATAGCGATAGTCATACCACCCAACGTCGCATAGCGGAAGCCAAGGGCCTTGATCCGGTCAGCCTGTTGGGCCGTCATTTCAGAACCATAGATACGAGCCAGTTCCTGAACGTGCTTATTACCGTGCGAGGCACGGACTTCATTGAGCTGGGATTCGTTCAGGTTACGCAAGTTCGTGTAGTACTGATAGCAATCGGCAATGATCTCTTTAAGACCTTTCTTATCGATCAAGCGATTGCGGAAACGGAGCGGCGGTTGCAGCTCGTTGTTGAGCAAGATACGCCCAATTGTCGTTTCAATCAAGATACGCGGAGTGCCATCAGCGGCTGGTGGCAGTTCGCGTACCGGACGGTCGCTTTTGCCAGAGATCGTACCATTCATTCGTACCCAGATCGGGGCCTGGATATCGATCAGGTGCTTCTCGTAGGCCAGCATTGCCTCATCGATAGAAGTAAAGCGCTTGCCCGACCCTTTTGCACCGTCGCGGACCATCGTCAGATAATAACAACCCAACACGATGTCTTGCGAGGGAGTAATAATCGGTTCGCCGTGGGCAGGACTGAGCAAATTATATTTGCTCAGCATACGGGTTCGCGCTTCCTCCTGCGCCTTCCGCGAGAGTGGTACGTGCACCGCCATCTGGTCACCGTCGAAGTCGGCGTTAAACGCGGCACAAACGAGTGGATGAAGTTGAATTGCCGAGCCTTCGATCAATTTCGCCTCAAACGCCTGAATCGAGAGACGGTGCAACGAAGGCGCCCGGTTGAGCAAGACGAGATAGTCTTTAATCACCTCTTCGAGCGCATCCCAGACTTCAGGGCGAACACGCTCAACGGCGCGTTTGGCATTCTTGATGTTGTGGGCAACACCGCGTTCGACGAGGCGACGCATCACAAAGGGCTTAAACAGCTCAAGGGCCATCTTCTTGGGCAAACCACACTGATGCAGTTGCAGATTTGGCCCGACCACAATGACCGAGCGACCAGAGTAATCGACGCGCTTGCCGAGCAGATTCTGGCGGAAGCGGCCCTGCTTCCCCTTGAGCATATCACTCAGGCTCTTGAGGCGGTGCTTGCCTTTGCCGCTCACTGCTCGACCGCGACGGCCATTATCGATCAGCGCATCAACTGCTTCTTGCAGCATGCGCTTCTCGTTGCGCACAATGATTTCCGGTGCATTGAGTTCAATCAGCCGCTTTAGCCGGTTATTGCGGTTAATGACACGGCGATAAAGATCGTTCAGATCGCTTGTCGCGAAACGGCCACCGTCGAGCTGCACCATTGGGCGCAGATCGGGAGGGATCACCGGCAGCACGGTAAGGATCATCCATTCAGGGCGATTGCCACTTTTACGGAACGCTTCGACGACGCGCAAGCGCTTGGTCGCCTTCTTGCGTCGCTGACCCTGTGAGGATTGAATTTCGGCCTGTAACTCTTCGGCCAGCTTATCGAGGTTGACGGTCTTCTCGATCAACTCTCGAATCGCACCTGCGCCCATATCAGCGCGGAAGACGCCAGGAGCGATCTCGCGCAACTGACGGTATTCGGTTTCATTGATAATACGGCCAACCTTGAGGTTATTGAGCTGTTCGAGCTTTTCTTTCTCCTCGCGCATCAGATTATCGAGTTCGCGCTGGAGACGCTCTTGCAGTCGCTCTTGCTCTTGAGTAGCCTCATACGCCTTGCGCTCGCGTTCGGCGTCGGTGAGCATCTCAGCATCGGCCAGATCACGACGGCGGCGCTCTTCGAGGACATCAAGCTCTTGCTCGACCAATTCATCGAGCTGATCAAGCGTGCGCTCGTTGATGAGTTCACCCTCTTCAACAATCGTCACGCCACGGAAGATAATATCTTCGTCGGCCAGCGTGCCACTCAGCTCCTCCAAACGCTCACGCAGTTGTTCAGCTTCGCTGGCAACCTCATCACGAAGACGGTGATATTCCTCTTCGATCTGGCGCTGTGCGCTGCGTTGCGCCGTTTCCATACCGCCGAGGTCTTGCGTCAGTTGAGTGCTCAACTCGATCCGTTTTTCTTCAGCCTGTTTCTGAATCTTCTGGCGGCGAGCAGCGTACTCCTCTTGGATCATCTCACGAGCGACCTGTAGCATATCTTCTTTTACCTCGACAATAATGTACGAGGCAAAGTAGAGCACACGCTCCAGATTTCGCGGTGAGATGTCGAGCAAGAGACCGAGCCGGGATGGCGTACCCTTTACGAACCAAATGTGGCTGACGGGTGAAGCCAGCGTGATATGCCCCATCCGTTCACGGCGCACCTTGGAACGAGTGACTTCGACACCACATTTATCGCAGACGACACCTTTGTAGCGTACACGTTTGTATTTACCGCAGAAGCATTCCCAGTCCTTGGTTGGACCAAAGATACGTTCGCAGAACAGACCATCACGCTCGGGTTTAAGCGTGCGATAGTTAATCGTCTCAGGCTTCGTAACTTCCCCGTGCGACCACGATAAAATATCTTGGGGTGAGGCGAGACTAATCCGTATAGCGTTGAAGTCGTTAATTTCCAACATGTGGGCTTACTCCTGTAGCGGGAGAATATCACCAATCTCCAGCATGTACTATCAGCCACAACAGTGCTCGTATGAGCGAAGGTCCGTTTCATCTATCTGGCAGGCAGTGCTACCCATCAGACAGACGCCTCAGATTAGGGAAGAAAGCGACTCTGATACTGTCGTTACCAACAACTTTCCCCTCAACCTGCATAGCGACGAGAAGAACCGCCGTGTATGACGAGGCGAGTAGTGCGTATCTGAACATTCTCCTCAGATCAGGGCAACGTCACAAACGGACCACAACCCTCATCACAGTCCATACCTCTTCCGCTACCAACATACGCGGAAGAGGTATAACATTCAGAAACACGCTCAGAACTCACCACGTTCCATACCGCTCAGGTTAATACCCTCCAGGGCACCGATGTCGCTGTCGAAATCATCACTCAGCTCAACCGGCTTCTCATCGGCACTCAACACTTCGACACTGAGACCAAGGCTCTGCAATTCCTTAATCAGCACCTTGAAGCTCTCGGGCACACCGGCTTCCTGGATCGGTTCACCCTTCACGATAGCCTCGTAAGTCTTGACGCGACCAACCACATCGTCTGATTTCACGGTCAGCATCTCTTGCAACGTGTAGGCAGCACCGTAGGCTTCAAGTGCCCAGACTTCCATCTCACCGAAGCGCTGACCACCAAACTGCGCCTTACCGCCGAGGGGCTGTTGGGTCACCAGACTGTAAGGGCCGGTTGAGCGTGCGTGAATCTTATCTTCGACGAGGTGAGCAAGCTTAAGCATATACGCATAGCCCACCGTCACCGGATTATCGAATTTCTCGCCGGTACGGCCATCGTAGAGCGTAATCTTGCCATCGGCCGGCAGACCCGCCTGTACCAACAGCTCTTTGATCTGATCCTCACGAGCGCCATCGAACACAGGCGTAGCCACGCGGAAGCCGAGACGGGCCGCAGCCCAGCCCAGGTGTGTTTCCAGAATCTGCCCAATGTTCATACGCGACGGCACACCGATGGGGTTCAGAATAATATCTACTGGGCGGCCATCGGGTAGGAACGGCATATCTTCAATTGGCAGGACCCGTGACACCACACCCTTATTTCCGTGGCGACCGGCCATTTTGTCGCCAGCGCTGATCTTTCGCTTCTGACACAGCAAGACTCGCACCGTCTGGTTCACACCAACCGGCAATTCAGCACCTTCACTGCGCGAGAAGACTTTGACATCGATCACCTTCCCGCGCACGCCATTTGGTACGCGCAGCGAGCTATCTTTGACTTCACGAGCCTTCTCACCAAAGATTGCCCGCAGCAAGCGCTCTTCAGCGGTGAGATCGGTTTCGCCTTTCGGTGTAATCTTGCCAACCAAAATATCATTTGGCTGCACTTCAGCGCCGATATAGATGATACCGCGCTCATCAAGATTCCGCAGGCTCTCTTGACCGACGTTGGGAATATCGCGGGTAATCTCTTCAGGGCCGAGTTTGGTATCGCGAGCTTCCACCTCGTACTTCTCGATGTGGATTGAGGTAAAGATATCTTCGCGTACCAACCGTTCACTGACAAGGATGGCGTCCTCGAAGTTACCGCCTTCCCACGGCATATAGGCCACCAAAACATTCTGACCAAGGGCCAGTTCACCTTGATCGGTACTTGAGCTATCGGCAATCACCTCACCAGCCTTGACCCGCTGACCACGAACCACTGCCGGACGCTGATTGATGCAGGTATCCTGGTTACTGCGCATAAACTTGCGCAGACGGTATTCAGTACGATTCCCGTCATCTTCCTCAATCACGATTCGGTCGCTGGTGGCACTGACCACCACGCCATCACGACGGGCGACAACCACCTGACCACTATCGCGAGCAGCGCGATATTCCATACCGGTACCGACGATGGGCGCATCGGGGCGCAGTAATGGCACCGCTTGCCGTTGCATGTTCGATCCCATCAGCGCACGGTTCGCATCATCGTGCTCGAGGAAGGGGATCAACGACGTAGAGACACTCACCACCTGCTTGGGTGACACGTCCATGTAATCAACCCGTTCCACCCGTTCGGTGACGAAATCTTCGCCGAAGCGACACGAGACAGTCGTTTCAAGGAAGCGGTTATGCTGATCGAGTGGAGCGTTTGCCTGCACAATAACGAAGCGATCTTCCTCATCAGCACTGAGGTAATCGACCTCTTGCGAGACGACCGGACGAATCTTGATATGCCTGATCGGCAATTCGACAATCCGTTCGGCCAGCGCACGATTAATCTCGGTACCAGCTTCAGCGATCAGCTCATCGGTATTGGGATCAACGATGTCTTCACGCAGGATCTGACCACGCAGGAGACCAATAGTGATCTGGCGGGCAATCTGATCATCTACCCTTGTCCCTTTGGCGGCAATCAGATCGCCGGTACGCAAATCACGCACGTCGCGCAGCAGGATGCCCTTTTCCTTCCAGACATGGGCGTTATCAATGCTGTTATACACCTTGCGATAAGGTGTTTCGAGAAAGCCCATCTCATTGACACGGGCAAAGGTTGACATCGTACCGATCAGACCGATGTTCGGCCCTTCTGGAGTCTCGACTGGGCAGATACGCCCGTAGTGCGAGTGGTGTACGTCGCGCACCTCAAAGCCGGCGCGGTCACGCGAAAGACCACCAGGACCAAGGGCAGAAAGCCGACGTTTGTTGGTCAGCTCAGCCAGTGGATTGGTCTGATCCATAAACTGGCTCAACTGCGAACCACCAAAAAACTCGCGCATTGCGGCTACAACCGGCCGGATATTGATCAATCCATTGGGAGTAGAGCTCGCCGGATCCTGGAGCGACATACGCTCTTTCACCACCCGCTCGAGACGGAGCAAACCAACCCGGAACTGCTGTTGAATCAGCTCGCCGACGGTGCGTACCCGTCGGTTACCGAGATGGTCAATATCATCGGGACGCCCGTGACCATTATTGAGCAAAATAAGCTGCTCAACAATGCGGAAGATGTCACGCGGCAGCAACACCCGCACACTGAGGTCGGGAGCTTTTGCGTTGTCGCGACGGGCATCACGTTCCCAGAGATTCTTATTCAGCTTGTAGCGTCCAACCTTCGCCAGATCATAGCGGCGTGGATTGAACAGCAGCGACTCAATCAGCGAACGAGCATTCTCTAGCGTTGGCGGATCACCAGGACGGAGCCGCTTATACAGTTCCAGCAATGCCTCTTTGGCATTCCGCGAAGGGTCTTTATCGAGGGTCGCATGGATATACTGATGTTCGAGCACCGTATCGACATGGCGGAACAACTCGATAATCTGGTCATTATGACCATACTTGTCGAGTTCGTTATCCGGCACCCAGCGCCCCTGACCATTCTCTTCGGCCTGCCAGGCCATAATCGCACGCAGCAGAATCGTCACCGGAATCTTGCGCTTGCGATCAACCTTCACGCTGATAACATCGCGCTTATTCGTCTCGAATTCAAGCCAGGCGCCACGATTAGGGATCAGTTTCGCCATATGGAGTGCCCGCCCACTGGTAGGGTCTTTCTCATCTTTGAAATAGACACCAGGAGAGCGGATCAACTGTGAGACCACCACCCGTTCGGCACCATTGTACACAAAGGTACCGTTATCAGTCATCATCGGGAAATCGCCGAGAAAGATTTCGGACTCCTTGATTTCACCGGTGGTCAGGATACGCAATTCAACCTTCACGCGCAGCGGAGCGGCGTAGGTCAAATCGCGCTCACGGCACTCGAATTCATCGTAGCGCGGCTCACCAAACGTATAGTCGCGGAAGTGGAGTTCAAGGTTTTTTCCGGTAAAATCGGTAATGGGCGAAATCTCATCAAAGAGTTCGCGCAGCCCCTCCCGCTTGAACCATTCAAAACTCTTGAGCTGAGTTTCAATCAGTAATGGCAGATCGATGGCATCTTTAATGCGGGCGAACGAGCGACGCTCAATCCGGCGCGACCGACGCCCATCGGCGCCCGGGTCGATCGGGGCGATCAACGGCTGAAGAACCACGCTCTCAATCAACGGGGGCATACGCACCTCTCTCTGTATAACGCTTACGGTTCAGCACACGGTGTTGCGTTCGACGTTGCAAAAAACATAAATAGCCAACCTGCGGCACTACCCATCAGCGGGCCGCAGGTGGACTGCTCCGGCACATCGTGTGTTTTAAAATTGTATTGCCCCACACGGGGACGTCCTACCATTCACACTGCTTACGTCGTGCGCATAATATAGATCGCGAATGATGATGATACCACAACTATGGAAGAAGAGCAAGGGGTTTTTGCCAGTTTCATGAAAAGAGATACATGAGAGTGGGTAGTGAGCCGGCCTTCGTTCCCCGTCCTTACCACTGGTGAGAAAGAGGCTGGGGTAAGGTGAGAGAGCTTCTCCGCGTGCATCTCGGTGCGCAACGGGGAAACGGGTTCTGGTCATAGCCTTTCATCTCATCGCAACAGGAAGCTGCGCACCTCCACAGATACGGAAGACGGATTGGGAATCTCGATGAGGGTACGACGTTCTATCGAGTACAAACCGGTAATAGAAATATTCTTGTGTGTCATCCTCGATGAAGTGTAGAGGACTGTACTCTCGACTGATCAGGAGTACATCGCAAACGCTCTGCTACACGTCGATCCGGCTTCAGCGAGTCTGAGCAAATGTAACCTTTTTCCCATATTCAACGTATTGATAGCGTGCTACAATTCGACTGTGCTTGCATATCACCAGGGGAAACTGCTCTATGACAGCTCGGATCGTTGCCGTCAGTGGCCCACTCAGCGGTCGAATCTTTCCACTAGGCAATACACCGATCACCTTTGGCCGCTCACCAGACAATACTATCGTCATTACCAGTCAGCGTGCTTCGCGTCGGCATGCCGAGATCAGACGTGAAGGTGGGGTCTATCTCTTAATCGATTTGGGAAGTTCTAACGGTACCGTTTTGAACGGCCAACTCATTCAGCGTCAGATATTACGACCTGGTGATACTTTCGTTATTGGCGACGAAATATTCCGGTTTGAAGAGCCTGCCGGTGCCACGCTCGATCCAACGTTACCGGTTGGTTCAACACCAGCCGCCCCCGGCTGGTCGGCGCAACCATCGCCTGCACCGGCAGACGGCGGATTTCGCCTACCGCCTGTTCCGCCAGCTCCAGCACAGCCCAAACCACGACGTTTCCCGATCTGGCTGTTGATCGGTGGACTGTTTACCTGCATCATCCTGGCCGGAGCTGTCACCGGCAGCGTGATGCTGCTGAATCGGAGCGGTATCATTGCCGGTGGGAGCAACAATAGCAATAACAGCGGTGAAGGAAGTGGCATCTCTCCCTCGCCAACCACACCTCCACCAGCCATTCCTACCCGTGAGTTACCTGCAAATGCTGCCGATTGGACAATCCTGGTTTACCTGGACGGTGACAATAATCTGGAGGCAGATGCGCTCGACGACTTTCTCGAAATGGCCCGCGTCGGTTCAACCGAACGGGTACACATTGTTGTGCAACTGGATCGAATCCGATCGCCGGAAACCTGGGATGACGAGCGTTACGATAATTGGGAGGGAACGCTGCGCTTCCGGGTTGAGGCAGGTATGGAACCAACGCCGGATCATGCAGTTGCCGATCTAGGTGAGACCAACATGGGTGATCCGGCAACGTTAACCGAGTTCCTAAGCTGGGGCATCGAGACCTATCCAGCACGTCGCTACGCCATTATTCTCTGGGATCACGGTGCTTCGTGGTTAGGAATTGCCAGTGATGATACTGACAACGATGTGCTCAATTTGCCCGAAATCAGCTCAGCCTTCCAGAATGCTCTGAGTCGTACTCAGATCGGAGGGTTTGAACTGATCGGATTTGATGCCTGTCTGATGGCACAGATCGATGTCTTACAAACCATTGCCCCATACGGACAAGTTGCAGTGGCATCGGCCGAACTAGAACCGAACAGTGGTTGGGCATGGGATGCGTGGCTCGAACAACTGGTTGCCAATCCTGATCAGGATGGCTTCGCGATTGCACCAGTTATTGTCCAAACATATATGGGTTCGTTTAGGGGTAGCAGAGCAGACGAAGTCACATTGTCGGCATTCGACTTGACACAAGTCAATAATATCGTGAATGGCATTAACACACTGGCGCAAACACTACAGCGTGAAGTGCAGCAGAGCTACAATGCGATTGGGCAGGCCCGTTCGTTCACCAACGTGTACGCACCGGCCTACTCAGAAGATTTCAATGCCATCGATCTGCCCCATTTTCTTACCCTCCTCCCCCAACAACGCGCTAGTAGCACGATAGTAGATCGAGCCAACCAATTACTACAAACCATTGAACAGGCGCGTATTGCGCACGGAGCAGGCAGGTATCATCGGGAAAGTGGTGGCCTCTCGATTTACTTCCCGCAACTGGCCGAACTCTATGCCGAGATGTACGAACGGGCTTCACCATTACCACGAGCGACAGCGTGGGAAGAATTTCTGCGCGCTTACCATCAAGCCGGTAGTGTCGCCGTGCAGCGCCCAACCATCAGCAATCTGGTCATCAACCGTGAGGTAGTGAGTGTCAATACACCGGCTCATTTGACCGGCACCGTTGCTGGCAGCGATATTGCTTACGTCTTTCAATTCATCGGCATTCCTAATGATCGGCGCGATACCGTTGATCTGATCCAGGTCGATTTCATCTACCCACCAGGAACTATTCCCGGCAATCAGGTGCCAAACTGGGATGCTGGTGAGTATAATTTACGACTGAGCTGGGATGCAACAAGCTGGTACCTGAACAATGGGAAGGACTCGATTGAGGTGTTGCTTGGACCGATCAAGTATGGCTCTGAATTCTACGGTGTTGAAGGTATCTACACCTCAACAGCGACTGGAGAGAAGATCAATGCCGGTTTGATCTTTTCGATCCAGGGCAGTGAAGCACAGCTTGTACGAATCTGGGGCTTCCCCCGCAGCGCCGGTAAACAGGAACCGCAACCGTTTGAGCTAACACCACGCCCTGGCGATACCTTCACTGCCTACTACCGTTCGTACACTGACACCGGTAGTAAGCTAGAGGTTAATCGTTTCGAGGGCCAGACTATCACCTTTGGTGAAAAACCGCTCACAGCAGTACGTGCGCCTACACTCAACGGCAATTACGTGATGGGATTCCTGGTACGCGACATTTCCGGCAATTATCACTACGACTACGTTGATGTTTCAGTTAATAATGCCAACATAGCCACAAATCCCAGTACTGTGCTTGTACCACCCGGTGCCACTCAGGCTGGTTTTCAGCGCTATGAAAGCAACCTGGGCTTTGCCATGGATTAGCCACAATCCTGGCGTGCAACAGATACCGGCAACGATCGGATTATTTTCGCTCACCGTGAGATCGATGACGGTGTATACGTTGTGGTTGATGTCTACAAGTTCGTAGACGACGATCCAGCAACTGCTACCAGCATCCTGATGCGGGAATTGAAGCGCCTGGTCGAGCAAAATGGTGAACTGCGTGTCAATGAAACCGATTTCCGCATCTCTGGAATCAACGGGCTAAAGATCGAGTACGTCTATCCAAATCAACAAGGGAACAACAGTTACGTGGTTGCCATCGTGGCTACCAGCCCCACAACCGGATGGACGTACCTGATCATGTTTGAAGCACCGGAAGATAAGTTTGACGATCAGCGCTCGCAAGTCTCGTCATTGGGTAGTGAAAAACTACGCAGCGAGGAAGGAACGAACCGTGGGGGGGCAACAGCAACGGGAAATTGGTGCACAACTCGGAGCGGTAAAGACGATACCAGAAGTTGGTG
>Ga0209162_1001881_pt1 | contig 19507 bp, 16 predicted proteins | sample YNPNPMetaG_FD_187121 | JGI IMG/M metagenome (GOLD analysis project Ga0209162, IMG submission 187121) | Anoxygenic and chlorotrophic microbial mat microbial communities from Yellowstone National Park, USA - YNP NP MetaG (SPAdes) (version 2) ... | reverse complement strand
CGCCCGGCACGTAGACTCCGACGCGGGCCAAGGGCGTAACCCTCTGGCCAAGGACATTTCCTTCCTCGTCCACGTACTGCCAGGAGCAAGGCCTCTGGCGCTCGTGGAACGCCCGAATCCTGGCCGCGGCGTACTCGAGACATTCCCGGGACGGACCGTCCAGGGCCTGGAGGGCCTGGTCCACCCTCGACTTCGGCACCTCGATCTCGTCCGGGCGTAGGGCCACGCCGTCCCATAGACGGGTGTATTCGATGAGAGCATCGTCGCCGCGGGTTCGCACTTCTTGGAGAACCCTGCGAATCGCGTCCTCGACCTCAGAGAATTCAGGGGATCCAATGCGATTGCCGAGCGCAGCCAAAGCGGCCTCGAACTCCGGGGTGCCGCTGACGAAGATTTGCATGGCCGGGCTTTCCTCCAGGTAAAGGATTCCTTCAGGCGCGGACGCGGCGGACCTTGGCGCCAAGGGCCTCCAGTTTTTGGTCCAAAGCAAAGTAGCCCCGATCGAGATGATAGATCCGAGAGATTTCCGTCGTGCCCTTGGCCACGAGAGCGGCGATCACGAGGGACGCGCTTGCTCTGAGATCCGTGGCCATGACCGGAGCACCTTGGAGCGCGGGTACCCCCCGGACGACGGCAGAAGCTCCCTCGAGGCGGATGTCCGCGCCCATTCTCTTGAGCTCGGCCACGTGCATGAAGCGGTTTTCGAACACCGTCTCCCGAATCACGCTGGAACCGTCGGCCACGCACATCATGGCCATGAGCTGGGCCTGCACGTCGGTGGGGAAACCCGGAAAGGGGGCGGTCTTGGCGTCGACACTCTTCAGAGGACCCTGGGATGTTACGCGAAGCCCCGGGGGCTCCTCCTGGAAAAGGACGCCTGCCGCGGACATCTTTTGGATCACGGCGTGGAGGTGGTCCTTGCGTGCTCCGAGGAGGCGGACATCTCCAGCCGTGATGGCGGCCGCCGCGGCATAGGTGGCCGCCTCGATTCGGTCCGGGATGATCCTGTGACATGCGCCGGAGAGGCGGGTGACGCCCTGAATTTCGATTCGTTCGGTGCCGGCGCCCCGAATCTTCGCACCCATGGCGTTCAGGAAGTCCGCCAGGTCCACGACTTCGGGCTCCATCGCCGCGTTTTCGATCGATGTGGTCCCTTCGGCCAGAGCTGCGGCCATCATGAGGTTTTCTGTTCCGGTCACGGTCGGGGTGTCAAGATAGATCTCGGCTCCTTTCAACCGCGAGGCTCTGGCTTCGACGTACCCGCCATCCAGGGATATGCGGGCGCCCATGGCTTCGAGCCCTGCCAGATGCAGGTTGATGGGTCGGGCGCCGATGGCGCATCCGCCCGGAAAGGAAACCCTGGCGAACCCGTAGCGGCCCACCAAAGGACCCAAAACAAGTACCGAAGCCCGCATGGTCCTGACCAGATCGTAGGGAGCCTCCCAGTGCTTCAATTCTCCTGGGGCTGCCCGAACGATCGGCCCATCCATCTCGATCGAGAGGCCCAGGCTCTGCAAGAGTCTGGTCATGGTTCGGATGTCCACGACCTGGGGGACGTTTTCGAGGACAGCCTGGCCGGACTCGGCAAGGAGAAACGCAGCAAGGCAAGGCAGGGCCGCGTTCTTGGCCCCTGAAATCTGGACGTCTCCTTCGAGCCGTCTTCCACCCTCGATGATGAGCTTGTCCATGGGGAACTCTCCAAAGGTTCAAGGCCCACCGAGAACTGCACGAGCGCCGTCAATGGGCCACGCGGGCCACGAGAACTCTGGGCTTGCCGGCATAATCGCTCTCGAATTCCACAGAGGCAAAGGATCCGCTTTGGGTCGCAAGGTCCAGGAGGGGTTCCTTTTGGTCTTCTCCGATTTCGCACACCAGGACCCCACCTGTCGCCAGATACCGGGGGCCGTCCGAAAGGAGAGTCCTGAGGACATCCATCCCATCGGCTCCGCCGTCGAGAGCGCTCCGGGGCTCGTAGGCACGCACCTCGGTGGGCAAGCTGTTGATTTGCCCCGAAGGGATGTAGGGAGGATTGCTCACGATCAAGTCAAACCTCGCCTTTTGGGGGTGAAGCCCCATGAAGAGGTCAGCCTCAAGAAAGCGAATGGCTCCAGTCGGCCCGAGGGACGATAGGGCGTTCCTTCTCGCCATAGAGAGAGCGCCCCTCGATCGGTCGGTAGCAAAGATCTTGGCTCGTGGCAAGTGCTTGGCCAGAGCGATGGCGATATTCCCGGACCCCGTTCCCACGTCGAGAATCCGGGTAACCCTGAACGGGTCGATCCGATCGAGTCTTCTACCCTCGGCCAAGGCCCGTTCAACCACGTGTTCGGTCTCTGGCCTAGGCACCAGGACCTCAGGCCCCACCTGCAGGCTAATGGAATAGAATTCCCGCCGTCCCGTGATGTACGCGACAGGTTCCCGCCGGAGGCGCCTCTGGAGGAACCCTTTGAACACAGCCAACGTTTCCGGTGGCACCTTTCGTTCCGGTCTCAGGTACAGATCGATCCGATTTTCCCCGAGCGCATGGGCCAGAAGAACCTCGGCGTCCAGGCGGGGATTGTCGATTCCCTTTTGGGCGAAAAACTTCGCGGTCCATGCCATCAGGGCCTGCACGGTCCACTCACGACCTTCCGCGCTCGTCGAAGTGGAGGCAGGGGAGGGGACTCGGGTCGTCATCGGAGCTTCCCTTGTGATCCGGCCGCAGGGAGCGGTCAGAGGGGCTGGGATCCTCGCAGCGCCTCGGCCTGGAAATGGGCGATCAATGGCTCGATCAGCAAATCGAGGTCCCCTTCGAGAACGTCCTGGAGCCTGTGGAGGGTCAGGCCGATCCGGTGGTCCGTGACCCGTCCTTGAGGGAAATTATAGGTTCGAATCCTCTCGCTGCGGTCGCCCGTGCCCACCATGGTCCGTCTCTGCCGGGCGATTTGCTCGTGTTGTTCCTGCTCCATTTTGTTTTTCAACCGGGCGGAGAGAACCCGCATGGCCTTGGCCTTGTTCTTGTGCTGAGACTTCTCGTCCTGGCAGCACACCACGATCCCGGTCGGGAGGTGGGTGATGCGTACGGCCGAGTCTGTGGTGTTGACGCTTTGGCCGCCCGGGCCGCTCGAACGAAAGATGTCGATCCGCAGGTCCGCCGGGTCGATCTTGACTTCCAGTTCGTCCGCCTCGGGAAGGACGGCGACGGTGACGGCGGAAGTGTGCACTCTGCCCTGCGCTTCGGTTTCGGGAACCCGCTGGACCCTGTGAACTCCGGCTTCGTACTTGAGTCGGCTGTACACGCGGTCCCCTTGGATCATGGCGATGACCTCTTTGAGCCCTCGCAGACCGGTCACGTGGCGGTCGATGATTTCGACCTTCCATTTCCTGGACTCTGCATACCGGCCGTACATGCGGAAGAGGTCTGCTGCGAACAGCGCGGCTTCCTCGCCACCGGTGCCTGCACGGATCTCCAGAAAGATATTCTTTTCGTCGTTGGGGTCCTTGGGGAGAAGAAGCAGCCGAAGTTGTTCCTCCGCCCTGCGCACCTTCTCGCTCAGCGTCTGGATTTCCTGTTTGGCGAGTTCCCGCAGATCCTCGTCTCCGTCGGACAGGAGAGATTCGTTTTCTTCGATCTGGCGAGTCCAATCCTTGATCTGGCGATGAAGGGAAACGATCTCTTGAAGTTGGGCCCGCTCCTTGGCGAGTTGGCTGTAAGCCGAAGGGTCTTGCAGGACTTCGGGCCGACTCAGCCGGGCGGTCAGCTCCTCAAAGCGCTTTTCGACCTCGTCGAAGTTCCGAAGCATGTGCCCTCCGGGAAGACGGGCCGTGTGGCTGTTGGGTTGCTGGGGTTACAAAAGCACTGCGCCCCTCGGTCCGGTTCCTCCGCTCTGTCCTGAGGCTGACGGGTCTTTCGAAGACGGTCGGGGCGATGCGGAGATCGGATGAAGCGGCAAGGAAAGGCCGACAGGGGAGTGGGAAGAGGCTACGTCTTCTGATAGCTCTTGCCGTATTTCCGGAGGAATCGGTCCACCCTGCCTTCGGAATCCACGAGCTTCTGTTTGCCCGTGAAGAAGGGGTGGCAGTTGGAGCAGATCTCCGTCGTGATCTTGGACTTCGTCGACCGGGCGACCGGGTCTTGAACTCGTTTCCGCAGGCGCAGCGGACAATGGCTTCCTCATACTTGGGGTGGATGCCTTTCTTCATGGTCGAGGCTCCTTGTGTCGGGAACAGTGCACCAACCGGCGCCAAACAACTTATTTTAGCCAACATCGCGGGGCGATGCAAACTTAGGATCTCGAAGGCTACAGGTCCGAACTGCTCATCGCGTCCAGGAATTCGCGGTTGCTGCGGGTCTTTCGCATCTTGTCCAAAAGGAATTCCATGGCCTCGACCGGATTGAGGGGCTGCAGGACCTTGCGCAGGATCCATATGCGGTTGAGGTCTTCCTTGTTGATCAGGAGCTCTTCTTTTCGTGTGCCCGATCGGTTGATGTCGATGGCCGGAAAGATCCTGCGGTCCGCAAGCCTTCTGTCCAGCACGATCTCCATATTGCCGGTTCCTTTGAATTCCTCGAAGATCACCTCGTCCATCCGGCTTCCGGTATCGACCAGAGCCGTTCCGATGATGGTGAGGCTCCCGCCCTCCTCGTGGTTTCGGGCCGCTCCGAAGAACCGTTTAGGCCTGTGAAGCGCATTGGAATCGACTCCGCCCGAGAGGATCTTGCCGCTCGGGGGCACGACGGTGTTGTAGGCCCTGGCCAGCCGGGTGATGCTGTCGAGGAGAATCACGACGTTCTTGTTATATTCCACGAGGCGTTTGGCCTTTTCGAGCACCATCTCGGCCACCTGGATGTGGCGCTGGGCAGGCTCGTCAAAGGTGGAGCTGATGACCTCGCCCTTGACCGAGCGCTGCATGTCTGTAACTTCTTCGGGCCGTTCGTCAATGAGAAGAACAATGAGATAGCAATCTTTGTGGTTGGCCGTGATGGCGTTGGCGATGGCCTGAAGGAGCATGGTCTTTCCGGACCTCGGAGGCGAGACGATGAGGCCTCTCTGGCCGAATCCGATGGGGACAAGAAGATCCATGATGCGGGTGGAGAAGTTCTCGGGGTCGTACTCGAGCTTGATCTTCTCCATGGGGTAAAGGGGTGTGAGGTTGTCGAACAGGATCCTTTCCCGTGCGAGCTCTGGATCTTCTTGGTTGACGGCTTCAACCTTGAGAAGGGCGTAATACCGTTCGGAGTCCTTCGGAGGCCGGATTTGCCCCGAGACGGTATGACCCGTGCGAAGGTTAAAACGCCGGATTTGGGAAGGGGACACGTAAATGTCGTCCGGGCCAGGCAGATAGTTGTAGTCCGGCGCCCGCAGGAAGCCGAACCCGTCCGGAAGGCACTCGAGCACCCCGGAGCCGTAAATCAGCCCGTTTTTTTCCGTTTGGGCCTGCAGGAGGGAGAAAATGAGGTCCTGCTTCCTCATGCCGCTGGCTCCCTCGATATTGAGCGCCTTCGCCAGGGCAGCCAACTCGCTGATTTTCTTTTGCTTGAGTTCCTTGAGGTTCATAAAATTCTGGGACGTTCCATTCGGCATGATCCGTTCGAGCCTCCTTTGTGGCTGGATTCAAGCCCGCGGCGGCGCCGACGGGCAAGGTTATTCGAGAGATGTTTGCGCCATGAAGCGGGGGAAAGAAGATCTGGTGAAGTCAGTCGATTGCACTCTTGCCTTGCGTGACGTACGCTGCAACGCGCCCGAGGAGGATGGCCATTTCAACGGAGTCCGGCGTGTCCGTCTGTCTGTCTACCGGCCTTCCCTACCCGCGGGGCAGGCTTCCACGTTTGTCTACAAGAGTAGATGCTTCGAGGCTTGGAAAGGAAACCCTTAGGGCGAATCCGGAAAAGCGTATAAGGCTAGACATCTTCGCAGCAGTTTGAATTTACTCCAGAAGCCCTTCCGTGTCAAGCCCCTGACTCTTCTCTGCCCCCGGGTTCTTCTCTCCTCCCTTCTCCCATCGGCGGTCCAAAGGTTTTTCTTGAGAACCTTTAAGCCCGGCCCGGCTTGAGTCCGATGAGCGCGAGCTGCCGGCCTGTGAACTCCCCATCCCGCCGGACAGAAAAAAACAGGTCTGGCTGGCAGGAAGTGCAGACCTGCACGTGCCGAAGGTTTTCTGGCGGCACGCCACAGGAAAGGATCTGGCATTCGTTGAGCTTTCTCAGGTCTAGGACCCATCCGCCTTCTGACCGGGGCATGAGGAACAGATCGGGCCGAGGGGCAGCCAGCGCGGCGCGATGGGCAACATCGGGTCCGACCGGATAACAGCAAGGCCCCACCGCAGGCCCCATGAGAACCCGCAGACGAGACGGATCGGTCCCGAAGTCGAGGATCATCCGCCGGATCGCCGCGGCGCAGATCTTTTCAACTGAACCCCTCCAGCCGGCATGGACCGCACCGACTGCCGGCCGGGCCGGGTCTAGGAGGAACACCGGCAGGCAATCCGCGGTCGACAGGGCAAGAGCCACTCCTTTTTGCTCCGTGAGCAGGGCGTCTCCCTCTGGCCAGTGTTCTGGAGGGGGTGGTCTGAGGGGTTCGGGGATGGTTCTCACAGAAACCACGTGAGACCCATGGACCTGCCTGAGCCGAAAGATCGACCCAGCCGGAATGGCCAAAGCTTGGGCAATTCTCTCGAGGTTTTCTTGAATCGCTTCCGGGGCGTCTCCGGAATTCCAGCCGACGTTGAGGGTATCGAAGGGAGGCTTGCTTACGCCCCCTCGACGGGTAAAAAAACCGTGAATGGCGATCCCCTCCGGGTCGAAGTCTGGGTCTTGAAAAAAGAGCACGCCTCGGTGTTCTCTTTTTGTCATCGGGATGCCTGCTCCCTCAGTCGGGCCAGTAAGTCCAAAAGTTCTTGGGGAAGAGGCGAACAAAACACCATCGGCCGACTGGTGGATGGATGCCGGAAACCAATGATCTGGGCGTGCAGAAAAAGCCTGTCGAAGCTTTGGATGGAGTGAGCCAGCTCGGCTGATAGGATAGAGGAAGATCTTCGGAAAGTCCTCCCTCCATACAGACGATCCCCGAGGATGGGATGTCCCGTTTCCGAAAGGTGAACCCGGATCTGATGGGTTCTTCCGGTCTCGAGCCGAAACCGCAGCAGCGAGAAGCCCGGGAATCGCTCGAGAACCCGCCAGTGCGTGATCGCCTTTCTGCCGCGAGCCGAGCGGGTGGACATTTTTTTTCGATCGACAGGGTGCCTTCCCACGGGCGCGTCGATTCTACCGGCGCGATGGGCCATGTTCCCATGGACAAGGCCCACGTACTGGCGGAGAATCTGGTGGGCCTGGAACTGCCGGCTCAAGCGAATGTGAACATCGTCCCGTTTGGCTGCGACGAGTACGCCGGAGGTATCCTTGTCGAGCCTGTGCACGATGCCCGGCCTTTGGACCCCGCCCACGGCCGAGAGATCTCCGAAACGGTCGAGAAGAGCGTTGACCAGTGTGCTTCCTGCGTGGCCCGGGGCCGGATGAACAACCATGCCGGCCGGCTTGTTTACGACCACGAGGTCGTCATCGTGGTAGAGAACCTCCAAGGGAAGCTTTTCGGGTCTGCAAAGGCATGGAACAGGAGGAGGAACCTCAACGACAACGACCCTGTCCGTGGCGCGCAGCCGATACGAGGGCTTCACAGTGCGTCCTTCTACCTTGGCAAGGCCTCCTACGATGAGCTTCTGAAGTTGGTGGCGGGAAGGAAATCGGCCGCTTTGCTGGAGAAACCGGTCAAGGCGCGTGCCGACGGCCGACGCCGGGACGGAGAGGGAAATCCTCTCAGGTTCCTTCGTGTTCAAAGAAGAATCCCCGAGGAGTGGCTGCTTGCCCATTTCCCCTTACCGCCCCTCGAGCAGAGGGAGGCGTTTGGGATCGAGCCGAGCGCGGGCTTCCTGAAGATCGCGCGCCATTTGTTCGACGAGCCCTTGAACCGTCTCAAAGCGGCGCTCGTCCCGCAAGCGGTCCACGAACTCCATGCGGAGGGATTGGCCGTAGAGGTCTTCGTCAAAGTCCAACAAGTGGACCTCGATGGTAAAGGCTCGACCTGAGAAGGTCGGCTTGGTGCCCAGGTTGGCCACTCCCGGGAGTCTGCGATCCCCAAGCCGCACCATAACCGCGTAGACGCCTCTGGGCGGAAGAAGCTCCGACGGGGTCTCCAGGTTGGCTGTGGGAATGCCGAGCGTCCTGCCTCTCCCCTCTCCGCGCACCACGGTGCCTTCGAATCCGTAGTACCTTCCAAGGAGCCGGGCCGATTCGCGCACGCGGCCTTCCTGGATCAACTGCCGTATGCGGGTGCTGCTCACCTGTTCGCCGTCCAGCCGAAGCGGACGGATCTTGCGGACGCCGAATCCGAGTTCTTTTCCCATTGCGCGCAGCAGGCCGATGTCTCCCTGTCGGTCCCGGCCGAATCGAAAATCTTCGCCTACGAGGATTTTGCGGACGCCGAGCGCGCCGACGAGCGTTTCCCGGACAAAGTCCTGGGGAGACACCCGAGCAAGGTCCGGCGTGAAAGGGAGGCACAGGACCAGGGGAATGCCGCAGGCCTGGACGAGGCGCAGCCGTTCTTCAAGGGTGGTGATGGCCTTGGGGGCCCGGAGAGGCGCAAGGACTTTTAGGGGGTGGGGAAAGAAGGTCACGACAAGGGCCTGGGCCGAACAGCTCGCAGCCTCGTCGAGCAAAGCTTGGAATATCTTTTGGTGTCCCTTGTGCACACCGTCGAAGTTTCCCAGAGTGGCGACAGTGTTTCGAAGGGACTCGGGGTACTCCTTGAGATCGCGAATGACTTTCATGCGTTCGGGGCCGTTCGTTCCCGATGGAGCTGTTGTAGAGGGATACAAGGAGACGCCGGGAAACCGGATGGGGCCTGCCTTCGGCCGAGCAAGAGACGCCGGTCCCGATGGGGTGAGACTCAGCGTTTAATTTATAACTATAGGGTAAACCCCACAGACTGTCAACAGCGGGCCAAAGTCGCTGTGCGCCCAGTCCCCCTGGGGTCAGTCGGCAATCACCCGCACGGAGCCGGTATTCCCAGGTCGGACAAGAAGCTCGTGCCAGCACCTTTCCAGGGAACCGAAAAGAACTCCGCAAGGGTGGCTGCAACATCGGCCAGGGTTTGGCGCACCCCCAGGCAGGAACTCCCTGGGGCGGAGGGGGAATAAACGATCAGGGGCACGGACTCCCGGGTGTGGTCCGTGCCCGGGTACGTAGGGTCGCAGCCGTGGTCCGAGCACAGAAGAAGGAAATCCCGGTCCCGGAGCCTACCGAGAAGACGGGCGAGGGAATCATCGAATTCCTCAAGGGCGGCCCCATAACCGCGAGGATCGCGACGGTGGCCGTAGAGGGTGTCGAAGTCATTGAGGTTGGCGAAAACCAGGCCGTAAGGGAAAGAGTCCATAAGCTCGAGGATGCGGCCACAGACTTCGCGGTTGTTTTCGGCCGGAAGGGACAAGGAGATGCCTCGCCCGGAGAAAATGTCGCAGATTTTTCCCACCGAGGCCACGGGGATTGCGGCCGATGCAAGGTCGTCCAGAAACGTTCTTTCCGGAGGTGGGAGGGAGAAGTCTTTTCGGTCCTTGGTCCGGCGAAAGGCGCCCGGGCTTCCGACAAAGGGTCTCGCGATCACCCGGGCAATGCGCCAAGGGGCGCTGATGGCCCGCACTTGCGAGCATAGGGCATGGAGGGCCTCGACCGGCAGGATGTCCACATGGGCTGCGATCTGAAGAACACTGTCTGCCGAAGTGTATACGATCGGCTTGCCGGTGCGAAGATGCGTTTCCCCCAGAGCATCCAGGATGGCCGTTCCTGAGGAAGGGTACCCCCCAAGGAATTCCTGTCCGGTCTTACGCCGGATTTCCTCGAGCAGTTCAGAAGGAATTCCCTGCGGGAAGGTGGGAAACGGACGGTCGAGCACGAGGCCCATCATTTCCCAGTGGCCGGTGATCGTGTCCTTTCCTGGAGAAGACGGATGCATCTTCCCATAGAAGGCGCCCCGTCTGACCCGGGCTGTCCCTTTCGGCTGCCCGAGCAGGGCAGACAGCCCGAGCGATTCGAGCACGGGAAGGGTGAGCCCGCCGACAGCTTCTGCACAATGAAGGACGCTGTGAGCATCCTGGTCGCCGTACAAGGCGGCGTCGGGCGCAGCGCCGATCCCGACGCCGTCAGGAACGAGCAGCACGGCCCTGGCTCGCAAAGGCTTCATTCTCCCCTCGGACGAGAGTCGGTCACGGCCCTGCGGCACCGGGAGGCCTGGGCTCTGGCCAAAAGGGCCCAGAATCCGGCAGGCACCAGAAGACCAGCGGAACCCAGAGCGTTGGCGGCGAGATCCCCTTTCTCGAAGTTCCCTCTTCCGGAGAAGAGGTCCACGATCTCGTTGGAAAGGCCAAGGAGATTCGTCGCCAAAAGGGAGAACAGAAGCGCTTTGCCGGGAGGAAGCGAAAGGAGGAACACGGCCAGGCAGTAAACGCCCAGCGAGACGAGAAACATGGTGAGGACATGAAAGGCCTTGTCGGCCCTGAGGGGCATGAGAGCGCGGAGGGGCCGAAGGGCCTTGGAGTCACGCATCCAGGGCCGGAGCCGGGAGAGAATCGACCACTTGTAGAACGTGCGAAGGCCGAGAGCCTGGCCCACGAAGGTTTCGGCCTTAACGGCAGGACGGCCGTCGGGCCTTTGCAATGGCACCCACCCGTCGAGGCGTTCCTCCAGAATGGCTTGCGGAGGCTTGTAGAGGATCGCCACGTGACCCCATGTCTCGCTTCCTTCGATTCGTTCCTCCCGAAAAAGGTAAATCTTGGAGTTTTCCTGGAGGGTGTAAAGACGCTCGGCTCCGATGGCAGGACTCTTAAAGAGATCGGCGCCGGGCGCCGCGACCGACATGACCTTCGGTCGTTCGAGGGCGACCCAATAAGGAAGGCAGAGGAGCAGGGCCAAGGCCAGCACTGCCAGGAAAGCACGCAGGAACCGTCTGGGGGGTCGAAGCCGCCCGGCTCCTGCGCCTGTTGCGAGAGCTGGTTCAGACAACCCGTTCTCCGAGATGTCCGCCTTCGGCTTCCGCTTCCGGCCAGGAGAAGCCAAAAGGCTTCAGACCTGACAGCATGAAGGGCGAATGCCGCATGCGAACACACGCCTGCGAGTAGAAGAGGCCTTGCTCAAGCTCAAGGCCTCTTCTATCGTAAGCGATGGGGGCTGTCTTTTACAACTCCGGCGCCTGGGTCGTCCCCGAACTCGAAGGGAGGATGTTACAGAACAACCTCGAGGACGGTCCTGTCCTCGCTCTTGACGGACAGGGCCTTGGCCTCCACGTCGGGAAGGATCTGGGTGACATAGAATTTCATGGACGCGATCTTCCCTGCGTAGAAACGGGCCTCGTCGTTTTCGCGCAGAAGGGCCGCACGGGATGCTTCGTCCGAGGCTCCTTTTTCTTTAAACAGGGCATCGAGCTTTTCTTGGGCGATGGCGGCCTGCTCGAGGAGCAGCCATGCGCAGACGACCTCAGAGAACATCCTGAGGTAGGGCGTGGCATGAGAGACCGGATAGGCCATGTCCCCGCTCAGCGTCTTGGTCTGAAAGGTCATGGTCGTCTCGGCCAGCAGATCCTTGGCCTTGGACAGAGCCTCCAGGTAGGAAGCGAGCTTGGCGTTGCTCCGGTTCGCTTCGATAAAATTGCCGATGTCGGTGAGGAGATTCAGAAAGAGCATGCCTCCCTTCATGGCGATCTTCCGGCCCAGCAGGTCGAGGGCCTGGATTCCGTTCGTCCCTTCGTAGATCGACGCGATCTTGGAATCGCGGGCGTACTGCTCGACCGGATACTCCTTGCAGTAGCCGTACCCGCCTAAAACCTGGATGGCTTGGACCGCGGCCTCGAAGCCCATGTCCGAGCCATAGGCTTTGCACAGAGGCGTGAAGAGTTCTACGTAGCCCGCACACTTTTCGCGTTCTTTTTCGTCCTCGAGGACTTTGGCAAGGTCCGAATAGTAGGCGGTCTTGAAGAGAAGGGCCCGGATCGATTCGGTCACGGATTTCTGAAAGAGGAGCATCCTCTTCACGTCCGGGTGCTCGATGATCGGAACGCGCGGCGCCTCGGGATTCTTCATCTGCCGCACGTCCACTCCCTGGATCCGCTCCCTTGCGTACCGGAGCGCGTGCTGGTAGGCGGCCGCTCCCAAGGCGAGCCCCTGCATGCCCACTCCGATCCGAGCTTCGTTCATCATTTGAAACATGTAGACGATCCCCTTGTTCTCCTCGCCGATGAGATACCCGATGCAGTTGCCTTCATCGCCGAAGTTCAGGGTGCACGTGGACGAACCGTGGATCCCCATCTTCTCCTCGATGTTGCCGCATCGGACATCGTTGAACGGGCCGAGAGAGCCGTCCGGGTTCACCCTGAATTTGGGCACGAGGAACAGGCTGATCCCCTTGATGCCCGGAGGGGCGTCAGGGGTTCTGGCCAGGACCGCGTGGATGATGTTCTCTGTAAGATCGTGCTCGCCGCTGGAGATGAAGATTTTCGTGCCGGAAATCTTGTAGACATCGCCGTCCCGAACCGCCACAGTCTTGATGTCTCCAACGGCGCTGCCGGCTCCAGGCTCGGTCAGACACATCGTTCCGGCCCATTGGCCTGAGTACATCTTCTCGAGATAAAGATTTTTAATCTCGTCCGAGGCGAAGGTCTCGAACATGTGGGCCGCGCCGTGGGTGAGGGAAGGGGTCATGCAGAAAGCCACGCAGGCGCCTGCGAAGAACTCGCTCGTCGTGATGCCGATGACCCGGGGCAGTCCCTGGCCGCCCCATTCCGGGCTCGTGGAAACCCCGATCCAGCCGGCTTCGCAGAACTTCCGGTACGCCTCGTGGAACTCCTTTGGAAACGTGACCTTCCCCTTGTCGAATTTGGCGCCCACTCGATCCGCAATTTCGTTTAGAGGGGCGATGACCTCTTTCGCCATCTTGAGGGCCTGGTCGATGACCATGTCGAAGACTTCCCGGCTGAATTCGGCGTAAGGAGGGTAGTTGCAGAGTTTCTCGATTCCCAGTTGCTCGTAAAGGACGAACTGGATGTCTCGGAGATCTACTAGGTACTCGGCCATGATTCCCTCCCTTGTGCTTGGCTTCCGGCGATGCCTTCCAAACTACTTCGAGATACAATCCGCACCCATATTATTCGCATGCGTACTATTTGTCAAGAAAAACCGAACGACGAGGAACCGTGAAGAACGCTGTCACCGGGTTCTTACCCGGAGTTGTTCTTCCACAAAGTCGGCCTCACGCCTCGCCCTTGGACTCGAGGACAACTTTTTCTCGAAGGCTCGGGCTGCGTACAGGATCGAGGAGTGGTCCCTGCCGAACAGGGCTCCGATTGAGTGCAGAGGCTCATCCGTGTATTTGCGGATGAGGTAAATGGCGAGCTGCCTCGGATACACGAGGGATCGCTTTTTGGATCATCCGTGTATTTGCGGATGAGGTAAATGGCGAGCTGCCTCGGATACACGAGGGATCGCTTTTTGGACTTGGCCGTCAGGGTGTCTGGATCGATCTGGAAATAACGGCATACGTGGGCCACGATCTCCCGCATCGTGAGAGCCGTGGGAAGCCCGGTCGGAAAATCCCCCAGGATCTCTCTGACGCCATCAGGATCCAGAGGAGCGTTCGAGAGACGGTGGGCGGCAAGCACCTTGCGGAGGGCGGCTTCCAGTTCGCGCACGTTTGACCTGACCAGGTCTGCGAGGACCTCGAGGGTGGCTTGCGGAATCTCGGCCTGGGAGAGGCTTGCTGCCTGCCGAAGGATGGCCATCCGGGTCTCGAAGTCAGGAGGACCAACAGTGACGGCGAGGCCAGAAAAGGCCCTGGAGCGGAGGCTGTCCTGGAGGGCGGCCTGCCTGTTCGAATCCAGGTCGCCGAGCAGAACGACCTGGCTGCCTCGGCTTGCGAGGGAGTCGAGCATGTAGGCGATTTCGGCCTGCAGGGCCTCTTTCCCGCACGCGAACTGAAGATCGTCAAGAATCAGAACATCGCAATCCCGACGGTATTTCTCCTTGAAGGAAAGCACGTCGCGGCCGCGAATGTGGGCGATCAAGTCTGCAAAGAGACTCTCGACAGTGCAGTAGCGTATCCGCAGGGCTGGATTGCGCGCGTGAAGGGCTTGAGCCGTCGCATGGCCGATGTGAGTTTTCCCCAGTCCTGTCGGGCCTTGAACAAGAAGGGGGTTGAAGTCGCGCCGGCAGGACATGCAAACCTCCTGGGCCGCGGCCCAGGCGAAGCGATTGGAGGCCCCCACGATGAAGGTCTCGAAGGTAAAACGAGGATTCCATCCAGGAAAAGGCTTTCCTGGGTCTTTGCTCTCGCCGGGCGGACTTAAGTGCCCAGGAGTCGGGCTGGCCCGGTCTTGGGGATCGGAACCAGTGGGGCAGGTTTCGGGCTTTTCCGTCGGCTCCGCAGGATCGATGTCGGCCGCCACCGAAAAAGACAGGGCGACATCCGCACCTGTTTCGGCCCGCAGGAGTTCCTGAAGAACATCTTGATATCGGTCCTGGATCCATTTTTTGGAGAAGCCGTCCGAACACTCCAGAACGTATCCTCCTTGGGGGTCTGAATCGAGCCGGGCATTGTTGAGCCAGCAGGCAGCATGGCTCAGGGAGCCTTCGCTTTCCAAGCGGGCGCGGATTCTCTGCCAGAGGGGCTGCAGGGATGCCTTGTTCACGTTGCGTTGCGCTGCGGACGCCATGGGTGCGGTGAAGGGCTCCAGTCGTGTGTCCAGAGCAAAGATCGGCCCGAGCAGGCCGGATGAAGCTGCTCATGCCAACCCTGGGGCAGCTCGCCCCGGATTGAGCGGGGAAAATAGAGAATGCCCCGAAGGTTGACAACCCGGATCGCGGCGGTTTTCGTGAACCGCTGTCCACAGCAAAGGACGATCGCTGTTGGAGGGCCTTGAAAGGCAGGGCCAGAGAGGCTTCAGACCCTGTGGAAAGGGACGAAATGGGCGCGACGGAAACGAAGCTCAATAACGCTTTATCTGCGGAGTGTTACGTTGCTTATCCACAGTTGTGGACATAGTTCTTCACATGGGCGGAGGCCGAAGGGATCTGCACAGATCTCAACCAGGCTGGAAAATACTCTAAAATCCGCAAAGGCCTGGCCGAAGGAGGGTACGAAAAAAGTTCTTTTGCCGGCTCTCTCGGGGTATGGTAAAATTCAAATGAATGATGAACCGATGCTCGCACAACCCTGATAATCGGGCAGAGCGGGATGGGCCCAAACAGCGCCGCAGGCCTCGGTGAGACCCAAGGGCAAGCCTACACCGAGTATGTGGTCATCTTGGCCGTGTTGTTCGGCGTCGGATTCGGTGTGGCTTCCGTTTTTGTCGGGTTCGACGAACTGAGGCAGATGTTTTTCGGCTACTACGCAAGCCTTGCCAACTTCCTGAACCTGCCGTGCTTCTGAGGGCAACCTTTAGGGATGGGCATTCATCTTCCCATTAAGGGAAAGGGTTTTCTCTAGCCCCCGAGCTTCTGGATTGCCCCGCTAGGCAGTTCGGGGTTAATAGAACTCAATTGTATTGATTCGTCCCACGAAATCGACCGAAAAATATACTGTTTCCTCGCTCCTGCGGCTTGCAGCCGATTTTAATCGAAAGATCCTGTTCGATCTTTGAGACCTGATTGCAGATGGCACATGAATTGCTTCAGCTCTTTTACGGCTTGCAGCCGATTTTAATCGAAAGATCCTGTTCGATCTTTGAGACCTGATTGCAGATGGCACATGAATTGCTTCAGCTCTTTTATTAGGCTGGCGGTTGATCAACCCAAAAAGGGAAAGGAGGTGCAAGAATGAGGCTCCTAAGAAACCGTAGAGGGCAGGGCATGAGCGAGTACCTCATCATCCTGGCCCTGGTGGCGATCGCCACGATCGGCGCCGTGATCTTCTTCGCGGACAACGTGAAGAACCAGATCGCGAACGTAACAACTGAGATCGCAGGCACAGACGCCGCGCCGGCTGTGACGGGAGACGAAGCCAATGCCCGCCAGAGCCGCGGCATGGCGGATTACACCGATGCTGCAAATCCCACGGGCTCGCCCTGATCAGGAAGACCTTCGGCTGGCCGACTCGGTTGACTGCGTAGATCTGGGGATGAGGAACCTCGTTCTTCATCCCCAGATCTGTTTTGTGTCCCTTTTTGACTCGAATGTGTTTTTGGCCTAGGCTTTTCTCCTGCCGATCTTCCATGAAACCGAGTCCTCGGGCAGGCTGAAAGAGAATGGCCAGATCCCAGGCCGCGAAGGCCTCAAAAACCGCGATGCAAAGGGGCGTGCGCCCTTGGAGCAACCACCCGGGGGGATTTCGGCCCGGACCGATTCCCGCGCGTGCCGTAGAGTCTAGAAAACAACGTCAGGGCCAGGCTCTTACAGAATTTCTACTCATTATTCCTCTGTTCTTTTTTCTTCTTCTTGGAGTGGTCCAGCTCAGCCTGCTTTACAGTGCGTTCCAGGTCGTCCAGTATGCCTCCTTTTCAGCGGCCCGCGCCGCCATCGTAAGGCCTTGTGCCTCCTTTAGGCCGGATGACAGCGGCCAACCATCCTTCACGCCCACGGTTTTCAGCGCCGCGGCTCTCAGCACCCTGGCCATGGCGCCGCCCCAGTCTCTTTTCGGCGCAGATTTTCCCTACGGCTGGCTGCCCGTCCTTCCGGACACGCCCGAGGTGCGGGGCTTGGACTTCGCGTCCCATGACGAGAACATTCCTTCCTACAAGTACGTAAACGCCTCCCTCCTGACCGCTGTGCGCAAGGTTTGCCCGGACGGCGACCGCTGGACTGTCGAGGCCTGCGCAGCCGAAGCTTGCGGCCAGAGCCTGCCGTGCGCCGGCTACGATCCCCTTTTGGACATCCCGGATTCGGGATGCGACGTGACCCTCGAGGTGACCTTTCTGTATCCCTTGACCATCCCGTTCGTGAATCGGGTGGTGTATGGGGTCTTCGTCAATTTCAGCGCCCTCGGACAGGAGCTCGGCCTGAGCCCGATTCTCGGTCCTGGCGGATCTCCTGAAGACGTCATGGTATACCCTGTGAAGGCTCTTCCATCGCGCGAGGCCTATGAGGCGAGCATTGCCGAGGCGGTGGCCGCGATTTTCAACCATTTTGAGTTCGCTACTGCGTCTCGAGAACGGCTGGACGAACTGGCTCGTGGTTTGCAGGATAGAGGCTGGTACCCGCTGCCGGTGCGTGCACGGTGCACGCTTACTGTTGAGGGCTCGCCGGTGCCCATGGTGATATCGCCCTGACAGAGTGCTTCCGGGAGGAGACGCCAACGGAGAGGCTGATAGAAAGGGCACGATGATCCGGGTATTTGCAAGGCAGATCGTCTCGATCCGCTCCGAAAAGGGACAGGCCCTTCCGTTTGTCGCAATGGTGGGCCTCCTAATTTTTCTTTTTTTCTCCATGGCGGTGAATCTCTCTGATCTTCTGAACACCAAAATCAAGGCGCAGAACGCGGCCGATGCGTCGGCTCTGTCCGCAGCGGTCTGGGAGGCGAGGGGGCTCAACCTTGTGGCCGCCACCAATATGAATCTCTTGGGCCTTTGGGTGTATTTTCTTGCTGACCTATACGTTGACTATCTTCTGTTGGGAGCCTGCGGTCTTGTCTGCCTGAGCGGGAGCGGGAACCAAGCTCTGATGCTTGCCTGCGTGCTCTGCCTGGCGTCAGCCGTACTCGAGCTGATCGGTTTACTGGGATTGGTCGTGACGGCCGACCAGACCTGCGTGGCTCAAACCGAGATCCTTCAGGCTTTCGGTCTCACAGGCCCTCGCGCTGGCGATCCGCAGGGGACCGGCCTCATTCTCGATTTACTCGAGGCAGAAGGAAAGCAGATTCTGGATCTCAACTATTCGTTCAAGCCCAACACGGCTGAGGAGGCGAGAGAACTTTACTCCTATACAGCCGGCACCGATGAGCTCTTCGGAAAGCCCACTTGGTGCGAGCTGATTGTGGGCATTCTGTACTTTATGTCCTGGGAGCTTGTCATGGTCAACGATCCGGACGCTATGCGCGAGCTATGGCTCGGAAGCTCCGAGGCCGCACCGGGCGAATGCCGGGAGGAAGGACTCTGCAATCTCGTGGCACAGCTTTACGCAAGTGGCCAGTGCGCGCCGGAATATGACCTCCTCAAGGTTCTTGCGGACAGGCTTCCCTTTTACGATCTGTACCGCCTGGTTCCCTTGGCGCTCAATACGGAAATCACAGACCCGAACCCCCCGGACCCGGACAACCCCGGCCTGGTGCCCCTGGAGGAAATGCTCCACGTCTCTGTCTGCGCCCGAAGGGAGCAGCGCGCGCCCGTGATCTTGGGCGAATGCCCGGCCGTGGCAGGGAACAGATTTGCTTGTCCGAGCCAGGCCCAGTACAGCTTTGCCTCGGCTCGCGCTTTCAGTCCTTCGGCGAGTTATTTTTACAACGTAGCCATCGCTGGAGTCACGGGGCTTAGTGAGCCGATCCGCCTGATTCCCTTCGCCATGGACTGGCAGGCCAGACTGTTTCCGGTGGACGAACGTGGCTACAATGGTTCCGTGTCTCTCATCCCGGAGGAACCGGTAAGAGACTTTCTGATGGGAAACGTTTTGAGTTCCGGCGGACAGGCGTTTTTTCTCTATTAAAGGCCTGGGAAGTTGATGAAAACCAGAAAACCCTTTGAACGGAAGGCGGGGCAGGCGCTTCTCGAGTTCTTGATTCTGCTGCCCGTGTTTCTCCTTTTGATTTTGGCAGCCTCAGATCTCGGCAAACTTTTCGCTATCAGCGGCAAGTGCGAGATCGCGGCCCGCTACAGTGCCCTCAAAGTGGCCAGGGGGCAAATGGATCCGACAGAGGTGGCGAGAGAGGTGGAGGCAACGTTTTTCCGGGGCACGCTGAACGACCGGTTTGACGAATCTGGCGACCTCCAGGATGTGGAAGAGACCCCTCTGATTGCCGATCGGTATGAGATGACCTATTTCGATTCCTTTCCCACCCTTTCTGGTCTTCCGCTGGGTACCCTTGAGGGGCGGGAGGTCGGATTCGTTTACGACTTTGCGCCTTTCCCTTACCGCAAATGGCGGCTTCTGCCCCGGGCCGACGGGGGCACAGAGGAAGCGAGTTCTCCCATCCAAGCGCAGTACAGGGCCTTGGGGCATTTCGTCGGTCACATCGACGACTTCTCCGGCCCCAGCGCCGCCGAAGTCCAGCTTCGGCTTCTCAGCCCGATCGGGATCATCCCGCTCACAAAAACTGTGGCGGATCTCATGCTGATCGTTTACATCCTGTTTTTGCTGCTGCCATGAAACCAGGGGCCCAGGGATCCGTTCAGCCCCCCATCGCTTTCCGCTGTTCGGCTTTGACAGGTTCCTTGCGGCTATACTAGCATAAAATAAAATGAGGATACGCGAAGGCCGAACTTGAACAGACTCTCCTAAACCTTGAAGCTAACGGGGGAAACCCGATGAGAAAATTCGATTTTCGACCGACCCTCCCGCTGCTTCTTTCCAT
>Ga0209162_1001879_pt1 | contig 19546 bp, 20 predicted proteins | sample YNPNPMetaG_FD_187121 | JGI IMG/M metagenome (GOLD analysis project Ga0209162, IMG submission 187121) | Anoxygenic and chlorotrophic microbial mat microbial communities from Yellowstone National Park, USA - YNP NP MetaG (SPAdes) (version 2) ... | reverse complement strand
TTGTCGAGGATGTCAATGATGTAATCCGGCGTGCGCGCGGGTGCCGCGATGCCTGCCCAGCCACCAATGTCCACATCCGCGCCCAGTTCCTTGAGCGTCGGCACATCGGGCAGCACACTCCAGCGTTTGTCCGCCATCACCGCGAGGATGCGGGCTTTGCCGGCTTGCGCCATCGGCAATGCTTCGGCGGGGCTACAGGTGCAGATGTCCACGCCACCCGCTGCCAACTCAGCCAGTGCAGCCGCTGCGCCGGTGCTGGGCACCCACTTGACGTGATCGGGTGTCAGCCCTGCGGCTTTCAGCCACGCCACGCGCGCCAGGTCCCAGATGCCACCTGCCGCTGTCCCCGATGCTTTGTACTTGCCCGGGTTCGCTTTGATGTCGTCAATCAGTGCCTTGTAGTCTTTCCACGGGGCGTCAGCGCGCACGGTGATGCCGGCGCGGTTGTTGATGAGCAGGGCAATCGGCTTGTAATCCTTGTAGGTCAAACTGGTCGTGCCGAGCCAGTTCATCATCGCGATCTCGACAGTGACCGCGCCCAGCGTGTAGCCGTCTGGATCGGCTGTGGCAGTCGCGGTGTGTCCCACAACCCCACCGCCGCCGGTGCGATTGACGACGCCGACCGGTTGCTTGAACTCTTTTTCGAGAATCGCCGCGAGCGCGCGTGTGGTGCGATCCGTGCCACCACCGGGCGACCAGGGAACGTTAATCGTGATGCCCTTGACGGGATACGGCGCGGGCGGTGGCGGGGTGGGCGTCACTACTTTTTCGACGATTTTGGTCGCCTCGACAATCTTCGTCGCCTCAACGATTTTGGTTGCCTCGACGACTTTGGTTTGCACGACGGTGACTGGAGTCGGTGCTGCACACGCTGCCAGAATGACGACCAGCGCAAGCACCAGACCCAGCATCATTAAACGCGTTTTCATCTCTCCTCCTTCAGAGATGCGACCGCCGACGGATGACCGCCGACCGTCGCTCATTTTTCATCCTTCGTAGCGGGCGCGGACGCGCCTGATGTGAATCCAAGTGATGTTCTCCTTCCAATCACCTCCTTTGCTAGAACAGACCCCACTGCCGACAAAACGTGTCCGCTTCGGCGCGCGCAGGAAAAGATGTTTGAGTGCCGATTTTCGTCACCGAGAGTGCGGCGATGGCATTCGCCCGTCGCGCCGCTTCAAGCAGAGGCAAACCCTCGCCCAGAAACACCGCGAGACTACCGATGAACGCGTCGCCGGCACCCGTGGGGTCAACCGCCTGAACACGAATTGGCGCGAGATGCGTGCAGGTGTCTGGTGTCACCACCAGCGCACCGCGTTCGCCCAGCGTCAAGATGACATTGCGCACACCGCGCGCCAAAAGCGCGCGCGCCGCGCGTTCACCTTCGGCTAAATCGCGAACGGGCACACCGGTTAGCATCTCGGTCTCGCTTTCGTTGGGGACGCACACATCGGTCAGTTGCAACAACTCGGCGGGCAAGGGCGCGGCGGGCGCCGGATTCAAGATCGTGCGGACGTTCGCCGCGCGCGCCAGGCGAAACGCCTCCAGCGTCGTCTCCACCGGAATCTCCAATTGACAGACGAGCGTATCCGCCGCGCGAATCGCTGCCACCGCGGCTTGCACATCGGCAGGCGACAAGTGCGCATTCGCGCCGGGCACAATCACGATGCAATTCTGCGCTGCATCGTCCACAAAGATCGTGGCAAGACCCGAAGCGTGTTGTTCGTCAAACTGCACAAACGTTGTGTCCACGCCGTGCGCGCGATAATTTTCAAGCGCGCCTTCGCCAAACACATCGCGCCCCAATTTGGTGACCATCGTCACTCGCGCGCCCAGTTTCGCAGCGGCGATGGCTTGATTCGCGCCTTTGCCGCCATAGCCCAGATGCAAGGTATGCCCGATGAGCGTCTCGCCCAGGCGAGGCAAGCGCGGCACGCGCGCCGTCAAATCAATGTTGGAACTTCCCACGACACAAATGTTTGCCGACATCTTTACACGTTGGCTGCTGTGAGCGCAATCCCCGCCTCGAGTAATGAACGGATTGCGACTTCGATGGCTGCGTTCGACGCGTTGAGGAGCGGCGCGCGTACGCCACCTGCTGGAATGCCACGCTGCGTCAGTACTGCTTTGAAGAGTGACAGGTCGCCGCCATCTTTCAACGCGCGGCGTACGTGTTGAATGCGCGCCTGCACCGCTTGCGCGGCAGTCAGGTCGCCGCGCCAGAACGCGTTGTAAAATTCGACGAACAATTCTGGTACGGCATTCGCATTGCCCGAAATCGCCGCGCCGATGCCCGCCACTGCCGCCGATAACAACAGCCCATCGCTGCCAATCGCCACGTTGAACTTGCCTCCGCGCGCGGCAGCAGAATCAATGATCTGTGCCAGCACACCACAACTGTCCTTAAGTCCAACGACGTTTGGACAGCGTTCGGCGATGGTATGCACAACAGCAGGTTTCAAATCGTTGCCAGTCAACTGCGGAATGTTGTAGAGGTAGATGGGAAAATCGGGGACGCTCTCTGCCACGCGAACGTAATGGTGAATGAGCGCGTCATCGCTCAAGCGAAAGTACCACGGTGTCACCACCGTTGCCGCGCTCGCGCCGATTTCCTGCGCGTGGCGTGTCAGCGCGATCGTCGTCTCTGTGCTGGCTGCGCCGGTATGCACCAGCACCGGCACACGCCCCTGTGCGACGCGTACCACAATCTCCGCCACCTGCTTGCGCTCTTCCAATGACAGTAACGCCACTTCGCCGGTGGTGCCGCACGGGCACAAACCGTGTACGCCCGCGCGAATTTGAAACTCGACGAGGCGTTCAAGCGCGTGCGCGTTGACACGTCCGGCTTCATCGAAAGGCGTGACGAGAGCGGTGATCACACCGCGCAGCGAAAAATCGGGAACAGGCATCGTAACAATCCTTGCGTGAATTACTCGCGCGGGGCACCGGTCGAGCCGCGCACAATGAGTGTGGTGGGCAATTGCACGTGGGCGACCGGCTTGCGCGGGTCTTTCAAGCGCGCGAGGAGCAACTCGGCGGCTTGACGCCCGAGTTCGTAGGTCGGTTGAGCCACGGCGGTCAGGGGAGGATGCAACAACGTTGCCCAGGGCATATCATCAAAGCCCACAATCGAAATATCGTCGGGAATCCGCAGTCCCCGTTCGTGGATGGCTTGCAGCGCGCCTAACGTCGTCAAATTGTTGGCGACGAAGAGCGCGGTCAGGCGCGGTTGATGGGCAAGCAAATCTTGCGTGGCAGCATAGCCACCTTGTTGTTTGGCATCCGAGATTCGAATCCGCGCGCGCACGACCGGCAAGCGATGCTGGCGCAGTGCGCGCTGATACCCTTCAAACCGCTCGCGCCCGGTGGTGCGGTTGAGCGGCAAACCGATAAAGCCGATGTAGCGATGCCCGCGTTCGATCAGATGGGTGACGGCTTCATACGCGCCCTGCACATTGGAGACCAGCACCGAATCCACGCGCCGATCCTTGATGCGGCGATCCAGTGCAACGACCGGAATGTGTGCGTCCAACAATGTGTCAATGTGCGGCTGGGTTTCCGATGCGCTTGCAATGATCACGCCGGCGACGGCTTCGGCGCGCATCACATCCACGTACAATTTTTCTTTTTCCGGGTCTTCGTCGGAATTGCAGAGGACGAGCGAGTAGCCGTTGTGATAGGCCACATCTTCGATGCCGCGCACGACGGAGGTGAAAAAGGGATTTTGAATATCGGAGATGATCAGCCCCAGCACTTTACTCTGGCGCGCGCGCAAGCGTTGCGCCGTCCGATTGGGTTGATAGTTCAACGCTTTGACTGCCCGCAGGACTTTGCGTCGAACCTCGGGACGGACATGTGGCGCATTATTGAGCACGCGCGAGACGGTCGCGATGGACACGCCGGCGCGTTGGGCAACATCCTGACTCGTGGGTGTGGGCATAACAACAGTTGTTCCAAGCCTTGTGAGGAATGGACAGGCTGCGTTGGGGAGGAAAAGCACTTGGAATCGTTTACAACACTATTGTAAACGATTTCAGTTGTTTTGTCAAGAGGGGAATTGGCTATTCGCAGGTGCCAAGTTGCTTGATAAGACATGGGGCGACTGTAAGTCGCGGCAACAAGTACGGGCGAATAATGATTTGCCCCGACGTGCCTGCCTCCGCAGGCTGAATTCTAGCCGCCGAAGGGCGGCTTCGGCTATGTGTCGCAAGCGTTCACGCATAATGCTTGATGCTCCTCAAAACCGCAAAAAGCGTGCCCGATAATGCTTTGCTATCACAACTCGCCCGATTGACAAGCCATCCGCGTCAACGTATAATCGCGGTGTATGACTCGTCTGGAAGAGATTACCGAATTGCTGCGTCAGTTGTCCCACGAAGACCTGGAGCGCGTGCGCGTCTTTATCGAAGCATTGCAACAGGAAAAACGTCAGGCAACCTGGTGTTTTGATTTTCTGGAGCATTTCCCCGAAGCCACTCGGCTGGGAATGGAAGTCAAAGTGGCACAGGCGACTTGTGGAGGCGTCACGCGCGCGGCACTGTGGGAACATCCTCCCGCGAGCGGTTCGGCGCGCGTGGCGTATCTGGTGCCCATTCCCGCGTGGGTACGTCAAATGACCTTGCGTTTTGCCATCGGCATCCGCGATGGTTCAGCCCTGCCCCCCGATCGTTACATCGCCTTTCGCGTTCTGGTGAACGGCTGGAAATTATGGAGTGCGGTCAAGAGTTCGCGCACCTGGGAAGAGCACACGGTTCCGATGCCACAGTTGAATCGTGATCTCGCGCGCATCGAGTTCATCACCGATGGCCTGGGCGATAATCGCTGGAATTGGGCAGTGTGGGGCGAACCGCGACTGGAAGGACAGGGGAGAGAGCAATGACGAATGACAAATGAACAAATGACAAATGAGCAATGACAAATGACGAATGATGAAGGGCGGAGGTTTTGAACCTTCGTCTTTTGTCCTGTGATACTTCAATGACGAAGGAGGGAAAAATGGATTTCCAACTGACCGAAGAGCAGCGCGCGATTCAAGAGATGGTGCGTGAGTTTGCGGAAAAGGAGATTGCGCCACGCGCCGCCGAGATTGACAAGACAGACGAATTTCCCGCCGATGTGTTTGCCAAAATGGGCGCGCAAGGGCTATTGGGTTTACCGTATCCTGAAGAGTACGGTGGTGGGGGGGCAGATACCGTAGCCCAGGCACTGGCAATCGAAGAAATTTCGCGCGTCTCAGGATCGGTCGGTTTGACGTACGCGGCGCACCTCTCACTCGGCTGTGGTCCCATCTATCTTTTCGGTACGGAGGAGCAAAAGCGCAAGTGGCTGGTGCCTCTGGCGCGCGGAGAGGGACTTGGCTCGCTCGCCCTCACTGAAACGAAAAGCGGCAGCGATCTCGCCGGGTCGGTGGACACGACCGCAGTGTTAAAAGGTGACGAGTGGATTCTCAACGGTACGAAAATGTACGTCACCTCAGGCGCGGTGGCGCGTTCGATTATCGTGCTGTGTGCAACCGACAAATCGAAAGGGCATCGCGGCTTGAGTATGATTATCGTCCCGCGCGACGCGCCAGGCCTGGTCATCGGCAAGGTGGAAGAGAAGATGGGCTTGCACGGCTCGTTGACGACCCAAATCTTTCTTGAAGATTGTCGCGTGCCGAAAGAAAATTTGCTGGGTGTCGAAGGCGAAGGGTTCAAGCAAGCAATGATCACGCTTGATGGAGGACGCATCGGCATTGGCGCGATGGCATTGGGGCTGGGACGCGCCGCGCTCGACGCGTCCATCAAGTATGCGAAGGAGCGTCACGCCTTTGGCAAACCGATTGCGGATTTCCAGGCGATTCAGTGGATGATTGCCGACTCGACGGTGGAGCTGGAAGCCGCGCGCTTGCTGGTGATGCACGCCGCCTACTTGAAAGATACGCAACAAAAATTCTCCCAGCAAGCCGCGATGGCAAAATTGTTTGCCTCGGAAGCCGCTGACCGCGCGTGCTGGAAAGCGATTCAAATTCACGGCGGCGCAGGCTATCTGCGCGATTTTCCCGTCGAACGGTTCTATCGCGATAATCGCTTGACGATGATTGGAGAAGGGACAAGCGAAATTCTACGAATGGTGATTGCGCGGAACGTGTTGCGCGCGGCGTAAGAGGCGTTTAGCTCAAGATCGAGTGGAGAGATGAGCGGGCTTGGGAGATTGTTCGATTGCAGGGAGTAATTTGAGGACCGGCTCTTTGACGCGCGCCGTCGTGTGTTTTACCAGCAGACTGCGCGTTTGGTGATGTTCAAAACCCAGTGCTTGCAATGCGCTGGTGATGCCACTTTCGTATTCGCGCACACTGCAATAAACGGGATGCGGAGGAGCTGCCCACAAGAGCGCCAGCGCGCCGCGCACCAGTTCCTCCGCGTCTTCGCGCGCTTGCGGATGCAACCCACAGCGCATCCAGTACGCCGCGCGTCCCCGTCGAATGCGCACCGCGCCAGCCAGTTCACCCTCTTTTTCAAGAACATAGCCCGCGCCGCGCGATTGATCCCACCAATCGCCGAGCTTGCCTCCCTGACCTTCGGGGGATAACATCCCTTCCGCCAGTTGCACCGGGCGCGGCGTCAGTTCGGTGTACAGCCGCAATAGATTCCAGCCATCGCGCGCGCGTTGCCGACGCAAGAGGTGTGTTTTCGCCAGTCCACCCGGCAAACGATGCAGGCAAAAGATTTCTTCGCGCGCGTACGTGTTGAAACCCGCCTGGCGCAAGACATCCTCCGTCCCATTGCCCACAGGAATCTGCGCAAACACACGCTGTCCTCCGCGCGCGCCAACCACCTGGACACACTCAGCGAGTAAACGATACCAGATGGCGACGGCATCGGCATCGGCATCGAGCGCGGGGGAGAGAAATGTCACATCCACTTCGGGACGTCCGCGCCGCGCGCGCATTTGCAGAAATCCCAACGCGCGCGCGCGGGCAGGGGCAGGAGGATACAACACCAGCGTTTCAGCGCCGATGGGGGAAAGAGGTATGTGCCTTGCGAGGGCAGCCTGGAGCGGGGTGTGGGGCCACAGCACGGCGCGTTCAAAATCCAACTGCACACCCCGTTGCTGCAAACGTTGAATCGCAATCCAATCATCCAAACTGAGCCAGCGCGTCATCGTCTGCTCCTGTTCGGCGAGTTACATTTTACCCCAAGACGCGCGGACTGACAAATTAAAGCGTTCATACGGCAGGGCATGTGCAAAGTCGCTTGACAAAGCCGCGCCCCCGCTTGTCATTGCGAGGAGCGGTCTTTGCGACGAAGCAATTCCCTGTTGCGGTATGGAGATTGCTTCGGTCCGCTCGCAATGACACGGGTGGGGGCTGACTTGGCACAAGTCCTGTCCATACGGAGGAAAAGAAACGTGAGTTCGCGCAAGTCCGATTCATCCTTCGACTCACGCCGCTATCGAGGACAGATTGAGCGCGAGTTGATCCTGGGTGGAATTCTGATTACACTCGTGGTGGGCGGAGGATTGATTGCCCTGTTCTGGGGCATTGGAGGATTCTTTACCGCTCTGGTGTGTTTTACGAGCGCGTTATTGCTGGCAGGTGTGGTCTGGGGCGTACTCAAACTGATTGAGATGGCTTCGCGCGACTAGCGCCGACGAAACCAGTACCACGCACTCGCGCGCTTGCCGCGCTCGGTACCGTGTTGGACACGTTCCAGATTGAAATGCGCTGCAAACAGCGCATGCACTTGATCTGCTGTGATGCCGGCTTTCCGAAAGCGTAGCCAATGACGCGGCGCGTCGGGCGGAGGCGGCGCAAAGGCATAGAGCATAAACATTGCACCCGACTGTGTCAGGCGTACGACCTGTTCTCTGTAACGCACGCGATCCGTCGTGTCCAGCGCGTGCAGACAACCGATGTCGAGAACGAAATCGAATGGCGGGTTCAAGAAGTCGAGCCGCGTCACATCGGCGACGTGAAACTCTACGGCAACCTGCGCGCGTCGCGCTTTGACGCGCGCCTGGGCAATGGCTTTCGACGAAAAATCTACGGCGACCACTTGAAAACCGTGCTGCGCGAGAAAAATCGCGTTGGTGCCCGTTCCACACCCCAGATCGAGCGCGCGTCCCCGCGTGGTGGTGCTGGTGATGTACTCAACCACTTCGGGTGGTGTGATGTTCGTGTCCCAGCGCGGTTTGCCCAACCAGTATTGCCACTCAAAAAACCATCGTTGCCAACTCATCCCCAATTCCCTCAACGGCTTCGCACGACTCCCACGCGATCACAATACGCGCGCACAGGACAAATCGAACATCGGGGCGATGTGGGATGACACACATTTTGCCCCAGCGCGACCAGTTCATCGTTGATTTCGATCCAGTACGCGCGCGGTAATTTTGCTCGCAATGCCATTTCGGTTTGTTCTGGCGTTTTCGTTTGCACGTATCCCCACCGATTCGTAATGCGATGCACATGCGTATCCACGCAGATGCCGGGCTTGCCATAGCCGAGTGTCACAACCAGATTGGCGGTTTTGCGTCCCACGCCGGGTAACTTGACCAGCGCGTCGATCTCATCGGGCACGCGTCCATCGTATTGTTCGAGCAGGATGCGACAGACCCGGAGAATGGTGCGCGCTTTGATGCGATAGAAACCGACGGGGTAGATTGCGCGTTCGATTTGACGCGGCGTCAACTTTAACATTGCAGCCGGCGTATCCGCTAACGCGAACAGGCGTTGCGACGCGGCAGAGGTCACCGCGTCTTTGGTGCGGAGACTGAGCAAGGTGGAGATGAGAATGTGGAACGGCTCACGGCGACGCTGTGAGAGTTCCGTCACGTAGGGAGTGCGCCATTGGCGCGTGGCGCGCCGTAGAATTTTGATGACAGCGTGAATGTCCGAGTCTTTCATCGGGTGGATTGGATTCTTTCCATCAGCGCGCGCACGGTCGCTGGTGAGTGACCTTGATAGCGATTGTTCACAAACGCCCACACCGCCACACCCTTTTCGTTCAACTCGACAATCAGATCGCTCCAGCGAGCCAGATCCGCATCGCGATTCAAACGCACGCGATCGAATTGTTCGTCCTTGAAATCTTTGCGATTGCCGAGCAAACGAATGTACGCAAAATCGGTGGTGACGCGCGCCAGGCGCGGCATATAGCCATAGTCCGAAATGGCATAAGCAACGCGATGTTGTTTCAGCAAGTCGAAGAACGCGTCATTCAACCAGCCGCGTTGCCGTACCTCCACCGCATAGCGAAATTGCGTTGGCAGTGCCGCCAGATAGCGCGCCAGTGTGTCGCGCTGATCGGGAGTAAAGGTGTAGGGAAATTGCAAAAGCAAAGGTCCCAGTTTCTCACCGAGCAATGCTATCGTCGAGAGAAATTGTTCGGTTTCGCGTTCCGCATCTTTGAGCATTTTCTCGTGAGTGATGACCTGCGGAAATTTCGCGGCAAAGCGAAAATGCGCGGGGGTAGCATCGCGCCACTGTTCGACGCTGCGCGCGCGCGGAATGGCATAGTAGGTGCTATCAATTTCGATGGCGTGAAAATGTCTGGCGTATTCGCTCAAGTAATTGTCGGGCGACGTACCCTGCGGATAAAACGTACCCACCCAACTTTTGTATGCCCAACCCTGGGTGCCAAGAAAAAGATTCGTCATCACATTTATTATACCACACCCACGCTGTATGTTCAATCATTTGTGCAAAATCCCAGGTGCGACTATAATGTGGCATTCAAGGAGGTCAAAATGCAGAAACACTGGAACATCGTTAGCGCGTTGCTGGTGCTCATCGTCATCGCGCTTCTGGCGTGCTCGCCTCAGGTCATTGTCAAAGAAATGCTGGGGCTGAACCCGGACACCACGCCATCGAAGGTTGCGTTTTCTACAACGGCAACGCGGCAGGCGACATTTACGCCTTCAGCGGCGCAGACGCCCATCCCGCCCACTCTCACCTTGCCCGCGCCAACTGCCACGCGTCTCGCCGAACCATCGCCAGCGACGTTGCCGGTGTTGGATCTGCGTACCGATTTGCCGGCATTGACGCTGCGCGATTGGCCTCGCCCTGCCAACGACAATGGACGGTGCATCCACTTTTTGGCGGATCGCATCTACTACACCCCGCGCGATTTTGAGATTCAAATGCCGCGCGTGATTGATTTGCAAATGCGCTGGATGCTGGTGATCTACGCGGACGAAAATCAATTGCGGCTTGCTGCGCCGCACTTTAAAGCCGCTGGCATCGTGCCGGTATGGCGACGCTATCTGCGCGCGTACAATCGCTATTCCAACTGGGAGCGCGATATTCAGGTGATTAAAGAGTTCGGCTTGCCACCTTACCTGCAACTCTACAACGAGCCGGACAGCGAAGCTGAATGGGATGGTCGCCCGATTAACCGCGATGTGTGGGTAGCGAACTTTGTGGCGTCCGCGCGCGAGGTGTACAACGCCGGCGGCTTTGTGGGACTCCAGGTGCTCGATCCCGATTGGGCGCGCGCGGTGATTCGCGAGATCAAAGCGCGCAAAGGTGAACGTATCTTTGGGCGGATGTTTTTTGTGCCACACGCCTACGCGCTCAATCATCCCCCCGACTACACCGAAGATGAAAATTCGGTGTTGGGATTCCGAATGTTCGCCGATGTGTTTCGCAAAGAATTGGGATTCGTGCCGCCGTTCATTGTGGGGGAAGGCGGATGGAAAATCGGTGAGGCGCACGACGATCGTTTTCCCAAAGTGGACGAAGTGCTCATCGCCAAGTACTATGTGGAACTGTTCAACTGGTTTCGTCCACCGGGACGCCTGTCCAACGGCGAACCGCTCCCCGATTATCTGTTCGCGTTTTGCCCCTGGCTCTTAGCGTCGAACACGACGGCTGGCGCGTGGTACGATTCGTTCGAGGGCGAACGCACCTTGTTGATTCAATCGGTGACGAAGATGGGTACGTTCACGCGACAGTTTTCGTGGGATAAGAAATAGCAAGGGTCAACAAGTAAACCGGTAGACAAGTGGCTTGTCTACCGGTTTACCTGTCTATTTGAGCATCGGAATCTTGATGCCCGCGCGCCGCGCAAACTCGATTGCTTCGGGATAGCCGGCGTCCGCGTGCCGAATCACGCCCATCCCCGGATCACTCGTCAGCACGCGTTCGAGTCGGCGCGCGGCTTCGGGCGTACCATCAGCGACGATGACCTGACCCGCGTGAATCGAATAGCCGATGCCGACACCGCCGCCGTGATGGATCGAAACCCAGGTGGCGCCGTTCACTGCGTTGATGAGCGCGTTGAGCAGAGGCCAATCCGCAATCGCATCACTGCCATCGCGCATCCCTTCCGTCTCGCGCCGCGGCGAAGCGACGGAACCCGCGTCGAGATGATCGCGCCCGATGACAATCGGCGCGGAGATTTCGCCGCGCGCGACGAGTTCGTTAAATTTCAAACCGGCGCGCGCGCGTTCGCCATACCCCAGCCAGCAGATGCGCGCAGGTAAACCCTGGAACGCCACGCGCTTTTGCGCCATCCGAATCCAGCGCGTCAAGTGTTCGTTTTCCGGAAAGAGTTCCAGAATCGCTTCGTCGGTGCGATACAAATCCTTGGGATCGCCAGAAAGCGCGACCCAGCGGAACGGTCCTTTGCCCTGGCAGAAGAGCGGGCGAATGTACGCCGGCACAAAGCCGGGATAATCGAACGCGTTCTTGACGCCGGCATCGTACGCGCGTTGACGCAGGTTGTTGCCGTAATCGAACACGATGGCGCCGCGCTTTTGAAATTCGAGCATCGCTTGCACATGCTTTGCCATCGCTTCCATTGATTGTGCTTGATACCGCGCAGGGTCCGAACGGCGCAACGCGATCGCATCTTCGAGCGGCATTTCGGGGACATACATCAACGGATCATGCGCGGGCGTTTGATCGGTAACGACATCGGGAACGACGCCGCGCACCACCAGTTCGGGCAGAACCTCCGCCGCGTTGCCGATGAGTCCAATCGAACGCGGCTCTTGTTTCTTGAGCGCGTCTTCGACGCGCGTCATCGCATCTTCCAGATTGTCGGTCAGTTCGTCGAGGTAACGCGTTGCCAGACGACGCTGGGCACGCGCGGGATCTACCTCGACGATGAGCGCGACGCCTTCGTTCATCGTCACGGCGAGTGGCTGCGCGCCGCCCATTCCACCCAGTCCCGCCGTCAGCACAAATTTGCCTTTGAGCGATGACCATCCCTGTTGCTGCGCGAGCGACGCGAGCGTTTCGTATGTGCCCTGCAAAATGCCTTGCGTGCCGATGTAAATCCAACTGCCCGCCGTCATTTGTCCGTACATTATCAAGCCGGCTTTTTCCCACGCATCGAAGTTTTCCTGCGTTGCCCACGCGGGCACGATGTTCGAATTCGCAATCAGGACGCGCGGCGCGTCATCCTGCGTTTTGAAAATACCGACCGGCTTGCCGGACTGGACGAGCAAGGTTTCGTCATTCTCCAGCTCTTTGAGCGATTGCACAATTGCATCGAAACATTCCCAGTTGCGCGCGGCTTTGCCGCGACCGCCGTAGATGATGAGTTCGTCCGGTTTTTCTGCGACCTCAGGATCAAGATTGTTCATCAACATTCGCAGCGGGGCTTCGGTGAGCCACGATTTGCACGTGAGTTGTGTGCCGCGCGGCGCGCGGATAATTCGGTGGGACATTTTTGCCTCCAGATTGAGCAAAACCGTTAGATGTGTTATAATCCTGGCGAAAGGACGAGGAGATGACCACTCGATTCACTTATGAGCCAGTGTATCCTATTGAGCAGGTCGCGCGGATTTTCAAACTGACTCCCCGCGCGGTGAGGACATTGATTCGCAACGGCGATCTGCCGGCGATTCGTTTGGGCAAGCATTATCGCATTCCTAAATCGGTGATTGACAATTTGTTTGCTTCCGCCGTCAAAACCGATTGGACGCCTGAGGACTTGGGGTTTGGAATCTGGAAAGCGAAAATTCGTGATAGTGTGAGTTACGTCAATCGTTTACGCGCGCGTACCAACAAACCGCTCAAACAAACCGTCGCTGAGTTAGCCCCGTGGCGTTTTGATTAACCCCAATGGCAATCAACTATCTTGTGGACACAGATGTTCTGATTGACTGGCTGGCTGGGGAACGATGGACGCGCGCGCTGTTTCTGAATCCCAGGTTTCGTATTTACTGCTCGAACGTTTCGGGCAAAGAGTTACTTGCCAAGCGTGGCTTGACCAATCGGGAACGACGGCAAATCTGGCGTCTGCTCAAGAGTTTGCGCGTGATCCATGTGGATTCGACGATTGCCACTGCTGCAGCGAATTTGATGCGGCGATACAAAAATCGTCCATTGCGGGTGAATGATGCTTTGATTGCGGCAACGGCTCAGGTGAAACATCTCCACCTTGTTAACACGCAATGTCAAGCATTACGAATTCATTGAAGAAATCACGCTAGGCAAGTTACCCATCGAATAGTCAGCAACGTCCCTTTGAAAAGGAAATTATTCCCTAACTGGAGTTTGGCAAATACTGAAAAAGGTGGAAGAGACCCCACAGAAACCAGGTTTTTAAGCCTTCTGCGCAACATTGCTGGGGCATAGGTTAGGTGGCACATAAAGCCAAAAAACCTGGTTTCTGTTATCTTGCCAAAGTCCAGATTCCCCAACAGACTTGCAGGAGACACGCATGCTTAAACAGTTCAAAATTGTTGTTGAGAAACATCCGGATGGCTATGTTGCTTACCCGCTCGGCTTGAAGGGTGTGGTGGTCGGTGAAGGAGATACCTACGAACAAGCCCTCGCTGATGTAAAATCAGCCATCCAGTTTCACATCGAGACCTTCGGTGAGCAAGTGATCGAGGGTGCACCATCTGTCTTGGAAGTGTTCATTGCCGAGACTGGAGTGACGATTTGATGCCCAAGTTTCCCGTAGACGCACCTAAAACAAAAGTCATCAGAGCTCTTGAAACTCTGGGTTTTCGTGTCGTACGAGAAGGTAATCATATCTCCATGCTGCGAGAAAATCCTGATGGAACACGCACACCGTTAACTATGCCCAATCATCGAACTCTAAAAGGCTCAACGTTACGCACGATCTTGACACAGGCAGGCATCTCCAGAGATGATTTCCTGAAGGCTTATGAGGAAGCGTGAGTCAAGTATACTCCTAAACATTCGCTTGCCGACAACACCTGTTTGATACTCCGCTGAATGCCGATTCAGCAACGTCCCCTTGAGAAGGGACGTTGTTTTTTTATCCTCCCAGATACGCCGCCTTGACGCGCGGATTTTGCGTCAGCGCGGTCGCCGTATCGTTCAACACAATCCTGCCATTCTCCAGCACGTAGCCGCGATCCACCACCTTCAACGCTTCGAACGCGTTTTGCTCGACGAGGAGAAGCGTCACGCCACTCTGGTGCAATTGCGCGATCACCGCGAACACTTTTTTGACGAGAATCGGCATCAGCCCCATCGAAACTTCGTCAATCAACAGCAACTTGGGGTGCGTCATCAACGCGCGCGCAATCGCCAGCATCTGTTGCTCGCCGCCCGAAAGTGTTTTGGCGATTTGGTGTTTGCGCTCGCCCAGCACGGGAAACAGTTCGAACATTTCGCGCGCGCGCTGTTGAATCGCCGCGCGCTGTTTCTCCGTGTATGCACCCAGTTCGAGATTTTGCATCACGGTCAGGTCGCGAAAGACACGCCCACTTTCGGGAACGACGGCGAGTCCCAGCGCGGTGCGTTCCCAGATCGGCAAGCGCGTAATGTCCTTGCCATCGAAGAGGATGCGTCCGCGCGTCGGCCTCTGCCAGCCGATCAACGTTTTGATCAGCGTGGACTTGCCCGCCCCGTTCGCGCCCAACACTGCCACGCCCTCATTGGCATTGACCGTGAACGAAACATCGCGCAACGCTTGAATGTGTCCGTAATGAACGTCGAGGTGTTCTACTTGTAACATCTTGTATGACCGATGACCGATGACCGATGACCGCCGCGCTTCAACAGTCGGCGGTCAGCCGTCGTCGGTCGAAAATTAGTGTCCCAGATACGCGTTAATCACGCGCTCGTCGTTTTGCACTTGCGCTGGCGTACCCTGCGCGATGATTTCGCCTTGCGCGAGGACGACGATGCGCTCGCACAGGTTCATCGCAAACGCCATGTTGTGCTCGATGACGATAATCGTCTTGTCCTGCGCGCGCAGTTTGCGAATCAGCGCGGCGAGTTCTTCTGCTTCGCCAGCGGTGAGACCGGCGGCGGGTTCGTCGAGCAGGAGGAGGCGCGGGTTCGTGCCGAGTGCGCGCGCGATCTCCAACTTGCGTTGCAAACCAATCGGCAGGTTGCCCGCAAGCGTGTCCGCCCACGGGAGCAGTTCGGTGAAAGCCAGCAGTTCGCGCGCCTGCGCGATCTTTTGCGGTGCGTGATAGCGTTCTGCAAACGCGCGCGGTGTTGGATAGACGTGACATCCCAGCCCTGCCAGCACGTTATCCAGCACTGTCAAATCGCTGAACGGCTTGACGATTTGAAACGTGCGCGCGATGCCGAGCCGTGTGATTTCGTGCATCGGCTTGGTGTGAATCGCGCGCTGTTCAAAAATCACTTCACCACTCGTCGGGCGCAGAAAACCGGAGACGACGTTGAACAGCGTCGTCTTGCCCGCGCCATTGGGACCGATGAGCCCGAGGATTTCGTCGTGCGCGGTCAGCGTGACGCCGCGCAGCGCTTCCAAGCCGCCAAAGCGTTTGACGATGTGTTTGGCTTCAAGCCGCGCGCCCATTCGTCACCTCGCGTTTCAGGATGCGGCGAATGCCGCGCATCAGCGTACTCTCATCGCCGAGCAAGCCCATCGGTTGAAAGAGCATCATCAACACAATCAGTCCGCCGTACATCGCAAAACGATAGTCGTGCAGATCGCGCAACAGTTCGGGCAGCGCGCGCAACACGATCGCGCCCAGAATCGGACCGCGCAGTGTGCCAACGCCTCCTACGACGACCATCGAAAGAATGACGATGGATTCGACAAAGTAGAAATTATCGGGGAACAAACTTTTCAAATAGTGCGCGTAGAGCGACCCTGCGCCGCCCGCGAGTGCGGCGCTGATGATGAACGCGTAAATCTTGAAACGCGGCACGCTGACTCCCACCGCCGCGGCGGCTTCCTCGTTGAGGCGCACCGTGTTGAGCGCGAGACCCGTCCACGTTTTGGAGAGATACCAGCTGACGAGAATCGCCACGCCCACGTAGAGCCACACGAGAATCAGATACGGAATTTCGTTGGTGATGCCAAAAAAGCGCGGCGTGGGAATGTCAATGAGACCCAGCGCGCCGCCAAAGAAATCCACGTACTTGAAAATCGCGACGACGACGAAATTGACGCCCATCGTCGCCAGCACCAGAAAATCGTGGCGCACGCGCAAACTGGGCAAGCCCAGAAACGCGCCGACTAACCCCGTCAGCACAATCGCGGCGAAAAATCCAACGACGAACGGCTGGTCGAATTTCAGCGCGAGGATGCCGCTGGTGTACGCGCCGATGCCAAAGAACGCGGCTTGGCCCAAACTCACTTGCCCCGCATAGCCCATCAAAATATTGAGACTGAGCGCCAGCACAACCCAGATGCCGGCAAACACGGCGAGACTGATGAAATAATCCATTGGTGAATCCTTGGTTATTGCGTAGTGCGTACTGCGTAGTGAGTGATTCGTCCTTCGTCTTTCGTCCTTCGTCTTCTCACGCGCGTCCCAGCAATCCGCGCGGGCGGAACATCAGGAGCAAAATCAAAACGAGGAACGCGATGGCATCGCGCGGCATCAGTGAACCGGCAAACGCGACCATAAACGTCTCGGCGATGGCAAGGACGATGCCCGCGACGATAGTGCCAGCGACGCTCCCCAAGCCGCCCAGCACAACGACGACAAACGCTTTGTACGATGGCACGTCGCCCATCGTTGCAAAGACCATGTTGTCGTACACGCCGACAAGCACGCCTGCCGCGCCGGCAAGCATCGAGCCGATGAAAAAATTGAGGAGGATGACGCGCGTCACGTTCACGCCGACTGCCGCTGCCATTTCCGGGTCGAGCGCGGCGGCTTGCCAACCCAGCCCGATGCGCGTGCGATTCAAAATGAAATAGACGATAGCAAGCAAAACGAGCGTGACCACCAGAATCAAAACCTGGGTTGGCGTGAGGGTGAACCAGGGCGTTTCGATGCGCGGCATTCCCGCGCCACCCGCCGGGTACGGTTGCTGGCGCGGTCCGAGGAGAAAGGGCTTTTGCAACAAATCCTGAATCAACGTGAACAAGCCCACACTGGCGACGAGCGAAATCGTTGGCGACTTGCCCCAGGTGTAGCGATAGACCAGCAGATAAATCAGCACGCCCATCACACCCGCGACGAGCATCGCAATCGGCAGCGAGAACCAGAACGAGAGGTTGCTCGCCAGGCGCGCGTCTTCCAGCAAGGGCGTAAAAAATTCGCGCGCGAAATTGAACGCGATGAGACCGATGAACGCGCCACTCGCATAAACGCCGGCGTGCGCGATGTGTAGCACTTTGAGGACGCCGTACACCATCGTCAAGCCAATCGCGATGAGGATGTAGGTGGAGGCAAGCACCATCGCGTTGCTCAAATTCTGGGCAATGGACATAGAGACTCCGATGGGAGGGGCGGGATGACCCCGCCCCTCCAAAGACATTATGGCGCGATCAACTTGGGATCGGTGAATTCGGCGTAGAAAGTGAACTTGCCGTTCTTGACGATTTGCGCACTGACCGGGCGCACCAACTCGCGGCTGGCATCGTAGTACAGGAACGGACCGGTCGCGCAATCCTTGAAATTCTTGAGACCCAGAATCGCTTTTTGGATCGCATCGGTCGTTGTTCCTTGTTTCAACGCGTATGCCAGGACCTGCACCGCATCGAACGCGGACGCGCCGACCATATCGGCATCTTCGTTGTACGCTTTCTTGTACTCGGTCAAGAACTTTTGCGTCATCGCTTCCTTGCTATCGCGATTGAGATCGGTGGTGATGATAACGCCCTCGGCGTTCGCGCCCGCCAGTTTGATAAACTGTGGCGAGTCGTACCCTTCTTGACCGACGATTTGCGCCTTCAAGCCGGCGTCCTTCGCCTGCGCGACGAGTTGCGCGGCTTCGGCAAAGTAACCCGTCGCGTACACCGCATCGGGATTCAGCGGCTTCATCTTTTCGATGATGGGGCGGAAATCTTTTTCGCCGAACGGATACTTTTGTTCAAAGACGATTTCCAGACCCAGTTTGGCGGCTTGTTCCTTAAAGCCCGCGGTGAGACTCACCCCAAAGTCGTTGTCAATCGTGAGGATGGCAACTTTTTTGGCTTTGAGATTCTTGGCGACGAGTTCCGCACCCACGCGCCCCTGAATGGTCGCGAGCGTGCCGATGCGAAAGATCTTGTCGCCGGTCTTGGTGATGTCGGGATGGATGGCGTACGCGCTGAGCATCACCACGCCGGCTTGCTGGAACACGGGCGCGGCGGCGCGCGTCGGACCCGAGTACGCGCCACTGATCGCCGCAACGACTTTATCCGATTCGATCAACTTGCGCGCGACGGACGCGGCTTGATCGGGTTTGCCGGCATCGTCATAGTTGATCAGTTCCAACTTGCGTCCGTTGACGCCGCCGGCATCGTTGATGAACTTGACGGCGAGTTTCGCCGCGTTGAGCGCGGATTGACCATCCGCTGCCGTGGGACCGGTGAGTGGTGAGAAGAAACCGATCTTGATCGGTTCGGCGGGCGCGGTGGTTTTGGTTGGTTCCGGCGCCTTGGTTGGTTCCGGCGCTTTGGTTGGTTGTGGCGTGGCAGTCGGTTGTGCGGGTGCCTTGGTCGGTTCGGGGGCTTTGGTAGGCGGCACCGGCGTGGGGGTTGGCGTCGCGCAACTGACGATGAGTGCAATCAGCACAACCAGGAACGCCAGAGTCAGTAGTTTTTTCATTTCATCTCCTCCTCGAAAAAATACGACGAACGACAAAGGACGAAGGACGAACAATTGCCGTTCGTCGCAGATTTTTCATTGGTAGATTACCAATCTCCGTTCTCATTTCACGCATCACGTCTTATGTATCACGTTTCACGCATCACGTTTTACGCCTTGGCATCCCTCCTTTCACATTTCCGCCGAAAGGTCCACCTCCGCGCGGAAATGATATTCATCGCCGCGATAGAGGGCTTGGTACCAAACAGCGGGACGATCTCCGGTTGTGTAGGTGAGACGATCAACGAAAAAAGCAGGTGTACCGGGTTGTGTATCGAGCCGTTTCGCTTCTGCGCGCGTGAGGAGACGCACTTCGATGGTGTGGATCGCGCGCGTCATAGGAACGTTGTAGCGACGTGTCAAGAGTTCGTGAATGGATTCGTTTTCCAGGTCATGGTGCACCAGTTGAGGGCAAAGGTGTTGAGCCAGGTAGCGCGTTTCGTACAGAATCGGTTTGTTATTTGCCAGCCGCAGTCGTTCGATGTAGATGACGGGCGTGCGCGGTTTGAGGCGTAGACGTTTTTGGACATCCGGGGGAGCAGGAATGACGCGACACTGGAGGAGGCGCGTG
>Ga0209162_1001877_pt1 | contig 19555 bp, 17 predicted proteins | sample YNPNPMetaG_FD_187121 | JGI IMG/M metagenome (GOLD analysis project Ga0209162, IMG submission 187121) | Anoxygenic and chlorotrophic microbial mat microbial communities from Yellowstone National Park, USA - YNP NP MetaG (SPAdes) (version 2) ... | reverse complement strand
GCGCGGCCCGCTCACGCGGGCGCAGGTGCGGGAGTTGTGCGCGGCCGCCGGGCCGGCAGCGGCGCCTCGGCCAGAGGAACAGCCGGCCCCGTCTGCGGCTGCCCCTGCGGTTTCGCCGCCTCCTGCTGCTACCAGTCTCCCGCCCACTCTGCCGTCGAGTATCGCCCAGGTCTTCCTGCCGGCCAATGTCACCGCCGAGTGGGCGCTGCATCAGCACGAGCAACGCGCGGCGCAGAAGATGGCGGCCCGCACGCGGAGACTGGTCTACATGCCGCGTTTGCTGGCCTGGGGCACGGTCTATCTGAACGATGAGCGCAAGGGGTTGCGTCATCGGCAGGTGGTGGCGCGGCTGGTGGAGCCGCCGGCCCCGCCCGCGCCCACCGACTGGGACACGGGCGAGGTCCGTATCGCCCCCGACCAGTTGGCACATGCCCCGGTAGGGGAGGGGGAGTACCTGACCGTGCCCGCGCACCTGGCTCAGCCGGCCAACTACGATCGCTGGAGCAAAGCCTTCGCCGACCATCTCTACCGCGCTGGCCGTGTGACGCTGCTCTATAACCCCACTTTGAAGGTGTACGGTAAACCCGGCGAGAGCCGCCATGACTTCCGGGTCCGCTGCGAAGGAGAGGTCCGCGCCCGACGGGACGCGGAGGTTGACAAGGTAAGAGAGAAGTTCGACCGGCAGGCCCGCGTCCTGGACGAGCGGCGCAAGCGTGAGGAGCGGGAACTGGCCGCTGATCGGGAGGAACTGGCCGCCCGCAAGCGCGAGGAGGCGTTGGGTGGCGCGGAGTCGGTCTTCAACGTCCTGACCGGGCGACGCTCCTCCAGCATCATCACCTCCGCCAGTCGCCGCCGTCGCCTGACGCAGCAGGCCCAGGCGGACGTCACCGAGTCGGAGCAGGTGATCGCGGACCTGCAGCAACAATTGAAGGACCTGGCTGCCGAGCGGGATCGGGCGATCGAGGAGGTCAATGCCCGCTGGGCAGCGACTCTGGATGAGATCGAGGAGGCGGAATTGACCCCGCGTCGCACGGACGTGGTGGTGGACTTCTGTGGGCTGGCCTGGGTGCCGATGTGGGAGATCGAGGGGGCGGATGGGCAGCGGCTGACCCTTCCGGCCTACGAGCCGAGCGGCGATGAAGGTGCATCTGGCTAGCCTGGGTTGCCGTCTCAACCGCAGCGAGGTGGAGCGGATGGCGCGGCAGTTCGCCGCGGCGGGCCATACGGTGGTAGATGATCCACGCCAGGCAGATGTCTGTCTGGTCAACACCTGCGCCGTCACCGCCACCGCGGAGCGCAAGTCGCGCCACCTGCTGAGCGCGCTGCACCGCGCCAACCCGTCCGCCCGGCTGGCGGCGGTCGGTTGCTACGCCACACTGGCGCCCGATCGGCTCTCCGCCATGCCCGGGGTGGCCTGGGTGGTGTCCAACGCGGACAAAGAGCAGGCCGTGGCGACGGTGATGGCGGGAGAGCCGTCTGCCGCTGGCGGCGAACGGCCCAGGCTGCACACGCGCGCCTTCGTCAAAGTGCAGGATGGCTGTGACCGGCAGTGCGCCTATTGCGTGATTCCTGCCCTGCGCGGCGCGCCGCGCAGCCGCCCGTTCCAGGCGATCCTGGACGAGGTGCAGGCGCTGGTCGCGGAGGGCTACCAGGAGGCTGTGCTCAGCGGCGTCAACCTGGGGCTCTACGGGCGCGACCTGGGGCTGAAGCGAGGGCTGGCCGATCTGGTGGAGGCGCTGCTGGCGGAGACCGAACTGGCGCGCCTGCGGCTCTCCTCGCTGGAGCCGTGGGACCTGACGGGGGATCTGGTCGGCCTGTGGGCGGACCCGCGGCTGTGTCGTCAACTCCACCTGCCGCTGCAGTCGGGCTGTGACGAGACGCTGCAGCGGATGGGGCGCCTCATTGGCGCGGAGGAGTACGCCGCCCGTGTGGCGATGGTCCGCGCCGTGGCGCCGGACCTGGCGGTGACCACAGATGTCATCGTGGGTTTCCCGGGCGAGGATGAGCGGGCTTTTGTGGAAAGCCTCTCTTTCGTCGAGCGGATGGGCTTTGCGAAAGTGCACGTTTTCCCTTTCTCCCCCCGGCCGGGGACGCCGGCAGCGCGGATGGAGGGGGAGGTGCCAGCGAGCGTGCTGCGCGAGCGGGCGGCCCGGATGCGGGAGACGGGGGCGCGACTGGCCGGCGCGTTTCGACGCCGGTTCCTGGGTCGTGAAGTGATGGTATTGTGGGAGCAGCGAGGAAGTGACCGGCTGTGGCGGGGCCTGAGCGACAACGGCCTTCGCGTAGTCACGATGGTTGACGGGGACAGCCTGCACAACCGTATCACTTTAGCGCGGCCGGTGGCCGAACGTGGGGAGGAACTGATGGCCGAGGTGGTGGGATGAGCGACTGCGTCTTCTGCCGCATCGTGCGGGGTGAGGCCCCGGCGCGCCTGCTCTATCAGGATGACCTGGTGACTGCCTTCCACGACCTGCACCCACGGGCTCCCGTGCACGTCCTCATTGTGCCCAACCGGCACATCGTCGGCGTGGCGCAGGTGGAGGCGGAAGATGAGGCTGTGTTGGGCCGGCTCTTCACTGTGGCCCGGCGTCTGGCAGAGGAACTCCAGGTCACGGAGGGCTATCGGCTGGTGGTCAACAATGGCGCGCTGTCTGGTCAATCCGTCTTTCACCTGCATATGCACCTGCTGGGCGGGCGGCCTTTCCAGTGGCCTCCGGGGTAGGGAGGGGGGCGTTGGTCATTGGTCATTGGTACATTGGTACGTTGGTACATTGGTCATTGATTTCAAGATAACATTGCTTTGAGGAGGTACAACTATGCTTGTGCGAGATCGCATGACGCCGCAGCCGACAACCATCACTGCTGAGACGAACCTCAAAGACGCGCTGGAGCTGATCCGCAGCCGTCGTTTCCGCCACCTGCCGGTGGTTGACGACCAGGGCAGGTTGATCGGCATCACCACGGAGAAGGATCTGGTCTATGCCTCTCCTCGCTCGGACCTTTCCTTGAGCAACTTCGAGGTGACCTACCTTCTCTCGCGGATCACGGTGGGGCAGATCATGAAGCAGGACGTGATCACCGTCTCGCCCGATCTGCCAATTGAGGAGGCCGCGCGGGTGATGGTGGACCATCGCATCGGTTGCCTGCCGGTGGTGGAGGAAGGCAGGTTGATCGGCATCATCAGTGATACCGACATCTTCCGCGTCTTTGTGGAGGGGTTGGGCGGGGGACATCCCAGCCTGCGGGTCACGGTGGTCATCCCTGAGCAGGTGGGTAGCCTGGCCCGTGTGGTCAGCCGCATCTCTGCACTGGGAGCAAACATCCACTCTCTCGGTACCTTCTGGGCTTCACCGACCGAGCGTATCCTGGCGGTGCGGGTTGAGGGGGCCGACCGGCAGGCGTTGCTCGACGCCCTGCAGACGGACGGCGTCACGGTGCGTGACGTGTGGGAGCATCCGGACCGGCCTTGACAACCCTGCCTGCTCCCTATATAATGAGCCCGCCTGTTGTATCTGGATAGGGAGGAGGTGAGAACGCCTGTGACGCGCGTGGTCGCTGAGAACGGTGAGTCGGTAGAGTCTTTGCTGCGCCGCTTCAACAAGCGGGTTCAGTCGGACCGTATCCTCTCGGAGGTGCGGCGGCGACGGTTCTTCGAGAAGCCCAGCATCGTCCGCAAGCGAAAGAAGGCTGCCAAGCTGCGCAAGAGCCGCCGCACGACGATGAAGTCCCAGCAGAGGGCGGGCTAATCGAAGGTATGATCTCGAAAGCCGGGTTGCGGGCGCGTGAGACGCAACAGAGCCGGCGTAAGAGGGGCGGCCCGGACAGGTCGCCCCTAAGTTGTCCCTGGCGCTCTTCTCCCCTGTTTGTAGCGCAGGAATCAGATGGATACTCTGCGTGAGGTGGAGGGTGCTGCCCTCCCGCAGTCAGGGTTCCACCGCTGGTCGGTGAGGGGGCGTCTGCTGCTGGCCGCGCTGGTGCTGTTGGCCCTCTCCACGTACCTGCTCTCCTTCCCGCTCCTCTCCTCCGGCCGTCTGACGTTGGAGGAGGGAGACGTGGCCCCGCGGGACATCCGTTCCCCCTACCGCATCACCTACGAGAGCGCCATCCGCACCGAGGTGGAGCGGCAGCGGGCGGAGGCGGCGGTTGCCGCGGTGTATTCGCCGCCGGACCGCGAGCGGGCCAATCAGGCGCTGGAGCGCACCCGTCAGGTGTTGGACTTCCTGGTAGCCGTGCGGGCCGATCCATTCGCGACTGCCGCCCAGCGGCGGGCCTGGGTGTTGGCCGTGCCGGAACTCGCAGACCTCCCGCCGGCCCTGCTGGACGGCCTTTTTGCCCTGTCGGAGGAGTCCTGGAGCCGGGTACAGCTGGAGGTGCAGGCGGTCGTCGCGGAGATGATGCGTCGCGGGGTGCGGGACGGCGCGCTAGCCCAGGCGCGGCAGGAGGCGCAGTTGCTGGTGGGGGTGGACCTGACGACGGAGGAGGCGATGGTCACCACGGCGCTGGCTCAGCGGTTGATCGTGGCCAACTCCTTCTACGATGAGGCAGCGACCCAGGCGGCACGTCAACAGGCGCGCGAGGCGGTCCCTGTGGTGCTGCGTACCTTTGAGGCTGGCGAGGTGATCATCCGCGAGGGGCAACGGGTGCGGGCGGAGGACGTGGAGGCCCTGCAGCGATTGGGGTTGCAGCAACCCCGCACGCGCTGGAACGATGTGGCCGGCTATGGCCTGTTGGCGGCTGCAGGCATCGCCGTGCTCGGCCTGTCCCTCGCTGCTTTCCGGCCCGCCGTGCTCCTCGAGGGTCGCCAGACGCTGCTCCTGAGCCTGTTGCTGCTGCTCTTTCTGCTCATCGCGCGGTTGATGATCCCGGACCGCACGGTGTTGCGCTACCTTTTCCCTGGCCCTGCCCTGGCAGCGCTGGCTACCATCACATTGGGACTGCCGGTTGGGGTGGTAACCAGCCTTCTGATGGGGGTAGCCGCAGGTTTGATGGCTGCCAACTCGCTGGAGATGGCCGCCTACGTTGGCGCCGGTGGGTTGGTGGCGGCGCTGACGTTGCGTGGCGCTGACCGACCAGCAGCGCTGTTCCGCTCTGCGGTCTTTGTCGCCCTGGCGCAGGGAGCGGTGCTGTTGGGGTTCCGGATGAGCCTGGACCCGGCCGAGTTTATGCCGTTGGAAACGACGCTGGACCTGATGATGGCTGCGGTCGGCGCGGTGCTGTCGGCGAGCATTGCTCTGGGAGGGCTTTTCCTGATCGCGCCGCTGTTCGACATCGTCACGACCTTCCGGCTGGTTGAGCTCAGCCGCCCCGACCATCCGCTGCTTCAGCGGATGCTGCGCGAGGCGCCGGGCACATACCATCACTCGCTGATGGTGGCCAGTCTGGCGGAGCAGGCAGCGGAGAAGATCGGCGCCGATCCGTTGCTGGTGCGCGTGGGAGCCTACTATCACGACATCGGCAAGATGGTCCATCCGTACTTCTTCGGGGAGAACCAGATGGAGGGTGCCAATCCGCATGATCGGCTTGACCCCTATGACAGTGTGGCGGTGATCATCGGTCACGTGCGGGATGGGATAGAGTTGGCGCGGCGCTATCGTCTGCCGTCCCGCGTGCGGGCATTCATCCCCGAGCATCACGGCACCAATCGAGCCAGTTTCCAGTACGAGCGGGCGGTCGAACAGGCGGGCGATGCCAGCCGGGTCAACGAGGCCAGTTTTCGCCACAAAGGGCCGCGGCCCCGCAGTAAGGAGACCGCCCTGGTGATGCTGGCCGACAGCACCGAGGCCACGGTGCGTTCTGCTCGCCCCGCGACGCCCGATGAACTGGCCGAGGTCGTGCGCCGGGTCTTCGATCGGCTGGTGGCGGCCCATCAGCTGGACGAAGCACCCTTGACGATGCGCGAACTGGATGTCGTGCGCGAGACGTTCGTGTCGGCGCTGAAGGGAGCCTACCACCCGCGTGTCCGCTACCCGGAGCCGTTGGTCCCGCCGACCGTCGGCGAAGCCATGACGGGGACAAAGCCGGAGCAGACCCGGGGAAAAGCCTGACCGTGGAGTGTGAGGATGGAGGAGAGTGCCGGGATTGAGGTGCGTGTGGACGGCGACTGGCCTGCCGATGTCGCTGTGCTCATGCACACCGTGTCGGCGGTGCTGGCCCATCAGGGGATTTCGGTCGCTCAGGCGGCGGTCGTCATCACGGGAGACGAGTTGCTGCATGACCTGAACCGCCGCTATCGCGGTGTGGACGCCCCTACCGATGTTCTGGCCTTCCCCGATGACGAGCGAGGGCCCTTCGGCGGCCAGCCGCGCTACCTGGGGGATGTCCTGATCTCCTACCCGCGAGCCGAGGAGCAGGCGGCAGCCGCCGGTCACTCCACTCTCGCCGAACTGCAACTGCTGGTGGTCCATGGCCTGCTGCACCTGCTGGGGTATGACGACGAGGAGGAGAACGAACGGGCGCGGATGTGGGCGGCGCAGGAGGAGATCCTCGACGGGCTGGGCGTGCAGGTCAGCCTGCCGGAGTGAGGGGGCACTGTGCGCAGTCGCAACCTGCTGGAGAGTTTCCGCTACGCCTTTGCTGGCCTGCGTTACGCCCTGCGTACCCAGCGTAACACGCGCATCCACCTGATCATCGCCGGCCTGGTCGTCCTGGTGGGGTTATGGCTCGGCCTGTCGGCAGTACAATGGGCGCTCCTGGCGCTGACCATCGGTCTGGTGTTGGTGGGCGAGATGCTCAACACCGTGGCTGAGACGCTGGTGGACATGATCAGCCCGGGTTACCATCCCCTGGCGAAGGTGGTGAAGGACGTCACCGCCGGAGCGGTCTTGTTGACGGCTATCTTCGCCGTGGTGATCGGCTTACTCATCCTGGGGCCGCCACTGTGGGAGCGGCTGTTCGGGCATTGAGGGCTGACCACAAACTTGAAGTCTGACCATCATCGAGAGCGGCATGGAAAACCAAACACCTGTCTATCTGACATCTGCCGGCATTGCCCGGCTACGAGAAGAACTGGACGAACTGGTCAACGCGAGACGGCCCGCGTTGGCGGAACGGCTGCGCCAGGCGATCCAGCAGGGTGACCTGTGGGAGAATGCGGACTACGCGGCGGCGAAGGAGGAGCAGGCTTTTCTGGAGGGGCGCATCCAGCAGATCGAGACGATGTTGCACAATGCCGTGCTCATCGAGGAGAATGGCCCGACAGGAGAGGTTCGCCTGGGCAGCCGCGTGACGGTCGTCGAGGAGGGGTATGACGACCCCGAGGTGTTCCAGTTGGTCGGTCCGGCGGAGGCGGATCCCGGTCAGGGCCGTATTTCCTATGAATCTCCGTTGGGACAGGCGCTGTTGAACCATCGCCCGGGTGAGCGGGTGCGCGTCCAGGCGCCAGCGGGCGAGACGGTCTTCCGGATCGTGGCCATTGAGTGAGATGACTGCCCCTCAACCCCAGACGGCTCTCGAAGCGCTCCAGGCGGCGATGCGCGCCTGTCGCCGCTGCGTTGATGCGGGCTACCCCATCGTGCCTGGCGCTGTCTTCTCCGGCCCAGTCACAGCGCGGGTGATGGTTGTGGGCCAGGCCCCTGGTGTGACGGAGTCCCAGGCGGGGCGTCCGTTCAACGGCCCTGCTGGCCGACGGCTCTTCCGCTGGCTGGCGGAGGCGGGGTGGGAGGAGGAGAACTTCCGGGCGACGCAGTATCTGACCGCAGTGACCCGTTGCTATCCAGGCCGTGCCGCCGGCAACAAAGGGGATCGTGTCCCTTCGCAGGCCGAACAGGCGCTCTGCGCTCCGTTCCTGGAGGAGGAACTGGCCCTCATCCGACCGCGAGTGCTCGTCCTGGTGGGGAACCTGGCGACCCGTCGTTTTCTCGGGCCGCGACGGCTGGAGGAGGTGGTAGGAGAGGCGATCGAAGTTGACGGGCGGTGGGTGGTTCCGCTGCCGCACCCCAGCGGTGCCAGCCTGTGGCTCAACCAGCCTCAGCACCAGGATCGACTGGCGCGGGCGCTGGCGCACCTGCGGCGACTCACGGCGGGCGCGGCTTTTTGACAGCGAGTCTGCTTTTTGCTAGAATGCCTGTCAGGCGCTGAAGTGGCAGGTGACGATCACCTGCCCTGGTCTTTCCAAACTTACAGGAGGACAACGATGGTTCCGAAACTGTTCATCCCTGGGCCGACTCACGTGCGCGACGAAATCCTGCAGGCGCAGGCCGCGCCGATGATCGGCCACCGCACCGCTGACTACTCCGAACTGCAACTGGCGGTGATCCCCAAACTGCAGCAGATGCTCTACACTCAGCAGCGGGTCTATCTCTACGCCTGCTCCTCCACCGGCATGATGGAGGGCTCGGTACGGCAGGCTTCGACGCGACGGGTGGTCAACTTCGTCAATGGGGAGTTCTCCAACCGCTGGCACGAGATCACCGTCGCCAACGGTGTCCCCTGCGACAAGGTGGAGGTGCCCGCTGGTCAGGCGATCACGCCGGAGGTGGTGGACCAGGCGCTCGGCAAGGGGGATTATGATGCCCTCACCGTGGTGATGAACGAGACCTCCACTGGCGTGATGAGCCCGGTCAAGGAGATCGCCGCTCTCGTTCATCAGAAATACCCCGACGTGCTGATCCTGGTAGATGCCGTGAGCTGCATGGCTGGCGTGAAGATCGAGTTCGACGCCTGGGGGTTGGATGTCTGTCTGGCGGGCGTGCAGAAGTGTTTCGCCCTGCCGCCGGGGTTGACCGTCTGCGCCGTGAGCGACCGGGCACGCGAGCGGGCCACCCAGGTGAAAAACCCCGGCCTCTACTTCGCCTACTCGCAGATGGACAAGCGGTACGAAAAAGGCCAGACCCCGGCCACACCGGCGATCAGCCTGATCCAGGCGCTCAACCGGCAGATGGACGACATCCTGGCGGAGGGGTTGGAGAACCGCTGGCAGCGGCACAAGGACATGGCCGCCATCGTCCAGGATTGGGCGCGTCGCAACTTCGCTCTCTACTCCGACGAGCGCTACCTCTCACTGACGGTGACCAACATCACCAACACGCGCGGCATCAGCGTGGACGGCCTGATCAAGGAACTGCGCCAGCGCGGTGCGCTCATCTCCAACGGCTACGGTCCGCTGAAGGAGAAGTGCTTCCGCATTGCCCACATGGGCGACCTCACCGTGGACGACATCCGCTGGCTGCTGGGGCAGATTGACGACATTCTGGGATTGTGAGGAGGCAGGAATGAAACTGCTGGTGTGCGATCCAATGGACCCCGAAGCGGTCGCTGCGATGCGCGACGCGGGGATCAAAGTGGACGTGCGGGACACAATCATACCGGAGGAACTGGAGAAGGCGATCGCCGACTATGAGGCCATCGTCGTGCGCAGCCGCACAAAGGTGCGCGCTCCGCTGATAGACAAGGCCACCCGCCTCAGGCTGATCATCCGCGGCGGGGTGGGGTTGGACAACATTGACGCCGACTACGCGCGGAGCAAGGGTATCACGGTCGCCAATACCCCCCGCGCCAACTCGAACGCTGTGGCTGAACTGGTCATCGGGCTGATGTTCGCCCTGGCCCGCCGCATCCCCTACGCCGATACCACGATGAAGGCTGGCCGGTGGGAGAAGAAGACGCTCGAGGGGAGCGAACTGGCGGGGAAGACGCTCGGCGTCGTCGGCTGCGGGCGCATCGGCTGCCTGGTGGGCCACAAGGCGGCTGCGTTGGGGATGGAGGTGCTGGGCTGCGACGTCTGCATCACCGAAGACCAGGCCGGCATCCAGATGATGCCCCTCGAGGATCTGCTGCCCCGTTCCGACTACGTCTCTCTGCACGTGGCCCTGACGCCAGAAACGCGGGGCATGATCGGCGCGCCGCAGTTCGCGATGATGAAATCCGGTGTGTACCTCATCAATGCAGCCCGTGGCGGTGTGGTGGATGAGGCGGCGCTCTACGATGCCCTCGTCAGCGGGAAGGTGGCCGGGGCGGCGCTGGACGTCTTCTCCGAGGAACCGCCGCAGAGTGACGCGCTGCAACGGCTGATCCAGTTGCCCCAGGTCATCGCCACCCCCCACATCGGGGCGGCGACCGCCGAAGCGCTGGCCCGCGTCGGCGGCGAGGTGGCCCAGATCGCCATCGAGTTCGCCCGTCGCGGGTAGGGTTGAGGAGTTACCTGGAGGTATGTATGGCCACGATCCGGCCCTTCTGTGGGTTACGCTACAACCTGGGGCGCGTAGGGGACCTGTCAGCGGTCATCACCCAACCCTATGACCGCATTCATGAGGCGGAGCAGGAACGGTACTACGCCCTGAGTCCCTACAACTTCTGTCGCATCATCCTGGGGAAGAAGACCGCCCAGGAGAATGAGCAGGACAACGTCTACACCCGGGCTCGCTGCTACGCCCAGACCTGGCTGGCGGAGGGTGTGTTGGTGCGGGAGGCGCAGCCTGCCCTCTACGTGCTGGAGCAGACCTTTGCCACGCCTGACGGGCGTACACATACCCGCCGTGGCCTGACCGCGGCCCTGCTGCTGACTCGCTTCGATGAGGGTGTCATCCTGCCCCATGAGCGCACCCTGAGCGGCCCCAAGGTTGACCGGCTCAACCTGACCCGCGCCACACAGGTGGCCTGGGAGCACATCTTCATCCTGTACCCTGACGAGAGCAACCGCGTCAACGCGCTCCTTGACCCCTACCTGGCTGCCCATCCCCCGTTGACCGTCCGCGAACAGGTGATCGAGAGCGCAGTGGAGCAGCGTTTCTGGGTCGTCAGCGACGCGGCGCTGATCGCCGCCGTGGTGGAGGAGATGGCCCCCAAGCGCAACCTGATCATCGCCGACGGCCACCACCGTTATGAGACGGCGCTCAACTACCGCGATGAGATGCGCCAACAGCATCCCGACGCTCCCGCCGACGCTGGCTTCAACTTCACCCAGGTCACGCTGGTCAGCATGAGCGACCCCGGCCTGGTGATCCTGCCCACCCATCGCCTGATCCATTCCTACCGGAAGATGGGGGCGCGAGAGGCGCTGGAGCGGGCACGGGAGTACTTCGACGTCGAACCGGTCGCCGATCGGGCGGCGCTGGAACGGGCGCTGGCGGCGGCGACGCCGGAGCACCCTCGCTTCGGTTTCTATGACGGCGGCCACGCGGTGCTGACGCTGCGCGACCCGGCGGTGTTGGCCCGCCTGCTGCCGGAGCGCGCCCCGGACTGGCGGCTGCTGGACGTGGCGGTGCTGCACGAACTGTTCATCGAGCGCGTGCTGGGCATTGACAAGGGGGCGGTTGAGCGGAAGGAGAACCTGGATTATCTGCGCGACCCTGCACCGGGCTTCGCCGCGGTAGACCGGGGAGAGGCGCAGTTCCTGCTGCTGGTCAACCCGACGCGGATGGAACAGGTACGCGCCTGCACTGCCGCAGGCGAGAAGATGCCGCAGAAATCAACCGACTTCTACCCGAAGGTGATCAGCGGGCTGGTGATGATGGCGATAGGGCCGCAGGAACGGCTGTAGACCAACCACGCAACACGGAACACGCAACACGCAACACGGACTACGTCTCCCGTGTTGCGTGTTCCATCCCATAGACTTGTGGATTGGCACAGTACGGCAGCCGCTCCCCCCGCAGGCCGGCGAGCAGGTTTTCCGCCGCCATCCTCGCCATACGATCACGCGCAGCGCTGGTGGCGCTGCCGATGTGCGGGACGACGATGCAGTTGGGCAGCGTCAGCAAGGGATGGTCCGCGGGCAGCGGCTCCGGGTCGGTCACGTCGAGCGCCGCTGCGGCGATCTGTCCTTCGCGTAGTGACTGGTAGAGGGCCACGGTGTCCACGATGGGGCCGCGGGCGGTGTTGATCAGCACCGCCGTCGGCTTCATCTGCTGCAGCGCGGCTGCCCCGATCAGGTGGCGAGTGGCGGCAGTCAGCGGGCAGTGCAGGCTGACAAAGTCGGCCTGGGCCAGCAGGGCTTCCAGCGTGACGCACTCCAACCCCAACTCCGCCTCCAGTTCAGGGTGGCAGACCGGATCACTGTAGAGCACACGCATCTGAAAGCCCCACGCCCGTCGCGCCACCGCCGCCCCGATCCGCCCCAGTCCGACGATGCCCAGCGTCGCTCCCCAGACCTCAGCGCCCAGGAAGCCCAACGGTTCCCAGGTGCGCCATCGCCCGGAGCGCACGGCCTCGATCCCCTCGGGGATGCGTCGGGCGGCAGCCATCAGCAGGGCGAAGGTCAGGTCTGCGGTGGCTTCGGTGAGCACGCCGGGAGTATGGCCGACCGGGATGCCCCGGGCGGTGGCCGCTGCCAGGTCCACGTTGTCCACGCCTACGGCGAACTGGCTGATCACTCGCAGCCGCTGGCCCGCAGCGATCACCTCTGTGTCCACCGGATCGGTCAGCAGGGAGAGCAGTCCCTCGCAGGTCGTCACCTCGTGCAGGATGACCTCCCTGGGGGGCGGCAGTTCCCCTTCCCACAGGCGCACGTCGCACGTCTCCCGTATCAGCCGCAGGCCGGCTTCGGGGATGCGCCGGGTGACAAAGACAGGGTATCTGGCTTTCACATCGCACCCCTTCTGCTTTGCTATGCCTTGACTCGCGCTGGCGACACAGGGAGGCGGACGATGAAAGTCGCCCCCTGGCCCGGCTGGCTGGAGACTTCGATGGTCCCGCCATGCCGCTCGATGATGCCGTAACTCACCGCCAACCCCAGCCCCGTGCCGTTCGCCTTGGTCGTGTAGAAGGGCTCAAAGATGTGGGCGATCTGCTCGGCGGTCATACCGGGGCCGGAGTCCCGGAAGGCTACCAGCACCCACTCGCCGTCCTCGGTGACCAGCGTGCCGATGCGGATGTCTCCTCCCTCGGGCGTGGCGTCCACCGCGTTGATGAGGATGTTCAGAAAGACCTGCGCCAGCTGGTCGGGCACGGCCAGGATCGGCGGGATGTCGGGCGCCAGGCGGGTGTGGACGGCGATCCGGCTGTGTTCCAGTCGCTTGTGGGCGATGGCCAGCACGTTTTCCACCACCTGGTTCACGTTGACCTGCGCCATTCCTCCCCGCGAGGGCCGGTAGAAGTCGAGCATCCGCTGGACGATCTCGATGAGCCGTTCTGTCTCGGCCTGTGCCATGCCCAGGAACTCCCTCCGTTTCTCTTCTGGCAACTGTGCAAGGGCTGCCAGGTGGAGGTTGTTGTGAATGGCCTGTAGCGGGTTGTTGATCTCGTGGGCGATGGAGGCGGCCAGGCGACCGATGGCAGCCATCTTTTCCGCCTGAACCAGTTGTGCCTGGGAGCGCTCCAGTTCCTGGGCGAACTCGGCCAGTTCACTGTACAGTTGGGCGTTTTCCACCGCCACTGCCACTGAACCGGCCATCGTCTGCAGCAGGTCCAGGTCTGCCTCGGTGAAGGGGCCATCCTGTTTGTTGATCACTGCGATCGCCCCGCTGACCCGGTCGCGCACCATCAGAGGGACGCAGAGCACCGCGCGGGTGATGAACTCCAGGCCACCGTCCACGCGCGGCAGGAAGTGTGGGTCGCCGATGACGTCGTTGACCAGATAGGGGCGACCGCTGGCCACCACGTGGCCGACAATGCCCTCCCCGGGACGGAAACTGCGCCCCGTGATCCAGCCCTGCTGCGGACTGAGGGTCTTCCGGAAGACCAGTTCGCCCGTCTCTTCATCCACCAGCACCAGCGAGCCGGCCTCGACGTGGAGGATCTCCCGGATGCCGCGCATGGTCGCCACCAGCACCTCGTCCAGGTCCAGGCTGGAGGTGACGGTGCGGCTGATCTCGTTGAGCGCGGCGAGTTCCTGGTTGCGCTGCCGCAGGGCCTGCTCGGTGCGGCGCATGCGCATGATGACCGCCACGCGGGCCAGCAATTCGCGCGGGTCGAACGGCTTGGTCAGATAGTCATCCGCCCCCATCCCCAGACCCAGCGTCTTGTCGGTGATGGAGGTCAGCGCCGTGGCGACCAGGATGGATGTGCTGGCCAGGACAGGGTCCTCCTTGGCCTGGGCGATCACCTGATAGCCATTCATCCCTGGCATCATGATGTCAAGGAGGAGCAGGTCAATCGGGGGCCTGTTGCTGTTCTCCCGGCGCAGGATCTCGAGCGCCTCCTCGCCGCTGCGCGCCTCCAGCACCTCGAAATCGGCCATTCCCAGCACGTCGCGGATCAGTTCCGCGACGCGCGGGTCGTCATCAGCGATCAGGACGCGGGGCGACACGGACGCGACCTCCTGTGGTGGGCTCGGCACCTGCCAGTGCCACATCCACTGCCTGCGGGCCTCTGGCCGAGGACTCCACCCGGTAGATAACTGAAGCGCCGTCGGGGGGACGGTCTGGACCGCCCGGCGCGATCCCGCTGTGGTGGAAGAAGATCTCCCCACCATCTTGCTGAACGATGAAGCCGTACTTCTTCTCCGGGTCGTACCACTTCACCGTCCCCATAAGAAAGCCAGGTGGCAGGTTTTCCATCTGACGGCAGGTGGGGCACAGCGCGGGGAACTGGATTTCTTTCCCCTGCATAGCCATTCGCCGCTGCTCTTCGACGGCGAAGATGAAAGACCGGCCGCACTTCTGGCAGGTGATGGATGTATCGCGGTAGGGCATCTCTCGCTCTCCCTCCTTTGGCTGACGATCAACCTTGCGAGGCGGCCTCGCGCGGCAGGAAGCGCACAAGTGCTGTCACACGATCCCCTTTGCGCAGGCTGATGATCTTCTCCCCCTGAGTCGTGCGGGCCAGGCGCGGCGCAGCGCGGGCGCGAAGCGCCTTCACCCCTCCCTTTTCGGTGACCAGCAGGATGGGGTCTCCTGCCTGCACCACCGCCGCGCCGGCCAATCCTGTGCCCGGTGCGGCGAAGCGGGCCGCGATCACCCCCTGCCCGTGGCGGCCCTGGGTTGGAAACTCACTCAGCGGGCTGCGCTTGGCCTTCCCGTCTTCCGCCACTGTCAGCAGATCGGAGCGGGAGCGAACCACCGCCAGGGCCACCACGCGATCCTCCGGGCCGCTGAGTTTGACCCCCATCACGCCGCTGGCGGGCAGGCCCATCGGTCGCACCTCCTCCTCCTTGAAGCGGATCGCCTGCCCGGCGCGGGTGACCAGCATGACCTCGTCCCTGCCGCCGGTCAGCGTTGCACCGATCAGCGCGTCGCCCGGAACCAGGCCGATCAGCGTGCAGGGTTCGGCGCTCACTCCCGGCAGGTCCCCCAGCGCCACGCGCTTGACCACTCCGTTGCGGGTGGCCAGGAACAGGAACCCCTCGGTAAGACCCGGCGGGAGGGCCAGCGCCGCCACCACCTGCTGGCGGCGCGTCAACGGTGTCAGGTCGGCCAGGTGTGTGCCGGCCCCCTCCCAGGCTGCTCCCTCTGGCAGTTGATGGACCGGGTAGGCGGCGGCCCGCCCGTCGGCGGTGAACACGTAGAGCGTGTCGCGGGTGGAAGCCCCCGCCATCGCCAGCAGCGGCCGGTCCGTGGACTTAGGGTGGGGGGGCTCTCCCCCATCTGGCCAGCGGGCCACCAACCCCTCGCGGCTGATGGCCACCCAGACCGGCAGGTCGGGCAGGAGTTCCTCTGCGGTGACCCCGCGGGCTTCGGCTCCCACCACCTGCGTGCGGCGGGGATCGGCGTAGGCGCGTTTCACGGCCAGGATCTCTTCCCGGACCGCACCGCGAATCTTGGCCGGACTCTTGAGCAGGGCAGTCAGGTGGCGGATTTGCTGCTGCTTCTCCTTGTACTCCTCCTCGATCTTCTTCCGTTCCAGTGCCGCCAGCCGTTTGAGTGGCATATCCAGGATGGCGTTGGCCTGAATCTCGGTCAGTTTGAAACGCTGGCGCAGGTTGGCGCGGGCGGTCTCGGTAGTGCGCGAGCGGCGGATGATGGCGATGACCTCGTCCAGGTTACTCAGCGCCACCAGCAGCCCTTCCAGGATGTGCGCCCGTTCCTTTGCCCGCTCCAGTTCGTAGCGGCTGCGCCGGGTAACGATCTCCTGGCGGTGTTCCAGGTAGATGAGCAGGGCTTTCTTGAGCGTCAGCAGGCGCGGCTCCCCGTTGACCAGCGCCAGCAGGATGATGCTGAAGGTGGTGCTCAGTGGTGTCAGGCGGAAGAGCTCGCTCAGCACCGCCTGCGGCTCCGCCGTGCGGCTCAACTCGATCACCAGGCGCAACCCGCGGCGGTCGGATTCGTCGCGCAGGTCGGCGATTCCTTCCAGGCGGCCTTCGCGTACCAGTTCGGCGATGCGCTCAACCAGACTGCTCTTGTTGACCTGGTAGGGGAGTTCCGTAACGATCAGCCGGTGGCGGGCGCGGGCCACTTCTTCAATATGGACGCGAGCGCGCACGGTGATGCCGCCACGTCCGGTGCCGTAGGCAAAGGAGAGCGCGTCCTCGCCCTCCGCCCCCCGGTAGACCAGGCCGCCGGTGGGGAAGTCGGGACCCTGGATGAAGCGCATGAGGTCTTCGACCCCCACATCATCCTGCCGCTGCCAGTTGTCCAACAGGTAGACCAGGCCGTCGCAGACCTCGCCCAGGTTGTGAGGAGGGATCGAGGTGGCCATCCCCACCGCGATCCCCGCCGCGCCGTTCACCAGCAGATTGGGGATGGCCGCTGGCAACACCGCCGGCTCCTGGAGCGTGTCGTCGAAGTTGGGGACGAAGTCCACGGTCTCTTTCTGGATATCGGCCAGCAGTTCCAGGGCGATGGGGGCCAGGCGGGCCTCGGTGTAGCGCATCGCCGCCGGGCTGTCCCCGTCCACCGAGCCGAAGTTCCCCTGCCCGTCCACCAGCGGGTAGCGCAGGCTGAAGTCCTGGGCCATGCGCGCCATCGCCTCGTACACTGCGGCATCCCCGTGGGGATGGTACTTGCCCAGCACCTCGCCGACGATGCGCGCCGACTTCTTGTAGGGGGCGTCGGGGCGCAGGCCCAGTTCGTGCATGGCGTAGAGGATGCGGCGCTGCACCGGTTTCAGCCCGTCACGGGCGTCCGGCAGCGCCCGCGCCACGATCACGCTCATGGCGTAACTGAGGTAGGCTTCCTCCATCTCGGATTCGATGTTGACCTGCCGAACGGTGCCGATCTCCATGCCCTGCTCCCGCTGTCGTGGCGTGTTCTCTCACTGAGTATAGCGCACTCGCACCGCAGCGTCAACTTTGCTTTTGTAGGACAACTGCGAGCAGTTGTCCTGCTAACTGCCTGCCTTGTTCCATGCAGTTGGATGAGGCGCCCGCAAGGGCCGTTTCCCTCGTTGCTCAAACCTGCCAAAGTGGTAGAATAGGGGCCTATGGACACCGAGATCACCATCTCTCCTCGTGAGGTACGCCGCAGTTTCCTGCTTGGAGTGTTCAATGGGGCCGCCTTCGAGTTCGCCGAACGCCTGATTGACCCCCCGCTGGTGCTGACCTGGTTTATCAGCCGTCTGACTTCCTCCAACCTGCTGATCGGTCTGGTGACGCCGCTGGGCGATGCCGGCTGGTTCCTGCCGCAGATCTTCATCTCGCCGCTGGTACAGCGCATGGGACGCAAGATGCCCTCCTACACCGCTGCCGCCGTTGCCCGCGCTGCCTCGTGGCTGCTGCTGGCGGCGGCGGTGTGGCTGGTCAGCAGGCCGGGCCTGTTGCTGGCTGCATTCTTCGTCCTGTACTCCGTTGCGCGGCTGGCGGCCGGGCTGGCCGGGCTGGCCTTCTTCGACGTGGTAGCAAAGACCATTCCCGCGCGTCGCCGCGGCAGTTTCTTTGCCTGGCGGCTCCTGTTCGGCGGCCTTTTGGGCATCGTCGCGGGCTGGATCGTCAGCATGCTGCTCGACGCTCCGGGTTTCACCTTCCCCCGCTCCTATGCCCTGCTTTTCTTGCTCTACTGTGCAGCGGCTGTGCCTGCAATGGCGGCCTTCATCGCTATCCGCGAACCGCCTGGGAAAACGGTCGGTGAGCGGGTGACTCTCGGCCAACAACTGCGCCGTGCCGGCTACCTTCTCCGTCATGACGCCGTGTTTCGTCGCTACATGGCCACCCGCCTGGCCCTCGCCCTGGCCGGCATCGCTGTTCCCTTCTATGCCGTCTACGCCCGACAGGTGCTGGGCGCGCCAGAGGGCATGGTGGGGGTTTACCTGATGACCCGCATAGGCGCGCAATTGCTGTTCAACCTGCCCTGGGGGCGACTGAGCGACCGGTGCGGCAACCGGTTGACGATGCTGCTCTCTACTCTGGGCAGTGGCCTGACTGCCCTGGTCGCCCTGGCTCTGGTCGTCGCGTCTGTCCTCTTTCGCCCTCAGGGCGCCTGGCTACCCTACCTGGCCATTCCGGTCTTCCTCCTGGATGGGGCAGTGCGCCCTTCGCTGGTGCTGGTGGACAGCAACTTCTTGCTCGAACTGGTGCCCGGGGCGGAGCGTCCGCTCTACCTGGGTCTCTCCAACACGCTGATCGGCATCGCTGTGCTGCTCTCCGGGATGGGGGGAGTGGTGGTGGACCTCTGTGGTTTCGCCGGGCTGTTCCTGCTGGCGGCGGGGCTCTGTCTGTTGGCCCACCTGTGGGCACGGGGACTGCCCGAACCGCGACGCTCCTGAGATGGTCGGGCCGGTTGCGCTCTACGTCCACATCCCCTTCTGCCGCGCCCGCTGCGCCTACTGCGACTTCCCTACCACCGCCGGGCTTGATCACCTGATGCCGGCTTACGTCAACGCGCTGTGCGTCGAGATAGAGCAGGTCGCTGCCCGTTGGGGCGGGGGTCAACCTCTGCCCGCGGTAACGGTCTACTTCGGCGGCGGCACGCCCTCACTCCTCCCGCCTGACCTGCTGCGCCGGGCCTTTGACCAGATACGACGCTGCTTCGCCGTCCTTCCCGACGCCGAGATCAGCCTGGAGGCCAACCCTGGCACGGTGGATCGCTTCACTCTGCGCCACTTGCGGGCGCTGGGGGTGAACCGGCTGAGCCTGGGCGTCCAATCCGCCCACGACGATGAGTTACGCACTTTAGGCCGTATTCACACCTGGGCGCAGGCGCTGGAAGGGGTGAGGGCGGCCCGTGCGGCGGGCTTCACCAACCTCAGCCTGGATTTCATCTACGGCCTCCCCGGGCAGACGGTTGCCTGCTGGCGCGAGACGCTCCAGGCAGCGCTGTGCCTGGAGCCGGAGCACCTCTCCCTCTACGCGCTGACGGTGGAGGAAGGGACGCCGCTGGCGGGACGGATCGCCCGCGGCGAGTTGCCTGCACCCGACGAGGAGACCGCGGCGGAGATGTACGAGTTGGCCGAGGAGATGCTGGCGGGAGCGGGGTTCCATCACTACGAAATCTCCAACTGGGCCCGCGACCTGACCCGCATCTGTCGTCACAACCTGACCTACTGGCGTAACGAGCCGTGGTTGGGAGTGGGGGCTGGGGCGGCATCGTGGTGGGGTGGGCAGCGTTGGAGTAACGTCCGTCACCCCAGCGACTACGTCGCCCGCATCCAGGCTGGCCTCCCGGCAGCAGAAGAGATTGAGGATATCCCGCCCCGCCTGGAGATGGGCGAGACGATGATGCTTGGGTTGCGGCTGACGGAGGGGGTCAGCGACGCCCGCTTTCGCGCCCGCTTCGGCCTGGGGTTGGTCGAGCGATTCGGGGCGGAACTG
>Ga0209162_1001875_pt1 | contig 19584 bp, 21 predicted proteins | sample YNPNPMetaG_FD_187121 | JGI IMG/M metagenome (GOLD analysis project Ga0209162, IMG submission 187121) | Anoxygenic and chlorotrophic microbial mat microbial communities from Yellowstone National Park, USA - YNP NP MetaG (SPAdes) (version 2) ... | reverse complement strand
AAGGTCGCCTTCAGTTCAAAAGGGGTCAGGCACCAAAACTTCAATTTCTACAATCCGTCAATAAGGTCGCCTTCAAAAGGTGCCTGGCACCGATTGAGAACCAGACGAAAGGTTGGGGAAATGTCAATTGTCAAGACTTGACCCCGACCGACGATCGGAGGCCTGACCGTTGATGCGGGTGCAGGTTCCGCGGTAGTCTGATTTCTGAAATAATGGGGTTGGCCCTGAGAGGAGAAAGGCGAGTCGTGCTAGGTAAGGTCCTTATTTGCACCGACGGTTCCGAGGCGGCCGATAAGGCCGTTGAATTCGCCTCACGCCTGCTGGGCGGCAGCGGAACCTCGGTCACCCTGCTGATGGTGGTGGAACAGGAGTCGTTCTATGCCCCGGTATCGGCGGACGGCATGCTCTTTCCGGAGATGGCCTTCCCGCCCTCCACAGAGCTGGAGGAGGCCTTGGAGGAGCGGGCTCACGGGATAGTGGAGAAGGCAGCGGAGCGCCTCCGCCGGGAAGGTATCCAGGTCGGCACCAAAGTCGCCTGGGGTTCCGCCGCCCGGGAGATAATCCGCGAGGCCGGGGAAGGCCACTATGACCTAATCATCATGGGCCGCCATGGCCACGGCGTCCTGCGGGGGTTCCTCATCGGCTCGGTCAGCGACCGGGTGATCCGCCACTCCCCCTGCCCGGTGCTGGTGGTGCACTGAACGGCCCGCCGGATACGTGAAACGTGAAGGGCTGGTGCTCTGAAAAGCCCGTCGGATATGTGAAATGTGAAGGGCTGACCCCAACTTAGAGTTCGGACTCCAGCTCCGCCACCTCTTCGCGCCCCGCCTCCAGCTCCTGCGCCTGCTCCTCATCCAGCCTGAGCAGCAGCGCCTGGAACTCGCCCATGTGGGTCTTCTCCTCCTTGGCGATGTCCAGGAAGACCGCCTTCACCAGGGGGTGATCGGTCATGGAAGCCAGTTGCTCGTACAGGCTCACCGCGTCCAGCTCGGCAATCATGCCCACCCGGACGATCTCGCGGTCCAGCTCCTTGCCATCCAGGCGGGAAAGGTCGAACGGTATCTCCGACAGCATGACTCTCCTCCTCCCTCTATTGTTGGGCTTATCGTCCTCTGCTCTTCCGACTTCGGTTATTCCCCCCGGCCCGACCCCCTAAACAATCCGGGCCTCGACGTAACGGGGCCCGCAGGGTTCCCTCTTCCCCTTGACCCCCGTCATTACGCCGCCTTCCGCAATGCCCTACGCTTAAGCGGTGGAGAAGAAACATTTTTACATGTTGTTTGCACTGGCGCTGGCTGCCCTCGTAGCCCTGGGGGCATGGAACCGCTATCGCGACCGCTCAACCCCCAGCGTGACCGTGGAGAGCGAAAGCGGCGAGCAGGCGCAGGTCACCCCCACCGACCGCATGCGCGTGCGCACCGCGGAGGGGGAGCCCCAGATCGACCCGAGTACATGGCGCCTCGAGGTGTCCGGGCTGGTGGACAGGGAGCTCTCGCTCACCCTGGACGAGGTGCTAAGCCGGCCGGCCGAGGAGCGCCTGGTGGAGCTGCCCTGCGTCGAGGGGTGGAGCGAGACCGCCCTGTGGAAGGGAGCGCGCCTTTCCTCACTCTTGGAGGAAGCGGGACCCATGCCGGAAGCGCGGACGATAATTTTTTCCTCACCTGGCGGCTACACCACCTCTTTGACCATGGAGGACGTCCGGGAAACCGATCCCCTGCTGGCTTGGCAGGTCAACGGGCAACCACTGCCTCCCGAGCAGGGGTACCCCCTGAGGCTGGTGGTCCCCCACCGCCTCGCTTACAAGTGGATCAAGTGGGTCACCGAAATCCGCCTGGTCGAGGAGGATTACCGGGGCTACTGGGAGAGCTACGGCTACTCCAACGAGGCCCGGGCCGACTGAGCCCGCATGCCTCTCCGGGCCTGCCCCGCCCAGGACCACACTCTCCCCTATAAGAGCAGCGAGGAAACCGCCCGCTCCAGGTCCTCCAGGTTGCGGCAGACCCGCGCCTCTTTGAGGTGAGGAAGGTAGTCTCCCATCACGCTGTCCCCGGTGTCCCAGAAGGGCCGCGGCTCCGGATTGAGCCAGATGATCCCACGGGAACGGCGGGCCATGCTCTCCAGTGCCTCGGCGCAAGGGTCGTTCTGGTTATTGCGGGCGTCCCCGATGATGAGGATGTAGGTGCGATATCCTACATCCTGTAGATATTCATCACGGAACTGGCGGAAGACGCTTCCGAAATCGGAACGGGCGTAATAGACGATGTCCGCCTCGTGCAGGGCCCTGCGCACCCCCTCCTCGATGCTCTCCTCGGCGAAGAAGGAGGTCACCTCCCCCAGCTCGTCCACGAAGACGAAGGAGCGCATCCGGGCCAGGCAGTCCTGGATGGTATAGACGAAGCGCAGCATGAATTGGGAGACCCGGGCCACCGAGCTGGACACGTCGCAGAGCACAAAGAGCTCCACCTTCTCCCGCTTACGCCTCCGCGTCACCAGTTGGAAAGGGATGCCCCCGTGCTGCATGTTGCGCCGCAGGGTGCCCTTCACGTCCAGCCGCCCCCGGCGTGCCTGTTTCTCCCGCAGGGCCAGCTTGTTGCGTAGCCGGCGCGCCAGCTGATAGACGGCCTCCCGCATCAGCTGTAGTTCGGCCTCGTCCAGCTCCGAGAGGGGCTTGGCCATGAGCCGCCTGGCCCTGTCGGAGCGGGAAGCCCCCCTCGATCGAAGTGCTTGCTCCCTTTCGACGTAATGCCTCACCCAGGCCCGGAATTCCTCGCGCCGCTCCTCGAAGAGCTGCCGCAGCTCCCTCAGCCGCTGGGGATCCCACCCCCGCTCCTCCAGGCGGCGGAGCAATTCCTCCAGCTCCCTCTCCGCGCCCTCCCAGTCGAAGTGCTCGAAGATGCGTCGGGTGTACATGCCGATCTGTTGCCGCGTATAAAGCTGGGACGTCCCCGCTCCCCGGGCGCCCTGGCGGATGAGCGTCTCCCACTCGCCCCCTTGGCCGGCCATCAGCATCATCAGCAGCGAGGCGGGGCCATCCCGCTCCCCTGCACGACCGTTACCCATCTCCTCTCGCAGGGCTTCAAGCGTCTCCTCATCGGGGATACCCTCCCCGGCCCCGCTCCCCAGCCCGTAAAAATAAAGGGGGAAGAGTTCTTCGAACACGGGGAGGTCGCGTCCACGCTTGACCAAGGTCGCCCGCAGGGCCGCCTTGAAGGAAGCGGGGTCGATGAAATCAACTTGGGTCAGGGCGCGCAGGGCGTCCACTGCCTCCGCCGGGGACACGGCCAGCCCGGCGCCGCGCAGGCCCTCTATGAACTCCAGAACCCGCTCTTGCAACCGCACACCTCCGCCGGAAGAGGCACCGCAGCCGTCAATCCACCAGCTGTCGAAGGTTCTCCCGGGCCTTGGTGATGTCCTTCTCGTACTTGAGGATGACGTTGAGGGTATCGCTCAAGGTCTCCCGGTCCAACCTCTCCGCGTTGAGCACCACCAAGGCGCGGGCCCAATCCAGGGTTTCGCTGATGCCAGGGACCTTCTTAAGGTCCAGCCGTCGGATGCGGTACACCGCCTCCACCACCTGAGAGGCCAGCTCCTCCCGGATGCCCGGCACCTTGGCCAGCACGATGGCCAGTTCTTGTTCTCGCCCGGGGAAGTCCAGGTAGAGGTGGAGGCAGCGGCGCTTTAGGGCGTCGCTCATCTCCCGTGCGTTGTTGCTGGTGAGCACGACCATGGGGATGTGCCGGGCGGCGAGGGTGCCGATCTCCGGTATGGATACCTGGAAGTCGGACAGCACCTCCAGCAGGAAGGCCTCGAACTCCGGGTCGGATTTGTCCACCTCATCGATGAGCAGGACCGTGGGCCTCTCGGAGAGGATGGCCCGCAGCAATGGCCGCGGCACCACGAACTTGCGGGAGAAGAAGACTTCGTCCTGACGGGCCACCCGTTCCACCGCCTCGGCCAGCGAGCCCACTCCGGCCAGCTCCTGGGCCAGCACGTCTTTGAGGATCTGGGTATAGAGCAGCTGCTTGGCGTATTCCCACTCATAGAGCGCCTTGGACTCGTCCAGCCCCTCGTAGCACTGCAAGCGGATGAACTCCCACTTAAGGGCAGCGGCGGCCACCTTCCCCAGGTCGGTCTTCCCCACCCCAGCGGGCCCCTCCACCAGCAGGGGCTTCTGCAATTGCTGGGCGAGGTAGATGACCGTGGCCGTCTCCAGACCGCAGATGTACCTCTGCTCCGCCAGCCGCTCCACCACGTCCTGGGGGTCCCTAAACATGTCACTTCTTCCTTCCCCGCCGTTCTTCAACGGCCCATCTCCTCCCGCCCCTCCAACTCCGCGGTGAGGCGGCGGTATATGCGCATCCCGATCTCCAGCCCCCGCTCGATGAAATCCGGACCGTACCGCCTCCCGGTGGCGGTCCGGAAGGTGGACTTGATGCGCTCGATGCCTCCCATAGATGGCAGGAAGTGCTCGAGCAAGGCCTCCAAGGTGATGTCAAAGGGGGCCGCCATCGACCAGACCGTCCGAGTGAAATTATCTGGCCCCCAGCGGAACTTGTCCGCGTCATAAAGCGAATCGGAGAGGAGACGGCAAGCCGGCTCCTCCAGCTCTTCTGCCACCTTGAAGGCCTCATGGTTGCGGATGGCCGCGGTCACCGCCTTGACCTCCCACGCCCCCAGGCCCCTCTCCCTCAAGATAACGGCGGCCTCCTCCGCCCCACGCCGGGCATGGTCCCTCTCCTCCCGTCTCACGTCGTGCAGGGTGCCGGCCAGGTGGGCCAGCCGCACCAGGCCAGCCGTCTCACCCTGCTCCCGGCCGGCGGATTCGATGATCACCACCGCTCCGGCATCCACCGCCACCTTGCGCACGTGATCCAGGCCGTGGCCCAGCCGGTCGTAGCGCTCGCTCACCAGGCGCAGACATTCTTGGACCAGGATATCACCCTCGAAAAGGGCCTGCGATTCCCCCACCTCCACCGCCTTCTCCCGGTAGAAGAGGGGCGGTGGAAAAGTGGCGGCTATCTCCTCCGAGACGCTGCGCGCCCACTCCAGCTCCTTCGAATCCATCTTTCACCTTCCACTACCCAACATGCTGGCGGTGAGCGGTAATAGACCGCCGACCGCAAGCCGGAGCGTTTCCGGCCATTTGATTTTATCGGATGGGCCCAGCGCGAGCTTCAGGTAGCCTCTCCCTGCCCGGAAAGCAGTGAAGGGAGGTTGCATCAACCAAGCATGGGTGGATGGATGATTGACCAATATAAACTGTGGCACCCCCGCACTGCCTTTTCACAGGGCGGGAAATAAAGCCGCGGACATCAGGCGTTGGTGAAGGGCAGACTCCTCGTTTTCAAACCGAGTCTATCGCCTGCTGCCCGCGGCGTTGGGGCTGAACGATTTCCATAAAACTGGCGCTGACCTTTATGGGGGTGCGGCGCCCGCTTGCCGGATGCGGCGGCGGGCGGCCCTGATGAAGTCATCCAGCGGGGCCAGGTTCAGGCGCCGGTTGAGCTGGGAAAGCTCCCTCAGTATCTCCTCCGCCTCTCCTACCCTACCCTCGCGGATGGCTTCATCAACCCGTCCAGCCATCTGCCTGGCCGCGTCCTCGTACTCCCCCTGCATCTCCTGGCGGTCACAGATGACCTTGTTGCCGCAGCGGGGACATTCCCGGAAGACCAGGGGGCCGCAGCACATGACGTTCCCCACCGCGCGGAAGAGCGCGGCCTCCCCCTGGAAACCACAACCATCACAAGTAACCTGGACTTCCAATGCCCCCACTACCCATCCGGGTCAGGTATAGCGGCGGGGTGCCTTCTCAGCGCGCCTGGAATGAGGCGCACTGATCGGCAGGCCTATCCGCACTAACCGGCTTTGCCGTCCAGTACTGGCTCTTTCCGTCGTCTTCCCGCTGCACGCAGTCCCCGCGCCCGGGGTCCTCCTCCAGGGGAAAGAACCACTTGCAATCGGCGCAGTTGGCCATCTCTCCTCTCCTCCCTCATCCGCCTACAGTGACGTCCAGGTCCTGCACCAGGAATATCTCCACGATCTCCTGCAGTTTCTCCTCCGGGTACCCCTCGCCCTCGGGGAAAGGATACTCGAGGCCGAAAACCCGGTATTTGGCCCCCGCATAAGGGTGGTAGGGAAGCACGTCCACCTCCAGCGCCCCTCCCACCAAAGCCCTCAGGTCGGCCACGAACTCGGCGGTGGCCCTCAGGTTGGCCCGGTCATCGTTGACGCCCGGGATCAGCGGCACCCTTATGCGCATGGGCTTGCCCGATCCCGCTATCCGTCTTGCATTCTCCAGGATGAGCTCGTTGGAACGGCCGCAGTAGGCGCGATGCCTCTGTGGATCCATGTGCTTTAGGTCATAGAGGACGTAGGCGGCCTCCCGGAGCACCTTGGCCAGATCCTCCCAGCGGGCATATCCGCAGGTATCCAGGGCCGTGTGGATGCCTCGCTCCGAGGCCGCCCGCATCAGCGCCGCCGCGAAATCCGGTTGCGCCAACGGCTCTCCGCCGGATACGGTCATGCCGCCCCCCGAATTGCGGTAGAAGGGCTTGTCCTTCTCCACCTCCGCGATTATCTCCGACACGCCGGCTTCCCTTCCCCAGATCACCATGGCCCCGTGCGGACAGGCCTGGACGCAGGAAAAACAGTCTATGCACCTACCCCTGTCGATGCGGGGTTGCCGCTCCCCTACGAAGTCGATGGCTCCCGCCGGGCAGGCCTCAGCGCAGGAGCCGCAGCCCTCACAGTTAGGCGAGTACGGAAAGACCTCGGGAAAACGGCGGTTGCCTTCGGGGTTGTGGCACCAGCGGCAGTTGAGGAGGCATCCCTTGAGAAAGACGGTGGTGCGGATGCCCGGCCCATCGCAGAGGGAGTAGCTCTGGATATCGGTGATGAACCCGCGTTCCTCCATCTTCCCTCTTTACCCTCCTATGGTGGTTTTGATGCCCCTGCCCTCCAGGATCTCCCGGAAGTCATCCACGTCGTACTCGGCGAGGCTCTCCACCTTCTCGAACTCCCATTCCCGTCCCAGCCAGCGGTACTTGTCCTGGCACCAGTTGTGGAAAGGCAGGATGTCCACCTGGAGCAGGGCTGGCTTCAGGGTCTCCAGGAACTCGGCGATACGCCCCATCTGCTCGACGGAGTCGTTGAAGCCGGGTATCACCGGGACCCGCACGATGATGCTCTCGCCCTCCTGGGCCAGCCGGGCCAGGTTGGCCAGTATGGGGGAATTGCTTACCCCGGTCCGCAGCAGATGCAGCTTGCCGCTCAGGCACTTGACATCGTATAGGAAGATGTCCACGTAAGGGCGCAGGGAATCGAGGACTTCCCAAGAACAGAAACCGCTGGTGTCCAGGCAGGTATGGATGCCCCGGCTCCTGGCCTCCCTGAGCAGGGCGAGGGTGAAGCGGGGGAAGCTTGTGGGTTCCCCACCAGTGACCGTCAATCCCCCCTCCGAATTGCTGTAGAAAGGAAGGTCCCGTTCCACCTCATCGAGGATCTCGGCCACGCTCATCCTCTCGCCCACTTGCACCAGGGCCTCGTAGATGCACGCCTCCACGCATTTCATGCAGCGGTCGCACTTTTCCCGGTCTATCTTGTGATAGTGATGGTCCTCATCCTCGGGACCAAGGTCAACGGGCGGCTGGATGGCGCCCCGGGGACATACATCGAAGCAGCGACCGCACTGCCGGCAGAGGCTCTGCTTCCAGTAGATATCGGGCCGGAAATCGATGCATTCTGGGTTGTGGCACCAGTCGCACTTGAGAGCGCAGCCCTTGAGGAAGACAGTGGTGCGGATCCCCGGCCCATCATTGATGGAGAACCGTTGGATATTTGTCACATAGGCCTTTTCGCCCTCTTCTGCCATACCCGCCGCCCTGCCTCAGGCCTTCGCCGCTTTCTCCCGGCGCTCTTCCTCCAGCTCGTTGCAGATCACCCAGTTGTAACACTTGGGGCACTCGCGGTAAGCCGTTTCCGCATCGAGGGTGGTGTTGTAGAGATAACGGAACTCTGATTTGTGACCCTCGTAACCACATTTCTCGCACTTCATCTGGCGTCCTCCCTGTCCCTTCCGGTGAACTTCCTTCCGAAGACCGGCGACAGCCCCCACGGCCGCGCCGATTCCCGCAGCTCCCGCTCCTCCTCCACCTCGTCGAAGTAGTTGATCTCTCGACATGCAGGGCAGCGCCGCAGGGATACCGCGCCGATCTCCTCGGCTGGGCCCAGGTAGCGGAACTCCGCCAGCGAGCCCCGGTATCCACAGTGCACGCAAGCCGCCATCCTACTTCTCCTCCAGCTGCCTCTGGGGTCGGAAGGTGGGGTCCCACATGAACTCGCTGGTATCAGTGCGGATGCGGTCGATCTCCTTGTACTGGGGACATTGCGACGCATCGGTGTTATCGAAGACCACCCGGTTAAGCTCGTTCTCCACGATGACCGCGCAATGCCCGTCCCCGGCCGCCGAGGCGGAGTGCTGGCGGAAATGCTCGCACTTCCCGCAGGCTTTCTCGGGCATGGCCTGCCTGCCCTTCTGAACCCCCCCCATGATGAACTGGTCCCGCAGCTTGGCCCAATCATCGCTCATCTCGCAGACCTCCTCCCGCATCCTCCATTACGCCCGCCTATCGGCATCAGCTCCCCAGGGACTGCACGTTACGGGCGATGATGGTGTCCTGGGTCTTTTTGTTGAGGTCGATGAAGTGCGCGGAATACCCGGCGATGCGCACGATGAGCTCGGGGTATTTCTCCGGCTCCCGCTGGGCCGCCTTGAGGGTCTCGTTGTCGACCATGTTGAACTGCACGTGGTCTATGCCCAGCTCCGCCCAGGTCTTGATGTAGGAATGCCAGATCTGGAATCCCTTCTCCCCCGCCAGCTGGGTGGGATTGAGACGCTGGTTGAGGAGGGTGGCCCGCACCGCCCCAATATGGTCGATCTTGGCCACGGAGCGGAGCACCGCCGTCGGCCCTTTCTTGTCCAGCCCCGCCCCTGGCGAGCAACCGCCATCGTAGAGGGTGTCCCCCAAGCGCCTGCCGTTGGGCAAGGCCCAGACCTTGGTGGCATTGGTCACGTAGGCGGCGATGTTCTCCGGAAGGGGAGGCCAGGGATTGCCAGTGGGGTCCTTTATCTCCCAGGAGTGAGCGGCCACATCGTTGTGGCAGCGGACGTGGATCTGGTCCACGTAATCGTCATCGTTGCCCCATTTGGGCGCGCGCACGAAATCCATGCGCATCTCCTCGTATCCTTCCCAGTTGTTGCGCAAGGCCTCGACCAGCTGGGCCATGGTATATTTCTTCTCGTCGAAGACCAGCTTCTTCACCGCCGCCAGGGAATCCCCGGTCTCCATCCAGGCGAAGAAGGTTATCCAGGAATTGCCGCGCTCGCTGGGATGAGCGGAATCCACCCCCAGGTCCACGCACCTCTCGTAGATGGCCGAGAGGAAGGGGCGCGGGTCCAGTTCGGAGGAGTTATACCTCCCCGCCCCGGTCACCTTGGTGAGGGTGTCCATCATCCACTTGATCTGGGTGTACCAGGCCTGGTAAAGCTCCTCGAAGCTCTCGAACTTGGAGGCGTCCCCGGTATGGGGGCCGAACTGCATCTGCAGCACCTGGTCGAACCCGTCGAAGAGCGCGTACTCCATGGCCTTGGCGGCGATGATGGTGGCGTTGGCCATGCGGAAGGGCTGGCTTCCCCACTTGGTGTCGGGGCAGGGAGACATGCAGGCCTGATGGACCCAGCGCCGCGCCTCTTTGAGGGGGTGCTTATGCCAGTGCATGGCGTTGGCGATGAGAATGGGGTCGTTGCGCATGGAGGGATATCCCAGGCCCTGGCGGATGCACTCGAAGACGTTGCGCAGGGTCTGCATGCGCACCTGGGGGTGATACCGAAAAGCGAAGGTGGGGTTGGCCACCCTCACCAGTCGCGCCGCTTCCAGCAGGCAGTCGGTCATGTCGTTGCAGGCATCGGTGCCGTCCTCGTTGACCCCCCCGATGGTCCACACCCAGGTCCCGGTGATGCCCTGGAGGGTATCGCGGGCCAGCATCAGCCAGAACCAGCCCACCTCGTAGCAACGGATGAGGAACTCACCGGTGAGGTCGAGGGCCTCCTCTTTCGTCAGCACCTTGTCCTGGTTGACGTCCTTGTCGTAATAGGGGCCGTGCCAGTAATCCGGCCGCGCCGGCCAAGCCCCGTCACAGGCCTCGTAGCGGGTGAGGATCTGCACGAAGTGGTCGAACTGCAGGGACTCCCAGAGGTGCTCCGGCGGCCGGGCCGGGACATTCCAGCAGGTCTCCGCGATGCGCTCCAACTCCTGCCGGCGCTGGGGGTCGGTCTCGAAGTTCTCGGCGATGATGCGGGCCAGGCGGCTGTAGCGGCGGGCCCAGCGGATGGCCGCCTCCAGGGTTATCTTCATGGCTTTCCAGATATCCAGCTTCTTGTAGTAGGCGTAGTCCTCAGGGTCCGGAACCCTCTTATAGAGCTTCTCCTCCGCCTCCGCTATCTTCGCATCGATCTCGGCGATGATGCCCTCGAAGCCCAGGCGGAACATGTAATCCCATTGCTTGGTGCAGTAGCCGATGCGGTGGATGGGCAGTCCCCAGCCGATGGCCCCGGTCATCAGCTTGACTATCTCCTCCGGAGGCAACTTGGCGAACATCTTGGTGCCGGCGGTCTGGGGGTTCCAGTAATCGCAGATCTCCCTGATGATGCGCAGACTCTGCTCCTCCGGCTCGGGGATGACCGTGCGGTCGTTGTAGAGGTCCTCGTTGAGGAGGAAGAGTATCTCGGGGTGCCAGACGATGGTGTGGGGCCGCGATCCGAGGTACCCCATTATCTGGGCGTGATCCTGGATGAAGATGGTGATGTTGTCCCATACGTGGGCCAGGGCCTTGGCGTGCCTGACTATCAGGGGGTCGTGCTCGTTGGCCTTGAATGCCTCGGTGTAGAGGATGGGGCGCTCCAGGTCGACCTTAACCCCTGGCTGGTAACCGGAGCCCTTGGCCCCCTTCTTCCATACCGCCTTGCGCAGGTAATCGAGGCGCTTGGAGCGCTTCTGCTCCGCCCACCACCACCACTGCCCGCTCTTCTCGATCTCCTCGATGCTCCTCATCTCCACTGCAGACATCGCTGACCCCCCTGTCTCTCTTCCCTCGCCCCCCGGAAAGCCGGAAGGGCCTCACCTACTGGCTGGATGGTCCTGCTGCACTGGTGTGATCGGCATGGGTCAATGCTTCCGGGTGCGGTGAATCATGCCTGGAGAGCTGCGATCCCTGGTGGAAAACTACAGCCTGAAACCTCTTTTCTCATCTTATGGACGGCCTCTCCATACAGTCAAGATGGGTATTTGTTCAGTTTCCGGACCCTGTCTGTGACTCACTCTCCGTGATTACCCGGCTCGAAGTGTCATATCTGAACATATAAGTCGGGAAATGTTCAGTAATGCGGGAATGGATGGAGTGCGGTAAGAAAAACTCGTGGCGCCAGCATCTACCGCGGGAAGGGTGGATGAATCAGGTCGCGTAAAGCGACATGAGCTCGCCTGCGTTCTCGAGGTCCTCCAGCCCCTGGAGCATCTCCAGAGTCCTCTCGGCCACCTCGCGACTCCGCAGCAGCTGCACGCATTCCAAATATTTATCCCGGAGCTGCTCCTCGCTCATGGCATTGCCCGGCTCGCCCAGGGGTCTTTCCACCTCCGCCCCGAAGACCGCTCCGTCCGTGGTTCTCACCTCCAGGCGGGCGGCGAAGGGGCTGGTGGCCTCCCCCTCAAGGTCCTGCCATTGGAAACGCGAAATAACCAAGGAGATGTCCTCGCCGGCCACCCGTTCGTCCGTGAACTGGCGCACCCCCACCTTCCCGTCGAGCAGCGCCACACTCACGCAGAACTCCAGGCTGAACTTGCCCTCCAGACCAGAGCTGGGCCGGTGGTAGGTGAGCACGCCCCTCAGCCACGAGGGCACCCAGCACTCCACCCGCTCCAGCTCCGCGGGATCCACCCCGCCCCGCTCCCTGACCATCTGTTCGCGCACCTGCAGAGCAGCATCTATGGCCCCCTGGGGTCCGCGACAGCAGGGGTAAGGCTTGAAGCTCAGCCCGGGATCCAACAGCTCCCAGGGACGACCCAGCGAAGGAGCCATCTCTCCCGCCCGGTGGGTATCCCCCGACAGGCAGCGGGCCAGCCCGTTCTCCCCGAAAAGGCAGTCCGGGTTGGAGGTGAATCCGCCCTCCGCGAGCTGCGCGGCCATCACCCCCTGCATGGCGGCCAGGCCGGCGTGCAGGGGCTTGGTCATGGTGCCGAAATTAGCGCGCACGCCGTTGGCCATGGAGCAGGCGATCCCCAGGGCGTGGGCGGTTTCCTCCTCTCCCAGCTCCAGGAGGCGGCTGCAGGCCGCTGCCGCTCCCAGGGTGCCCATGGTGCTGGTCATGTGCCAGCCGATGGCATAGGGGTTTCCACCTAGGGCCTGCCCGCCTTTGGCGGCCACTTCCAGGCCCGCCACATAGGCGAGGATACACTGGCTGCCGCCCATTCTCCTCTCCTCGGCCAGGGCGAGCACGGCGGGCACCAGGGCCACCGAGGGATGTCCGATCATGCGGAAGCAGACATCGTCGTAGTCGAGGGCATGCGCCGCCGTGCCGTTGGCCAGCGCTGCCCACGCCGCTGCGGTCCGGGTCCCGTCCCGGAGCACCGTGGAGGAGGGATTCCCTCCCATGGCCTTGACCCAGCGTGCCGCCAGGACCGCCGAATCGTCATCCAGACCAGCCAGGGCCACGCCCAGGCAGTCCATGATAGGGAGAACGGCTTTCCTCCTCGCCTCCCCTGGAAGGTCCTTCAGCCCCAACCCGCTCACCCAGCGGGCCACCTCCCTGAGCTCCTCCATGCCAGACACCCCTTCCTAAGATTCCTCCATCCTCTTCCTGAACATTTCTCGACTAATATGTCTGCTTCTTATTTATGTGCCCCCTTCCTTGAGGTTTCTTCCCGGCGGTTCCAGCTTCCACAAGAAAATCCGTCCTCCGGTTGAACATTCCCTATTGACTTTGTTCAAAAATGATGAAGTTGTATAAAATTTACACCTGATGCTTGACGCCTCGAGAGTACGTTGTTTATGATACGCCTGAACGCGCCAGGATCATACCACGACCAAGCGGCACTGTAAAGAAGTTCCTTTCGCAGCGGGCTTTCAGCTATACAAGCAAAAGGTCGGTCTAAATAAGGTAGGCCGGGGAAACGGCGGCTGCGCCTGGAACGGCAAGACCTCAGCGCGGATGTCAAGGAGATGATGCCATGGAGCAGAGGGGAAAGGACGCGGGGAGGAGGATCAGGGTGATGGTCGCCAAGCCGGGGCTGGACGGACACGACCGCGGGGCCAAAGTCCTGGCTTTGGCCCTCAAGGATGCGGGCATGGAGGTCATCTACCTGGGACTGCGGCAGACCCCCGAGAGCATCGCCCGCAGCGCGGTGGACGAGAACGTCGATGTGGTCTGCCTCAGCTGCCTGTCCGGCGCCCATAACCACCTCTTCCCCGAGGTGGTGAGGAGCCTGCGGGAGATGGGGGCGTCGGATATCCCCGTCCTGGGAGGCGGCCTCATACCCGAGGAGGACCATGATTTTCTACGTGGCGAGGGGATCGCCGAGATATTCCCGCCCACTGTTCCCATGCAGGAGGTCGTGCGGCGCATCGGGGAACTGGCCCGGGGTTGAGCCCCTTCCCCCGCCGCGGTGGATGCCCATGACCCTTGATAGGGAGGTGCCAATGATGCAGGATAACGACCCCGCTAAGCTCCGGGAAGCCTACGAGAGCTGGCGCAACCAGGTCCTGGCGAAGACCGCTGCCAAATGGGGACGCAGCCTGGAGGAGATGCCCAAGAGCGTCTACACCCCTCTGGACCTGGGTGACTTCGACTACCTGCGGGACCTTGGGTTTCCCGGGCAATATCCCTTCACCAGGGGGGTCTATGCCACCGCCATACCCGGCGGACTTTTCGGTGTCCGCCAGTATTCCGGTTTCGGGACCGCCGAGGAGACCCGCGACCGGCTGCGTTACCTCATAAGCAAGGGCCAGGCCGGATTCAGCCTCGCCTCCGACCTTCCCACCCAGATCGGTTACGACTCTAACCATCCGCTGGCCCGGGGGGAGATCGGCCGCATCGGGGTGGCCATAGACACCCTCGAGGACCTGGAAACCATATTCGAGGCCTTCGATGACCGCGCTCAGCCCTTCACCAGCCGGCCCTCCTTCACCGCCAATTCGCAGGCGGCGGTGATCATCGCCATGTACGCGGCGCTGGCCGAGAAGTGGAGGGTACCCCTGGAGAACGTGACCGGCACCATCCAGAACGACATCCTCAAGGAATATGTGGCCCGCGGAACCTATATATATCCGCCCCGCCCTTCCCTCAAGCTTGTGGGAGATACCATCGAGTTCTGCTCCCGCCGCATGCCCCGCTTCAACTTCATCAGCATATCCGGCTACCATATCCGTGAGGCCGGCGCCTCCCCCGCCCAGGAGATCGCCTTCACCCTCTCCAACGGCATCGCCTACGTGGAGGAGGGGATACGCCGCGGCCTCTCGGTGGACGACTTCGCCCCGCGCATCTCCTTCATCTTCGCCTCGGGCATCCTCTTCTTCGAGGAGGTGGCCAAGTTCCGCGCCTGCCGCCGCATCTGGGCCAGGATCATGAAGGAGCGCTTCGGGGCGAGCAAATCAGATTCGCAGAAGCTCCGTTTCGCCTCGGGCTTCGCCGGCTCCACCTACACCTCCCGGCGCCCCCTAAACAACATCATCCGCGCCACCATCGAGTGCTTCGCCTCCATTGCCGGCGGGGCCACCGGGAGCGCGGTGGCTCCCTACGACGAGGCCATCTGCCTGCCCACCGAGGAGAGCAGCCTAATCGCCCTGGACACCCCGCGCATCCTCGGCTACGAGGCCAAGGTGACCGACGTCAACGATCCCCTGGGCGGCTCCTATTACGTGGAATCCCTGACCAACCAGCTGGAAGAAGAAGCCCTCTGCATCATGCGCAACATCGAGGAGATGGGGGGTGCGGTGGCAGCCATCGAGAGCGGGTATATGCAGGGGGAGATAGCCCGGGGCGCCTACGAGCAGTTCAAGCAGATGGAGTCGGGGGAGAAGACAGTGGTGGGGGTGAATCGCTTCGAAACCGAGGAGTTCACCCGCTGCGAGGTCTTCCGGTTGGACCCCGAAGTGGAGGAGAAGCAGCTCCGGCGGCTGGCGGCAGTAAAAGAAAAGCGCGACGCCGCCGCGGTCCGGGAGTCGCTGGACCGCCTCAGGGAGGCGGCGGAGAAGGATGAGAACGTGATGGAGCCCCTGCTGGAGGCGGTGAGACGTTACGCCACCGTGGGGGAGATCTGCGACGCCTTCCGGGAGATCTGGGGCGAATACCGGCCGCCCCAGGGAATCTAATAACCGTTTCAATCACGCCGGTGGATTCCGGCATCAACGGGATGGGCGGGAAAAAAGAACAAGAGACGGGGGTGTTCAAATGAACGTGGGAGAATGGGCCTATAAGCGCTCCTTGAACCCCAGGAGCGGGGGCAAGGTGGCCTTCGTGGCCGAAGGCAAGGAGTACACCTACCAAGAGTTCAACAATAGGGTCAACCGGCTGGCCAACGGCCTGCTGTCGCTGGGCCTGCGCAAGGGGGACCGGGTGGCCGGACTCTTCTTCAACTGCGTGCCCTTCATGGACGCCTATTTCGCCTGCGCCAAGTGCGGGTTCATCTGGGTGCCCTTGAATTTCCGGCTCACCGCCTCCGAGCTGGCCGGGATGTTCGAGGACACCCAGCCCCGGGCCTTTCTCTTCCATTCCGAGTTCGGCGACCGCGTGGCCGAGCTGCGGGGACTCTATCAGGAGCCCCTGGAGCTTTGGGCGGTGGTGGGAGAGCCGGTTCCCGACTTCGCCGTGGATTACGAGACCTGGGCGGCCGGTTTCGACGACTCGGAGCCTCGAGTTCCCGAGCCGCCGGACCTGGAAGACCCGCAGATGCTCATGTACACCTCCGGGACCACCGGCAGACCCAAGGGCGCCCTCCTTCCTCACCGCAAGACCTTCTTCAACACCTTCAACGACGTGCTGGAGCTGCTCTTCGACTCCGAGGCCATCTCCCTGGTCTCCATCCCCATCTTCCATTCCGGGGGCATCAACATCATCACCATGCCCACCTTCTACTGTGGAGGCACGGTAATCTTCCAGAAGTTCTGGAACCCCCAGGAAGCCCTGCAGATCATCAACGACCGTCGGGTGACCCATTTCGGGGCCGTACCCACCATGCTCCAGATGATGCTGGACGTCCCCGACTTCGAGCGGTACGACCTCTCCTCCCTGCGAGGGGTGGGCATCGGCGGCGCTCCGGCTTCCCGCGAGCTCCTGGAGAGCATCCGCGACCGCATGAAGGTGCCCTTGGTGGCTCAGGTGTTCGGATGCACGGAGACCTCGGTGGTCCTCTACTGCACCAACATGGACAAGATAGGAAGCGCGGGGCTCCCGCAGTTCCTGGGCGATGTCAAGGTCATCAAAGAGGACGGCAATGAGGTGGAGCCGGGCTCCGGCGAAGTGGGGGAGGTGTGCGCCCGGGGCCCCATGGTCATGCTGGGATACTGGAACAACCCCGAGGCCACGGCGGAGGCCATCGTGGACGGCTGGTTCCACTTCGGGGACATGGCCACCGTGGACGAAGACGGGTATGTCTATATCGTGGACCGCAAGAAAGATATGATCATCAGCGGCGGGGAGAATATCTATCCTGCGGAGGTGGAGAAGGTCCTCTCCAACCATCCCGCCATCGCAGACGTGGCGGTGATCGGCGTCACCGACCCCAAGTGGGGCGAGGTGGGGCTGGCCCTGGTGGTCCCCCGGGAGGGGCAGGAAGTGACCCTGCAGGACATCGAGGGATTCTGCGATGGCAAGCTGGCCCGCTATAAGATACCCAAGCAGCTCAAGCTGGTGGAATCGATACCGCGCACCCTGACCGGCAAGATACTGAAGCAGGAACTCCGCCGGGCCTACCTGGAGCAGGGGGCCTGAGGGGCGGGCGCCGGGAAGAGCGAAGGGAGGTCCTGCGCATGGCGGACGGCGGCGAGCTGCTGGTGGAGTTGGACGGGCGAGTGGCCTTGCTCACCCTGAACCGCCCGGAAAGGCGCAACGCGCTATCCTCTACCATGCTGGTCTCTCTGGCAGAGACCCTGCGGAGGCTCGAGGAAGAGGGCCAGGCGCGCTGCGTGATCCTGCGGGGTGCCGGGGAAAAGGCCTTCTCCGCGGGCATGGACCTCTCGGCCCTGCCGGAAGGAATACCCTCCGACGTACAGTCCCTCATCGAGGAGAAAGGGCCCCTGGCCTATGGCCTGGACGCGGTGGAGGAATGCTCCCTGCCGGTCATCGCCATGATCAGGGGATGGTGCCTGGGTGCGGGGTGCGAGACCGCCATGGCCTGTGACCTCCGGGTGGGAGCCCAGGGATGCCGCATGGGCATGCCACCGGCGCGCTTGGGCATAGTCTACCCACCGGAAGGCCTGCAGCGCTTCATCCGGGCAGTGGGACCCTCGGTGACCCGCAAGATCTTCTTGACCGCCCGCTATTTCGAGGGGGAGGAGGCCCTGGCCAGCGGGATGCTGCACTATCTCATTTCTGAGGAGCAGCTTGAGGAATTCACCTTGGAGCTGGCCCGGGAGGTGGCCGCCTTGGCTCCCCTGTCCCTGGCCGGACACAAGCGCTCCCTCTATCACCTCACCCGCCCCCTGCCGCTCTCCCAGGAAACACGGGCAGAGGTGGAGGGTCTGATGGCCCGAGCCCTGGCCAGCGAGGACGCCCGCGAGGGGCTGGCCGCTTTCGCCCAGAAAAGGGCGCCGGAGTTCAAGGGCAGGTAGCCTTCCTTTTTGGTTAACGCGGGAGCGGTGGTAGGTGGGGCGGGGTATACGAGTCCCCTCCTCTCCCTATCAGGATAGCCAAGGGTAGCGGGGCGTTGTGATCGCCGAGGAAGGTACGCGGAGCCGCGCCCACGCCTTCGACGGGCCATCTCTTTTTCGGGGGAGTTGGACCAAGAGGACCCCATCCGCCAGCGAGGTACCCCCTGGAAACCGTAAGGAGCTGGGTGCGCCTGCCCGGGGGTGCTGGAGGCGCGGAGGAAAGACCTCCCAAGCTGAAGGACGGGGCGCGCAATCCCCGTCCTCCCTTGAGCAGTTTTGGGATCTTTGCGGCTCAGGCGCTGCGCCAGAGCCCGTGCAGGTTGCAGTATTCCCGCGCGATGATGCCCTCTTTCGGGGTGGTGAACTTGCCCTCGGGAGCGATGCCCGGCTTGAGGAAGATGCGGGAGCATCTGTCGCCGACGATTATCTGCACCCACTCGATGTAATGGTCGTCCTGCATGGGGTGGGCCACCTCTCCCACCTTCACCAGCACCCCATCCTCCAGGACCTCCACCACGGGCACGTGCTTCTCCACCGCGGCGTCCACCATGCCTTCCTTCTGCAGCACCATGGGCTGGCCGCAGCAGACCAGCTCGCCCTTTCCCGCATGCAGTACCTCCACGATGTTCCCGCAGACCTCGCACTTGTAAACCTGCAGTCTCTCGGTCATCCTCTCTCCTCCTTTCCTCGCGGCCTGCCGTCCCATATACGCCGCGCGCGGGCACGGGACAGGCACTCTCCCATTATCGAGAAGGAGTATACCCGTAGGGAATAACGGTCAAACTGACGGTCGTCAAAGCATGGCGGTTCGGTTCTTCAGAGGTTAGTTGGTGGGGGCAGCGGTCCAGCAGGACCCCATCCGGCAGCGCTCAACCCTCTTCCTTGCTGAACATCTCGAAGAGCATGTGAGGGGAGATGGCGTCCTCGCGGTGTTCGCTGGCGTAATCGTCGATGTAGGGGACCGCCAGCTTGTTCCAGGTCTCATGGTCCCAGGGGTTGTCGTTGAGGATGAGCGCAACGGCGTAGCTCTCCCCGTCATTGGTCATCGCTTGTATCTCCGAGGTGGGCAGCTTCTCCTCGAGCATGCGGGTGAGGGCATCGCGCAGCATGGTCAGAGCCATTCTGTTGCCGACGATGCTGGCTTTGTCGTGGTAGAAGAACTGGGAGAATATGTGCAGAAGAGGATATTCCAATCTCTCACACCTCCTCGAGGGCTCCCTGACACTTCCCGATCGCTCGCCTGCCCGCGTCTCCCGCTTGCGACTATCCGCCTTCCCGGGAGGTTATATCGGCAGGTCGCACCAGCTTCCTCCAGCGCTATCTCGCAAAATAGATTTTACAGCGTGAAGGGCGACCTTAGCAAGGTGAGCGCCGGGCCTTGTCAGCGGATACCGGCCCAGACGAGGTGAGAGCTCTCTCGCCGGCTCCTTCCATATCCGATAAGGAAGACCTCCAAGGCTCTTCCCCATGTATAGGTGTTTGCCGGAAACGCCGTGCCCGGAAGCCGATCGCACGCGGGATGCGGCGGTTCAACCGCTCCGACCGCCGCTCAGCATGGTTTATAATCCTTGTGGGCCGCTAGCTCAGTCGGCAGAGCACCGGACTTTTAATCCGGGTGTCCTGGGTTCGAGCCCCAGGCGGCCCACCAGACAAAAGGGCAGGCCAGAG
>Ga0209162_1001874_pt1 | contig 19584 bp, 16 predicted proteins | sample YNPNPMetaG_FD_187121 | JGI IMG/M metagenome (GOLD analysis project Ga0209162, IMG submission 187121) | Anoxygenic and chlorotrophic microbial mat microbial communities from Yellowstone National Park, USA - YNP NP MetaG (SPAdes) (version 2) ... | reverse complement strand
AGCAGGCGCTGGAAGTGTATACCCGCCAGGCCTACCCGGAAGATTGGGCCATGACGCAAAACAACCTGGCAAACGCCTACCTTTACCGCATTCGGGGCGAGCGGGCGGAGAATCTGGAGCAGGCGATTTTCCACTACCAGCAGGCGCTGGAAGTGTATACCCGCCAGGCCTATCCGGTCGAATGCCGCGGGACAGCGCGCAATTGGGGCAACCTGGCTTTTGAGCAGGGCAACTGGCAACTGGCCTGCACTGCCTATACCGAAGCCTGGCTGGCGCAGGAAGTCTTATTGCGCTCTGCTTCCCTGCGCCCGAACAAAGAAATGGAGTTGCGCGAGATGGGTGATATTCCGGCGCGCCTGGCCTTTGCCCAAATCAGGCTCGCTCAAGCGCGTCAAGCCCTGACGACCCTCGAATCCGGCCGCGCCCAATTGATGCGGGAGGCGCTGGAGCGCAACCGCCGCGACCTGGAACGGCTGGCGGAGATCGGGCAGCAGGACCTGCTCGACCGTTACCGCGCCGTTGACGAGCGCGTGGAAACCCTGCAACGCCTGGCGGCAGCGGGGAACCGTCCCCCCGACTGGCTGGCACAGATGGAGCAGGCCCAGGCGGAGTGGAACGCCGTCATTGAGGAAATCCGCCGCCTGCGGGGCTATGAGACCTTCCTGCGTTCGCTCACCGCGGAGCAAATCTAGGAGCAGGCCGGGGATGCCCCGCTGGTCTATCTGGCGGCCACGCAGCACGGCGGTTTTGCGCTCCTCGTCCGCGGGCAGGGCGAGCCGCGGGTCGTGGAATTGCCGCAGTTGACCGAAAAGAGCCTGCAGAAGCAGGTTATTGGCGATGAGGAACAAGACACCTACCTGCGTGCCTATCTTGCCTGGCGGGCAGACCAATACAATGACCGGAAACGCGCCAACTGGCAGGCGGCGCTGGACAACACTTGCGAATGGCTGTGGGAGCAGGTCATGCAGCCGCTGCTGGAAGCCTTGCAGGAATTCCTCCCGCCGGAGAGCCGGGTCATTCTCATCCCTTCGGGCTGGCTTGCGCTTTTGCCCCTGCACGCCGCCTGGACGCCCGATGAAACCCGCCCCTACCGGAGGCGCTATGCTCTGGACGAGTTCACATTCACGTATGCGCCCAGCGCGCTGGCGCTGATGCACGCTCGCCTTGCCGCTGCCCGCCCTGTTGATTCGCTCCTGGCGGTGCAATATCCCGACCCGCGTTTCCAATTTGCGGAACAGGCCGTCCAGGCCGCCCTAGCGGTCTTTGCCGGCGGCGACAACAAACTGCTTCAGAAGGAGCAGGCCAGCAAACAGGCTGTCCGCGAGGCCTTCAACCACCATGCGGTGCTGTTCTTCTTCACGCACGGTATGGCTAATTTCGAGCAACCCCTGCGCTCTGGGTTGCAAATGGTGGGCGGTGATAGCTGGCTCACGCTGGAAGATATTTTTGCCTTGCGCGGCGAGCGCGCACGCCTGGCAGTACTTGCGGCCTGCGAAAGCGGTGTCCCGGCGGATCTTCGTCTGCTTGAGGAAGGCGTTTCTCTGCCTTCTGGTCTGATGCAGGCAGGTATCCCGGGGGTGGTTGGTTCCCTGTGGTCGGTGTTTGAGGTCAGCACGTCTATCTTGATGACCATCTTTTTCGAACAGTGGCGCAACAAGGGTCTTTCTGCACCGGCTGCGTTGCGTCAGGCGCAGCGCATCTTGCGAGATGCCAGATATGATCCGGCGGCGAAGAATTATTTCAAGGAGTCCCTGCCTGAACACACCCTTTCGCCTGCAAGTGTGGCGGACATTTTACATAAGTTTATGCAACTCGACGACTTTGCTCATCCCTTTTACTGGGCAGCGTTTACCTACACTGGCCTATAGCTTTGAAAAGGAGGGTCGAATGCCTGACGATGAACTTTCCAGGAGGATCTATCGCGCCGCGCGCCAATTGCTGCCGGAGATGGACATCACAACCCGGCGAGTAGTGGAAGACCTGCTCAAAAAGGCAGAAGACGGCGCAAAAACTGATAACAAGATTATTGAGATTATCAGCAGAGACGACACACTGCGAGAGAAATTCCGCAGTCTCTTGCCTGTTTCATACCGCTCTCTCAGCGGCTTCAGCAGCCTCGGGGGTTACCCCCACCCCACCCCCGGCCTGACCTACGTCTGCCCGCAGTGCGACTACACCCGTGTCCTCGGCGAAGTCGGCGAGGAGCCCGGCGAATGTCCCACCCATCACGTGGTGCTCATCCCCCAGGCGCAGAAGGGGCACTGAGATGTTGACCGACTTCCTCACCGAACTGACCAAAGACCTGCCCGGCAAGTGGCTGGAGCGGGTCTTCGGCCCGGCTTTTCTCTTCTGGGCGGGCGGCCTGCTGCTCGTCGTTGGCCCGCAGGGCCTGGCCGCCTGGTGGCAGTATCTGCTCATCCTGCCCGCGCTGGCCCAGGTCGGCTGGCTGGTGGCGGCGCTGCTCGTCTTGAACGCTTCGGCAACCGTCATGGAACGTCTGCGCCTGCCCCTGCTGCGCCTGTTAGAGGGTTACTGGCCCTGGCCGCTGCGCCTGCTCGAAGCGCCGTTGATCGCTCTCGCCCGCCGCCGCGTCCAGCGTCAACGGGAGCGCTGGAGCGCCCTGATGCAGAAGCGCGAAAGCCAGCCGCTCACCCCCGCCGAACGGATGGAACTGGCCCGCCTGGAGCAATCCCTCCTCGATTTCCCGCCCGACCTGGCCGACCTGCGTCCGACCGCGGTGGGCAACATCCTGCGCGGCGTGGAGCGGCGCATCGTCCACCGCTGCGGGCTGGACCCAGTGCTGCTTTGGCCGCGCCTGTGGCTGCTCCTGCCCGAAGATGCCCGCCAGGAGATCGCCGCCGCCCGCGAGTCCCTTGACCGCCTGGCCGAAGCCTGGGGCTGGGGACTGTGCTTCCTGGTCTGGGCGTTCTGGCAGCCCTGGGCGGTGCCGATTGCCCTGGTGTGGATGCTCCTTGCCGCCTGGCTGGCGCGTTCCCCAGCGCGCACCTTCGCCGTCCTGGTGCAATCCGCCTTCGACCTCTACCGCTGGCGTCTCTACGAAGCCCTGCATTTCCCCGCGCCCGAAGAAAAGGGAGATGTGGAAGTCACGGCTGGCCAGTCGCTGACGCGGTATATTCAGCGCGGGGTGTAGGACAAGTCCGAAGACTTGTCCTACGCTTCTACCAGGCTGTCAACTACTGTCGGCTAAAGCCCAGCTTGTCCCTGAACCCACGGGGTTCGAGACCATCGGCAGGTTGACGACTGCCCTGGCTCGGATGTTCCGAGCCGTTGCAGTATCCGCAGGAGCAGAGAACCCACAGGATACACAGGAGAAAAGAACTTGGGTACGACGGTTTGCTTTATCAACACAGCCACAAACAGGACAAGTGCGAGAAGTGTTCCTGGGGTCAATCAAAACAATAGGAACACCAGCGCGTCTAGCCTTGTATTCGATGCAGGAACGAAGTTGATAAAACGACCAGTTAGCGTGCCTGCTTCTCTGCTTGCGACGAACCGCTGCCTCACGAATGCCCTTCAGATTTTCCAGAGCAATGCCTCGTCGAGTGTCTTGCGCCTTTTTTACAAGCCGCTTACTGATTATGTGGTTGACGTTAGACTGAAATCTGGCCTGCTTCCCGGACAGTCTCTTGAGTTTGCGCTTAGCAGATTTTGTGTTTTTGCGTTGAAGGCTGCGGCGACGATGCTCGTATTTCCTGCGATTTTCGTCAACTACCTTGCCGCTAAAAATCTCTCCGTCACTATCAGTTGCAAGATGAATCGGGCAGCAGAAGGTTATGTACCTTCTTCCCAGGAATTTAAATAAGCGACCTGCTCAGGTGTCAATGTATCAATGGTGACACCCATTGCCTGCAGTTTCAGCCGGGCAATCTCGCGGTCAATCTCTTCTGGAACACTGTACACCTTGCGCTCAAGGCTAGTAGCATTCTTTACCATGTACTCCACGCTTAACGCCTGATTAGCAAATGACATATCCATAACACTGGCAGGGTGACCTTCAGCAGCGGCAAGATTGATCAACCGACCCTCGCCAAGAACATGGATACGGCGGCCGTCTTTCAGTTCATACTGGTCAACAAAAGGTCGAACAAGGCGTTTCTCAACCGACATTTCCTCCAGCGCTGGAAGGTTGATTTCAACATTAAAATGACCGGAATTGGCAACAATTGCACCGTCTTTCATCACTTCAAAATGCTGTCGGTCAATGACGTTGATGTCACCTGTCAATGTGCAAAAGATGTCGCCAATTTTCGCCGCTTCGATCATGGGCATTACCCGGAAGCCATCCATGACGGCTTCCAGTGCCGGCAGTGGATCAACTTCGGTTACAATGACATTAGCACCCATGCCGCGTGCCCGCATTGCCAACCCACGACCGCACCAGCCATATCCCGCCACCACAAAATTTTTGCCAGCCAGCAAAATATTCGTGGCGCGGATGATTCCGTCAATAGTGGATTGTCCGGTACCATAACGGTTGTCAAAGAAGTGCTTGGTCTGGGCATCGTTGACCGCAACAATGGGAAACATCAGCGCGCCATCTGCTGACATGGCGCGTAAACGGATCACACCGGTAGTAGTCTCTTCTGTTCCACCAATCACATTTGGCAACAGCTCCCGGCGTTCTTTGTGCAGTGTGCTGACCAAGTCAGCCCCGTCATCCATTGTCAGATGGGGCTTGTGATCCAAAGCAGCGTGGATGTGTTTGTAGTAGGTGGTATTGCTTTCCCCTTTGATAGCATACACTGGAATCTCATCATTGCTCACCAGTGACGCAGCCACATCATCCTGTGTGGAAAGAGGGTTAGATGCGGTCAGCACAACATCTGCACCGCCCGCCTGAAGGGTTTTCATAAGATTTGCTGTCTCTGTTGTGACGTGCAAACAGGCAGAGATACGGACTCCTTTCAATGGTTTTTCTACAGAAAAACGCTCTCGAATCAGGCGCAGGACAGGCATTTCCCGTTCCGCCCACTCGATTCGTCGCCGACCGCCTTCGGCTAACTGAATATCCTTCACATCATAATTCGACATTTTCATCTCCTTTATGGATTTATACCATTTTATTCATTCTCAAAACCACAAAACTTTATTGACGGGATACTTGCAATAACACATCCAGCGCGCCCTGATCGTCAAAATTTTCCCGGTAGCGCGCTACAAATTCAGCCGGGGTATAGCAATGGTTCTGCGGGCCGCTTTGCTCAAGACAGTACGTTGCCGCCAAAGCCCCCATCTGCCCACAGGTCTGCCAATCTAATCCCAGCCGAAACCCGCGCAAAAAACCTCCCCGGAATGCATCACCGACGCCGGTAGGCTCAACAATTCGATAGGGTTTGACCACTGGAATTCGATACTCTTGATCTCCCACATAGATCATCGCTCCATCTTCACCAAGGGTAACAACCAGAAACTGCACCTGTTCCAAAATTTGTTTCAAGGTCAAACCGGTACGTTTTTCAAACAACTCTAGCTCATAACCGTTTACAAACAGACTCTGCGCTCCCTGAACGCCGCGGCGCAACTCTTCTGGATCAACACGCACGATTTGCTGACTTGGATCGTATAGATAAGGAATGTGCAATGCTTTACACTCTTCTACATACTTTGCCATTGCTTCCGGGTCATTGGGAGAAATGGTCACAATCTCCGGCCGCTCCTGTTGCAAATCATACATCGAGAGCTCCTTAGCGTGTGCCATTGCACCGGTATAAAAACTAGCAATCTGGGCATTGGACAAATCTGTGTTGGCAAAGAAAGATGCAGTATATTTTCCAGGAATAATCTTGACATACCGCGTATCCACACCATGTTCCTCAAGCCACATACGATAATCGTCGAAGTCCTCGCCCGCTGTTCCTACCAGCAAAGGCTTCTCACCCAGCAGCGCCAGCGTATATGCGATATTCGGCGCAGTCCCCCCTCGTTGCCGCACCATCGAGTCCACCAGAAAGGACAAACTGACCTTTTCCAAACGTTCAGGTAAAATGTGATCCTTAAAATAACCTGGAAAGGTCATTAAGTAATCATAAGCAATTGAACCGGTGCAGACAATGGACATGAAGAAACTCCTTCAACTCTGGAGAACTTTCGGAAGATGCTGGCGAAACGGTGGATAGATAATGCCTTTTTCGGTAACCAGAGCTGTAATCAGGGTATGGGGTGTGACATCAAAGGCCGGGTTACGCGCCCTTGCACCCGCCGGCGTGGCAGGTTGTCCCTGAACCTGAATGCCCAACACCTCTTCTTCATCACGTTCTTCAATCGGGATTGAGTCCCCGGTTTTCAGGCTGAGGTCGACGGATGAAGTGGGAAACACGGAGTAAACGGGCACATCATTCGTATGAGCAGCCAGAGCCAGCATATATGTTCCCACTTTGTTAGCTACATCGCCATTGGCTGCCACACGATCCGCACCGAAGAAAACCTTTTGCACCTGTCCACTGCGCAGAAAATACCCGGCGGCGCCATCACTGATAATCTCAAACGGGATACCATATTGCAGTAATTCCCATGCAGTTAGACGCGCTCCTTGAAGACGTGGGCGGGTTTCATCCACCAGCACATGTACCCGTTTTCCCTGCTCATGCGCCATACGAATCGCCCCCAGAGCCGTACCCCAATCCACTGTTGCCAGCGCGCCAGTATTACAATGGTGCAGAATGGTATCGCCATCTTCGATTAGAGAAGCGCCATATTGTGCCAGACGCAGATTGACCTGAACATCCTCTTCTGCCATTGCATGTGCCAGATTCAGCAATCGTTCGCGCAGTTCATCTGCTGAGGCAGCCGGTTGCTCAATCGCCTCTCTCACACGCTGAACTGCCCATACAAGATTAACTGCTGTCGGGCGCGCTGCCTGAAGTCGATCAGCTACTTGATACAATTCACCACGCAAGGTCGAAACCTCTGAAGACAACAACTGGCGTGCTGCAAGCGCCATGCCATAAGCTGCCGCAACGCCTATCGCCGGCGCACCGCGTACCGTCATGTTGCGTATCGCTTCAATCACATCGGTTACGCTTTCGCAGGTAACAATCTCAAAGCGACCAGGTAACAACCGCTGGTCAATCAAACGTAATTTGCCTTCGTTTATATCCCATTCGAGCGTTCGCATATCGGACTGCACCAAAAGACGCCCTCACCAGAGAGCGTCATATCATCAAAGTAAAATAAGTTTAACATGCTATCCAGCATTTGTCGAGATATTGACACAAATCCCATCATCCAGTATAAGACTGTCATGAAGAAAATCATCCTCCTTGCAATACTGCTGAGTCTGCTCAGTTTGAGTTGTTCATTGTTTAGCTTGCTGTCGAGAAATGAAGAGCAACCCCCTGTACTTTTCGTTCCCGAAGGGACATCAACCCCAACTCAGACACCCACCCTAACGCCAACTGCAACCCCAGCTCCTGCTGAACGCATTGAGGCAGGTGAACGGGCACTATTTGAAGGCGATTATGTGCGCGCTTTACAAGAATTTGAGCTTGTACGATCAACCTCGTCAGATGCCAATATTCGCGCCGCTGCGTTACTCGGCATCGGGCGCGCTCATTACGAAAGCGGTAATTGCACTGCATCTGTTCAAATCTTGACTGAATTGTTAAATACCTACCCCGGCAGCTACTGGATTGCAAACGCACAATTTTTCCTTGGAGAGTGTTATCGCATTCAGCAGAAGTGGTCCGAGGCTGCACAGGCATACGCTGCTTATCTTCACCTGCGTCCTGGCTTTTTGGACGCATATATTCAGGAATTGCGCGGCGATGCGTTATTCGCTGTTGGTAATTACCTAGATGCCATTCAGGCATACCAAGCAGCAACAGAGGCTCCTCAGTTGACCGAACCTGTTGGTGCTCATATCAAAATTGCCAAAACTTATGCCGCAATGGGTGACCATGAGAACGCCATTCGAAAACTTCTTGCAATTTATGAGGCAACCAGCAGTGATTATGTAAAAGCAACCGTGAATCTACTGGCTGGACAGTCGTATCTGGCGATGGGCTTGCCGGAACAGGCTTATGCGCGTTTTCTAGATTCCGTTGATAACTTTCCGCGTTCCTATGATTCCTATTCGGCGCTGGTTGCTCTGGTAGAAAACGGCATCCCAGTAAATGAATTGAATCGTGGGTTGGTAGATTATTTTGCTGGTCAGTACGCCGTCGCCATTGAAGCCTTCAACCGCTACCTGAAAAGCAATCCACAACATGATGGAACAGCTCATCATTACAAGGCACTCAGTTTGCGTGCAATTGGTGAGTACGAAGCGGCAATTGCAGAGTGGGATGCGTTGATCACCGATCATCCAGGCGATCGTTTTTATGCCGCCGCATACGATGAAAAAGCCTATACGCTGTGGGCTTATCTCAATCAACACGCCAAAGCAGCAGAAACGTTACGCAATTTCGTGGGAGCAAACCCTAATGACCCGGAAGCGCCGAATATGCTCTACGAAGCAGCTCGAATTTACGAAAGAAATAACCAACTTCTTGAAGCAGCGGCACTCTGGGAAAGGCTTATAAACGAATACCCTGCTGCAACGTTGAGTTATCGTGGTCTTTTTCTGGCAGGTATCAGTTATTACCGTCTGGGCAATTTTGATCAAGCGCTCTTGGTCTTTCAGCGCGCTCTGGTCTTGGCTTCGTCGGGGGAAGACCAGTCGGCAGCTCTTTTTTGGATAGGGAAAACGCAACAGGCAAAAGGTGATACCGCCGCCGCGCAATCCTCTTGGGAACAGGCTGCCCAGCGAGACCCAACCGGTTATTACAGCGAGCGCGCCAGAGAAGTTTTGAACGGTTTACCCCCTCTAACTGCAGCTCCACAGTATGAACTGAACTATGACCTCAAACAAGAACGTTATCTGGCAGAACTCTGGCTGCGAAATCATTTCAATCTTGCACCTGAAAGCGACCTCACAGGTTTAGGCCCGCTGGCAAATGATTTGCGTATTAGACGCGGCAATGCTTTTTATGAACTAGGGCTATATTCTCATGCAAGTGCCGAATTCGAGGCTGTTCGACAAGATGTTCAACAAGATGCAGTGAATACATTTCGCCTGCTCAATCATTTACTTGATTTAGGATTTTACCGTTCAGCCATCCTGGCAAGCCGGCAAATCCTTAACCTTGCTCAGTTGAATGATGCAGACACTTTTACTGCCCCAGATTATTTCAACCATATCCGTTTTGGCACTTATTATAAAAATCTTATCCTACCTGTCGCCCAATCCGAAAAATTTCATCCTCTCTTTCTCTTTGCAGTCATCCGTCAAGAAAGTATGTTTGAGGGACATGTGAGGTCATCCGCTGGAGCACGCGGCTTGATGCAAATTATGCCTGACACAGGTCAGGAATTAGCCTCCGAACTCAACTGGCCACCTGGCTTCACTGCAAACGATTTGTATCGTCCTGTAGTAAGCATCACCTTGGGAACGCGCTATCTAGCGCGCCAGCGCGATTACTTCGGTGGCGATCTATATGCTGCACTCGCGGCTTACAACGGCGGACCAGGCAATGCAGCAATTTGGAAAACCCTATCTGGAAACGATCCTGATCTATTTCTCGAAGTCATTCGCATTGCCGAGACGCGCACGTATATCATGCAGGTAGCCGAATTCATGAATATTTATCGGCGCTTGTATGGACGTTCACCCTAACAAGCGATTCCGTAAACTGCCGAAAGGGTTCAACTAAAGCAGCAGTTTCAAAGGTTGTTCAATCCATTCTGCCAGTGTCTGAAGGAATCTGGCTGCTTCAGCACCATCAGTAACCCGGTGATCCGCAGAAAGTGTGGCTTTCATGCGGCTCCGGGGCTGCACCTGACCATTTACAATCGCTGCTACCTGTTTGGCAGAGCCAATTGCTAAAATTGCCGCTTCCGGCGGGTTGATAATAGCAATGAAATGCTCAACATCATACATCCCCAGATTACTAATCGAAAATGTTGAGCCCTCGATGTCCTCCGGGCGAACTTTGCCCTGTCGCGTCCGACTGACCATCTCGCGAAGCTCGTTGGAGATAAGGCGCACCGGTTTGGCATCTGCTTGGCGAACGACCACGGTCAGCAAACCATTTTCAAGTGCAACTGCAACACCAATATTGATTGAACTATGACGAACGATCGCATCACCCTGAAAGGAAGCGTTCAGATTCGGAAAACTGCGCAATGTCAACGCTACCGCCTTCACCAAAAAATCATTAACAGAAATTTTTTGTTCCTCGGGTAATAGTTTATTGACCTCCTGACGCAGCTCCAGCAGTGCATCCATGTCATACTCGTGGGTGACGTAAAAATGGGGTACTTGCTGTTTAGCTTCACTCATGCGGCGTGCAATGGCTGCTCGCAATTTATCGACCGGAATACGCTGATCCGCAGGTGATAGAGTGTCTTCTATGCCGGTAAGCGCGTGGGTGGTAAAAGGCGTTGCCCTAGCAGCCTCAACAACGGCTGGCTGAGACGCATTCCTGACAGCCAGCGCTGCTTCAACATCTCGCCGAACGATTCGCCCGCCTGGTCCACTTCCGCGAATCCTCCCCAGATCAATCCCTTGCTCACGGGCAATTTTGCGCGCTAACGGTGAACTGAACACCCGTCCGGTTGATAATTCTTCCCTAGGAGAAGACGGAGGAAGTGGTGATGTTACCATTGAAGAAGCTTCCCCCACCACGCTCGATTTTACCTCTGCCGCGTTGCCCCTCAGAACCTCATCTGGGTTTTCACCAGGTGCAGCAATGATGGCAATCGGAGCGCCCACCGGTACAACACTACCCTGCTCCACCAGACAGCGCGCTAAAACACCAGAGAAGTTCGACTCAACTTCAACAGTGGCTTTATCAGTCTCAATTTCAGCCAAAACTTCTCCTTTATTGACCGTTTCGCCCTCCGCTTTGACCCAACGCACCAGCCTGCCTTCTGCCATATCAAATCCAAGTTTGGGCATAATGACCGTTTCAGCCATTACAGCACCTCCTTGACCGCCGCAATCACATCTTCCACTTGTGGAAGCGCCATCTGTTCAAGCGTTCGATTATAAGGCAATGGGACTTCTTTTTGTGCCACTCGTTGAACAGGCGCATCAATGTAATCAAAAACCTGTTCATAAATGCGGGCAGACACCTCTGCACCAACACCGTATGATTTCCAACCTTCCTCCACAATCACCGCGCGGTTGGTCTTCTTCACTGACTCAAAGACAGGTTCCATATCCAACGGTCGCAATGTTCGTAAGTCAACAATCTCTGCCTCGATACCCTCTTTTGCCAGTTGGTCAGCCGCTTTCAGCGAAGTCTCCAGCATCTTGCTATAAGTAACAATCGTAACATCGCGCCCGGCTCGTTGAACAGCCGATTTCCCAATCGGCACAATGTAATCGCCTTCCGGGACTTCACCGCGCATCTGATAAAGCGTGGCGTGTTCAATGAATAATATCGGATCATTGCTGCGGATCGCAACCTTGAGCAACCCTTTGGCATCCGCCGGTGTACCTGGTGCAACTACTTTCAACCCAGGAAAGTGAGCAAAGATAGCATCAGGGGTTTGCGAATGGGTTGCACCCAATTGACGGCCTCCGCCGCTGGTGGTGCGAATAACCAGCGGCAACACCATCTGACCACCAAACATATAGTGCAATTTTGCTGCTTCATTGACAATGTGATCCATAGCAACAAAGGCAAAATTAATGGTCATTAATTCTGCCACCGGACGCAAACCAGTCAACGCCGCGCCAATCGCCGCGCCAACAATTGCCGCCTCCGAAATAGGGGTATCACGCACCCGCTCCGCGCCAAAGTGATCATAAAATCCTTTGGTCACTGCATAAGTTCCTCCCCAAACACCAACCTCTTCACCCAGAATAAAAACATCCGGATCGCGCTCCATTTCCTCCCAGAGTGCCTGCGAAATCGCTTCACGCATTGTTAATCTCGCCATTGTTCACCCTCCTATCCCTCAACATAAACATGGGCATAAAGGTCTTCAGGAACCGGTTCCGGGCTGGCTTCGGCAAACTCAACGGCTTTCTGCACAATCTGTTCAGCGAGATCATCCTGTTCGTTCAATTCCGTCTCCGTGGCGATTCCTTTGTCGATAAGATAGCGTCGGTAAGTCCCAATCGGATCATTTTCCTGCCATTGATGAACCTCCTCTGCCTTCCGATAGCGTTCTGGATCACCCATCGAATGCCCACGAAAACGATAAGTGTTAATTTCTAGCAATTGAGGTCCGCTGCCATTCCGGATTTCTTCTAGGATACGCAATGCGGCTTCACGCACCTCGATTACGTCCATACCATTGATTGCTTCATTCTTCATACCGTATCCACAGGCTTTCTGACGAATTTCAGAAACTGCCGAGGCGCGTTCTACTGCTGTACCCATACCATACTGATTATTCTCGCACACCCACAAAACAGGCAGGTTCCAGACTTTGGAAAGGTTCAATGCCTCGTGAAAAAAACCGATGTTTGTGGCACCATCGCCAAACATGCAAATTGTGACTGCCTTACGGCCTTTATAAACGTCACCAAGCGCTAAACCTGCCGCAATGGGCAAATGAGCGCCAACAATTGCATGACCACCCCAGAAGTTCTTGCTGACATCCGCTAAATGCATTGAACCGCCCTTGCCGCGCGAGCAACCTGTAGCTTTGCCAAGCAGTTCCGCCATGACTTCATTGGCAGAAATCCCACAATTGATAGCGACGCCATGATCGCGATAGGCTGTGATGACGCGGTCTTCCGGTCTGCGGGCGGAGATCAAACCAGTGCTGACTGCTTCCTGACCAATGTACAAATGCAAAAAGCCACCGATCTTTCCCTTCTGATAAAGCTCCGCAGCCATCTCTTCAAGACGGCGAATCACGACCATCTGCTGATACAAATCAAGATACTCCAGCTTCTCCATGAAAGCGAATATGCCTCCTAAAATTGAGAAATTAATCACTTGTTGTCATTAGGCAAAATTATATCAGACCTGCTTGTTTTAACCCTTTCAGTGTAAAACGATAATTCGTTTATCCTAAACCGTTTTTCCTGACTGCAGATCAAAAAGCGGGTCTGTCCAAGCAAAATTGCTCAGAACAGACCCGCATATTACATTCAATCGTGTAATGGTTTCTTACTTTTTCGGTGCATGCTTGAGTGCTGCATGGGCTGCCGCCAGACGAGCCACCGGCACGCGGAACGGTGAGCAACTAACGTAATTATTGCCAACCAGATGGCAGAACTCAATCGAAGCCGGATCACCACCGTGCTCACCGCAGATTCCTACTTCCAAGTTCAGTCTGGTTTTACGTCCATCCTCCACAGCGATTCTCATCAGGCGTCCAACGCCATCCCAGTCCAGAGTCTGGAAAGGATTCGCTGGCAGGATGCCGTCTTCCACATACTTAACGAGGAAGTTGCGCTCGGCATCATCCCTGCTATACCCATAAGTCATTTGCGTCAGGTCATTGGTGCCGAACGAGAAAAACTCGGCAATGCTGGCAATTTCCGCAGCAGTCAGTGCCGCGCGCGGAATCTCAATCATTGTGCCAAACTTATACTCAAACTGTACCTTCTTCTCCTCCATGACCATCTTAGCAATTTCCATCAGCCGCGGCTGGATAACTTTCAACTCGTTAACATGCCCGGTAAGCGGGATCATGACCTCGGGTTTTGGCTCAAAGCCGCACAGTTTAACATTTGCCGCAGCTTCAAAGATCGCCCGCACTTGCATCTCAACAATTTCAGGCATTACAATGCTCAGGCGAACCCCACGTAGTCCCATCATCGGATTGGATTCATGCATAGCGCGAATACTGGCAAGCAGTTTTTCTTTTTCTGCCAGCCCCTCGGTTTCACCCTTGACCCGCATGGTGATCACCTCTTCAAATAATTTTTCTTCATCGGGCATAAATTCATGCAGTGGCGGATCAATCAGGCGAATGATAACTGGATAACCGGTCATTGCCTCAAATAAGCCCTCAAAATCCGAGCGCTGATAAGGTAACAGCTCATTCAAGGCTTTTGTACGTTCCTCAGAAGTCTCAGCCAAAATCATGCGTTGAACGATCGGCAATCTCTCTTCTTCAAAGAACATGTGCTCGGTACGACACAAACCAATTCCGACTGCGCCAAAAGCTCGAGCACGCTGTGCATCTTTGGGATAATCCGCATTCGCCCAGACCTGCAAACCCTGGCTTGGCCACCCTTCGGGTGCTTGCCGGATATCCGGTCGGGCGCAAATTTCGTCCGCCCAACTGAGCAAGGTCAACAAATCCTTCTGCTGTTCCAAATCAGGTGAGGTCAACTCGATTTGCCCCAAATACACCTCACCTGTTCCACCATCTAAGGAAATCCAGTCACCTTCTTTGATAACAATTTCACCAACAGACATCTGGCGCTTGTCCAGGTCAATGCGAAAATCGGACGCGCCAACCACACAAGGCACACCAAACTGACGAGCAACAACCGCGGCATGAGAAGTGGCACCACCCTCGCTAGTCAGAATGCCTTTGGCTGCCAGCATTCCATGTACGTCATCCGGCTTGGTAAAGGGACGCACCATGATGACAGGCTGTTTTTCTTCTTTGCCCATATGCTCAGCAGTATCTGCATCGAAGTAAACCCGCCCAACAGCCGCGCCGGGCGAGGCATTAACACCACTGGCAAGATAACGACCACTCTTCTTGGCAGCTTTGATCGCTTCATCCTTGAACATGGGGTGTAACAGTGCATCAACCTGTTTGGGTTTGACGCGCTTTACCGCCTCTTCGCGAGTGATCAATCCTTCATTCGCCATGTCTACAGCAATTTTGACTTCAGCCTGGGCAGTGCGTTTTCCGTTACGCGTCTGCAACATCCATAGTTTGCCGCGTTCGATGGTAAACTCAACATCCTGCATATCCCGGTAATGCGATTCTAGCTTCTGAGTAATCTCCATAAACTGCCGATAGACGTCCGGCATTTCGCGTTCAAGGTTTTCGATATTTTCTGTGTTGCGAATCCCGGCAACAACATCTTCGCCCTGCGCATTGAGCAGATACTCACCCATCATTTTCTTTTCGCCAGTAGAGGGATTGCGGGTGAACGCTACACCCGTACCGGAGTCAAAGCCCATGTTGCCGAACACCATTGTCACAATGTTAACTGCGGTGCCAAGATCATCGGGAATATTTTCGGCACGACGGTAATCAACCGCACGTTTACCATTCCACGACTTAAAAACCGCCTCAGTTGCCAATCGCAATTGTTCAAAGGGATCCTGCGGAAAATCAAAACCCTTCTCCTTCCGGACTACATCTTTGAAGATTGCAATTAATTCTTTCAAATCATCGGCTGTCAAGTCCGTATCCAGCTTGGCACCTTTCTTTGCCTTGAATTCTTCCATCGGCTCTTCAAATGCCTCGTCTGGAATCCCTAATACCACAGCGCCAAACATCTGTATCAGCCGACGATAGGAATCATTCACAAAGCGTTCATTTTGGGTCAGGGCAACCATACCCTTTGCCGTCTCGTCGTTCAAACCAATGTTCAACACAGTGTCCATCATGCCCGGCATCGAGAATTTGGCACCAGAACGGCACGAAACAAGCAATGGATTTTTGGCATCGCCAAACGTCTTTCCAGATGCGCTTTCCACCACTTTCAAGGCATCCATCATCTGATCCCATAGCCCTTCCGGGAATTTTCCCGTTGCCGAATAAACATTGCATGCTTCGGTGGTCACCGTAAAAAATGGCGGCACTGGCAGTCCAATGCGGGTCATTTCGGCTAGATTGGCGCCTTTACCCCCTAATAAACCGCGCACCTTGTCCCAGTCCCCACCAGCATAGGCTTCAGCCTGGTCAATTTCGTTAAATAAATATACCCATTTTTTTGCTACCATGGTTACCTCCAGAGGAATTGTTAATTTCAAAATTGACCCGCCAAGCGGGTCAAATATAGTTGATCGCAAACAGTAAAATTTTACCACAAAGGCGAAATTTCACAAAGCATTCTGTTCCACTTGTCTATACACCAATTTGTAAGCAAGCTGCAAGGTTCATTTACCACAAGATGTCTCATAATTAAGCAGGTCTAAAGCAAAAGAACAGCGGAGGAATTGCATGAAATTACTCATTGCAGATGATGACCCTTCCACAGCCGAAGTTCTCACACCGCTTTTGGGAGCTTCTGAAGTTACCATTTTTACTGCTTGTTCCGCTCAAGAAACCATATGTATCCTGCAAACCGAATTGCCCGATGTGATTGTTCTGGACGCAATATTGCCCGATATGTCAGGCATAAATCTATGTAAAACGATCCGAAAGTTTTGTAATGCTCCTATTCTCATTCTTTCTGCTCTCGACAGCCCCAAGACGATTATCGCGGCTCTTCAAGCAGGGGCAGATGACTATATAGTAAAGCCTTGCTCTGCCAGTGTGATTGCCGCACATATTACCAAACTGGCACGGCGTACAAGCAGCAAACCTCGCACAGAAAGTACATTTTTGTCATTTTCCACAAATTAACCGCAACAGAATTCGACCTTATAACTTTGTGCGAAGATAACTTCTCTAATCTCGTCACTCCATCACCACTACTGCGAGAAATTCGCTATAATAAAAACATCTCAGAAAATCAGGAGGTAGTCCCCTTGCAGACCTGCTCCATTTGTCATACCCAATCCCCGGACACCGCACAATATTGCCTGAATTGTCAGGCAGACCTCTCTGAATTCTCCATTGCCAATGTAGCGCTAAAGCAATTTCAGAAAAACCCACGCGTAACGCGCGTCTATCTTTCCATCGCGGCGGATTCCTGCCCTGTCTGCCAGCAAATGCAGGGTGCCTATCCTAAAGACAAGGCTCCCAAACTGCCTCTCCCCGGCTGCTCTCATAGCGAAGGTTGTCGCTGTTTCTACGTGCCAATGTTAGACGAAATTTATCCGTAAAAATTCCCCGAGAGCTTTAGAACCTTGATCTAGAATGCCACGCAAAGCCAAGGGTAGGTAACATCACTGAATATTTCGGTGACCCGCTCATAAGAAACAAATAGTTTGCAGACAATTTATCCTCTGAGAGGGGACAATAGATATTTTTCACCAACGCTGCCAGGCAAACAACATGTTTTACTTTCCTCTTTTTTCAAGAGTCCACAAAGGAAAAAATTATGATTGAAAGTATGCTCTCCTCTAAAAAATTTTTTACAGCCTGGAATCTCAGAGGTATCCTTTTATGGGTCGTATTACCCCTTATCGCAGGAACTCTGTTGTCCTTTTTCATCAGGCAGCCACTGATCGGCGTGATTCATCTAACGGATGCCATATACAACCTTTCTGCCCAAGATATGATTGCCCAGATCAGCTATGCGCGCCAACATCCGGAGATCAAAGCGGTAGTTCTGGTAATAGACAGCCCAGGCGGGACAGTTGCCGACACAGAAGCTGTTTACATGGAACTTGTCCGACTTCGTCAAACTAAACCTGTCATTACAGTAGTTGACGGAATGGCAGCCAGTGGAGCTTATTACCTTGCTGTCGGGACAGATTACATTCTGGCAAAACCCAATTCTACCGTTGGCAGCGTCGGGGTATATTCTGCTTTGCCCAAATATCCCCTGGTTGTTGATGATGTATATTCGACTGGTCCCTATAAACTTTGGGGAAGTTCACGGGATACGACTGTGCGTGAGATCGAGGTTGCAAAACAGGGTTTCCTTCAAGCAGTCAAATTGGGCAGAGCGAAGGTGCTGAAAGCGCCGAATGAGATCATCTTAAGCGGTCAAGTCTGGAACGGAGTCGAAAGCTTAAAACTCGGTTTGGTGGATGAAATTGGCTCACTCAGCCAGGCTTGTGAGAAAGCCGCAACGATAGCACGCATTGCTCATTACCGCGCAGAAGACCTGCGCGTATTGGCAGGTCTACCAGAGCGCACCTCTGAACAATTTTTCCTTACATCATCCGAAGGTATTCTAACGCCTTACCCAGCAAAGGCTGGAATCTATTATTTATACGTTCCGCCAATAGAGAGGTTGCCATGAAAACCAACCGGACAATTACTGCACTCATATGCCTGATCCTGCCTGTTTTGATTCGCACTCTCTGGTTTTATCAGGGCAGTTACACTAGAAGCGAACCCATAGCTACACCAAATTATTCACAGATTGAACTTCAAACCTTTCTTCTATCTACACCGGTTGTTTCAGAAATAGCAGCAGACAGGGGAAATTCAAGCCCCCCAGTCGTGTTACTGGATATTGCTCACGATAATATGTTTTCGGTATCTGAGATAGAACCATTCACACGGGCTATGACAGACTTAAGAGCAGAGCTACGATTTAACGATGATCCGGATGTGCTTATCCGGATGCTAAAAGATGCGGATGCTTACGTGGTCATTGCGCCTACTTCACCCTTTTCGATAGAAGAGAGTGATGCCATCAATAAGTTTGTTGCGCGCGGCGGTCGGTTACTGGTAATTACCGACCCGACACGAGATATGAGCTATTACGGTTATGTGTTCGGTGATACTGCTGAAAAACTGCAAAGCGTCAACATTGCAAACACACTTTTGGAAGCGTATCAGATTGCTTTTGCCGAAGACTATTTATATGACATGTTCAAAAATGAGGCGAATTTCCGGAACATTATCCTGACGGATTTTGCCCAGGATATACTCATGAAAAATCTGGAGCAGGTGATATTCTATAGTGCGCACTCTATCCGCACCGAAGCAAAAGCATTAATCGCCGTGCCAGAAACCACATATTCCTCACTAACGGATACAGGTGGCAGTTGGGTGGTTGCTGCCCGCGCTATGGATGGGCAAGTAGTTGCTCTTGGTGACATGACTTTTATGACACGCCCTTATGTGCAAGTGGCTGATAATCAACTGCTGGTACAAAATCTGGCTCGATGGTTAAGCGGCGAAAAACGACAGCGCAACCTGCGTGATTTTCCCTATCTATTTACCCATCCCGTGGTATTGTTGTTGCCCAAAGACCTTACATTGGATCAGGACATGTTGGGAATGGTTAACACCAATCAACGATTTCTAAACACCTTAAACCTCTCACTCCAGTTAAGCGACAAACCAATTGAGGGTTATGACCTGCTGATTACGAGTACCTATCAACAATCACAGACCAAAGAACTCCAATCCTTTTTAGATGCATTCGATCTGGAGTTTTCAATAGCAGGAGAAGAGACTCAAGATTTGAACAGCGAAACGATGACCTTAACCGTCACCCCATCTCCAACCTCAGAAACTTTAAATCTCGCACCGACACCAACTGCAACAAGTGAAACCCAGTATGATTCTGCTTCTATTGAGGTGACGAAAGAAGCGAATACTCATAGAAATAAAACAGGCACAGATGAAACAGTTACGATACCGGGAGTGGGCAGGTTCTCGCTGGACGGCATTGGTCTGATACTTTTTAGTCCCAGCAACGAACAGAACACATTGATCTTGCTGGCAAGTTCAGAGGAGTCGCTAAGCGAGTTATCGTCCCTTTTGATTGAAGAAGGCTTATCGGATTGCCTGATTCAGGAATATATTGCTGTATGCCCGGTTACCAAAGAGAGCAAGGGATAACGGTTCCAGCGA
>Ga0209162_1001873_pt1 | contig 19587 bp, 16 predicted proteins | sample YNPNPMetaG_FD_187121 | JGI IMG/M metagenome (GOLD analysis project Ga0209162, IMG submission 187121) | Anoxygenic and chlorotrophic microbial mat microbial communities from Yellowstone National Park, USA - YNP NP MetaG (SPAdes) (version 2) ... | reverse complement strand
AGAGGCTGCACTGTGGTGACCGCACTACTCGCTGCCAGAGAAGCAGATACTGACAAACTGAGCCAACTCGCAGTTTGAAAATCTTCGCAAATATGATCGATTCGTCAGTATATGTATCCAGCGCGGCGCAGCCGCAGCCGAATGATCTGGGGCGAGGTAAAGGCGTTCCTTCCAAGCTGGGCGCTGTGTCGCGCTGCGCTGAGAGACACGGAGGCTGGGAACTATATTGATGCGCGCCACGCCGTTATTGCTTCGCGCATCAGTGCGAAGGCTTCGAGGTGCGGCTTGACAAATCTTGGACGGAACCATGGGAAGGTGCCAACAAGGTCGTTGAAAACCAGTATTTGTCCGTCGCAGTCCTTGCCCGAGCCGATACCTATGGTCGGGATTGGAATGCGTTTTGTGATTTCGGCGGCCAAGGGGGGATCGACGAGCTCGAGCACGACAGCAAAAGCCCCGACATCGGCAAGGAATTGGGCATCTGCGATCAATGCTTGTTTTTCTTCGAGTGAACGGCCTTTGATTCTGTAACGTTTTTCCTTGTGTATTGTTTGGGGGAGCATGCCGATGTGGCCGAGGAAGGGGATACCGGCGGTTCTGATTGCCCTGATTTGTTCTGCGATTGCCAGGCCGCCCTCGGCCTTGACCGCCTCGGCGCCCGCGGCGATCAACCGGTTTGCATTGGCAACAGCCGTTTCGGGCGTGTCATAACTGCCGGATGGGAGATCTGCGGCAAGGAGGCTTTGGGGCATTGCGCGGGCTGCTGCCCGGGTGTGATGTTCCATGTCGGCCATGGTTACGGACGTTGTATCGGGGTATCCGAGGACGACCATTCCAAGAGAATCACCGACGAGAATGATGTCAATGCCGGCTTCGGACAAGAGCTTTGCGGTTGGATAATCGTACGCTGTGAGGGCCGCGATGTGCTTGCGGCCTTTCATTTGGCTGATGGATTCGGGTGTAACTTTGGTCATCTAATCCGCAATACGATTGCGCGCTGTGGGCGGCCAAAACAAGCAGAAATCGGCGAATGTTGGAGCATGTTGGCCCGCGGATACGGTGCGCGAATAATCGGGGCTTGACGAAGCTTGCCGGGCAGCATACGGTTTGGTCTGACATTGAAGAGATTGCTGGTTTGGCCAGCGCGAAAAGTCGGAGATGCAGATTCTACCGGCTTTTTTGTTCCCCGGATGGGGCTTTAGTATGAACAACGAACTGTTAGCGGTGCTTGAGTTCTGGGAGCGCGAGAAGGGCATCAGCAAAGATGTCCTGCTTGCGGCTGTCCAAGAGGCGCTTGTTTCCGCCGCAAAGAAGGCGGTGGGACCGGCGAGGGAACTTCGTTGCACCATCGACCCCAAGAATGGGGATATCAAGGCATGGGCGAAACTCGTCGTGACAGAAAAGGTGGGTTCAAAGCACGACGAGATTTCTCTTGCCGATGCCAGGCGAATCAAGCCCGACGCGCAACTTGGTGACGAGCTTGAGGTGGAAGTCACGCCGGCCAACTTTGGCCGCATTGCGTCTCAATACGCCAAACAGGCGCTGATGCAGCATTTGCGCAAAGCTGAAAAGGCCCTTATCTTTGCCGAGTTCAAAGACCGGACCGGGGACATTGTGAGCGGGGTTGTACGGCGTTTTGAGCGTTCTGACGTCGTTATTGATCTTGGCAGGTACGAGGCACTGTTGCCCAGTCGCGAGCGTGTCCCGACCGAAGAGTATCAGATCGGCGAGCGACTTCGTTGTTACGTCAAAGCGGTTGAAAACACGCCGCACGGACCTGAGATTATCCTTTCGCGCGCCGACCCGCAGTTTGTAATCAAACTGTTCCAATTGGAGGTGTCGGAGATTGCAGACGGCACAATCGAGATCAAGGCCATTGCACGCGAACCGGGGTTCAGAACCAAGATCGCTGTTTGGTCTCGCAACGACAAAGTGGACCCTGTGGGCGCGTGCGTCGGGCTTCGCGGCCAGCGGGTCAAGAACATTGTGCGCGAGCTGAACAATGAGAAGGTCGATATCATCAAGTGGGACAGCAACATCAAGACCCTGATAGCCAACGCGTTGGCGCCGGCAAAGCCGAAGGGATTCGAAATCGACGAAGCAAACAAACGTGTCAGGGTGATTGTAACCCAGGATCAACTGTCTGTGGCGATCGGCAAGCGCGGTCAAAACGCGCGTTTGACCGCCAAGCTCACCGGATGGGAAGTGGACATCGAGCCCGAGGAGGTTACGACCATGGGGTTCGAGGAGAAAGTGGCTCAGGCAGTCAAAGCGATGGCTTCCATTCCGGGAATCACAGAGGCCCAGGCAGACGCCCTTGTTCACCACGGTTTCCTCGGCTTGGAAGATATATTGCAGGTCGAGGTTGCGGACCTTGCTGAAATTCCTGAGATAGGTGATGCTGCTGCTTCGATCATCGAATCGGCAAGGGCGGAAGCTCAGCGGCGCACACTGAACATCAATCCGTTGCCCGCACAGCACTAGACGGCTGTGCAGGGAATTGGATAGCGAAACGAATATCACGACAACCAGGATCACAAACTGGACATTAGCGACAAAGAACGTGGGTCAGACAAAGTATGCCCGTTAGAATATACGAAATAGCCAAAAGACTGGGCGTTGAAAGCAAGGTTGTTCTGAAAACAGCAAAGGAGCTGGGCATCACCCACGCGCGCGTGGCATCCAGTACCATCGACAAAATCACAGCGGAGTACCTCGAAGAAAAACTCCATGAGCTGGGTTACGGTCCCCCCACAGAAGCTCCTGCTGTCGAGCAACAGCCAGCACCCGAACTGCAACAGGCTGCGCCCGCCGCAGTTGAAACCGGACCAACCGCGGTTGCGGTGGAAACGGTCGCAGCCGAACCAAAGGCTGCACCTGTTGCCGAAGAAATTGCCCAGCCGGCACCGCCAGTGGCAGAAGCGCCTGTACCGCAAGCGCCTCAACCGGTCGAGGTCGCCATTGAGCCAGCGCCGCCGGCGGAAGTTGAAGCGCCAACAGCCGTGCAACCGGCGCCGGTCGAGGTTTCTCCTGAGCCTCAGCCAACACCCGGTGTGGCTGCGCCCGGCGTATCTGAACGCGAGATTGCGTCTGCAACCGTTTCTGAAGTGGTGTTGCCGGTGCCACCGGCTGCGGCAGCTCCAATATCTCCAGTACCGGAAACCGGTGTTGCAATAGAAACCCCGGCAAGCCAACAGCGCGCAGAAGGACCGATGCCAGTTGAGGTCCCGCCTTCGGCTGAACCTGGTGAGAAAACAAAGGCGGAAGAATCGGCACAACATGAAGTGCAGGTTGCGGTCGAGCCGGGCGTGTCCGGAAAACCTGCGGCTCAAGAAACAGCTCGACCGCCTGTGAGCGCTGAAACCGTCGCAACTCGGATTGAGCAGGCGGTTTCCGAGCCGAAAGCGCAGGCGCCAACAGCAGGCGCAGCGATGTCCACATCCGCTCCGGCTGCTCCGGCGCCACAAATTCCACCTGCACCATCACCGGCGGCGCCTCCGTCTGCGCCACCGCAGCCTCCGCCGAAGCCGAGAATTGGTGACAAGGTTGGTTTTATTCAGTTGCCGTCGCGTCCCAAACCCCAGGAGAAAGCGGGTGGTCGGCCTGTCCAGCGCCCTGCATTTGGCAAAGCGGAGGGGCAGAAGAGCCGTGAGACTGCTCCTGCGGCGCGGGGTGCGGGAGCGGGGACGTCTTATGGTCAACGTGGGGCTGCTGGCGTTGGGACGCCGACTCGTCGCGATGCGGGGGGTGCGGCGCCTGCGGCGCCTGCGCGGCCCACGGTTCCTGTTGCCACGGGCGAAGAAATAAGCTTGAAACCTCCGGTGACTGTGAGGTCGCTCGCCGAGGCGATGAAGAAGAAACCGTTCCAGGTGATAGCAGACCTCATGGAAATGGGCGTTTTCGCGACCGTGAATCAAACGGTTGACCCCGAGGACGCCCAGCGCGTGTGTGCCAAGTACAATTTCAGATTCAAGCTCGAGCGGCGTCAGGAGGGCGGCGGAGTTCACAAGCCGCCACCGAGACGGAAGGTTGATCTTGATGAAAAGCCGGAATTGCTCAAACCGCGCCCGCCGGTTGTGACGATCATGGGTCACGTTGATCATGGGAAAACGACGTTGCTTGATGTTATCCGGAAATCCAATGTGGCTGCGAATGAAGCGGGTGGTATCACGCAGCATATTGGCGCATACACAATTGAAGTTCCGCGGCCCGGCAAACCGAAGGAAACCGCGCAGATCACTTTTCTCGATACGCCCGGCCACGCCGCATTCAGCGCAATGCGCTCGCGCGGTGCGAACGTTACGGATATTGTCGTGCTGGTGGTTGCAGCCAATGACGGTGTGATGCCGCAGACCCTTGAAGCCATCAGCCACGCAAAGGAAGCCAACGTCCCGATTGTTGTCGCGATTAACAAGTGCGACCATCCGAATGCCAACCCGTTGCGTGTCAGACAGCAACTTCAGGAAAGGGGCCTTGTCCCTGATGAATGGGGCGGTGACACGATGTTCGTCGAAGTTTCTGCCCTCACGAAACAGGGGGTTGACAAGCTGCTCGAAGCGATCCTGTTACAGGCCGAATTGCTCGAGCTGAAGGCAAATCCGAACCGCCCTGCAGCCGGCAATGTTATCGAGTCGGGCATCGAGGCCGGTGGCCCTGTAGCCACGCTGCTCATCAGAAAGGGAACATTGTCTGTTGGCGACGTTGTGGTTTGTGACAAGTATTACGGCAAAGTCAGGGCGCTCATCAATGAGGAGCGCAAACGACTGAAGCAGGCCGGGCCCTCGATGGCTGTCAGAATGTTGGGGTTGAATGGTGTGCCCGAAGCCGGTGCCGAGTTCAGTGTTGTGGCAGGCGAAAAAGAAGCGCGTGAGCTGTGCGAGCAACGCGCCGAGGCCGAACGCGCCAACCGCGAGGAACGGCGCATGGCAATGACGCTTTCGGATTTGATGAGTCGATTCGAAAAGGAATCCGCCAAGGTTCTCAAGTTGGTTGTCAAGGGGGATACTCAGGGCTCTGTGGAAGCCATCGCCGATGCGCTGGAGAAGATCGAGTCGGAGAAGGTGTCGCTCGAGATCATCCACAGTGCGGTTGGGATGGTGAACGAGTCGGACGTGCTGCTGGCTTCGGCATCGAAAGCTGTCATACTCGGTTTTCATACGCGGGTTGACGCGGCTGCGAGCGAACTTGCGAAGCGTGACGGTGTTGAAATCCGGCTTTATGAGATCATCTATGAATTGATCGACGATGTTCGCAAGGCGATGGCCGGGCTGCTCGAGCCGATCGAGAAGGAAGTGGTGCTCGGCACGGCTGAAGTGCGGAAGGTTTTTCTTCTTTCCAAAGGTGGGAGTGTGGCCGGATGCGTGGTGACAAATGGCCGAATAGTCAAGGGGAAAGCCCGTGTTGTGCGCCGCAAGAATGTTGTGTTTGACGGGACAATTCTGACACTGAGGCGTTTCCAGGACGAGGTCACAGAAGTGCGTAACGGCATGGAATGCGGCATCCGCATGGCCGGGTTCGATGATTATGCCGAAGGCGACGTAATCGAGTCTTACAGCATCGAAAAGGTCGCACAAGAACTCTAGAAGGCTGCTGAAGCGCTTCGAATACTTGAAATGGAGAACAGACGATACGAACGCGTCCGCGAGTTGCTCAAACGGCAACTGAGCGAAATACTTTTGCGCGAGCTGCCGGTGTCAGAAGCCGGGCTTGTCACGGTCAATGAAGTTGTTCTGGCCGGCGACCTGCGCAGTGCGACAGTTTACCTTGGCATGTTTGGATCACGTGAACAGCAGCGGCGCTGCATCGACTTCCTGACGCGGCACAGGGCGCGAATCCAAAACATGCTTGCCGGTTCTGTCATCCTCAAATACACCTCGACTCTCCGGTTTGTGGCGGACAATTCTGTCGAACGCGGCAACCGGGTTATTCAGATCATCGAGGAAATCGAGAAGTCCCAGACACAGGAGCCGACCTGAGCGCGTGCGACTGATCTGCGAATTTCGGAAGCCTGTGGAAACACTTGCTGTTCCAATGAAAAAAACGCCTCGCATTGTGGAGCGCATCATCGAGGCCATCAACCAGGCCGAGACAGTATGCATTACAGGGCATGTCCGACCGGACGGGGACTGCATTGGAGCGCAGCTTGGTTTGGCGTTGGCACTCCGCGCCGAAGGCAAGCGTGTTTCGGTCTGGAACGAAGACCGAATACCCGAGAAACTCGCATTCCTTGACCCTGACGGGCTTTTGGAAAGACCGCACGGAAACGGGGATTTTGACTGTGTGATTGTGGTTGATTCTGCCAGTTATGAGCGGCTCGGGTCGGTCGTTGAACACATCAAGAATCGCCGTATCCTGATCAATATCGATCACCATGCGAGCAACACTCGGTTTGGTGACATCAACTGGGTCTGCACGCGCGAGCCATCCACTGGCGAGCTTGTATTTCGGCTGCTGAAGTATGCGCGGTGGCCGATCACACCGCGTATAGCCGACTGTTTGTTCACTGCGGTTTCGACAGATACAGGTTCGTTTCAGTATCCATCAACAAGGCCCACGACTTTTGTCACGGCCGGTGAATTGGTGAAACGTGGTGCCAATCTGGGCACAATATGTCGCGAAGTTTACCAGTCGTTCCCGCTGTCGCGCGTCAAACTTTTGCGGTACCTTTTTTCGCGATTTCGCCTGATCCACAAGAACCGGATTGCATATTTCTGGCTGCGACCGGCCGATTTTGCGCGCTCAGGGGCCGACCCGGCGGAGTCCGAGGGGCTCATAGACCATCTCCGCGCAATCGAACCTGTCATCGTAGCGTGTGTGTTCGAGCAGGTCGAGCCGGAACTCATCCGCGTCAGCTTCCGCTCGAAGCGTCCGTCAGTGGATGTCAATCTGATTGCGAGTCAGTTTGGCGGAGGCGGACACGCTGCGGCTGCGGGCGCGAGAATCGTGGGATCGCCTCGAGTTGTGCAGCGCAAAGTGCTGGCTGCAGTGCGCAAGGCGATCGACCGGAGCAATTGACCTATGCCATTGTGTGAAATCAATCCTTTGGACGGAGCATTGTTGGTTGACAAACCGCGCGGACCAACGTCGCACGATGTCGTGGATGCCATCCGCCGAAAGTTTAATGTTCGGAAGGTGGGACATTGCGGCACACTGGATCCAAATGCTGACGGGCTTTTGATAATCGTGCTGGGCCGTGGCACAAAGTTGTCCGAAAAACTGATGTCAGCGGACAAGGTTTATGCCGGAACAATCAAACTGGGGGAAACGACTGATACTTACGACGCTGACGGAACAATCATCAGCACGTTGCCAGTGCCGCCTCTTACGCTGGAGCAGATGAATGAACTGGCGCAGCAGTTTGTTGGTGATCTGATGCAGACTCCGCCGATGGTGTCAGCGGCAAAAGTTGGCGGGGTGCCGCTTTACAAGCTTGCCCGGAAAGGCGTCGAGGTCGAGCGCAAGCCGAGGCTGGTGCACGTTTACAACTTTGAATTCAGTTCATATGAGGAACCCATTGCCACGTTCCGGATCGTGTGCACAAAGGGCACTTACGTCCGGAGCATCGCACATGAATTCGGTCAGAAGCTCGGCTGTGGCGCGCACCTTTCGAGTCTGCGCCGGCTTCAAGTTGGGCGATTCTCGGTGGACAACGCCCTGCCGTTGTCGCGAATCATGGAATTGACGACGGCCGAACTCGAACGCCATGTGATCCCGTTTCTGAAGCTTGCGGAACCGGGTTGATTGAATCCGGCGTGCTGTTGACCGGTCTGAGCTCCTGTGGAGATCATAACGCAATCGGGAAAATGGGAATCGGCAACGCAGCCGCTGTGCATGGCCATCGGCATGTTCGACGGTCTTCATCTCGGACATCAGTCTGTGATCGGCCGGACCGTATCCCGCGCAAGAAACGAGGGCGCGCTGGCTCTTGTGGCGACTTTCGATCGGCACCCGGCCGGCGTTATTGCGCCGCATCATGCCCCGCTTGCAATTCAAACTTTGAACCAGCGATTGCGCGGGCTTTCCAATTTGGGCGTTGACGCGACGTGGCTGATTCATTTCGACAAGGCGTTCAGCGAGAAGAGCGCCGGGGAATTTGTGCGTGATGCTGTCAGACAGTTCCCCGGGCTTCGCGTTGTGCTGGTTGGAGAAAAATTCCGATTTGGACATCGCCGACAGGGCACGGTCGAGCTTCTTCAGAATCTCGGTCGTGAATTGGGGTTCGAGGTCGAAGCAATCCCTCCTGTGAACCTCGACGGTGAACCGGTCAGCAGCACTCGAATTCGCCGCCTGATTCGCGCGGGTCATCTCGACGAAGTCCGTGCGTTGCTGGGACGACCGTATGCGTTGGCCGGAAAGGTTGTGGAGGGCGATCGGCTGGGCCGCCGACTTGGATTTCCCACCGCCAATCTTGCAGTGGAGGGAATGGCTGTGCCACCAAACGGTGTTTATGCGGCCCACGCCGAGGTCGGAGCGTGGTCGGGGCCTGCCGTGGTCAACATCGGTTTCCGTCCGACTGTCGAACGAGAGCAACAGTTGATCCGCGTCGAAGCTCATTTGATCGGATTTGGCGGCGAGATTTACGGACAGGAAATCGAGCTTTTGTTTCTGAAATTCCTCAGGCCCGAGCGCAAGTTCGATGATATTGGAGCGTTACGCGCTCAGATTGGCGAGGATTGCCGGGTTGCAAGAGGTCTTTATGAAACCATCTGGCGAACGTCCGGATGCCGGGTTGGAGAATCAAAAACTGTCACAACACCGCGCACACACTCTTCTTGAAAGAGTGAACGGTTTGGGCTATTGGCTGTCAATCTCTTCGCGACTTCCAAGAATATGAACAGTGGCATAACAGCAATAAACGATGAGGTACAAAAGGCCAGTGCTTTTGTGGGACCATTGATGGCCGAGATGTCCAAGGTGATCGTCGGACAAAAATACCTCGTCGAAAGAATGGTTATCGGGTTGCTCGCCAACGGGCACTTGCTGCTCGAGGGCGTGCCCGGCCTTGCAAAGACACTGGCCGTCAAATCGCTTGCCGCATGCCTTGACGTAAAATTCTCGCGCATTCAATTCACCCCTGACATGCTGCCCGCCGACGTTATTGGCACGCAGATTTACAGGGACGGCACGTTCACGACGCGCAAAGGCCCGATATTTGCCAATCTCATCCTTGCCGACGAGATCAACCGCGCGCCTGCAAAAGTGCAGAGTGCGCTCCTCGAGGCCATGCAGGAGAAACAGGTCACGATTGGCAATGAAACATTCGGACTCGACGAGCCTTTTCTTGTCCTTGCGACGCAAAACCCGATCGAGCAGGAAGGCACTTATCCGCTTCCTGAAGCACAGGTCGATCGGTTCATGCTCAAGCTGAAAATCAATTACCCGTCGCGCGAGGAAGAGCGGCAGATTCTGGATCTCATGGCGCGCACAAGCGGGCAGCCGGTCACCGGGCCTGTTGTCAAGGCTGCCGAAATCCTCCATGCGCGCGAGGTAATCAACCACATTTACATCGACGAGAAGGTCAAGGATTACATCGTTGACCTTGTCTGCTGCACGCGGGAACCGGACCGTTACAAGATTCAGGTCAAAGACTTCATCCAACTGGGTGCGTCGCCGCGGGCGACGATAGCGCTTACGCTGTGTGCGAAGGCGCACGCATTCCTTCGGGGCCGCGGCTATGTCACACCACAGGACGTCAAGAGCATCGGAATGGATGTTCTTCGGCATCGTGTTACTGTGACCTACGAAGCCGAGGCTGAAGAAAAGACTCCCGAGCACATTGTGCAGCGGATATTCGATGAATTGCCCGTGCCGTAACATTGGCCGGTCAGAGTTCGGCTGTTCTCGCGTGGCGCAATGAAAATCGTTTCCTGCTCATGATCCCCCGAGAAATACTCAAGAAAATCCGCATGATCGAGCTGCGGACGAACAGGCTTGTCACCGAGACTCTCGCGGGCCAGTACCACAGCGTTTTCAAGGGGCAGGGAATGAATTTCGATGAGGTGCGCGAATACCAGCCCGGGGATGAGGTCAGGTTCATCGACTGGAACGTCACGGCGAGGATGCAGCACCCGTACGTGAAAAAGTTCGTCGAGGAACGCGAGCTTACTGTGATGCTGGTGGTGGACCTGAGTGGGTCGGGGTTGTTTGGATCGGGCGAACAGTCAAAGCGCGAACTGGCAGCGGAAATTGCATCTGTTCTTGCTTTTTCGGCAATCCGCAACAATGACAAGGTCGGGCTGATTCTCTTCAGCGAAGCGGTCGAAAAGTACATCCCACCACGGAAAGGGCGGCGACACGTGCTGAGGGTGATCAGGGAAATCCTGTTCCACGAACCAAGATGGCGCGGGACGGACCTGAACCACGCGCTCGAGTTTCTCAGCCGCGTTGTGCCCCGTCGGGCTATTGTGGTTATTTTGTCCGATTTTCTCGGTCAAACAGCTCCGACTCGTGAGGACATGGCGGCGCACCTCAGACGGCGTGTGATATTGTCCGAGACACTTTCGCAGGCCTCGCTTTCGTCGCTCTGCAGGGCCAACAGGCGACATGACCTTGTGGCGGTGCAGATTTCCGATCGGTACGAACTTCGGCTGCCGGACCTCGGATACCTTGTTTTGAAGGACGCTGAAACCGGCGAGGTGGTTGAAATCAATACAGGCGACGAACGCAAGCGCGTCGCATTCGCCCAGCGCCAGGAACGGCTCCAACGCGATCTCCAGAAGCTGTTTTCCGCCGCGGGTATCGACACCATCCAGTTGCGCACCGATCAGCCATACGAAACCGCACTGGGCAGGTTCTTCGAAACACGCGAAAGACGGCGCCGTCGCGGCTGAGCCGTGACGGCGCCGGCACCCGGTTCTCCATGCCATGCCGCTGAAACCCAAACAACAGGCCGCTCCGCAAACGCCCGCTCAAGGTACCAACGCGATGATCGCCGTGGATATTCGCGAGGTGAAGCCGCCTTTGCCGGTGGGCGGGAATTGGCTGTGGATTGGTTTGCTGGTTGCCGGGGTTTTGCTCGCGGCGCTCGCGGCGTTTTTCTGGTTCAGGTTGCGGCGCCGTGCCACGCAACAGCCTGAAATCCAAATCCCGCCGCATATTGTTGCGCGTGACCGGTTGCACGCTGCTCTTGCCCTGATAGGCCAGCCGGGACCCTTCTGCGTCGAAGTCTCACAAATCATTCGTGTCTATTTGGAACAACAGTTCAATCTCCGCGCCCCGGAGCGAACGACGGATGAATTCCTGGTCGAACTGCAGGACAGTTCATTGTTGGGGCTTGACCAAAAACGGACTCTTGCTGATTTCTTGATGCGTTGTGACCTTGTGAAGTTCGCCCGCTACGAGCCCGGCGAACCGGAATTGCGAAGCCTGTACGACGCCGCAGTTCGGCTTGTGGAGGAGACCCAGTGGGCTACTTCGGTTCCCAATGCGCCCGTGTCCGGGGAACAAGCCCCGGCCGAAACCAGGTCGGCACTCGAAGCTGTGGACAGGAAATCCTGACATGAGATTCGCGCATCCATGGTTTTTGCTGTTGCTGGCGTTTTTGCCGCCGCTTGCATGGCTGCGCCAACGGCGAACCCAACAGGCTGCGTTTCTTTATTCGTCAGTTGCCCTTGTCAAGCACGTCGCAGGCATTGGACGGTCGCGCGTTGGACTTATTCTGTCGCGGCTGCGCTGGCTCGCATTGGTGTTGTGCATCATTGGGCTGGCTCGTCCGCAGCTCGGCATGGGCGAAGCCAAGGTCAAGGCGGCGGGAATAGACATCGTAGTGGCGCTTGACCTGTCCGGCAGCATGCGATCGGAAGATTTCCAGCTCCGAGGACGTCCGGCCAATCGGCTCGACGTTGCCAAGGAGGTCCTTACCGCTTTCATCAAGAAAAGGCCAAATGACCGAATCGGCCTGGTGGCGTTTGCCGGCCGACCGTACATCGCGTCGCCTCCGACGCTTGACCATGATTTTCTCCTCGAAACGATAAGCCACCTGAACATTGGGTCGGTCGAGGACGGCACGGCGATTGGTTCGGCTTTGACCGCGGCTTTGAACCGGCTGCGCGATGTTCAGGGGCGGAGCAAGATCGTGATCCTGATGACAGACGGCCAGAACAACGCCGGGAAAGTGCCGCCACTGACTGCTGCCGAAGCCGCCCAAGCACTCAACGTAAAGGTCTATACAATCGGCGTCGGCACACGCGGCAAAGCTCCGATGCCTTTCATCCAAAACGGATACCGCGTCACGCGCATGATCGACGTCAACATCGACGAGGACACGCTCAAGCAGATTGCTGATCGAACCGGCGGCGCATATTTTCGGGCAACTGACACCGAACGTCTTCGTCAAATTTACGACCACATAGACCGCCTCGAGAAAACCGAGGTTGAAGCCAGGAAATACCAGCGTTATCAGGAGCTGTTCCCGCTGTTTGTAATTCCGGCTCTGGCGGTGTTTCTGCTCGAGCTGATTCTGAGCCAAACCGTGTGGCGGCGCCTGCCATGATGTCCAGACCTGTCAAACTGTTCGGCCAAACCGGCGGCGGTTGGTGCGCTGCATGGACAGTTGCTTGCTATTGCAAATCTGCGTCAAGAGAAGCAAATTGGCCATGCGCGGTTGACTGTCAACACGGCGCAACGCAACCGGGACTGAACGGTTTGTTCAGAACAGCCGCGCAGGTCTCGAACGTGCTGCCGGGTTGTGCTGGATTGGCCGGGGCGATTTTGCCGGCCATGCCAACAATGAGTTTGGACAGGCGAATGAATCTGTTGAACGAACCAGTCATGAACGATCAGAGAATTCGCGCTGGTTGCGCGGATTCTCGAATGTAGCAGGGCGGGGCATATGCGTTTTGGCAATCCACGGATGCTCTGGTTGCTGGCTGTTACCGCGCCGGTGCTGATCTGGTTTTTGTTCTGGGCGTGGCGGCAACGCCAGAAGCTCATAGGCCAGTTCGTTCAATCGCGACTCCTTGCACAATTGACAGTCGGCGTCTCGAAACGCCGGCAAAAGCTTCGGCTCGCACTGGTCGGTCTTGCGGCCTTGCTGATGATGTTTGCCCTCGCAAGGCCGCAGTACGGATTTGCATGGGAACAGGTCAGCAGCCGTGGTTTGGACATTCTGGTGGGAATCGACACCTCGAGGAGCATGCTGGCGACGGATGTTTTACCGAGCCGGCTGGCGAGGGCAAAGCTGGCTGCCCTTGACCTGATGCGATGTGCCAGAAGTGACCGGCTTGGGCTGATAGCGTTCGCCGGAACGGCTTTTCTCCAATGCCCGCTGACGTTGGATGACAACGCTTTCAGTGAAAACGTGAGCTATCTCGACGTTGGCGTGCTTCCTCAGGGTGGCACTGCGCTGGCGGCGGCAATCGAGACAGCAATGCGAGCGTTCGCAAACAGCGAGAATAATTTCAAAATACTGGTCTTGCTGACCGATGGTGAAGATCACGAGGAGGGCGTTGTTGAAGCCGCCGAGCGCGCAGCAAAAGAAGGCATAAGAATCTTCACGGTGGGAATCGGAACCCTTGAAGGCGACCGCATCAAAATCGAAGAAAACGGAAAGACAACCTACGTCAAAGACGAAAACGGCAATGTTGTTGTTTCGAAGTTGAACCCAACCCTGTTGCAGAAAGTTGCCGAGATAACACAGGGCGATTACATCGCGTTGCAGGGCGCAGACACGATGAAAATCCTGTACGAAAGTCGGATTGCGCCGCTTCCGCGTCGGGACATGGCATCGAGGCTGTTTCGGCAGTACCATGAACGTTACCAATGGCCATTGGCGCTCGCCATTGTGTGCATGATTGCCGAAATGTTTGTGAGGGACCGCCAACGCGTCGAACGGCCAAAGGCCATCGTTCAATCCGGACATCCAATGTTCAACAAGCTGGTTGGCACGACAGTTCTGCTCCTTGCCGTACTGTTGACCCGGACTTCCGCCGCGGACAACGCGCTGAAGGCATATGAAGCCGGTCGATTCAAGGAAGCCCAGCGCGAATACCAAAAACTGCTGAACCGCAACCCAAAAGACCCGCGCTTGCGTTTCAACACCGGGACGGCTGCTTATCGCGCCGGCGATCTTGCTGCTGCCACAAATGAACTGTTCCGGGCCACTCTCTCCTCCGATCCCGCGCTTCTTCAACGGGCGTACTACAACCTTGGCAACGCCAAATACCGGCTCGGAGAACAAGCCGAAAACCCGGCTGACACAGCTATGCATTGGAAAGAGGCGATCGCTGATTACGACAGCGCCTTGAAACTCGATCCCAACGACCAGGACGCAAAATTCAATCGCGATCTCGTCGCAAAGAAACTCGAAGAACTCGAAAAACAGCTCAAGCAACAGCGCGATCAAAACCAGTCAGACAAGGACAAACAAGAACAACAACAGAACCAAAAACAGGATCAATCTCAGGCCGGTTCCCAGCAGCAACAAAAGGATCAACGCGGATCGAATCAACAGGACAAACAGGACCAGAATCAACAGCAGGAATCTACAACCCAGCAACAGCAAAGCACGCCCTCTGAAGAGCAGAAAGATCAAACTCCGCAGCCGGGCCCGGATGACAAACAACAGCAAAAGGATGCAGGCGCGGAAGACGTCGAGCTCAACCCAGCCGGCAAACAGGAACAGTCAGCCAAAGACGACAAAGGCGAGTCTCGACCGATGTTCAAAGAAGGTCAAATGACACCTGATCAGGCGCGTCAACTGCTGGACGCCGCCCGCGCTGATGAGCGCGCGTGGATTCTTGTCCCGCCCGGTCCCAGAAGAACTCGGACTTATCGAGAGTGGTGAATCTCTTCGATTTGTGACTGCGAAGCAGATTCACCGTCATGATGGCAAGCATGGTTCGTCTCGCAGTCTTTGTCCTTGGGATATCGAGTGTAGTTGCTCAACTTACACTCTTGCGAGAATTGTTGTCCGCGTTCAATGGCAACGAACTCGCTCTGGGGATTTTTCTCGGCAACTGGCTGTTGTTGACCGGAGTTGGTGCTGCAATGGGACGGCGCGCGAAAGCCGACCGACGGGCTGGGCGACGGTTGGTCCGTGGACAACTTTGGATTGGGGTCACGCCGGTTTTGGGGTTGCTTGCCTTGCGGGTGTTTCGGGATGCGATTTTTGTCCGCGGCGCGCAGGTGGGAATACCGGCGGCCATGTTTGGCAGTGCGGTGGTTTTGGGACCGTATTGTCTGGTGTCGGGTTATTTGCTGACACTTTGCGTGGCGCTGTTGAGTCAGGTCGAAGGCGGCAAAGGGCTTGGGACGGTGTACGTTGCTGATTGCGTCGGCAGCGTGGCGGGAGGGCTTGCATTTACCTTTCTTTTGACGCGGTGGCTTGATCATTTTGCGATACTGTGGTGCGTGGGATGGCTGAGCTTCATTGTGGCTGCGTATTGTGGCCATGCGTGGAGGAGCAAACGGACAACGTTGGCCTGGGCGTTGATGGCAGTTGCATGGGTTGTTGTGGGCGTTTCAGGTGTGGATGATTGGTCCACGCGCCGTCAGGTTCCGGGGCAGGAGCTGGTTTTTGTGGGCAATTCACCTTATGGGCGGGTGATTCTCACGCGTGCGGACGGACAACTCAATCTGAGCGAGAGTGGCGTGGCGACGCCGTTGGCCGCGGACCCGGCACGGGTTGAAGAAACAGTCCTGTGCGCTCTTGCGCAACGCCCTGATGCGCAGCACGTGCTGCTGTTGGGTGGCGGAGTGACCGGGACTGGACGACTTTTGCTCGATCACGGTGTTGCGCGTGTCACCTATGTTGAACTTGATCCTTTGATATTGGAACTGGGCCGCCGGTTTTTGCCCGAGAACCTCGACGACCCGAGAATGGAGGTGTTGGCAACGGACGGACGGCGCCATCTGCGCTCGACAACGAACAGGTACGACATTGTGATAATCGACACTCCCGACCCGGTAACATCGCAACTGAACAGGTTGTACACGGTCGAGTTTTTTGCTCGAGTCAAGAAAGTGTTGAACCTGAACGGTGTCGTCGCATTTGGTCTCAGCAGGTACGAGAATACCGTTAGCACTGAACTGGAACGGATTCTGGCCACGGCACACCGGTCGGTGTCCGAGGTGTTTGGTCGGGTGTTGATGCTGCCGCTTGGCCGCGTGTTTTTTGTCGCCTCGGACGGCGAGCTGTACGGTGATGTTGCTGAACGGTTGCGGAACAGTCAGGGGCGGATTCAGTGGATGAAAACTTCGTACCTGCGCGCGATGTTGACCCAGGATCGAATGTCCGACATGCAGCGAGCGGCGGGGGCGCCTGCTTTGGTGAACACCGATTTTCGGCCTGTGCTCTATTTTTTGCATTTGCGGCATTGGCTGAGCCAGTTTGAAAGAGTACCGGTCGTGTTTGTCGTGCTGCTAGGGATTGCAGTTGCCCTGTATGTGTGGCGGGTGGGAACTGTACCCCGAGCTGTGCTGTCGTCTGGGGTGGCGGCATCAGCGTTGGAGGTCGCGTTGTTGTTGGCTGTGCAAGTGGCCTGTGGGGCGTTGTATCAGCAATTGGGATTGGTGGTAGCGGTATTCATGGCTGGACTTGCCATTGGCGGTTGGCTTGGGCGGGAGGCGTTGTGGTTGTCTCCGAGGCGAAGCCTGGGGCGGCTTGTTGCAGGCATTGGGCTTTATGCGATTTTGTTGCCTTGGGCGCTTCAGTGGATAGCGGGCGGGGCGGATGGCAGGGTTGGGGTGGGCGTTGCAACGGCATGTTTCCTGTTGCTGACTGTTATGCTTGCAGTGTTGGTGGGCGCGGTGTTTCCCATCGCGGGGCGCGCGCTGGCGGCAGAATTCGCAAGTCCAGCTTCGAGATTGTACACGGCAGATTTTGTCGGGGCATGGCTGGGTGCGGTTTTGGCCGGTGCGGTGTTAATACCTGTGATTGGAGTAGCGGGCATGTGCAGGGCGGTGGCGGTTTTCGTGATTGCGTGTGGGATTGCGGTTCTGGCAGGAAAGCGGGTTAAGTGATGTCAGGCAGGCAGGATCGGCCCGGTTGTCTGATCGAGCATGGCCGCTGAAAGTGTTGAGTGGATTGCGGCGATGCGAGCCATGTTTGACTGTCGCGGCACAGGCGGGTTTCCAGCCATGTTTGAAAGATGTTTGATACAGTGACCAAACCAGTGAACAGCAAAAGCCTTACAAGATGAAGTAGCGAGCGATGTCTGCGCAAATTTTCCAACGCGGTGCTGCAATAATGCTGAAGACTGTCAGGTGGAGTGGATGGCCGCTGTTCGTGGTGGTGATCGGGTTTATTCTGACAGGATATGCGACCAGCGGGCGGTATGGCATGGGCGCGCTGATGGATGCTCGAACTGCGATGGCGCTGCACAAGCTGTTGCATTTGCCGCTGTTGGTTCTGTTGCTTGTGCATGCGTTGCCGGCGATGTATCTTGCTGTTCGTCGATGGGGATTGTTTGCAAGAACAAGCCGCATCAAATGCAATCCAAAGAACCAGAGCTGATCATGGACGTTCGATGGCAGCAACCGATGAGCCGACGCAACGCGCTCCGGGTTGGTGGCGTGGCCTGTGGCGGATTGCTTGGCGCAGCGTCCATTTGGTCGCTGCTACGGAAGGCAACCCGTGACACAGAGCCGGCAGACGTTTTCAGGGGTGACGCTCCTAACGACGAAGTATGGGCCTTGTGGCAAAAGCGCGGATGGGTCAGAGAAGCAAGGCACTACATCAAGCTCGACCGCAACGTCCAATGCAAAGTTTGCCCGAACAACTGCGTACTCGAACCCGGCGATCGAAGTCACTGCAGGAACAAGGTGAATCGCGATGGCACACTTTGGACGATGGCGTACGCGAACCCTTGCACTTTTCACGTCGATCCGGTCGAGAAAAAACCGTTGTTCCATTTCCTGCCCGGGACGATGACGTTTTCTCTGGCGACGTCCGGCTGTGTGTTCAGATGCCTGAACTGCCAGAACTGGGAAATCTCACAAAAGAAACCCGAGGAAACCAAGGACCCGCGCGGTCCGGAATACCGGCTCAAGACACCTGTTCCATCGTCTCTGACACTCGGGCAATTGCGCGCGCTGAGCTTGTTTCCCGAGGATATTGCGGCGATTGCGGATGAACTGGGATGTCCATCGGTCTCGTACACATATTCAGAGCCGACGGCGTATTACGAATATGCGCAGGATTGTTCAAAGGCCGTGCGGGAGAGGAAGCTCAAGAACATCCTTGTGAGCTGCGGGTCGATTGAAGAACGCCCGTTGCGTGATCTCGCGCAGTATATCGACGCTGCGCACATCGATTTGAAGGGGTTCGACGAGGAGACATACCGCAAGCTGAACTCGGGCAGGCTCGAGCCGATTCTGAATACCCTCAAGACGTTGAAATCAATGGGCGTGTGGGTCGAGGTCATCAACCTGATTGTGCCGACCTATACGGACAACATTGAGGTTGTTAAACGGATGTGCGGTTGGCTGGTCGAGAACGTCGGACCGGACACGCCCCTGCATTTCTCGAGGTTTCATCCGCAACACAAGCTCACACACCTCCCGTCAACGCCGATCAACACCTTGCTTCGTGCACGTGAGGTTGCAAGGGCTGCAGGGCTTCATTTTGTGTACATAGGGAATGTTCTTGGAGTGCCCGAGACGGAAACGACGTTTTGTCCCAACTGCAAGCGCGCAATAGTCGAACGCGACATTTACGCGATAAAATCTTTCAAAATCGAAGACGGCAAGTGCGGTTATTGTCAGAGCCCGGTGGCGGGTGTGTGGAAAGCATAGCACTGAAAGCTCACCGTAACGACAGTTCGTAGTGCAGGCTTCAGCCTGTCCACTTTTGAATAACCATGCCTCGACCAGTCACATGTGCGGCTCATCCCACCCCTTTCCGTAGTCCCTCAGCGGATACTCCCGCCAGATTCGCTCTGCTTCTTTTCGACTCACGCGTGCAAGGAATTCGCGGGCGCTACTGTACGGCCAATCCTGCCACCGGGAAACGTACCCATGGTGCACCGGATTGTGATGAATGTAGTTCATCGTTGCCCAGAAATGACGATCACTACGCATGAAACGGTCAGCGGCCGCATGCCACACTTGGCGTCCTCGCCTGTCCTCTTCCTTGTTCCAGTCGTAAGAAGTCTGCCCGTGCAGTTTCCCGAGCGCCTTGGTGACACTTTGTAAATTAGTAGCACTAACGAGGAGATGATAATGATTAGGCAACACGCACCATGCGTGAATACCCGACGTGACCGGCGCGATTGCGGCAAGCAACCGGTCACAGAAATCCGCCATCCGGTAGGGCGAGTAACCGATATATGGCTCGTGATTGAGACAAGCTGCCGTGAGATGATATGTGCCCCGACCGCCAATGCCATGCGGCGGGCTGTGCCACGGAAAACGATGTTGCTTGCGCCATGCGATAAGCGAGGCGCGTTGTTTCGTTGTCAGTTTGCGCCAGAGATACATGGAGATAGAAAATCGACCCGAAGTCCAGACGGCAAGAACGTTGTCAATCGGAGCCGCCTGAAGGCGGGACTACGAACCGCGACGGTTCGTAGTGCAGGCTTTAGCCTGAGCCGCCTAAAGGCGGGACTACGAACCGCGACGGTTCGTAGTGCAGGCTTCAGCCTGTCCTCG
>Ga0209162_1001872_pt1 | contig 19596 bp, 15 predicted proteins | sample YNPNPMetaG_FD_187121 | JGI IMG/M metagenome (GOLD analysis project Ga0209162, IMG submission 187121) | Anoxygenic and chlorotrophic microbial mat microbial communities from Yellowstone National Park, USA - YNP NP MetaG (SPAdes) (version 2) ... | reverse complement strand
TTTAACAATGCCTGCTCGTTTTTCTGGTCCCACCTACGAGACCATCCTGAATGACCTGGCGGCTAGTCTCGCCGGTCCCATTCCTTTGGAGGATGTGATTCAGCAAACGCTGGCGCGCAAACCTTCCAATGCCAAACATCCAAGACAGATCGTGCGGGAAAGGCTGAGCGGGATGATTCCCCGACCGTTCGTCTTTCTCGATGCGCGCACCCTCCTGCCCACACGTCTGGCAATGCAGGGAGCACGCTTTCGCCTGTCTCTTGGCCGTCGCGGCGCCGAACAAGGTTACATCGAAATCGCGTGGTTTGATTCGTATCTCGCTCTCCGCCGCGACCAGGAACCGCATTTCGTAGATGCCGAGGGTAATGCTATCCCTGCACCGCGCCGCTCCGTCTCCCAGAAGGTCAATAGCCCGCTGGGAACGTACGAGCACACCATCTGGTTCGCCGACCTGAGCGATTGGCTGCGTCCGCAACACGTCACGCGCCACGACGATCTGCTGGTCACCGTGCTGGATTGGCACAACGGACTGCTCCGCCTGGAAGTCGAACCGCAGAAAAAACGGGATGTCCCTCTAATCAAGGCGCGCGATCGTTTGCTGGCAGATTTGCTCTACGCTCTCTTGGAGAATACCGCTGACGAGAGAATCGGCGTTCACGAGGCCATCATCACGGCGTATGCTCGTCTGCCGGAAAAAGACGGCTGTCCACCGCATCACTGGAAAATCGTGTTGGAACAAGATGATCGTTTTTACTTCGATGACTATGAGATCAGATACGCCGATGGGAGACTGGGGCTCATCGAACGCTTAATTCTGGAAGAAAGCGGGCAGCCGCTGCCTCGTCGCTTGCAACCGGTGACTCGGGAACAAAAGAAACTGGTCTATCGCTTCAAAGCTGCCTTCAAGCACAATCCGCGCATCTGGCGTGAGGTGGAAATCCTGGGCACACAAACGCTCGCTGACCTGAATCGCATCCTCGTTGGTGCCTTCAAGCACGAGTTTGATCACCTGGCGGGCTTTTGGAAATTTGTCCCGCGCTATGGAGACAAGATACGTTATCGCGAAGTGGAATTGGGAACGGTGGATCCCTTTGGGGAAGGGGAAGGTGCCGATGTGCAAATCGCGGCGATCGGCTTGAAGGAAGGCGATCGTCTGAAATATGTTTTCGACTTTGGCGATTGGATCGAGCACACTCTCACGCTGCAAGCCATCTATCCTGCAGAGGCGGGTGTCCAGTATCCGCGTGAAATCGCCCGCAACAAACCCAGTTATCACTATTGCGTCGAATGTCAGGCAAACGACAAGAAAACCATCGCTCGCTGGCAGTGCCTTACTTGCTCCGATGAACGAGACCTATACTATTGCGATGACTGTATCAATGAGCACGAGAGCCATTACACGGTGGAAATCGTTTATTAAAATGCAGTATCTACTCAGCCACGGTGTCATTGCGAGCGCAGTTCGCGAAGCAATCCCCAAATTGGCAATGTGGAGATTGCTTGCTTCGGCTTCGCTCAGCACCGCACAAAACGCCTCCTTGCAATGACAGGGTGAGTAGTCACAAAATGCAGGATGCTCCCCTCACGAGAACAGCACCTGCACATCCTCTTTGGTCAGCGACTTGAACACACTCCCTTCGGCAGAAATCAGTTGCTCCACCAGTTCACGCTTGCGTTCCTGAAGTTGCATAATCTTTTCTTCCACCGTCTCGCGCGTGATGAATTTGTAGATGAACACCGGCTTGTCCTGCCCGATGCGGTGCGCGCGATCGGCGGCTTGCATTTCTACCGCCGGATTCCACCAGGGGTCAATGTGGAGGACGTAATCCGCCGCGGTCAGGTTGAGTCCAAACCCGCCCGCTTTGAGACTGATGAGGAAAAAGGGGATGCTAGGATCATTCTGAAAACGATCCACCTGTTCCTGACGATTTTCCGTCTGCCCGTCCAGATAGGTGTAAGCCATACCGCGCGCCTCCATCTCTGCGCGCAGCAGGCTGAGGGTCTGGACAAATTGGGAGAACACGAGCGCCTTGTGCCCTTCCGCTCGTAGTGTTTCCAGGGTTTCCAGTAAAATCTCGAACTTGGCGGAATCGCCGCGATAATTCGGCTCGACCAAACAGGGGTGGATGCAAACCTGGCGCAGGCGCAGCAAGCCCTCCAGGATTTTGAACCGGATGTCGTTAATGTCCTGGCTCTCTTCGAGCAAGCCCAGCAACAGACTGCGGTAGTAATCCCGGGTTTGCTGGTAAAATTTGCGCTGCGCCGGTTCCAGATCGGTATAAATGATGCGCTCGGTGCGCGGCGGCAGTTCGGGGGCGACTTGCTCTTTGGTGCGGCGCAGGATGAAGGGATAAATGAGCCGTCGCAAGAGTTGGATGGTCGGTTGAGAAGCCTCGTCGCGTCGTTCGATGGCAGAGGCAAACTCGCTTTTAAAGTAATCGAGACTGCCGAGCAAACCGGGATTGAGAAAGGCAAACTGCGACCACAATTCGTACACGTTGTTTTCGACCGGCGTGCCGGTGAGACACAAGCGATGGTCCGCTTGCAACAGGCGCGCGGCTTTGTTACTCTGCGCCAGCGGATTCTTGATCGCCTGCGATTCATCCAGAATGACGTAGGTGAAACGATAGGTGCGCAGGAACTCGACATCGCGCAGCATCGTGCTGTAGGTGGTCAGCACAAGGTCATAGCCCTCAAAATGCGCGGGGTCTTTTTTGCGCGTCTGCCCCATAAATTCCAGAACACGCAGGTCGGGAGTAAAGCGTTCAGTTTCACGCTGCCAGTTGACCAGCAGACTCTTGGGAACGACCAGCAGCACCGGGCGAGCCAGTTCGCCGCGTTCTTTGAGCGAGAGCAGAAAGGCGAGTGTTTGCACCGTCTTGCCCAACCCCATGTCATCCGCCAGAATGCCGCCAAAGCCGTACGCGTGCAGAAAATGCAGCCAGTCGTAACCACTCTTTTGATAGGGACGCAATTCGCCGCGCAAGCCTTGCGGCAACGGTTGCTCGACGATGCGCTCGAACGATTTCAGCCGCTCGCGCCGGGCGTGAAATTCGGGAGCGATGTTCTGGGTTTCGGCTTCTGCCAGGAGTTCATCGAGCAAGGTCAGTTGTACATCGCTGACGCGCAGTCCATCCGCCGTCTCTTCCGCCAGCGCGAAGAGATGTTTGTAGCGCTCCAGCCACTCTGCGGGGATTTGTCCCACCGAGCCGTCCGCCAGTTTGATGTAGCGTTCACCACGCTGGAGCGCGCGGCGGATTTCGTTCAGACTCACTTGCTGATCACCGTATTGCGCGACGACTAGCACATCGAACCAGTCAATCCCGCTGGAGATGGTCAGACTGAGAATCGGTTTGTGGCGATTGATTTTGGCAATATCCTTGTCGCCGAAAATCTCAAACCCGGCTTCGGTGAGAGCAGGGATACATTTGATCAAGAAATCGAACGGATGCGTGCGCGCGCGAAGCTGAAAGATGCTGGGACGCTCGGCGCCGGCGCGCTTGAGCCCATAGCGCGCATCCGCCAGCAGAGTGTAATAGTGACGTTCGCGCTCGGCATCGCGCAGCACCTTGATGCCGCCCCACTGCGCCGGTATTTCGATGATTTCTTCAGGAGGCGGCTTGAGTCCTCGGGCAGGGAACTCGTACGTGCCATAACCAAAACGTAGTTCCGCCTCGAGGGGTTGTTCGCCTTTCTGGGAAAGGTACAGGCGTGGGACGGGCGATTCTTGAACGATCTCCCATTTTACCGTCTCGCCCACCAGGGGCAGGTGTTTGCTCAGGCGGTTAAAATAACGGCGCAAGTCTTCGGCGTCGGCGCGCGGGACCTTGAGGGGAAACAGGGCGAGTCCCGACAGCGCCTGCAGATTGTCGATTTGCACTAGCGTCTCTCCTGCCAGTGCCCAGGAAGCCTCGGAAAAAATCCGAAGTTTATGCCCCGCCAGCGTGTAGATTTGGTTGTCTAACTGTATCCCCCCTTGGAGTTCGTAAACATCTTTCTCCTCCATCAATACGACCTGCAAGCGCATCGGTTGGGGATGAACACGGAGGAGGGAGGTAAAACGATTCTCCTGTTTTAAGAAGATGGGAATGTTCAGCCGCGCAAGCAGTCGTAGATGGTCAAATGAAATAGAGGGAGCATAGTAGTTCGAATAAGCAGGATTGAACGTAGCAAGGCGAATGTATGCACCATATTCATAAGTGCTGGCAACGGTCAGTTTGAATAATTCCTGGGCTTCGAAGGATAAGTTGATTGGCTGGATGGGTGCGCCGCGCAGATAATGCTGAGCGAGCGGATGCCAGTCTTCCTGGCGGGTCAGCCAGTCGAAGGTCGCCAGAGTGGGGTTGGGGCTAGCGGCAATCTCTTGCACGATGTTCCATTTTTCGGCAGAGAGAAAGTAAGGACGCAGGACGGCGGAGTAAATATGCGTTTGGATTTGCCTGCCCATCTCTAGACCGACGAAGATAATGCCGGCAGGCAAAGTCTTGGGAGCACGAGCGGGTGGTGGAACACTTTCCAGCGCCAACTCCAGCCGATAGCGCCAGTCTTTTTCGGCCACATTTTTCAGGTAATCCCGCAGGGCATACCCGGCGGCGACGATGTGATGGCAAAACCGCAAGTTGGGCTGGTACGTCTGGCAGGTACAGCCAAATTGGATGATTTGACGAGAAGCCTGGGCAACGACCTCGTACGTTTGTGCCTTTTCGGTCACCAGAAGGGTCGCGTTCTGACCCGTAAAGCTGGTCACGCGAACACTCCCCTGTTCATACAGTTTTTTCCCTTTATCGCGGTCGCGCCAATCGGCGTAATAAACGAACTGGTCCACGTCGAGCTTTTGATGTCTGAGGAGAGGCATAGGCTTTTTTTGCAAGTTGACAGCGGAAGCAACTTGCGGCAAAGTAGGGTGGCGACCCACTGCCGTAACTGTTGCACCACAAAAGATTTTTTACGGGTGACTGCTCAACCCGGCTCAATTTCAACCACAGAGAGCACCGAGGTCACAGAGTTTTTTATTTTTTTCTCTGTGCTCCCTGTGCGCCTTCGGCGTCTGTGGTATGCCTGAGCAGTTACTTTTACGGATAAATTCTAACACATCCGGTTGATTCTGACAATTTGCCGATGAAACACAACCATTGGGCTTTGATGACGATTCTGCTCGCGTTCGCGCTGCGCGTCTACGCGCTCGACGTGCAGAGTTTGTGGAACGATGAAGGCACGAGCGTCGCGCTCGCGTCGCTCAGCATCGAAGCGATCATCCACGGCGCCGCGCGCGACATCCATCCGCCGCTGTACTATTTGCTCTTGCATTTCTGGATGCCGCTCGCAGGCAATACGGAATATGCGGTACGTTTCCTGTCAGTCATTGCGGGGGTGGTGATTGTTGCACTCGTATTTCGTATTGCGTATTTCGTGTTCGATGAGCACGTCGCGCTGCTTGCCGCGCTACTCACCGCGCTCTCGCCGTTTCAGGTGTACTATTCACAAGAAGCGCGGATGTACATTTGGGTCACGCTGTGGGCGGCGGTATCAATGCTGGCGATGTTGATGCTGTTCAAAAGACGAGCAGGCAGTAGGCAGTTGGCAGTAGGCAGAAACCCAGAATCAGAATCGGAGTCGTCTCTATCCACTATCCACGATCCACTTCCCGCGAGCGCGCTTGTCTGGATTCTCTACATTGCTGCAACGGTTGCGATGCTTTACACGCAATACGTTAGCGCGTTTATCATTATCGCCGAAAATCTTGCCTTTGCTCTTTGGTATCTTAACGCCATTCGCAAATCTGCAATCTGCAATCTGCAATCTGCAATTCGCTCTTTGGCACATTGGCACACCGGCACATTGGTTAATTGGTTTGCGGGTCAATTGATCGTTGGCGCATTGTTCCTGCCGTGGTACCTCTTCGCCGGCGGTCAACTCGCCACGTGGCCCCCCATCAGCGAGCCACTCGATTTGCCCACCTTGCTCTGGCGCGTGCTCAACGTGTTCAGCGTTGGTTTGACGTTAGACGGCAACCTTGCCACCATCACTTCGATTCTCCTCGGCGGCTTGTTTCTGCTCGGTTGCTGGCGTCCCACCGTCTCACTGTCTCACCGCCCCACTGCCCCACTGTCTCACTGTCCCACTGCTCCACTGTTCCTCTGGACACTCGTTCCCATCGCCGCGATGTACATCGTCTCACTCGCGCGCCCGGCGTACAACCCCAAATTTCTATTGCTTGCCACGCCGGCATTTTACATCCTTGCCGCGCACGGGCTGGATCACATTTCACGTTTCACATTTCGCGTTTCGCGCTTCACGTTTCACGTTTCACGTTCTCGACTTTTGTCATTTGTCATTTGCTCATTTGTCATTGGCTCGTTTGTCATTTCTCTCATCAACTATTACACCGACCCGCGCTATGCGCGCGACGATTACCGCACCATTCTGCAGTTCATTGACGCGCACGAACGCGCGGGCGATGGAATTCTGGTGAACGCGCCGGGGCAGATTGACGTGGTGCGATACTATTGGCGCGGCAATCAACAGTTGTTCTTGTTGCCGCGCATGCGCCCACCCGATCCGACCGCCACGCGCGCGGACGTGGACGAGATGCTCGACAAAACGCAACGCCTCTTTGCGATTTACTGGGCAACTGACCAGAGCGATCCTGCGCGCATCGTCGAGACGCGGCTTGCGGAACGCGCCTTCAAAGCGCGCGACGAATGGCACGGCAACGTACGCCTCGCGCTCTACGGCATCGCGCCCAGTTCGCGCAGCGCGCCTCAACTGCTCGACGCGCACTTTGGCGACGCGTTGCTACTGACGAGTTACCAACTCGATGCGCGCCGCGCGCGCGCCGGCGATGTGCTGACGCTTACGTTGCACTGGCGCGTCGAACAAACACCGAACGCGCGCTATAAAATCTTCGTTCATCTGCTCGATGCCAGCGGGCGCGTCGTCGCGCAGCGCGATGGCGAACCGCTCGCCGATTTGCGTCCCACAACGATGTGGCGCGCTGGCGAAACCTTCGCCGACAATTACGGCGTCTTCATCGAATCCAACACACCGCCCGGCGATTACCGCATCGAAATTGGTGTGTATCGCGCGGACGATGGCGCGCGCTTGCCAGTGGGCGAGAGCGATCATTTGATTTTGGGAACAGTTCAGGTTCAATGAGCCAAATGAATGACAAATGACAAATGAGCAAATGACAAATGAACAAATGGTTTGGCACATTTGGCATATTTGGCACATTTGGCACGTTTGGCACGTTTGGTACATTTGGTTTGGCTCATTGGTTCATTGGCACATTGGCTCATTGACTTGGAGTTGGCTATGCCCGTAGATTTATACATCGGTCCCAAAAAACGCGGCGCGCCGTGGTGGCAGGGATGTTTGCTATCGCTCCTCATCCTCCTGGTGGGAGCGTACGCGGCTATCCTGCTTCTTGCGGCGAATGGCTATTACGTCTCGGAAAACATTCCGTTACCCGATGCATTCAAGCCAACCGCCACACCAACGCCTACACCGACAGAACCCGCGACCACGCGTTTGCAACGCGCTGACGCGCTCTTCGTGGATGGTCAATTTGAAGCGGCGCTTGCCGAGTACAACGCCGTACTGGGAATGGAACCACTCAACGATGCGGTGTACGCGCGCTTGGTCAAGCCACTGATTCTGACGCGCCAAGTGGATGAGGCAGTCCAAGCCGCGCGCCGCGCCGTGCAACTCAATGATCAGCGCGCGGAGAATTTGACCGCGCTGGCAGAGGCACTCGATTGGCAGGGGAATTACATCGAAGCGCTCGATTTCGCGCTGCGCGCGACGGAACTTGCACCCAACTCGGCAACGGCGTGGGCAATCGTCGCGGAGGTGTACGCCGATTTGAATCGTCCCGAGCGCGCGTTGCCTGCCGCGCAAAAAGCTGTGCAGTTAGACCCCAACAACGTGGACGCGCATCGCAATCTGGGGTACGTGCAAGAAGCGCGCGGTCGTTATCGCGATGCGATTACGTCGTACAAACGCGCCATCGAAATTCGACCCAAGTGGGCGTATCTGTACATCAGTCTGGCGCGCAACTATCGCGCCATCAACAACTTTACCGAAGCGATTACCACTTTGCAACAAGCCCAGCGCATCGCTCCGCGTGACCCGCAAGTGTACGACGAACTGGGCTGGACGTACTCACTCAATGGCGATTCGGCGCGCGCGATCGCGCAACTCAAACGCGCAATCGAAGTGGATCCAACCTACGAAGTGCCGTACGGACATCTGGGGCACGTCTATTTTGTGCAACAGGACTGGCAGGATGCGGTGATTTATCTAGAGAAGGCTATCGAACTGGGAGGAAAACGTCTGGAGTACTATTACAAACTGGGGATTGCGTACGTGAACTTGAAGGATTGCGCCAGAGGGAGACCTTGGATCGAAAAGGCGATTCAAATCAACTCACAGGACACGGCGGTGCTTGGTGCGGTGACGTGGTATCAGCAGCATTGTGAAGCGGCGCCCACCCCAACGCCGAGAAGGAAATGACCCTTCGGGCGTTCTTGATAAGGTCTATTGTTCGTTTTGCTTGTAAACGCGGCTGCGCTGAGCAATCACCAACACGGTAATCCGTTTTTGCTTTTCGTCTACTTGATAAACTACCCGCCAGTCTCCAAGGCGGTACCTTAGATAACCTGCCAATGGTCCACGAAGCCGTTTGATGTTTGGATGCTTGTATGGATCAGCGCAGATTTGATCAAAGCAACGGTTCAGTTTCTTGACTAGAGCGGTCTCTGCGTGTTCGTAGAACCGACGTGCATCTTCGGTGAGAACGAGGTCATACATTTCGGCGAACCTTAGCGAAGCGAACTACCTTGCCGCGTTTAGCTTGACTCGCGGCGCGCTGAAACGCTTCTTCAAACCCCGGAATCTCCAGCAGTTCATGGGTTGCTTCGGATTCTTCTCGTTCTTCCAGGTAGGCTAGGAAATCATTAGCCACACGCAGTCGTTCAAGTGATAGATGACGTAGACGCTTACTCGCTTCCGAACGCAAATTTGTTATGGTCATTAGTGTTTTCCTCCTTATTTCATCATTGCTCATATCTTACCTCATTTTACCTCGATATGTCAACCACAAAACAGCCCCTCTGGATTCCTAAAAACCCAGAGGGGCTACTCTTTCGCGTTCTACTTGGGCATTGCCGCCAAACGCGATTGCGCCGGGCGACCGAGCACGTGGAACGCGCCGGTCTCGTTGCTCAAGTCGGTAAAGTCAAGGTTCCACAGGAACGCCACGCCGACCCAGCCCCACGCTTTCATCATGCGATAGGCTTGCTCCAACCACTGCGCTTGCATTTCGAGGGTGATGTTGCGCGCGTACTGAAAATCAGGATGCGGATTGGGCGCCGATGCCCAGCCGAATTCGGTGGGCCAGAGTTGTTTGTCCGCATCGCCATACTGCACCATCACCGCGCGATACGATTCCATCGTCTCGCGGAAGAAGAACGAGCGATGATTGTTGTATTGCCCCCCGCACGGATTCGGCATGCCCACGCGCGCGTCCGGCGCGTTGCAAAAACCGCTAGGGTGCACACCAATCGCATCGCTATAGTTCTTCAACCCGGCTTGATACAACGAATGCATATACGCGAGGTCGTCCATATAGCCCGGCGCAGTGACGCCGGTGGGCGTGGGCGCCGCGCTCACCACGACGATGCTCGGACACGTTTCTTTGATGCGACGATACGCGACCGAGAGGTAGCGAATATAGTCAGCCCCCGACACCGGGTTGGCGCCCCACTCGCGTTCCATATTCGTTTCGTTCCACACCTCGATCGCGCCCAAGCCCTTGCCGCAATAGCGCGAGGAGACCGCCGCGACAAAATCGCCGAGATCGTTGGGATTTTGCGGTGGACCTGGAGCACCACCCGAACCACGTTGCACTGCTCCTGTCCACTTGGGTCCGCACAAGATGCTGAAGAGGAGCGAGATGCCATTCGCGCGCGCAGCATCTACAGCCGCATCAATCTGCCCCCACTGGATATTACCCTTGCTGGGTTCAAATTCACACCAGCGAATTTGAATCTTTGCCCACGTAAAGCCCATTCCCTTGAGCGTTTGCATCGCGCCCGTCACACCAATCGGTGAGCCGGTCCAGTTCAACTGCGCGCCATAGGCAAACATATTCTTGCCGCGAAAGTTGCTGGCGGGTGCGACAGGTGCCACCGGCGGTTTCGTTGCGACCGGCGCGGCAGACGTCGGACGCGGGGTCGGCGTGGGAGTTGCCAGACGCGCGATCTGCACCGGCTTGGGTTCGGTTGAGCCTGCAAGCGATTGCCCATCGTCGAACGAGAGTGAGGCTTCGATCCTGGCATCGCCGGGTTGCGCAGGGGCTTTCCAGGTCAAGCGCGGATCAATTGCCGACACTTTACCCACCACTTGATTGTTGACGCGCCACACGATGACCGGGCGGGCTTTGAACGTGCTCGTTTGGGCATCGCGATACTCTTCCAGCGCTTGCCAGGCGCGCGTGTCCATCGCTTCGTTGGTCACGTCGCGCAGCGCGACACCGCGCAGATTAAAGCGCATCGCCAGTTCCAGTTTTTTCGCAAAACTCTCCGGGTTTTCGATCCAAACCGTGTGCAGTTGTTGTTTATCATCGAGGTAGGTGAACGCGTACAAACCGCTGGGTGGATCGGCTTTCAAACCACGACTCTCGCGCAGACGTGGCAAATCGAGCGTCACCGGAGTCTCCGGGGTGATGTTGGCGGGTGTCACCTCCACCGGCCCAAACAGTTTAGCCACGTTCGTGAAGGCGATCGGCGCGTAGGCGTTGCCGAATTCATCGCGGCCCATCACGGAAAAGGCAAGTTGCAACTTGTAGCGATCCACGCGACCGATTGCCCACATCAAATAGTTTTCGACGCCGGAGGGATCGCCCGCAAACGCTTCGCGACCCGGCAGAGGAATTTTGACAATGTCCGCGACTTGACCAATCGTCTCCCAATCGTACGCGCCGGTGTCCCACTCGTCCGCCGAGACCTGCGTGGGCAGCGTCATTGTCACGCTCAAGATTTTTTCTTTCGCGTGCAACGCCTGGGCAAGGTCGCGGAGGAACGTCGTAAATTCTTTTCGCAGGTCGGGATTGACGTCTTGATAGTCAATGTTGATGCCGGGATACAATTTTTCGACGGTCAAATCCACCAGCGCCTGGATGTGCGCCTTGCGCAACTCGGGCGTGGCGAGCATATCGTCCACCAGGTCACTGCGCGTTTGTGTTCCATCAAAATTGCTGATGGTTGGCAAGACCTGATAGGGACTGGAGGCACCGGCTTCGTCCAGCGAGGGCAAATCGCCGGCGATGCCACCTTCCTCCGCGATGAGCAAACCCACTGGGTTCACTTCAGCGAGCAAGGCACTGACGGTCGGTGGCAAGGTGGTTTTGGCGGTCAAGTCCGCGCTAATCGTTGGCGCCAGCGCGCTGGTCTGCACCAAAACGACGGACTGGGGCAGATTCGCGCGCAAGTACGCTTCCACGCGTTGCTCATCGAGGAAAAACTGGAAGGGGACTTTGCTCCACTTTTTACCGTCGTAGCCATACACGTCCAGCGCACTCAGTTGTTCGATGCCATCAGGAATCGGAATCGAGAGGACGGCTTGCGCGGGAGGTTGTCCCTGTAGTCCCAGTTGGTAGAGCGGGCTTTTTGCCTGAAGTGTGGAGGGTAAACTTTTGGCGAGTGAACTTTTCAGGAAGGCATCGGTCGGTTGCGTGGTCAGGCGAATCGCGACGCTACTCTTCAGGATGCCGGGAGGAATGGAGAATTGCGCGCCGTCGGTCGAAAAGACACTTCCGCCGTTGTTCGGCGAAATGCCCGTATAACCAGCCGCCAGGATGCGTTGCGGAAGGGCGAGTGGCGGTAGAACGATGGCAAGTAACACCAGAAAGGGGATGAGCACTAGATTGATGATCCAACTGGTCACTTGACCATCGAGGAAACTATCGAGGGCGCGCAGTAAAGGGTTGTTCAAGCGTGTGTTCAATTTTTTAACCTCGGTTCGAACTTGAGGATACCTGTGCCGCGACAGGGCGGCAAGCGTCCACAATTCTAGCATAGGGTAGGCAAAATCGCAAATCGTCCAGCGGCATTGAAAACATTTCTTTGACGCGGGTTGGGCTTGGGTATATAATCGCGTTTGGAATTTTCTACTTAGCACGGGCACAAACTTTCATTTTGAACTGGCGTGCAAGTGAACGCGCTACCAGAGATATTGCCCCCACCCCCTGCCCCCCTCCCCGTTGCGCTTAGCGCAACGGGGAGGGGGAGTCAAAGGAGGGGGGTAGTGGCGGGCGGCTTTGCCGCCCGCCACTACCCTCCATTCATACCCCTTGCTCTCCCCGCCACGCGGGGAGAGCAGGGGGCAGGGGGATGAGTGGGGTCAAGCCCTGGCGAGTGTAAACCCACTTGTTTTAGAACGTCCATTCTGCTATCGGGTCGGTTGGACAGAAAAAGACGTAACCCCACTTGGGGAATGAAAATTTGTGACCGTTGAAGGTATAAAATCGAAAATTGGGAGATTCGATGACCACTCGCTTTCTCCTCATCCGACACGGTCAGACCGAATGGAATCGCGGCGCGGAGCGATTTCGCGGGCGTGCGGACATTCCACTCAACGATCTGGGACGCGCGCAGGCAGAGCGCATCGCCGCGCGATTGGCGAATGAACCCATCGCCGCGATTTACGCCAGCCCCAAACAACGTACGCTCGATACAGCACGCCCACTCGCCGAACGTTTGCGTTTGCCGGTGCAACCGCACGAAGGCTTGCTCGATATTGACTTTGGCGCGCTCGAAGGAATGACGATGGACGAGGCGCGACAGGTGTACCCCGCCGTCATCGAATCGTGGCTGGCTACGCCCGGTGACACCGAATTCCCTCGCGGCGAATCGTTTGCGACGCTACGCGCGCGCATCGTCGCGCTGCTCGACGAACTGGCGTCCAGGCACACCGGCGAAACCATCGCGCTCGTCTCGCACCGCGTTGTCTGTTGCGCGATGCTGTGTGTGGTGTTGGGTTTACCGCCCAACGCGCTGTGGCGCGTGCGTCAGGACAATGCGTGCATCAGTTCGTTCGAAAAGCACGAAAATGGTTTTGTGGTGACGTTGATGAATGATACGTGTCACCTGGACGAATGACGAAGGACGAAGGAATTTTCGATTTTCGTTTGCGATGTTGTAATCGGCAATCGAAAATCGGCAATTTTGATAGTGGAGGTATTGCGATGAGTCAAGCTGACATTGGTCTGATTGGTCTTGCGGTAATGGGACAGAATCTCGCGTTGAACATGAACGATCACGGCTTTAAGGTCGCCGTGTTCAATCGCACCGTGTCCAAAGTGGACGAGTTTCTCGCCGGTTCTGCCAGAGACACACAAATCGTTGGTGCACATTCGCTGGAGGAACTGGTGAGTTTGCTCAAGCGTCCGCGTCGCGTGATGCTGATGGTTCAAGTCGGTCAACCCGTGGACGATTTTATCGAGAAACTGATTCCGCTGCTTGAGCCGGGCGACATCATCATTGACGGTGGCAACTCGAACTACAACGACACGATTCGACGCACGGCGTATGTGGAATCGAAAGGCTTGCTCTACATCGGCACCGGTGTTTCCGGCGGCGAAGAAGGCGCGCGTCACGGTCCCTCGATTATGCCGGGCGGCTCGCCTGCTGCATGGCCTCACGTCAAACCGATCTTTCAAGCGATTGCTGCCAAAGTCGCGGACGGTTCGCCGTGTTGCGATTGGGTCGGCGAGAATGGCGCGGGGCACTATGTCAAGATGGTGCACAACGGCATCGAGTACGGCGATATGCAGTTGATCTGCGAAGCGTACCACTTGATGCGCGAGGGGCTGGGAATGACCGCGCCGGAAATGAGCAAGGTGTTTGCTCGCTGGAACAAGGGCAAACTCGATTCGTACCTCATTCAGATTACGCGCGACATTCTTGCCTACAAAGACGAAGACGGCAAGCCGCTCGTGGACAAGATTCTGGACACCGCCGAACAAAAAGGCACGGGCAAGTGGACCGGCATCTCTGCGCTGGAGATGGGCATCCCTTTGACGATGATCGTCGAAGCGGTGTTAGGGCGCGCGCTTTCGTCACTCAAAGATGAGCGTGTCGCGGCGTCGAAGGTGTTGGGTGGACCAAAACCCAAAATCGCCGGCGATCGCCGCGCGTTCATTGACGATCTGGAACAAGCCGTGTATGCCTCGAAACTGATTTCGTACACGCAAGGGTATATGCTGATGCGCGCCGCAGCCAAAGAGTACAATTGGAATCTGAATTACGGTGGCATCGCGCTGATGTGGCGCGGCGGGTGCATCATTCGCTCGGCATTCCTGGGTAAAATCAAAGACGCGTTTGATCGCAATCCCGCGCTCACCAACTTGTTGCTCGACCCGTACTTTGCCAGAGAAATCCAGGCGGCACAGAGCGCGTGGCGGCGCGTGGTCGCCAAAGCCGTGCAAAAAGGCATTCCTGTGCCGGCGATGTCTTCCGCGCTCGCGTTCTACGATGGCTATCGCCGCGAGTCGTTGCCGGCGAACTTGTTGCAGGCGCAACGCGATTACTTTGGCGCGCATACGTATCAGCGCATTGACAAACCGCGCGGCCAATACTTCCACACCAATTGGACGGGGCGTGGCGGTAGTGTCACTTCGACAGTTTGGAAGAAAGCATAAATCCGACCGATGACCGATGACCGATGACCGTTGACCGTAGCATCGCATCGGTCATCCGTCGTCGGTCATTGGTCGTACTTGGAGGGTAGAATGAAATACGGACTCAACATCAAACCTGATGGTGCACTTGATCTGGTGTCGCTGGGCGCGCTGGTGCATCGGCTGGATCCGGGCATTGTGCCGTTTCGCAAAGCCACCCAGTGCCAGATTCACGTGAGCGGCGGCGAGTTCAACGTGGCAGCCAATCTCGCCGATTGTTTTGGCATGCGCACTGGCATCGTGACCGCGATGGTGGACTATCCCATCGGCGATTTGATCGCCGAGCGCGTGCGCGCGATGGGGGTCAAGCCGTTCTACAAACGTTTCAAACACAACGGCGTCAACGGTCCGAATATGGCAACGGTGTACAGCGATCGTGGTCAAGGTGTGCGCGCGCCGGTCGTCTTCTACAATCGCGCCAACGAAGCCGGTGCCCTGCTCAAGCCCGGCGATTTCGATTGGAACGAAGTTTTTGCCGGCGGTGTGCGCTGGTTTCACAGCGGCGGCATCTTTGCCTCTCTCTCTGCTACGACCGGCGAATTGATTATCGAAGGGATGAAAGCGGCGAAGGCACAGGGCGCGGTCGTCTCGTTCGACCTGAACTATCGCGCCAAGTTGTGGGGCATCTGGGGTGGCGCGGAACGCGCCCAGGCTACGCTCCAGCGCATCGTCGAAAATGTGGACGTGCTGGTGGGCAACGAGGAAGACTTGCAATTGGGACTGGGCATACCCGGCCCCAAAGTCGAAGCGCAATCCAAACTCGATCCCAGCGCGTTTATCGAGATGATTGCTCAAGTCATCAAGCGATTCCCGCAAATCAAAGTGGTCGCGACGACATTGCGCGAGGTGCACTCGACGAATCGGCACACCTGGGGCGCGGTCGCGTGGATTGATGGCAAGACGTACCTCTCGCCGACCTGCGAACTCGATGTGTACGATCGCGTCGGTGGGGGTGATGGCTTTGCGTCCGGCTTGTTCTACGGCTTGCTCACTGGTGAGCCGGAGCAAGAGGCGGTGAATCTGGGTTGGGCGCACGGCGCGTTGTTGACGACGACGCCGGGCGATACGACAATGGTGACGGTGGATCAAGTGCGCGCGTTTGCCCAAGGTGGTTCGGCGCGAATTCAGAGGTGAGTCGCGTCTAAAGCGCAAAGCCACGGTCTCACTATGAAATACGATCCTTCCAAACATCATCGCCGTTCCATTCGTCTTGCAGCGTACGATTATTCACAGGAAGGTATGTATTTTATCACGATCTGCACACACAAACGCGAATGTTTGTTCGGTGAGGTTGTTGGTGGCGAAATGCGCTTGAACGAGTACGGAAAAATCGTTGCAGAAGAGTGGTTGAGCACGGCGCGCGTCCGTGCCAATGTTGAATTGCGCGAATTTGTGGTAATGCCCAATCATTTTCACGCGGTTTTGGAAATTGTAGGGGCGAGCCGACGGCTCGCCCCTACAGACACACGGAAACGACGCGCCCCTGTATCAGGTTCTCTTGGCGCAATAATGTCACAATTCAAATCCATTGTCACCAAACGCATCAACACGTTACGCGATACTCCTGCTATGCCTGTGTGGCAGCGTAATTACTGGGAACATATCATCCGAAATGAGAACGAATTGAAACGGATTTGTGAATACATCATCAACAATCCCATACACTGGGACGCTGATATTGAGAATCCCGCGAAGAAAAGAGTGTGAGGGTGGATGCAAAATGGTAACATTCCTCTACACCACCTCCCTCACCCTCTTCCTCCTCTCGCTCTTTTACAAATGGTTCGCGCTGGCCGATCGCTACGCGGTGTTTCTGTACGAACACCTCGGTGCGACGCCCTTCGACGCTGTCACTACCAGCCGCTATCTGATGGCGGGGCTTGTCGCGTGCGGCGCGGCGATGTTCCTCTACCTCACGCTGAATTTCGCGCTCGCGCGTCTCGTCGCAAACTATCGCGCGCCGGCGTGGACGCGTGTGTGGGCAACGAGCGCGCTGCCACTCGGCATCGGCATCATCTGGATTACGACGACGCAAAACGCGCCGACGCTCCCGCTGCCCCTCGCGCTCGCCTGCGCGCTCACGACGATTGTGGGGTTGGCATTCGCGCTGCTGCCCGGCGCGCTCGCGGCGGAAAATCCGCGCGCGCTGGCGTGGCTCGCGCTCGATGGATTCGGCTTGATTCCCCCGTTGACGGTTGTGCGCGGAATCGAAATGGCGGAGCGGGGCTTGTCCATCGGCGCGCCGATGTTGTACGCGCTCGCGCTCGGTAGCATCGTCTTTGGCGCGGTGTGGCTACTCGGCACGAGTGCTGTGTGCGCGCGGCGACGCATCGCAACGCCCGGCGCGCCCGCGATTTTTATCGCAGGAATGTGCTGGAGTTATCTCGCGTTACCGCTGGCGCACTATCTTTTTGCAACACCTGCGAATTTCAAATACATCACTGCCTCCACCAACTTTTTCGCGGAGAACTTGGCACTGCAAGCGATCATCCTGGTTGTCGCGTTCCTGCTTGCGCTCGGCGCGAGTAGGTGGGGTAGGCACATCTAAGTAGGTGTGCAAAAGTCTTTTCCACCATCGGAAGGTTACGATGCTCGTCATTTTGCCGTCGTTGTACGGACGAAAAATTTTTCACCTCTACGGAACAACCCCTCTCATCCCCCTGCCCCCTGCTCTCCCCGCTACGCGGGGAGAGCAGGGGAGATGGGAGGAGGGGTGTGGTCGGGCGGCGAAGCCGCCCGACCACACCCCATTCCCTCGCTTTCCCCCTCCCCACGCCGCTGTGCGGCGTGGGGAGGGGCCAGGGGTGGGGCTATTTTGCGATGGAGGGCATGGCTGATTATCCTGTGCTACGCCAAAGCGGAAAAACTTTTGCATAGTTACTTGGTTTCACGCATCATGCATCACGTTATCACGCATCACGTCTTTACGGAGGACGAATGAACATTGCCATCGGCGTTGATCACGGCGGTTTCTCGCTCAAGCAAACGATTGTGGACGAAGTTAAAAAACTGGGACACACGGTTGTGGACTGTGGCGCGTTCGCTTACACGCCGGGAGACGACTATCCCGATTTTGCGCGCGCGGTCGGCGCGGCGATCCAGCGCGGCGAAGCCGAGCGCGGCATCCTCGTCTGTGGTAGCGGCGTGGGCGCGAGCATCGCCGCGACGAAAATGCGCGGCATTCGCGCCGCGCTTTGTCACGATACCTACTCGGCGCGGCAAGGTGTGGAACACGACAATATGAACGTGCTTTGCCTTGGCGCGCGCATCATCGGCGACGAACTGGCGCGCGAACTGGTGCGCGCGTTTCTTGCCGCGCACTTTGACACCAGCGAGCGATTCCAACGTCGCTTGAACAAGGTGCTGGAGATTGAGCGGATGAATCAATGAGCCAATGGGTCAAATGTGCCAAATGTGCCAAACCTGCCAAATGTGCCAAATGTGCCAAATGACGAAGGACGAAGGACGAAGGACGAAAGACGAATGACGAATGACGAAAGACGGATGACGGAAGACGAAACGATACAACCATGCAACTATCCAACAATCGGCAATCGCAAATCGGCAATCGAAAATCTCCAATCACCCAATCACCTATCACCCAATCGGAGTGCTTATGGCTAACCCACTCATTGAACTGAAAAAACTCGGACAATCTATCTGGCTGGACAACATTCGACGCGGCGACATTCTCTCGGGCAAATTGAAAAAGTTGATTGACGAAGACGGCATTAGCGGCGAAACCTCCAACCCAACGATCTTTGAAAAAGCCATCGCTGGCAATGCCGCCGACTATGCCGACGCAATGCGCGAACTGATTCGCGCCGGCAAAAACGCGCGCGAAATTTACGACGCGCTCTCCATCGCCGATGTGCAAATGGCGTGCGATGTCTTTCGCCCCATCTACGATGCAACGCACGGCGCGGATGGTTACGTGAGCATCGAAGTCTCGCCGCACCTCGCACACGATACCGCGGGCACCATCGCCGATGCCCAGCGCTTGTTTCGAGCCGTGAATCGTCCCAACGTGATGATCAAAATTCCCGGCACGCGCGCCGGCGTTCCCGCCATCGAGGAATGTCTCTACGCCGGCGTGAACGTCAACGTCACGCTGTTGTTCGCCGTCGAAGCGTACGAAGAGGTCGCGTGGGCGTACATTCGCGCGCTCGAACGGCGCGCCGCGGAAGGCAAGCCGATTGATCGCATCGCGTCGGTTGCCAGTTTCTTCGTCAGTCGCATTGACACGCTCACCGATAAACTGCTTGACGAGAAAATCGCTGCGACGAACGATGCAACGCAGCAAGCCCGACTGCGCGCGTTGCAGGGCAAAGCCGCGATCGCGAACGCCAAGATTGCGTACCAATCGTTCAAACGCATCTTTGCCGATGCGCGCTTTGCCGCGCTGCGCGCACGCGGCGCGCGCGTCCAGCGCCCCTTGTGGGCAAGCACAAGCACCAAGAATCCCAGATACCCTGATACGCTCTACGTTGACACGCTCATCGGTCCTGACACGGTGAACACACTGCCGCCCGAAACGATTGACGCGTTCCGCGATCACGGCACGCCGCGACTCACACTCGAAGAAAATCTCGCGGACGCGCAGCAAACGCTTCGCGATCTGGCAAGTGTCGGCATCGCGCTGAGCGCGGTCACGCGTCAGGTACTCGACGAAGGCATCGTGCGCTTTCAGCAGTCGTTCGACCAACTGCTGGCAAGCATCGAAAGGAAAATGGATGAATCAGCTTGAAGCAGCTCTTGGCGATTACGCTGATGCGGTGGCGATGAACGTTGCGGCGGCGGAACAAAACGATGTTGCCGCGCGCATCTGGCAAAAAGACGCAACGCTCTGGAAAACC
>Ga0209162_1001871_pt1 | contig 19597 bp, 13 predicted proteins | sample YNPNPMetaG_FD_187121 | JGI IMG/M metagenome (GOLD analysis project Ga0209162, IMG submission 187121) | Anoxygenic and chlorotrophic microbial mat microbial communities from Yellowstone National Park, USA - YNP NP MetaG (SPAdes) (version 2) ... | reverse complement strand
TGGACGCACGTACGAAGCCTGTTTGTCAGTGCGTGGCGCACGGTCGGTCCGGGCGCCAGCCCGCCAAGGGCGTAGCAAACGAGATGCCGCGCGAAGCGGCCCGTTACCGCCGGCCCCGGCGGCGCAATCCGCGTTATATTCTATGGTTCGCGCGCCCGGTTGCCAGTCGGAGCGCGCACTTGCTCGTCCTCCCGTGGTTTAGCCTGTCAGAATGGCGGGTGCCGGCCTGTCAGCGCAGCGCTTCGCTTACCGCGGCGTGGGCCTGGGGGTACAATGGCGGCTCGTGTGGCTCCAGGAGGAGCGCGGTCTTGAAGTGGCGGCCGGACAAGGTGCGAAGCGGGCGGTGTTGGCTGGCGGCGGCGGTCGCGGCCGCGGGACTGGCCGGGGGTTGTCGTCCACCCAGCGCGACGAGCAGTTACGAAGTCTTGGCCGGTACCGTCGAAGCGGTCCGGAGCGACACGTTTGAGCTGGTTGTGCGGCTTCATCCACGGGCCGCGGAGCGCGCTCGCGCGTCGACGGTCACCTGCTTGTGTACCAAGGACACGGAAATCTATCTGAATGACCGCTTTTCCGCGTTCGACGTGCTGACGGTCGGCGATACGCTCGAACTGATCGGGTACTACGAACCGAACAACCCGCGCGGCGAACGTTTCGTCGTTTCGTTTGCGTATGTGGTGCGCCAGGAGGCGCCGCCACCCGAGCCGGTGCTCTTGCCGGCCAGCATTCCTGCCAATCAACCCAGGGAGATTCAAAATGGCTGATGCCCCGCAGATTCAATCCATTCGGGCCCGGGAGATCCTGGATTCCCGTGGCAACCCGACGCTCGAAGCTGATGTGATCCTTCAGGACGGGACGTTTGCGACGGCAGCGGTCCCCAGCGGTGCCTCCACCGGCGAGAACGAAGCTGTTGAGCTGCGCGATGGCGACAAGAAACGCTACCTCGGGCGCGGCGTGCTCAAGGCGGTTCAGAATGTGAACGAGGTCATCGGCCCGTCGCTATGCGGTGTAGACGTGCGGCTCCAGGAGGAAATCGATCGCCGGATGATCGAGATGGATGGCACGCCCAACAAGGGCAAACTGGGGGCCAACGCCATCCTGGCGGTGTCGGCCGCGGTTGCGAAGGCCGCAGCGGCGTGGGCCGGGCTACCCGCGTATCGCTATCTCGGGGGTGCCGGTGCCCACACGTTGCCGGTGCCGATGATGAATATCCTGAATGGGGGGAAGCACGCGGACAACAACGTGGACTTTCAGGAGTTCATGATCCAGCCGCTGGGGGCGCCGTGTTTCCGCGAGGCCTTGCGGATGGGGGCGGAAGTCTTTCACAACCTCAAGGCGGTGCTCCAGAGCAAGGGATACAGCACCGCGGTCGGCGATGAGGGCGGATTCGCGCCGCGACTGAAGGGCAACGAGGAGGCGCTGGAGCTCATCGCCCAAGCGGTCGAGAAGGCCGGCTACCGGCTTGGGCAGGACATTTACATTGCCCTGGACCCCGCGGCCAGCGAGATGTGGGACGAGGAGCGGAAACAGTATCGGTTCTTCAAGTCCGACCCGCAGCGCTACGCCACGAGCGATGAAATGATCGACCTGTGGGCGAGCTGGTGCCGCAAGTATCCCATTCGGTCCTTGGAGGACGGGCTGGCCGAACAGGACTGGGCGGGCTGGGCGCGACTGACGGCCAAGCTGGGCGGTCAAGTGCAGCTCGTCGGCGACGACATCTTCGTGACCAACGTCAAGTACCTGGAGCGCGGCATCCGCGAGAAGTGCGCCAACGCCATCCTGATCAAGTTGAACCAGATCGGGACTGTCACCGAAACCCTGGCGACCGTGCATCTGGCGCTGCGAAACGGCTACGGGGCCGTAATCAGCCATCGCAGCGGGGAGACGGAGGACGCGTTCATTGCGGACTTGGCGGTGGCCACGAACGTCGGGCAGATCAAGACCGGCAGCACGTCGCGCAGCGACCGAATTGCGAAGTACAACCGACTGCTGCGGATCGAAGAGGAACTCGGCGCCGACGCCGTGTACGGTGGGGTTTTCTGGCGTCGGTAAGCCCGGATCGCGGCGGTCGCACGCCGGGCCGGTGGCAGGGCGTCGACGTGCGGTGCGGCGGGCGACGGAGTTCGTGCGGTGCGCGGCCTGGAAGCGCTGCTGTTCTGGCTGATGCTGCTGACCGGGGCGGCCGTGCTCGCTCCGTGCCTGGTCTTGCCGGCGTGGTTGGAGTATCAGGCTCAGCTTGAGCGCCGCCAGGCGGCCGTCGCCTACCTGGCGGCGCTGGAATTCCGGTTGGACGCGGTGCAGAAGCAGATTGAGCATCTGCACAACGATCCGGCGTACGTCATGCGTCTGGCAGAGCAGGAGTTTGGCCGCGCGCTCGACGCCGCGGACAGCGAAACGATTTATGTGGCTCCCAGCCCCGAGGACGACACGCCGCTGCCGCCTATGCCGCCCCGATACGACCCGAACAGCGCCGGCGACGTCGTGCCCGAGTTGTCCGCCTTCCTGGAACAGGTCGTGCAGCGCTACCCGCACGCGTGCGTCTTTGCGGTCGGACGCACGCGACCGTTTCTGATGGCGATCGGCGGGATTCTGATTGTGACGGCGGTGCTGTTACTCGGACGGCCGGGGGGACACCGCTGAAGCCCTGGGCGAGCACCGCATGCACCGGGACAGCGGCGTGGACTGTGGCGTGCAACAGTGCCTGATCACCGCGTCGCACGCCGCAGCAGCTCCTGAATGTCCGCCTGGTGGGGGTCGGCTTCCAGCGACCGGCGCCAGCAATCGAGCGCCTCGTCGCGCAGGGCAGCGTATTCGTCGGGGTTGGCTCGCCACAGTTCCCAGTCGATGGCGGCGAGGCGGTTCAACGCCGGCACGTGCTGCGGCAGACGGTCGAGCAGTGCGCGGAGGCGGTGTTGTGCCTCCGCAGGCCGCCCCAGTTTCCATAGCGCCAGGGCCAGATTGAGCGTGGCGTCGGCAGCCTCCGGCTGGCGTGCGAGTACGGCTTCGAAATCGGCCGCAGCCGCCGCCCACTCGTGCAGGTCCAGAAGCACCACGCCGCGCTGCGCGTGCGCCTCCGCCGTCGGCTGAAGCGTAATAGCCCGGTCCCAGGCGCGGCGTGCGTCGTCCAGATGGCCCACCGCCTGGTGCGCCACCGCCAGATTGAACCACGCGCGGGCGTGCTCCGGGTGCTGCGTCACGATCTGGTTCAACGGGGCGATCGCTTCGACCGGCCGATTGGCGCGGAGCAGGGCAGCGGCATAGTCGAATCGCAGGTTGACGTCGTCCGCGTGCAGTCGACACAGCCGTTCGAGTGTTCGGGCGGCTTCCGGCCAGCGGTTGAGGCGCACGAGGGCCGAGAGTTCGTCGCGGAGGGCGGCTTCGTGGTCAGGGTCGGTGCGTAGCGTGGCGCGGGCTCGCTCCAGGAGGCGGGACGCGTCGCGCTGCTCGGGATCCTCGGGCCACGTGACCGGCTCGGACGCCGCCGGGGCGGTCGTCGCCGGTTCTGTGGGCGCAACGGGGGTCGGGCCGTGGCTGTCGGCCGACTGGCTTTCAGGGCCCACAGTGGCAACCAAGGCGGCGGTCTGGTCTGTGGCCGGATTCTGAGGTGACGCCGATTGCCACGTTGGCCAAAGGTGCCACAGGCTGATTCCGGCCAGCAGGATGCAGATTCCCACGAACGCGACGAGCAGTCTCACGGCGTCACACTGTCACGCCACGTGCAGGGCGGCGATGATGTTTGTACGGGAAGCGTGTCGCGCCGGCAGCAGGCCGGCCAGCATGCACAGTCCCACGGTAATCGCCGCGGCCGCCGACACGAACGGCCAGGGGACGGCGAGCGGGATGGTCAGGCCCCACATACGATGCGTCAAAAAGATTGTGTCCCACGCGAGGTGAAGCCCCAGCGCCAATCCCAGGCCGCTGCCCAGCAATCCGAGTACCAGCGCCTCGCCGATCACGAGACGCAGGACGAGGCTCCGTGTCGCACCGATCGCGCGGAGGATCGCGATCTGCTTCGTGCGACTGGCCACGTTGGCCGTCATCAGGTTGGCGACGCCCAGGGCGGCGACGAGCAGCGCGACGGCGGGGACGGCGGACAACAGGTACGTCATGCGGGTCAGTTCCTGGTCGATCTGGTCCTTGAGTTCCCGCGCAGTGCCGTAGAACGCGCCGCGGGCTCCGATCCGGTCGCGGATCTTCTCCAACAACGCATTCTCCCGGTAGAACTGATACCGGCTGGCCTTGGGCAGTCGCCGGTTGTAGTAATCGTCCGTGGGACGTCCGCGCGGCGAAGACGAAGGCGGCGGTTCCCAGTCGGGTGGCGGTTCCTCCGGAGGCAGGTCGAAGTTCAGCAAGATCAGCCGGCTGCCGCGCACGCCAAAGCGTTGTTCCAGGTCGGCGTTCGTTCCGATCACTGAGCCGGTGCCTACGACGTGGGCTTCGGTTTCGACCTGGAAATAGCTGGCGGCGATGTCGAGGGCCGGGGAGTCGATGACGCCGGCAACGCGGAAGATCTTCCACTGTTCGTTGAACCAGACGCGGACGGTGTTGCTGATGAGAATGTTACCGTGTTCGTCGCGGACTTCGCGAACGCCCTTGCGGCGCGTGTTGGCGAAGTCGGCGGCGACCAGGACATAGCCGCCCTGTTTGAGCAGTTGACGGGCGGTCTCCTCGTCGCCGTCGATGAACTTGAGCTTGGCCATGTCGAAGAACGAGTCCGGATCGACGCCCAGGAACCAGGAGATGGAGAAGAGCACCTGTTCCATGAGCACCGGCCGCTCCTCGACGACCACGTTGATTGCATTGGCCACCGTGAATTCGCGGACGCCGCCCACCTCACGGATCGCGGCGGCCACGTCGCTGTCGATCTGCTCGTAGCTCCAGATGTAGCCCTCCGGGAACTGGCGGGGGAACTGCCAGCCGGCGCGGAAGCTGGCGTTGAAGACGACCAGTCCGACGATCAGCGACAGCCCGACCATCAGACCGCAGCAAATGCCGGCTGAGCGCCACACGGCGCGCCCGACCTGATCCTGCAACAGTCGCACGCGCAGCCCCAGGAGTGCGGCGACCGCCGGGACCGCCGCCCGGCTGGCGACCCAGACGAGCAGGGGCGCGGCCAGCGCGTAGATCAGGTAGAGCAGGACCACCGCGGTTGCCGACCAGTTCAAGAAGTGCAGGTCGCGCTGTACCCGCTGGCGCATGATGTGAAGCTGCACGATCAGCCCGGCCACGGCCAGTAGGGTCGTGAGGATAAGGAAGGCGAAACGTGCCTGGCGCGCGCGGGGGCGCGTGGCTTCGAGCGGGGAGACGCTGGCGGCCCCAACCGCCGGCAAGACGGCCGCCAGCAGGCCGGTGGCCAGTCCGGCCACGCTGGCGAGGGCGATACCGCGGTAGCTGGTCGTGAACTGCCCGACGTATTCCGGCACGAGCCAGACGCTGAGCGCAGTCAGACCGAGTCCGATCGGGATTCCCAGAGCGATCCCCACGACCGCCAGCGGCAGCACTTCGGCGATGGTCAGACGGACGAGTTGCCCCCGCGTCGTTCCGACACAACGCAGCAGACCCATCTGGGCGACACGCTCGACCATCCCCATGCTCAGCGTGCTCAGGATGATGAACAAAGCGGTCAGCATCGCCACGCAGCTCAGCAGCACGAGCACGATTTCCTGCTGCTCCTGGGCGTTGGCAACCTGCGCCAGTCGGGCGGCGGCGCTGCGCACCTGCGCGTGGGGCACGGTGGACTGCACCAGGGCACGAATGCGACCGGTCGCCCGTTCGACGCCGCTGAGCGATCGGTCGGCCAGGGCGATGTCGACTGACGTGACCAGGGCCTGCTTGTTGCACATCTGCTGGAGGACCGGCAGGCGTATCAACGCGATGCCTTTCAGGAAGCGTGCGATCCGACGGCGCTCAATCAGCCCGACGATCTGGACTCGTACGGGGTCCGCCTGAAGTCCCGCGGGCCAGAGTAGTATTTCGTCGCCCAGGTCGGCATGGGCCTCGCGCGCCAGCGAAGCCTCCAGGACACATGCGTATTCGTCCTGCTCGGTGAGCATCCGGCCCGCGCTAAGCATCTTGTTCCAGTCGCGGATGGCGAACTCGCGGGCCAGGTCGATGCCGTGCAGATCCAGTTCGCCGACCCAGGTTTCTGGCACCTGTTCAGCCTGGTCGGCGGTGTGCCCGGCCGCGCGCGGGCGAATGGCAGCGGGGAGACGTTGAACCAGCAGGGGGGCTACGTGGGCTACGTTGGCCACGCCTTCGACGCGCGCCAGGATGCGCTGTGGGAGCGTATCGTACCGCCCGAGCGGCGATTGAATCGTGACCTGGGCACCGCCCACGTAGCTGGCGGCCCAGTCCAGTACCGTCCGGCGCACGGACTCGTAGCAGCAAGTGACCCAGACGACCGCGCCCGTGCCGAGCGCGATCGCGAGCACGGCCCCGGCGGTCCGGACCCGCTTAACCCGCCAGTTCCTGGTAGCGAGCTGCAACCAGTGCCGCATCCCGACTGCCTCCGGAGTCGATCTGACCGACGATCCGCCCGTCCTTGAGCACCAACACACGGTCGGCGTACGCGGCGCCTTGGGCTTCGTGCGTGACCATCAGAATGGTCTTATGCCGCTCGGTGGCAAAACGCCGCAGGAGGTTCCAGATTTCCAGGGACTGCCGCGAGTCGAGATTCCCCGTGGGCTCGTCGGCCAGCACGATGGCCGGGTCGTTCAGCAGGGCGCGGGCAATGGCGACCCGCTGCTGTTCGCCGCCGGAGAGGGCATCGGGGCGGTGCTCGGCGCGGGGCAGAAGGTGGACCTCGGCCAGCAGTTCGTCGACGCGCGCGGCGCATTCGCGCACGGAGCGTCCTTCCAGCAGCCACGGAAGCGCCACATTCTCCCGCGCGGTCAGCGTTGGCAGCAGATTGTATTCCTGGAACACGATTCCCAATCGCCGGCGGCGAAAGACCGTGCGTTGGCGATCGGACATCGCGCCCAGATCGTGACCTTCGACTACGACTTGCCCTCCGGTCGGATGCGTCAGTCCGCCAATCAGGTACAGGAGCGTGCTCTTGCCGGACCCGCTGGCCCCCATGATGGCGTAAAAGGCTCCGGCTGGCACATCCAAGTCAGCGCCGGCCAGCGCGGGCACGCGATGCCCGGACGTGTCGTACACCTTGTGCAGGTTGCGGACCTGCACAACGATCGGCGGGCCGGCCTGGTCGCTTCCCCGCACGTCAGCGGCCGGCGCCGCAGCAGCCTCCGAAGCCTGCAAAGTCTCGGCGTCGTTCATTCCGGCAGTGTAGGCGCTGTGCGTTGTGTTCACAACGGATCGGCGGTGCCGCGCACTGACGGCGGTGCCGTGGCGTATTAGACTGCGGCGCCAGCGGCTTGATCTGAACCACCTGGTATTGCGGAGAGGAGCATGCGCAGCGCGTGGCTGCCGTTGATCGCGTTCTCGGTGGTGTTGCCGGCGTGCCATGCTCCGATGTCGCCGGAGCGGCTGGAGACCATCCGGGTTTCGGCAGACGGCCTGGGGTTTGTGTGTGTGCCGTCCGACCGCCCGTTCACGCCGTGGGGATTCAATTACGACCATGACGAACGGTCGCGGCTGTTGGAGGACTACTGGGACACCGAGTGGCCGAAAATCGAGGCTGACTTCGATGAGATGCGCGCCTTGGGGGCCAACGTCGTGCGCGTCCATCTTCAGGTCGGCCGGTTCATGCGGTCGCCGAAGCTTGCAGACCCCGCTGCCCTGCGTCAACTGAGGAGGCTGGTGCGGCTGGCGGAGCGTGCGGGGCTGTATCTGGACATCACGGGTTTGGGCTGCTACCGCAAATCCGACGTACCAGCCTGGTATGACGCCTGCGGGGAGGCCGAGCGCTGGGCCGTGCAGGCGCGGTTCTGGGAGAGTGCGGCGGCGGCCGTCGCGGACAGCCCGGCGGTGTTCTGCTACGACCTCATGAATGAGCCGGTAGTGCCCGGGGACCGGCGGCCAACGGGCGACTGGTTGGGGCCGCCGTTCGGCGAGTACCACTATGTGCAGTTCATCACGCTGGATCCGAGGGGCCGGCCGCGTGCGGCGATCGCTCGCGCGTGGATAGAACACCTGACCGCCGCGATCCGCAAGCATGACGCACGCCACCTGATCACGGTGGGGCTCGTGCCGTGGAGCCTGGATCGGCCTGGGCTGACGTCCGGGTTCACGCCAGCGGAAATTGCCGGTGATCTGGATTTTCTCAGTGTGCACTTGTATCCGGAGGAAGGGCGGCTGGATGAGGCGTTGGAGGTCCTGGCAGGCTTCGCCGTGGGCAAGCCTGTGGTGATCGAGGAAATGTTTCCGCTCCAGTGTTCTCTGGCGACGTTTGACCGCTTTCTGGTGGAGTCGCGCCGTGTCGCCGCCGGGTGGATCGGGTTCTACTGGGGTCGGACCCTGGCGGAGTGCCGTGCCTCTTTGGAACTGCCGGACCAGCTTATGGCTGCTTGGCTGGAACGATTCCAGGGTGGCCCGCCGTAGTAGCGTGGTTGCGGCCGGTTTTGTCCACCGGCCTGGGGTGCTGGCGGGGGTGTTCGGCGGCGGCCTCGGGGTGAAGCCGCGGCGGCGATTCGGGTCGGCCGCTAGCACGGTCCTGAACCTGTTCGTGCCGGCGGCCGGGCGGCGCGCGCAATCGAAATGGCCTCTCGCCGAGCGGAGCACGTTTGACATTGGGTTTTGCGCGGCAACAATCGGATGCGGTGTTGGGGGCGAGGTCGCGGACCGCGGTGTGGAGTACGGCGCGTGCGGTTTCTGATCGCCATTCCAGTTTATAACGAAGCGCGGCATGTGTCGCGGGTGCTGGCGGCGGTCCGCGGCTACACGCGCGACATCCTGGTCGTCGATGACGGCTCGACCGACGCGACGCCGGCATTGCTGGAGCGTGAGCCGGGGGTCCAGGTGATCCGGCACCTGGAGAACCGGGGTTATGGGCAGAGTCTGATCGACGCGTTCCGGTTTGCCGAGCGGCGCGGATACGACTGGGTCATCACGCTCGATTGCGACGAGCAGCATGAACCGGGCTGCATTCCGGCCTTTCTCGCGGAAATCGCGCGGGACGATGCCGACGTCATCAGTGGTTCGCGGTACCTGCGCGCCCAGCCGGGCGATGACCCGCCACCGCCGGAGCGCCGGCGAATCAACCGTCTGGTTACGGCCATGCTGAACACGGTGCTGGGGCTGAACCTGACCGATGCGTTCTGCGGGTTCAAGGCGCACCGCGTGGCCGCGGTGCGTCGTCTGGCGCTGGACGAGCCGGGCTATGCCTTTCCGCTCCAGTTCTGGGTACAGTGCGCGCACGTCGGACTGAGGATTCGCGAGTTGCCCGTCCCGCGGATTTATCGCGATCGAAGTCGGACGTTCGGCGGGACGCTGGATGACCCGGCCGCGCGGCTGGGGCACTACTTGGCGGTCTTTGTCAGGGCGCTTCAGCGGACGTCGCCGGAGGCGTTGCGCGAGTGCAGCCGCACGATATGCCGGACTGTACCCGATCCACGTGGACCGAGTCTCTGGTAGCGCCGGACGAGCATCTGGGCGTGTTGGTGGCCGCGTGGCCACGGGAGGGCCTGGAGCGTTTTCGGCAGGACGCGAGGTGGGCGGGGCCGACGGCGGGCGTCCTCCTGGACATATCGGTCGAGGAGCTGCGGCGCCAGTTGCGGGCGGAGCTGGGGCTTCGTACGCCGGTCGTAGTCACCGGCCATCAGCCAGAATTCTTTCACGCCGGGGTGTTCGCGAAGACGAATGCGGCGGCGGAGCTGGCTGGCGCCGTTCGCGGCGACGCGCTGTTCGTTTGTGTTGATTCCGATCTGCCGCGGACCGCGGTGCTTATCGTGCCGCAGGTTACGTCCGCGGGCGTGCGGCGGGTGGACGTGAGCATTCCGGCGATCGACACGTCCGTGCCCTATGAGTTCCAGCCCGCCGTGCCGCGTGGCCACTGGTTACAGTTTTTCGCGCGCGTCGGGGCGCTCTATGAGGGCTACGGACGATCGCTGCTGGGGGCCTTTGCCCGCGGTTGGCTGAGCGGTGAGCCGCGGGACATTCGGTACACGGAGGCGATGGCCGCGGGTCGGGCGGCGAGCGAAGCCGCCCTCGGCATGCACCGCGTGCGCACGCTGCCGGTGTCCCAACTATGCTGCACAGCGACGTTTCGGGTGTTCGCTGCACACGTGCTTCTGCACGCGCGGCGTGTGGCCGAGTGCTATAACGCGGCTCAGAGCGCGTACCGGGTCCGGCATCGCGTGCGTGCGGCGGGGCGGCCTGTTCCGCCGCTGCGGCTGACGTCGGAAGCGGTCGAGAGTCCGATGTGGGCCGTGCGAGCGGGTGAAACCCGTCGCCGGGTGTTTGTGCGCTGGTGCGGCGACGAGCTCGAACTGGTTGCGGACAGTAGCCCCTTGGTCCGGCTGAGACGCGCCGACCTTGAACGCAGCGCATGGCATCGGCAGCCCTGGCCGATTGAGCGGGCCGGTTGGCAATTGCGCCCGCGGGCACTGACCCTTTCGACCTTTCTGCGCCTGTTTGTGGGGGACCTATTTATCCACGGGATTGGCGGGGCGCGCTACGACGAAATGACCGAGGAGTTTGTGCGCGACTTTTTCGGCATCTCGATGTCACCTTTGCTCTGCGTTTCGGCCACGTTGCACCTGCCGCTGCCGCACAGCCGCCTGCGCTGGGCGGATATCCTGGCAGCGCGGCGCGACAGCCGGGACCTGCGCTACAACCCGCAACGCCATCTGTCGAACATCCCTCACGGGCTGGTGGCGCAACGGGCGGAGCTGGTGCGGCGGTCGCAGGAGCTGGCGGCACACGACCCGGGGGATCGGGCCGGCCGACGACTGGTGTTTGCCGCGATTCGGCGTGTCAACGAGCAGATGCTGCAAACCGATCCCTGGGCCGCGGCCAAGTACGACGAGCGCGTGCGCGTTCTGGAGGAGCAGTGGCGACTGGATCGCATCGCGCTGGATCGCGAGTATTTTTACGCCCTGCACGCGTCCGAAGCGCTTCAGGAGCTGAGCCGCCGACTGCGGCAACGGCTGGGCCTGGAGGCCGGGGTACCGCTTTCGTAGGGCGGGCAGCTTGACTCATCGGCACTGTACGTAGAGTCGCACGTACTCCGCCATCATGCGGTGTGTGTTGAAACGTCCGCAGACCGACTGCATCGACGCCGCCATTCGCCGGACCCAGCCGCGCGGCACGCCATGACGATCCCGCCGGTAGAAGAGCGGCACGATCTGCTGTTCGAGCAAATCGTACAGGGCATTCGCGGTCTGGCGGTCCTGCGCGGCGCGGCCGCGTGTCCGCGGGTCGGTGCGGAGAATCCATCCGTTACGGCCGTTGTAGGCTTCCGGCCACCAGCCATCCGCGACGGAGCAGTTCAACCCGCCGTGTAGCGGCGGTTTCATCCCGCTGGTTCCCGAGGCTTCGAGCGGCGGGCGGGGCGTGTTCAGCCACACGTCGCAGCCGGCCGTGAGAAGCCGCCCGACGTGCATGTCGTAGTCCTCGAGGAGCACGACGCGGCCCCGAAAGCCGTTTTGCCGGGCGAGCCGGTAGATGCGCTGGGCATAGCGCTGCCCGGCGGCGTCGGCCGGGTGGGCCTTGCCGGCGAATACGATCTGCACCGGCTGGTGCGGCCGGTTGAGAATCGCCGCCAGCCGGCCCGCGTTTTGAAAGATCAGCGGAGCCCGCTTATACGTGGCAAACCGTCGCGCGAAGCCGATCGTCAGCGCGTGCTCGTCGAAGGTTTCGAGTGCGCCGACGAGTTCCGGCAGCGGCCCGCAACGCCGCTGGATCTGTTCTTGCAAGCGCTGTCGGACGAAGTGCACGAGCTTGCGGCGGAGCAGGTTCCGGATGTGCCACCATTCGGCGGGCGGGATGCGGTTGGCGTGTTTCCACCAGTCGTCCTGGGGGCTGGCACCGAGCCAGCGCGGTTTGAGGTAGCGTTCGTAGAGCAGCCGCATCTCCGGCGCAAGCCACGTTTCGCTGTGCACGCCGTTGGTGATGTGACCGATCGGCACCTCCTCCGGGCGGCGGGCGTGAAACACGCGCGTCCACATCGCACGCGAGACGCGACCGTGAATAGCAGACACCCCGTTGCGCTGTCCGCTCAGGCGCAGGGCCAATACGGTCATGCAAAACGGTTCCCGGGGGTTGTCAAGCTTCTCGCGGCCGAGGGCCAGCAGCGCATCCGCCGACAGTCCGAACTCGGCCAGGCGGGGCCTCAGGTAACGCAGCAGGAGGGCCGGCGGAAAACGATCGTGGCCGGCGGCGACCGGCGTGTGCGTGGTGAAGACGGTGGTGGCTGCCACGCGGGCCATGGCTCTTTCTGCCGTCAGGCCGCTGGCACGCAGGTGCGCGAGCCGTTCCAGGCCGCAGAAGGCCGCGTGTCCCTCATTGAGATGGAAAACCCTTGCGTCAACGCCGACGGCGCGCAGCGCACGAACCCCGCCCATCCCCAGGAGGATTTCCTGACGAAGGCGCATATCCTGGTCGCCGCCGTAGAGGTGCGCGGTGATGGCGCGATCGCGGGGCTGGTTCTCGGGGATGTCGGTGTCGAGCAGATAGAGTGGGACCCGGCCGACCTGGGCTTGCCAGATGCGGGCGCGAACAAGTCGGTTTCCGAGCGGGACCGAAATCGTCAGACGGGTGGGTGCGAGGGGAAGGCGCGCGAAATCGAGCCGCGGGTACACGACGCGCGTTGTGCCGTCGCGGCGCAGCTCCTGGCGATAGTATCCGTAGCGGTACAGGAGACCCACGGCGACCAGCGGGATACCGAGATCGGACGCGGATTTCAGGTGGTCTCCGGCGAGGACGCCGAGCCCGCCCGCATACAGGGGCAGGCATTCGTGCAGCCCGTACTCGGCGCACAAGTAGGCGACGCGGAGCTGGCGCTGCCGTCGTCGAAAGGAGCGCTGAAACCAGGTTCGCGTGCTCAGATAGGTCGCGAGCTGGCGTTCGCATACTTCCAGCAGGTCGAGAAAGTCGTGGTCCTGCTGTAGCGTGCGCTGCCGTTCGGGAGGCAGGCTGGCCAGGGTCGCAACGGGATTGTGATTCGTGATTTCCCACTGGACGGGATCAAGGGCCGCGAACAGGCGTTGCGGGTCGGGCTGCCAGGTCCACCAGAGGTTGCGCGCGAGCGATTCGAGCCGCGCGCGGAGCGCTGGCCATGGATGGCCCGCGCGGTCCTGCGGTACGCGTAGTGTCCGTGGGCGCGAACGCATCGCTGAACTCCGTGGTCTTGGGTGGCCGAGTGTACCCCAAATTGGCGTCAAGAGCTTCCACGTCGGCCGCCGGTTCGTATGGCGCCCTTTTCGGAGGCCGTTGTGGGTGCGAGCGTCGGCCCCCTTTGCCCGCGGCCAACGGGGCGAGTAGACTGCGGGGTGGCCCGATGCTGTCCGTGGAGCCATCGTGGTGACGGCGCGAGCGGGCCGGGCGAGGTGGATCAGACATGGCGCAGCAGGTAATCTCGGCGCGACTGGATGCGAAGCCGTTTCGGTTCGCCCTCGTCGTGGCGCGGTTCAACGAGTTCATCACATCCCGGCTCGTGGCCGGCGCGGTGGATGAGCTGGTGCGGCACGGCGCGGAGCCGGACAATCTCACGCAGGTCTGGGTTCCCGGCTCGTGGGAGATTCCCCTCGCAGCGCAGAAACTCGCCGCCAGCGGCCGTTATGCCGCGGTGATCTGCCTGGGGTGCGTGATTCGCGGTCAGACGCCGCACTTTGAATACGTGGCGGCCGAGGTTGCCAAAGGAATTGCGCAGGTGGCCCTGGCGACGGGGGTGCCGGTAACCTTCGGGGTGATCACGGCGGACTCGCTGGAACAAGCGGTGGACCGGGCGGGGGCGAAAACGGGGAACAAGGGGGCGGACGCCGCCCGGGCGGCCATCGAGATGGCGAACCTCCTGGCCAGTTTGCCGAAGTGACGTCCGGCGGGGTGATGAGAGCGGCGAGGTCGATGCCCCAGACAAAGCGCTCGCGAGCCCGCGTCTTGGCGCTCCAGGCGTTGTGCGCGCTGGAGGCGGCGGGCCCCGACTTCGAGCGGGAACTGGGCGAGTTTCTGCAAGACCGGACGAATTACGTCGAGCTGGGCTGGCGGGGAGGTCTCTCGAAGGAGACCCTCGAGTTTGCGCGGCAACTGGCGCTCGGGACGTGGCAGCACCGCGAGCGTCTGGACGAGCTGGTGCAGAAGTCCTCGGGCTGGCCACGGGAGCGCATCCAGCCGGTGGAGCGCAACATTCTGCGCCTGGGGCTGTACGAGTTGCTGGAGTGTCCTCAGACGCCCTTTCAGGTAGTGCTGAACGAAGCGGTGGAGCTGGCGCATCTGTTCGGCGGGCCGGAGTCGCCGGCCTTCATCAACGGAGTGCTGGATGGGCTGCGTCGCCAATTGTTGCCGGAAGCATGAGTCGCGTCGGCAACGGGCGCCGCGAATCTTCGGCGCCCGGCGCGCGGTGTAACTACGCGGGTCGCAAGTATGGGTCTGTTTGACATACTGAAGCGTGGGCTGAGCAAGACGCGGGACAGGCTGGTCGCGGGCCTGCGCAGCGTGCTACCCATCGGCCGGCCGATCGACGAGCAACTGCTGGAGCAGCTTACGGACGCGATGCTGGCGGGGGACATGGGACCGCAGGCCGTCGCACGACTGGTCGAGGAAGTCCGTCAGGCGTGGAAAGCGGGACAGGTCCGCGAGGCGCAGGAGATTCTGCCGTTCCTGAAACGGCGGATCGCCAGCACCTGGGAGGAGGATGACCGCGGGCTGCGTTTCGCGCCGACCCCGCCGACCGTGATCTTCGTCGTCGGGATTAACGGCTCGGGCAAGACCACCAGCGTGGCGAAACTGGCGTGGTACCTCAAACAGCAGGGGCGCTCCGTGCTCTTGGGGGCCTGCGACACGTTCCGCGCAGCCGCCATCGACCAGCTTGTGATCTGGTCCAAGCGGGCCGGCGTGGACATTGTCAAGCATCAGCCGAACAGCGACCCGGCCGCCGTCGCGTACGACGCCTGCGACGCCGCCATCGCACGGAAGGTGGACGTGCTGCTGATCGATACGGCGGGGCGGCTGCACACGCAGGAACACCTGATGCGCGAGCTGGCGAAGATTCAGCGGGTGGTGCAGAAGCGCATTCCGGACGCGCCGCATGAGGTGCTACTCGTTCTGGACGCGACCATTGGCCAGAACGCCGTCAATCAGGCCCGGATTTTCTCCGAGGCGACGAAGGTCAGTGGTCTGTTTCTGGCGAAACTGGACGGATCCGCCAAGGGCGGCATCGTGGTCGGCATCCGCGAGCAGCTTCACATCCCCGTCAAGTTCGTCGGGCTGGGCGAGACGATAGAAGCCATCGAGCCGTTCGACCCGCAGGCGTTTGTCGATGCCCTCTTCGAGGGGCTTTGAAGAACGTCACAGGCCGGCGAGCGATGCTCGTCGGCCTGTGGACGATCCGCTCTTCCTTACGCCGGCGGAACTACGGACACGTGGTTCCGATGGCGGCCACGAAGCCGTCGATGTCGGCAAAGGTCACATCCGAGTCGCCGTTGGTATCGGCGTTGAGCCACGGGCACGGATCGTGCGTCCAGCTCTCCGGCCCCGCCAGCGCCTCCACAAACCAGTCGATGTCCGCGAACGTGACTTCGCCGTCGCAGTTCATATCGCCCGGGCATAGCTCGGGGCCGACGACGACCGTCAGCGTCACCGTGCACTCCGCATCGTTGCCGCTTCCGTCCGTCACCGTCATGGTTACCAGCGTCTGGCCCACGCCGATGACCGTGCCTGCCGCAGGAGTCTGCGTTACCGTCAGCTCGCCGGGGCAGTTGTCGACGGCTACCACTTCTCCCGTCATGTCGGGCACCAGAGCAACGTTGTTCACTGGCACCACCTGGCGGTCCGGCGGACACGTTGAGATCGTCGGCGGCTGCGCGTCGACCACGATGAGCGTTTGCTGACAGGTGGCGGTCAGGCCGGCGGTGTCGGTGACCGTCCAGGTGATCGTGTGCTCGCCGACGGGGACTTCGCCGTCCGGGAAGAGCGACTCGAAGTCATTGGTGACGCTGTCGACTTCGCAATTGTCCCAGGTTTCGGGCAGGTCCAGCTCGACGCCCGTCGCAAAGCAGACGTCCGCGTCGGTCTCGAACGTCACGGCCGGCGGGCAGAAGACCAGCGGCGGCACGTTGTCGACCACGGTCACCGTCTGCGTGCATGTAGCAGTCAAACCGCCCGTATCGGTGACGGTCCAGGTCACGACCGTCTGCCCGAGCGGGAAGACCTCGGGGGCATCATTGGTCACGCTCTGGACGTCGCAGTTATCGGCCACCTCGGGCTGGCCCAGGTCCACGTTGCTGGCGTAGCAGAAGCCGTTATCGCGGGAGTCGCCGGCGTCCACATTCACGGTGACATCCGGCGGACAGGCGATCGTGGGCGGCTGCGCGTCGACCACGATGAGCGTCTGCTCGCAGGTGGCGGTCAGGCCAGCGGTGTCGGTGACCGTCCAGGTGATCGTGTGCTCGCCGACCGGAACTTCGCCGTCCGGGAAGAGCGACTCGAAGTCATTGCTGACGCTGTCGACTTCGCAGTTGTCCCAGGTTTCGGGCGGGCTCAGTTCGATGCCGGTTGCCAGGCAGGCGCCTTGGTCAGCCTCCACGGTGAGCGCGTTCGGGCAGGCGGTCGCCGGCGGCTGCGCGTCGACCACGATGAGCGTCTGCTCACAGGTGGCGGTCAGGCCGGCGGTATCGGTGACCGTCCAGGTGACCGTGTACTCGCCGACCGGAATCTGGCCATCCGGGAACAGCGTCTGGAGATCGTTGACCACGCCCGCGACGCCGCAGTTATCCTCGACCTCGGGTTCATTCAGCTCGAGGTTCTCGACCGACGCGAAACAGACGTCTTCGTCAGTCTCCACGGTCGCCGGGCCGGGGCAGAAAATGGTCGGCGGCTCGTCCTCCAGAGTGATGGTAATTTCATCGCTGCCGGTGCAGCCGTGCACGTCCCAGACTGTCACCGAGTACGTACCCGGCTCGGTCACTTCAATGCTCTGTGAGCTCTCGCCCGTGGACCATTGGTACTCACTGTAACCTTCCCCGGCGTCGAGTGTGATCGTCGTTCCAGCGCACAGTGTTTCGCCTGGGTTTGCGGAGATGGTGGGCGTGGGGTTAGCAAAGACGCTCAGCACAGCGTCTACGCTCCAGACCTCGCCACAATCGGTGAACACCCGCACGCGATACACCTTGCCGTCATCCGCCAACGTTACGGGCGGGGTTTCGTACCAGCTCTGGTCTTCGCCCACGATGATGTCGTCGCCGTCGGTGATCTCGTGCCATTCGTAATGCAGCACAGTCCCGGGGCCGGTGCCGGCCTCTACGCTGAAGACGGCGGTTGCGCCGACGCAGACCTCCGCGTCCTCGGGCTCCACCTCGATCGTCGGTTCCAGGTCGCCTTCCAGCTCGTCGGGGACGCCGCTGCCGTTGCAGTCCTGATCCAGCCAGGCGTATTTGAGGTTGCCGGCCGCCTGATCGTAGTAGGCGATGGCGGCGCGCCCGCTGACGCGCCGGAGGCTCGTGAACAGCCCGAGCGTGCGGGGGCCTTCCACGAGCATAGTGGCCCAGTTGGGGGTCGGATCGTTCGGGTCGGCCCAGTAGGCCAGCGCCAGGCCCCCTGACGGGTCGGCCCGGTGATAGCTGATGAGTGGCGTCTGGGCACCGACCGGTAACTCGATCAGGCTCGGGTAACGGCCGACGGGATTGGCAGCGCTTCCCGGCGCCACGATCCACTTGAACCAGCCAAAATTGAAGTTCGCGCCGTAGTGGCGCGCGAAGCGCAGGTGGCCGTTGGTCGCATCGAAGAAGGCGATGGCGGGGCGGCCGCCGACGACGGCGAGACAGGTGTCTTCGTACTGCGCGTTTTCGTCGATCACCTTCCGTTGCCACTGTACACCGTCGTGCCAGGCAAACATCAGCCGCTTGCCCGCCCCGCTGTAACTGATGGCAGGGCGTGGCGTGCCCGTGTTTGGATCGGGGACCATCGCGAGGCTGGTAAAGCCCTGAACGGAATTCGGGTCGACCGTTGTCGCCGACCAGCTACCCGCCAGTCGAATCGCATAACGCAACCGGAAATTGGCACGATCCAGGTAGCTGACCGCGGGGTTGCCGCCGGGATCAACGGCGAGGGAGTTATACGCCCCGCTGAGCGGGTTGGCGTCGACGGTCTCGATCGTCCAGGGTCCCCCAGGCCCGCCCGTCCGATAGGCGTACTTGAGGATGCGGGTGCCGCTCGTGGCTCCGTACTGGTAATAGGTGATGGCGGGCTCACCGCCGACAACGGCGAGACTGTTGTAGACGTCCGTCGTGCCGACGCCCGTGGCCACCGTATATACATTCCAGTTTGCCCCGTCGTACTCGGCGTACCGCAGAGCCTGGCTCGTTGCGTCGAAGTAACTGATGGCCGGCTGACCGTTCGGCAGCACCGCCATGCTTGCGTAACGGCCGACATCGCCCAACAACCCGTCCACGGTCGTGATCTGCCACGCGCCGGCGTGCAGCGGCAGCAGCAGCGCCAACATCAGACCAACCTGGAAGGCCCGGATACCTGGGTTCCCTTGCATTCTGACGACCTCCTTTGAGCCGTTCACACTTTGCCACACGAGTAGCGGGCCGCCTGGCCCGGCGTCAGCGTCTGAATCTTCCATGGGCAATTTGATCTGCCCGCCAACAAGCCAAAGACCGTTGTGACGGAGTCCTCACATAGCACGGCGGAGCACACGCCGCTGATTCACGCTGACACCGCCCACAAATCGTCGTCGGCGTGGAAAGCGGAGGTACCAGTTTTCCTGTCAGCGTGCGTCGCGCTGAGCGCACAACAGACGTGGAAAAACCTTGCGGACTCCAAGCGACGAAGTGACTTCATTCCAACCTCCGGCGCGTCCGCGCCCCACCCCGGCGGTGGCAAACCGCGCGCCGCCTTCGTGCTCAAATCTGCGGAAGGGCCTTCCCTACCCCATAGGGCGGACACCCGTAAATATGCCGCCTTCTGCGGCCTCCAAACCGCTACATCACCTGATTATAGCCCCGGAACCGCTTGCCAGCCACAGAAAAACAGCGCCACCCGTTGGGTGTCCGCCACCCGGGTGAAAAAGCCCGCCTCCGCTGGTTCAGAGGCCGGCTCGCCGCGTCGTCTGCTCTTTTACGCCCGATAAGGCAACGGAAGTCGCCGCGACCACGTCTGCAAGCCGGTACGCGGGGCCGGCGTGCCAGCCATCGGGCCGGGAATCTTTTCCCACGTTGTTGAGCGTGCAAAAGGCCCCCGGCGGATGGAAGCGTTCCGCCGGGGGCAAAATCGGGTGAGTGTCAACGACTCTTTCCAGAGCCGCTGCCAGCCCTCGCCACGCTTATGGCAACGCTGTCTGCACGCTGCCGAGGCGCGCGAGGAAGGGCTATCCTCCGGATTATCTGCGGCGAAGCAACAGCGCCAGACCGAGCAGTGCCAGCGACGCCGGCTCCGGGACCACGCCCTCGCCTTCGACCTTAATGTAGAAAGCCGCCACCGGATTTCCACCGAAATAGTATGGTCCTTTCTCCGGGTTCGACAGGTCTGTGTCGTAGAGCCAGAA
>Ga0209162_1001870_pt1 | contig 19610 bp, 17 predicted proteins | sample YNPNPMetaG_FD_187121 | JGI IMG/M metagenome (GOLD analysis project Ga0209162, IMG submission 187121) | Anoxygenic and chlorotrophic microbial mat microbial communities from Yellowstone National Park, USA - YNP NP MetaG (SPAdes) (version 2) ... | reverse complement strand
CCTTCCTGGGCCTGTGGCCAGTGGTCGGCCTTCGCCGACCCTTCTAGTGACGCCCCCGGGAAGCATGTCGGCGGAGGCCGACAACCGGCACGAAGTGCCCGGGAAGGGCGATTTCAATCGGCGTGAACAGGCGGTGACTGAAAGTCACCTTCCTGGGCCTGTGGCCAGTGGTCGGCCTTCGCCGACCCTTCTAGTGACGCCCCCGGGAAGCATGTCGGCGGAGGCCGACAACCGGCACGAAGTGCCCGGGAAGGGCGATTTCAATCGGCGTGAATAGTTACGATTCAGTAACCTGCGGGAGGGTTCTTTTTTTCCAAAAATGTGAGCGCAGTACTATCCGGACGTGAGCCCGGACCGATGTGCCTTGAGCCAGGATGTGCTATCATTGAGGTGAAAAAACGATGGAGGTGTGATGATGTTCGATGTGGCTTTCAAGAACCTGGGGGCGCGTAAGACGCGCTCCATACTGTGCATCCTGGCCGTCGTGGTCAGCGTCTACCTGAATGGCTCGACAGCCACGATGAACAACTGGATGTACGAAACGATGACCTCGGAACTGGCCCGCTACATGGGCAAGATCTACGTCCAGCAGGGCGGCTCCAGTTATCCGCCCTTTGACAGCACCATCGCCCAGGCCACGGCTGAGGAGATCCTGGCCCGCACCGACCTGGGACTGAATCGGGAAGAGAGTACCCCGTTGGTCTTTGTGCGGACGGAACGGGCGATGATGCCCTTCATGCCCGCCCAGGCAGCGGTCATTGGCGTGCCCGTGGGCAAAGAGAACGTGCTGCTCGGCCATACGGAGGCCGCCGCAGGCGTCAACCGCTTTCCAGATGCAGCCAGCGATGTAACCATCTTGGGCGAGCAGGCTGCGGGTTACTACCAGGCCACCGTCGGCCAGGATGTGATCATCAACGGGCAAAAACTGCGGGTGATCGGCGTGCTCAAGCCTTCCGCCATGGGGAACCTCGACCGGTCGGCCGTCGTACCATTGCCTGCGAGCCAGCACATCTTCGGGAAGGAAGGGATGGTCTCGGCAGTGTTGCTGACAGCCGGTGATGTGAACCGGGTGGAGGCGATAGCCGCCGCGCTCAGACAAGACTATCCTGTGCTGGAAGTCAACACGCAAGACGACCTGCTGACAGAAGCCCGGAAGGTGTTGCAATTCCCGCTGTTCTACATGCGCATGATGAGCCTGACCGGCTTTATCGTTGCTATGGCGGTGATTATGAGCACCATGGTCATGGCCGTGATGGAGCGGACGCGCGAGATCGGCACACTGCGCGCCATCGGCGCTTCCCGGCGGCTCATCCTGGGCACGATCCTGGCCGAGATCCTCCTGCTGAGCCTGATGGGGGGTATCCCGGGGGCCTTGCTCTCCATGCCGATGGCCGCCCTGATGAGGACGCGGCTGCCGACGCCGGTGCAACTGACACAGATCGTGCTCTTCGCCGTCGTAGCAGGCGCCCTGGGCGGGCTGTACCCGGCCTGGCGAGCAGCCCGCGTAGATCCAATGGAAGCACTACGGTACGAATAGCGAATGGAGGAAGAAGATGGGCAACATCATTGAAACTCGGGACCTGTGGAAGGTCTATCGGATGGACGGCATGGCTGTTGAGGCGTTGCGCGGGGTGAACCTGGTGGTGGAGGCCGGCGAGTTCGTGGCGCTGGTGGGGCCTTCGGGCAGCGGCAAATCCACGCTGCTGCACCTGATCGGGGCGATGGACACGCCGACGCGCGGCGAGGTGCATCTGAACGGGCGCACCCTGGCTCAGACGAATGATGCCGGGCGCACCCGCCTGCGCTGTCATGAGGTCGGCTTCGTCTTCCAGACTTTCAACCTGCTACCCACCTTGAGCGCGCTGGAAAACGTGGAGATTGCCCTGCGGCTGGCCGGTGTCTCCCGCCGGGAACGTCGCGCGCGGGCGATCGAACTGCTGGAGCGTGTGGGGCTGGGTGAGCGGATAGGGCATCTGCCCCGGCAACTCTCCGGCGGCGAGCGCCAGCGGGTGGCGATTGCCCGCGCCCTGGCCAACCGCCCGGCCTTGCTCCTGGCCGACGAACCGACCGGCAACCTGGATTCGGCCACCGGTCAGGTCATCGTTGGCCTGCTCCGTCAGTTCAACACCGAGGGTCAGACCATTGTCCTGGTCACCCACGACCCGGAGATAGCGGCTCAGGCCGGGCGGGTGCTGCGGATAAGGGACGGTCGGATACAACCGTGACAACGCGGCATGGAGTTCCACGCCCCTCTTTGTCTATCAAGAGCCGAAGGCATTGCCTTCGGCTGTGATCTACCCCTACCTTGCAGTGGGGGCTTCAGGATTTGTGGGTAAAGCGTAACTACCCAGCATGGTTGATTTCAAGCCCCCTGCGAAGCGGGGGGCTGTGATAGCCGGCCCACGCTTCTACTCGCACCTGATACCTGGCATAGCTGTGACCTCAATGTCATTTAGTTAAGACTGGAGTCGAGCCTTTAGGCGGGCGGTCTCCGGCTGAAGCCTCGACTCCGAGGTGCTAACTTAATGACATTGGCTGTGACCTTACCCCCGCCGTTCGGCTGAGCGCTCACGACGAAGCCTGCGACGGGGGTTTCACACCATAGCCTGGGCAGTTACGGTAAAGCCGGATGAGCCTGGCCACCTGCATTACTCAGAGCCTGTCCGAAAAAGGTGTAGGACAGCCTTTCCAGGCTGTCCAGGCAGGCTGGAAAGCCTGCCCTGCAGTTTTTCGGATAGGCTCTCAATGGGAGACCTTGCATCGCTCTCTGTGCCATTTCCCAAAAAGCAAGGCCGTTTTCCTGACCCCGCTACCACTGGAGGGGGAAGACTATCCATCTTCCTGCATCCCCATCAACGGCACCTGCGCCCTGATCTCCGTCCCCTTACCAGGCTGCGAGACGACCCATAGCTTCCCGCCCACCATCTCCGCCCTCTCTTCCATCCCCATCAGGCCGAAGCACCCCTGTCGAACGAACTCTCCCAATCGCTGAGGGACGACGAAGCCGCAGCCGTCGTCCCTTACCGATAGCACCACCTCGCCGGGAGATAAGGTGAATCTCACCTCCACCCGCCTTGCCCCTGCATGTTTCTCCACATTGGTCAGGGCCTCCTGGTAGACCCGGAAAAGGTTGATCGCTACCTCATCAGGAAGTTGTTTCTTATCGTCCATCAAATCGAGGTCAACCACAAATGAGGGCTTGAGCTCCTCGGTGTGGGAGCGGATGGCCGAGGCGAGCCCGAAGACGTCCAGGGTCGGTGGGCGAAGCTCCTGACAGATGCGGCGAAGCTCCTTCAAAAGGCGAAGCATCTCTTCCCGAAGCTTCTCAAGCTCCTCCAACAGCGAGCCCTCTGCTCTCCTTTGACACCTCTTCACAATGTAGATCATCTCGATGAGCTTCTGCAAGGGGAGGTCGTGGATCTCCCTGGCCAGCCTCTTTCTCTCCTCCTCCCTCCCTATAGCCAGACGGTGGTGGGCCTCCTCGAGCTCTGTCTTGACGGCTGTGATCTCATCCAGCTTTCGGCGCAACTCCTCCACCAATCGCACGTTCTCTGCGGCCAGGCCCGCCTGTTGAGCCAGCGTCCCCAGGATGCTACGGTCCTCTGCGTCGAACGGCTCTTCGGTTGATTTCGCTCCGATGAGGATCAAGCCTCGCAGATTGCCTTTGAAAACGAGAGGCAACCACAATTGGACCTCATCACAACCCAGCAGGGTCCTTTCTCCATCGGAGAGCTCGATGCCTGTCAGCACCCGGCGCAATGGATGGGTCTCGGCAGGCCCGGCCATCTTCTGCAAGGCTCGGACCAGGGCCCTGTCGCCTTCCACCTCCGCGCCTGTTATCTCTGGAGGAAAACCCTTGCTTCCCCGCACGGTCAGGATGCCATCCGCATTGGGCATGAGCAGGGCTACCCCTTTGAGGCGCATGGTAGTGCTCAGTTGATTCACCAGGAGCTCGACGAGCTGAGATATATCAAGCACCTGGCTCAGGCTGCGGCTGGCCTCGTTGATGACGCGGCGATAGTCGTACCATCCCCCGTAGAAGGCCCAATCTACCAGCGCCTGGATCCTCTCCTTGAGGGGGGCGAAGAAGGCCGCCATGATGAGGGTGATGAGAGCACCCAAAAGGGGTCGGCCGATCATGGCCGAAGGCAGCAGATCATCCAGCGCCATCACCGAGGCCAGATAGAGGCCCGCCCAGATAATGCCGATGACGAAGTAGGCCACGCCACGGTTGAGGATGAGATCCATCTGAACCAGTTTGTACCTGGAAATGGCGTGGGCATAAGAGAGGGGGATGAGGATGAGGAAGGGGAAAGAGACCTCGTAAGGGAGGATGGCGGGGGCCAGGAGGAGCTCGGGGAGGATGGAGAACGAGACGAGAGGGGCGAAGGCCAGGGCCGTTCCGAAGACGACGAGCCGGATGCGGCGTCTTTCCGAGGGGGTGGTGACATAAGTGTGGACGAGGGACACCACCGCTACGAGGATGGAGAGGGCGAAGTAGAGCCGCGCCAGGCTGTACAGAAGAGGATGCCAGGGGCTGGCGGTGAGGCGAGGGCCGAGGACGATGAAGGGCAGGGACAAGGCCAAACCGAGACCGTAGAGGAGCCCGAGGATAAAGCGCCTGCGGGGGAGGGTTTTGAACCTGGGGAAGACGAGATGAAGGTGGATGGTGAGGGGGGAGAGGAGGCAGAAGGAGAGGTTGAAAAGGCGGGAGGCCCAATCCACGAAGAAGGTGGAGACCCCCCCTGCCGTCAGCACCATAACCCCCAGTTGGCTGAAGAGGAAGAAGAGGCGCACCTCTTCCGAGGCAGGCTTCAAAGTCAAAAGGACGGTACTGAAGAGCCAGAAGCCGAGGGCGACGATGACGGGCTGCAGACGAAGGGCCAGGATGCCAGGAGAGGGCCGTTCTAAAGTGAGCTCCAGTTGTTGGGGTTTCCCCTCACGTAGCACGGTGAAGAGGACCCTCTCTCCGGCCTTCTTATTCCCATAGAGAGGATGCACTTCCTTGATGGGGGCGCCATCCAGTTCGAGGATGACATCTCCGATGTGAAAACCTGCTTCGGCGGCGGGGCCATCCACATTTTCCACCTCATAGGTGGTCCGGGAACATTCGAGGCCATCATAAGGTCGGGTCCAGGCATATTGAAAGGCCACTACCAGCAGGGCCAGGGTGATCAAAGGGAGATAGAAAGGAGCCCAATAAAGCCAGGGCCTGATCCTGGGTTGAATCTGAAAGAGGAGAGATTTTGGTCGCATCATCCGGCACCCTGAAGCGCTCGCTCAGCAGGGCTATAAGTTGGCGGTGGGCCGGAGAGGAGCTTCCCGTGGAGCGCAAAGCCGCTTCCGCCCGTCGGCGGCGGATTTGGGCTTCTATCAGCAGATAATGAGGAGCGCCGAGTTCGGTGATGATCTGCCGCGCCTCTTCTTCGGCTTTCCGCTCGGCAGTGGCTTTGACCAGGAGCCGTTCCAGGTGGTCTCTTACGCTGGGGGGAGCCACGGTGAGGGCATAGATGACCGGCAACGTCCTCCTGCCCGCCGCCAGGTCGCTGTGACCCTGCGGGTTCCAGATGCCTTCAAAGTCGTCGCACATCTGGATGAGCACACCCAGATTATACCCGAATTCTGAATAGGGGGCAACTTCATCTGTCCCCAGGAGTGCTCCGGCCCGGCAGGCCAGGGCAAAGAATTCGCCCGATTTGGCCCCCGCTATCGAGAAATAGCGCTCCAAGCAGAGATGGCTTCCCTCTGTGAGATCGGCCTGTTGCCCGGCGCATATTCGCAGAGTGGTGTGGTTAAAGTCCTCAAGGAGGGAGAGGGCCCGTTCTCTGTCGGCCCCCATTCGGGGAAGGCGAGCCAGGGCCAATTGGGAGGCGAAGATCAAGCCTGTGGCAGCATTGATGGCTTGAGGTGTACCCATGGCAGACCAGGGAGTCTGGAGAGCATCGCTGTCCTCGATGTCATCCAGGATCCTGGCAGCCAGATAAAGCAAGAACCAGGCTGCGGCTACGGCCGTGGCCTGGTCCTCATCTCCACCTGCCGCCTGGCAGCACAGGATGGGCAGGAGCAAAGATGGAGTGCCCTCTTCCTTATCCACCAGGAAGGCTGACTCCCATATCTCCACGATGTTGAGCATCTCCCCCTGGTGAAGCAGGTCTTTTATGAAAGCGTATACCCTTTTGACTCGTTCGTCACGCATTTGGGCGGCTACCTTCAACCCCATTTCCAGTTCGGGTTAACGGCCAGAACAGTAGCTACCAGCGCCCCAGCCGGGAGGGTGATGAGGTGGCGGAGCTCAGAGATGGCCGCCAGTTCATCAGCGCTCAATCTCAGGCCGGTTGAAGCGAGAGCTGCCTTTGGGTCGTCCACGAGTTTCGTACGGAAATCCGGGTCTGTGGCCGCCAGGTCAATCATCCTTTGCAAATCGTTCATTTCGGCTTCCTCCTTTGATGCGAATCAGCGAATCATTCGTCCATTCGCAACTTCTCCAGGCATTCCCTCAAAGTTTCCGCATCCAGCTCCTCCTTCTTGATGAAGAGGTCCGCCCCCGCCTCGATGCTTTGCTTGGGGAACTCTGCGTTGTCGTAAGCGGTTATGGCGATAACCTTCGTCTGGGGTGCTATTTCCTTGATGCGTCGAGTGGCCTCGATGCCGCTCATTCCTGGCATCACGATGTCCATGAGCACCACATCTGGGTGGAGCCTTTTTACAAGCTCAATTGCCTCCTGCCCGCTTTTTGCCTCTGCGACGATAGATGCCCAAGGGACAGCTTGAATCATCTCATGCACTTCTTGGCGGAAGGAGGGTAGGTTATTGACTAGTAAAATGGAGGCATTTTGGACAATTCGCTTTAGGGGTTTCTCCAACTCAACTTCTCGCATATTATGGGCAAACCATGCACCGCACCCAAGCGTTCCTACCCCTACAGCGCAGAAAACGGGCAGGAAGCCGATACTTTCGACTAGGAATCCAGTCAACCCATAAGCCAAGGGCATCGCTGTCATTGCGCCGACTTGGGTTACACTCATGATCCGACCACGTTTATCGTCTGGAACTGTGCTTTGTAAGAAAGACAAAAGATGCACATTGCCTACAGCATTACCGAATCCCCATCCTACTAAGCAAACTAGTTGGAACATAATTACTGCTAACCCAATGTCCTCGACAAAAGTTGATGTGACAGCATACGCTGAAGTGAAGAGAAGGGTTGCTACTCCAATTCCTAGGGTACTAAACGCAATAGCTTTTCCTCGTGGCAGCTTGATAGTTCCAACATATATGCTTCCCACGAGCATACCAATTAGGATAGAGGTCATCATGGCTCCATAGATGATTGAACTCGCCTTTAATACTTGGTTGACGTAGTAAGGAATGAGGATAAATAATGGCGTTCCAAGGAAATTCACGGCAAGCAAGAGCACAATTAGCCGACTTAAAACGTGCCTTTGCATTACATAGCGAATCCCTTCACCAAGCTTGACTAAAGTATCTGTAAGAATGACCTTACGCCTGATAGGGTTGGTTCCCTGCAAGGATACTGCGCAGATCAGAATTGCCGAGAGTCCAAATGAAATAGAATCCAAGTAAAGCGAGTTTGCGGCACCGATGAGTGCTACCACCCCACCCCCCAGGAAAAGCCCAAAAAGAGAAGAGAGGCTGGTAGAAATCTGGTCCAGAGAATTAGCCGTATCCAGATGTTCTATTCCCACAACATTTGGGATCACAGCTTTTCTAGTTGGCTCAGCAATAACCTCTCCTAAGGTAGTAAGAAAGGCTATTATATAGATCACCCCTGGCTCTAATAGGTTAAACCAGAATAGCAAAGGGATAGCCAAGATGACCAGACAGCGCCAGACATCGGCTAGGATCATCAGAGCTTTTCGGTCAAATTTGTCAATAAACACTCCCACAAACAAACCAAATAGCACATGGGGAAGAGCGCTTACCATCATTGTTATCCCGATGTCAAGGGCCGAACCAGTAAGCTGCAACACAAGCCAAGCCAAGGCAATTTCATGTATCCCATCACCTAAGCGGGATATCGATCGAGCGAGCCACAAAAATAAAAAATTCCTATTCTGTAGTACAATCCATACATTGCTCTTGGTCTTCATGGTGAGCCAACCTCAATTTAGCTTTTTCATCCATCATTCCATATATCACCTGTCTTTTAACGCTTCTTTTAATAAGTTCCTTAAACCCCTCATAACATCCTGGAGCATCAAAAGTTTGATGTTTTGACCATGCCAAAAAGGCACAACCACCGAGACAAATCGGCAAAAGTTTGCATTCTCTGCACTCCTTTATTACAAATGGATCTCTGGAGTACCATTTATAATACTGTGTGTTAAACTTCGCGTTTCCATCTTCATCAATGCTGCCGATTTTGTGCTCAGGATAAATCAATGCATCATAACAGCTATATAAATCCCCTTCAGGGTCAATAGTATATGTATATGCTGTCTGCTGAGAACACCAATTCGGTATTGGTTTAAATGGCTCTATTTCCATTACGACAAAACCTCTTTGGGCAAATCGATCCGCGACTTCAGCAATGGGTGAAAGAGAGTCAAGCGAAGCTATTCCCTGTGGGTGAAATTCACTGAGACAAAACTCAAGGTTTATTTTTCCTAGACGGATCATGACGCTTTCTCTTAAGCCATTTTCCTCTAAATCGGCTATAAGTCTGTCAATACAATCTATTGTCGAATTGTCGAGATCAATACGTATTGACACAGGTGTAGCAGTGTTGGAAAGCATCCTTACTGCATTTAAAACCCGGTCATAAGTACCGCGTCCTTTTGCATCAATTCGCCGTGAATCATGAAGTTTTCGTTCACCTGCCAGTGTAGTAAAGATTCTTACCTGAGCCCCTGAACATTTTAGCCTCTCAATTCTTTTGATCGTCTCTTCAGTAATGAGAGTAGCGTTTGTGATAATACCCACGTCTTTTTCCACCTTAGAAGGCAACCTTTCAAGAACAGAGTCCCATATTTGGAACACTTTTGTTTCGACGGTGAGCGGCTCACCACCAAAGAATCCTATTCCAACACTATTTGGACGTCTACCGTGAGTCTCTTTTATAATGAATTTTACAACTTGTTCACAGGTCTTATCATTCATTGTCCCCTTGAGGTGAGGGGCTGAGCGTTGATAGCAATAGATACACCTTAGGTTGCATGCGTAAGTTGGAAGGATGATGAACTGCAAATGATCATATGAAAACTTCTCTTCCCAGTACTGTACTTTCACTATTTGCAGCTCATCCGTATCATCATCTACTAAGGCCCCGTTCTTATAAGCCATCAGCCTTAATTCTTGAGGTATACGTGCAATATTATCCTCTTCTAATGCCTGTTTCAGCTCCTTGCCAATCAAAAGGACAGATCTGTTTAATACGTTATACAAGATGAAATCTTCTCCTTCGTATGGTATGAAAAGATTATACTTTGATGTCTTCATTTTTTACTGCTCCTTTCTTCTTAATGAAAGGGCTGGACTACTAGCCCAGCCCTTTCCCTTGACCTTGCCTTATCCGCCGCCAGCGATGCAACAAATTACCCTCAGGCGCTCATAAGGCATCCTTGGTCCCCGAATCACCTTTGCCCTCATTTCTTTCACCTCCTCGTATTATGTTTGGTGTGGGGGCGCCAGCCCGCCGCCCACTTGACACTCCTCTATGGCATCCTGGAGGCTGGCCCAAGGAAACCACGCGCAGTCACGTTCGACCTGCGCTCGATTTTGTCAAATATATCATACCAAATCGGCCTCCAAAAGCCAACGGCCAAAAAGCCAGTTTTGTATCTGTCTCTTTGGCCAGGTATCAACCTGGCTTTTCCGCCAGGTACATCCCATAAACAAAGAAGGCCCCATCCCCTCCCGGATGAGGCCAGGTTGCCTCACCTCACATCTTTACCAAACCTCTTTTTACTCCCTCCACAACTGCCTCAGTGCGAGACCTCACTCCAAGCTTCGTGAGTATATTCTCCACATGAAACCGCACTGTCCGCTCCGTAATGGAGAGTTCCTTTGCTATCCGCTGGTTGCTCCACCCCTTCGCCATCAACCTCAACACCTCAAGCTCTCTCCCGGTGAGGGGAACTTCCTCCTCGCCTGTCGCCCTCCTCACCACCTTCTCCTCCACCCTCTTGCTAAGCCAGGTCTCCCCTCGGGAAGCAGCGCGGATGGCTTCCACAACGGTGTCCAACGCCTCCTCCTTGAGCACGTACCCCACAGCCCCGGCGGAGAGAAGCCCGAAGACGTATTCGTTGTCCTCGTAGGCGCTGAGGGCCAGGATGCGCAATTCGGGGTGCCTCTCTTGCAAGAGGCGAGTCGCCTCCACCCCATCCATCCCCGGCATCACCACGTCCAGAACCAAAACGTCGGGACGAAGCTCCTCGACAAGGCGAAGGGCCTCATCCCCACTGGATGCCTCCCCCACAACTTCGATCCCCTCCGCGCCATCCAGCTCGGCCCTTATCCCTGACCTCACCACGGGGTGGTCGTCGGCCAACAGGACCCTTATCGCCACCTTCCCCCCCTTGAAAGAGAAACTTCAAGGGGGATTATAGCGCAAAGGGTGTCGTTTGACAAGCTCCATGGCCTCTACCCCGTTGCTGGCTTCAGCCATAACAAATAGCCCATGCATTTCTTCCTGGCGGAAGGGGACCTGATCGTCAGCTACCAGGGTACCCGGTGGAGGCCGGTGAGTTCGTTGCGATTGGGGGGGCGGGCAGCGGCAAATCCACGCTGCTGCACCTGATCGGGGCGATGGACACGCCGACGCGCGGCGAGGTGCGGTTGAACGGGCGCAGCGAACAGGGATCAATGGGCCAATCCTCCACGATGAGAGAAGTTGAACCCATCCGCCTACTCGTGGCGCAGGGCCTCGATGGGGTTCAGTCTGGCCGCTCGATTGGCGGGGTAGATGCCGAAGAAGAGGCCCACCGCCACCGAGAAGCCCAGGGCCATGAGCACCGAACCCGGGGTGACCAGGGTGCTGAGAAGCTCGCTGGCCAAACGGGACAGGAGTTGTGCCCCACCCCAACCAACCAGGACGCCCACCACGCCTCCCATGCTGCTCAGGACCACCGCCTCGACCAGGAACTGCATGAGGATGTCACGCCGCTTGGCCCCCACCGCCCGGCGGAGGCCGATCTCGCGCGTGCGCTCGGTGACGGAGACCAGCATAATGTTCATGATGCCGATGCCTCCCACCACCAGAGAGATGGCGGCGATGGCGCCCAGGAGGATGGTGAAAGTACCGGTCGTCTGCTGCGCCATCTCCATGATCTGTACCTGCTCAGCGTCCCTTGCAGAGGCACCGAGAGAACCCTGCCGCTGAACCTTTTGCCAGGCAAGGCGTCGAAGGTGATTTCCGCCTCCTGCCCTATCTCCACCTGGCTGATGTCCGTCTCGTCCACCAGAGCCTTGACCTGCAGGTGGGAGAGATCAGCCAGGGTGACCACCACGATATTCGAGGAAACCAAATCTCCCACTTCGGCCTCCACGTCAATGACGGTGCCATCAAAAGGGGCGACCATGGTGGCTGCTTTCAGGGCGGCCTTTGCCTCTTCGAGGTCGGCCTGGGCGGCGACGACCCTGGCCTGGGCCACTTCGACGTCCTTGGGATCGGGGCCGGCCTGGATCTCGGCCAGATCGGCCTGCGCTTTTTGAAGGGCGTATTCAGCCTGCGCCACCTGGGTCTTGGCTTTATCCAGCTCGAGGGGGTCAGGGCCGGCCTGGAGCCTGGCCAGGTTTTCCTGGGCTTCCCGTAAGGCGTCCTCGGCCTTGGCTACCCGGTTCTCGGCCTCGCCCAGGGCCCTGGCTGCCTCTGCCCGGGCCGCCTCGAGCCTCGCCTTAGCCGTCACCAGGGCGTTCCACTCCCACTCAAGACGGGTCTTGGTCTCCTCTCCTCGCTCATAGGCCTTTAAAAAATTGCCATAGTTATTCTCGTACCAGATCGCTTCGAACTCGCGCTCACGCACATTTTTTGAAACGACGTCGCTATTTTGGACAGCGATCAGGTTGTTCCTGGCGTTCTCCAACTCGGCTGTGGCATCTCTGACCTCAGCCTCGGCCGCAGCGATGTCGGGATGCAGGAGATCATGAAGCGTCTCCTGGGCTTCCGCCAGATCCACCCTGGCCTGGTCTACAGCCACTTGAGCCTGGATCAAGTCCAGTTCGGTGTACGGTTTTTGGGCCTTCTCCAGGTCACTCTGGGCGATAGTCAGTTGGGCCTCAGCCTCAGTGACCGCCCTCTCCAGGGATGTGGTGTCAATACGCGCCAGCACCTCCCCGGCTTTCACCTGCTGGCCTGGGGTGACGTTCAGTTCCGTCAGGGGAATCTTGGTGACGTCAAAGCTCAGTGCTGCCTGGCGAGGGGCATAGACTTCCCCCGTGGGAGCGATAGTGGCCACGATGGTGCCCCGCTCCACAACCACCTTTTGGTTGTAGGTCGAAGCCTGTTCCCCACCACGCAGAAGGCGGTATCCCCATAACCCACCCCCGACCAGAAGGACAGCCGACCCAAGGATGACCAGAACGGCAACCGGCGTCAGGATGACGAGAGTTTTGGGTATCTTCATTGGCTCCTCCTCAATGGCACCCTGTCGTCAAGTAGCACACGCCGGAGTCGAGGCTTCAGCCGGAATTGACCACCTAAAGGCTCGACTCCAGCCTTAATGGCGTTGTGGTACCCCTTCTCCGCGGAGCGGTTTACTGAGGTTGAGGGGTGGGCGGAATCTGCAAGACCCGAATGGAGCGGGCGGTGTAACTGCCATCCTCTTGCCTCGTCCCTGAAACCATCACTCCTTCGCCAGCCTTCAGGTCCCCGATGGTCACTGCGGTGTACTTCTCGATGAGGGTGGTGTCGGTGGTCTGCACGCGGACGCTGCCCTCTTGGGTGGTGATGATCAGGGTGTTGCCCTCGACCGCCTCGATGGTGCCCATGACGCCGCCACCAAATCGCCCTGCGCCTCCCTGCCCTGGCTGAGGGGTCCCGAAAAGACCCGGGCCTTGACCACCCGGTCCCCTGAACTGCTGACGGGCCTGATTAGCCCGGGCCTGGCCAAAGGACATCCCCGCCCAAAAGGAACCGGCTACCACGGCCACAAGCACTAAAAAGGCAACGATGATGATCACGGTTTTGTTCATGTCCTTCCTCCCTTTTTGCTCTTTGCCCTCCACTCTCACCGACCTCATTCGCCTCCAATTTCGGCCATTGGCAGCGTGAAGGTGAACTGCGTCCCCTGACCTGTTGCGCTTTCCACCTCAATCCGCCCCCCGTGAGCTTCGACCAGTTGCCTGGCGATGGCCAGCCCCAGCCCGGCCCCGCCGGTAGCCCGCGACCGTGACTTGTCGGCCCGGTAAAAGCGCTCAAAGACATAGGGCAGGTCCTCGGCGGCGATGCCGCTCCCTGTGTCCCGCACGCTGACCCTGACCCACTGGCCCTCGTCGTGAGCAGCAACGGCAATCTCCCCTCCCGAGGGCGTGTGGGTCAGGGCATTTTCCAGCAGATTGCGCAACACCTGACCAATCCGCTGGGGATCAATGTCCACGAGGAGATCCTCCGGCAGGTTAACCCGCAACACCACCCCCCTGGCCTCCGCCCGGAGACGGATGGCCTCAACGGCTCTATCCACCACATCGGCCAGGGCCACTGGCTGGCGTTCCAATCTGAGCTGCCCGGCTTCGGCCAGGGACAGCTCCTGGAGGTCATCCACCAGGCGGCTGAGGAGCATCGCCTCGGCGTGGAGGGAGTCAATGATGTGCCTCTCCGGTGCCACCACGCCGTCTTGCAGCGCCTCCAGGTAGCCACGAATGTTGGAGAGGGGCGTGCGCAGCTCGTGGGCTACGTCGGTCACCATGTTGCGGCGCAGCTCTTCGAGCCGGGCCAGCCCATCGGCCATAGCATTAAAGGCCCGGGCCAGCTCGCCGATTTCGTCCCGTGATGTGATCTCCACCCGCTGGCTCAGGTCTCCCGCCTCCATACGCCGCACCGCCGCCGTCAGGGCCTCCACCGGCGCCAGGATGCGGCGCGAGAGGCCCAGGATGAGCAGCACAGCACTGAGACCGGCGACCACGGCCACGATCAGCAGGACACGGTTGACAGAAGCCAGGAAGACCATGCTCTCGGGCTCCACACCTGGAGGTGGAGGGAGAACCCGGACGGCATCGGGGAAGGCCCCGCCCTGGCCAGGGAGATCGGTGTAGAGGACACCCACCTTTGCCCCATGATAGATAATCTGCGCGGCCGGGGTGTTCCAACCCTGACCCACAGGCTGCCCGACCAACTCCCCCGCCGAGTCGGCGACGATTTGTCCCTTTGCATCGGCGAGAACCACCCGCTCCCCCGTGATTTGCCCCATTCGTTCGACCACGAGTTGCACGCCGGACCAGTTTTCGTTCTGGGCATAATGCTGGCCCAGGAACCTTTCGAAGCGCTGGTGGCGCATCATCCGGCGGTCTTCCTCATAGCGAGTAAACATTCTGGTGGTGGCCAGGGTGTTAAAGAAGGCCATGCTCCCTATCACCGCCACCACCACCAGGATCAGCACCACGAGCAGGCGGAAACGCAGAGAATGAAATATTCGCCACTGTTGCAACATAGATCAGTCCTCGCTGAACTTGTAGCCCACGCCATAGACGGTCTGGACATAGGTCGGCTGACTGGGATCCGGCTCAATCTTTTTGCGCAGGTTCTTGATGTGGACGTCTATGGTGCGCTCAAAGCCCTCGAAATCGTAACCAAAGACCCGGTCCAAAAGCTCCAGCCGGGTGAAGGCCCGCCCCGGTTCCGCGGCCAATACCTCCAGCAGCCTGAACTCGGTGGGAGTAAGAGGGACCACTTCGCCCCGTACTCGTACCTGGTGACTACGGCGGTCAATCACCAGGTCGGCAAAGCGTATCTCCTGCGGACCCTGGGGGGCTTCCTGGCCAACCCGACGCAGCACTGCCCGCACCCGGGCCACCAGTTCGCGGGGGCTGAAAGGCTTGGTCACATAATCGTCGGCCCCCATTTCCAGGCCGATGAGCTTATCTTCTTCAGTGGTCTTGGCCGTGAGCATGATGATGGGCACCCTGGACTCGGCTTGCAGGATGCGGCAGACGTCCAGGCCATCCACCTCGGGCAGCAACAGGTCCAGCACAATGAGGTCTGGTCGCTTCTGGCGGGCCAATCTGAGGGCTTCCAGACCGTCGTAAGCGACGAGTACCTGGTAGCCGTCCCGCTCCAGATACAGGCGGACCAGGTCCACGATATGCCGGTCGTCGTCAACTACCAGGACCTTGCATTTGGCCATCTTCTCGTGTCTCTCCTTCCACTTTATTATACCAGAGAGATGTGAAGAAGTCATGAAGAAGTCATGAAGACTTGATAAGGGGCTCTCGCCCCTATGGGGCGGCCCAGGCGGCAGACTCAGAGCGTCAGGGCCGGGTTGCATAACAACAATAGGGGAGGAGCTTTCAGGCTCCTCCCCGTATTGTTCGTTCGCATCACCTCCCTGTCCACACGGTCATTCACTCTGAGGGGGTGGACCGCCTTTGGGGCCAAAACGACCGAAGCCGCGGCCGCCCCACCAGCCCTTCTCCAGGCCCTGGAGCATCCAGTCGGCCTGTTCCTGGCTGATACGCCCATCTTCCACGGCCTGCTGGATGGCCTGCTTCGTAGCCTCGATGCGGGCGGCCTTTATGGCGTCGTGCACTTTCTGCATGTCAACACCCCTGGCCTCGGCGATCTCGGTCAGGCTCTTGCCTGCATGCAACTCGGTAAAGAGTTCCTCGGGGGTCAACCCCAGGGTCTCGGCCACCTTATCGAACACCATCCACTGACCTCTGCCAGCCCAGCCGAAGCCGCAGGGGCCAAAACCGCCCCACCCCCAGCCACCACCGTGCCTGCCAGGGGGAACAGGGGGTGTGGGCTCTTGAGCGAATACCAGCGCTGCCCCGGCCAGGCCCCCCAGCACCAGCACGATCAATGCCACGCTGGCTGCAACGAGGAGCTTCTTCTTCATTCGATTCACCTCCTTCCCGGTCTAGATTGAGGTTGGCCTGCCTCCAACCTGTCTCTATTATACCAGAAGGATATGAAGAAGTGATGAAGAAGCTTTGTGGATTTGATGTATATGGCCTGCGCTTCTCAGGTGCCATACCTGGTTTGCCTGCTCCTCTCGCGCCGGGCGAGACAGGCCGGCTCCAGGCTGTCCACTTCGCCACTGAAGATGCTTTCAAGACCAACTTTTGGCTGGTCGAGGCCCCGTTGCCTGCGCTCTTCGCAGATCTGGCACTTTTCCGGGCAACCGCCGGGACGGGTGTCCTCTGGCTCTACATACCTGGCAATCACCCCCTCGTAGTTCCTGAAAATCACCGTGCGTTCGTTTCGGCTCAGCATGTAGCAGGGGCCGACCGGGATTTTCCCGCCGCCTCCAGGGGCGTCTACAATGAACTGGGGCACGGCAAAGCCGGAGGTGTGGCCCCGCAGATGCTCGATGATCTCGATCCCCTTGCTGATGGAAGTGCGGAAGTGGGCGATTCCCCGCGACAGGTCACACTGATAAAGGTAATAGGGGCGGACCCGGTTTTGCACCAACCGCTGGACCAGTTCCTTCATGATGTAGGGGCAGTCGTTGACCCCTCTCAGCAGCACGCTCTGGTTGCCCAAAACGATGCCGGCATCGGCCAGCCTGGCCAATGCCTGCCGGGCCTCGGCTGTGATCTCCTTGGGATGGTTGAAGTGGGTGTTGAGCCAGACCGGCTGGTACTTTTTCATCATGTTGACCAGTTCATCGGTGACCCGTTGAGGCATGACTACGGGTATGGCTGTGCCGTAGCGGACAATCTCCACGTGGGGTATCTCGTGCAATTTGGCCACGATGTATTCCAGCCTGTCGGTGGACAGGGTCAGCGGGTCACCGCCGCTCAGGAGAACGTCGCGCACCCCACGGGTCTTTCGCACGTAGGCGATCATCTCGTCAATCTCGGCCTGCGAGCGCGGCCTGTCCGTTTCCCCGGCAACCCGTCGCCGGGTGCAATGGCGGCAGTACATAGAGCACTGATCCGTGACCAGAAACAGCACCCGGTCGGGGTAGCGGTGGGTGATCCCAGGCACGGGCGAATCCACATCCTCGTGCAGAGGGTCCACCATATCCTCAGGGCTGATGTGTGTTTCGAGGATGGTGGGCACAGCCCGCATCCGAATGGGGCAGGTGGGGTCGGTGGGATGCATCAGGCTGGCGTAGTAGGGGGTGATGGCCATGCGCAGGGTGTTCAGCGACTTTTCAATGACCTCTTTCTCGGCATCGGTCAGGTTGATCACCTGGCTCAATTCCTCGACAGTGGTGATTCTGTTGGCAAGCTGCCAATGCCAGTCGTTCCACTGCTCCTCGTCCACATCCTCCCACAGGGGGATACTCCGATAAGGTCTTCTTTCCATATAAAAACCTCCTCAAGTCGAGCGAAGGTGACGGTCACTTTAGAAGTGGCCGTCACCTCCTCGTCACCCCTTGAGCGTCTCCCACTTTTCGGTGAAGTGGATGCCCAGTTGTTCCAGTTCTGCCAGGACCGGCTCATAGATCTCGGGGACCACAGGGGTATGGACGCCGGTCAATTTGACCTTCCCCTGCAGGATCAGTTTGACTCCGATGGCCGCCGGCAAACCGACCGTGCGGGACATGGAGGTGTCGCCATGAGGGATGCCAAAGTCAATCATGGTCGAGGTGATCCTCTGCCTGCGGTCTGGATACTGAGCAATGAGCTCGTGCTGCAAGATGAGCATGTCCCGCTCGCCCTCCTGGTATTGCATCTTCTCCAGCATGCGGGCGGTCAGGATGTCTATGGGCGCGCCCTTTTTCAAGGGCAGCGGATCGTCGCTCAAAAGGCCCAGCCACTCCAGGTTGCGGATGACCAGCGAATCCTCCTCGACCTTCAGATAGGCGGCCAGGTCCTTTTTGAGATCGCCTTTGCTGCCGATGAGTCTGGCCGTGAATTGAGCAAAGGTCAGACCGGCCAGGTCGTCCCGTTCCTTCTCATCCAATAGACCCAGGTCCACGATCTTCCGCATGGTCGGGCACCACCCCACGTTGCGCAGGGTGCCACGGAACATGGTCCTGGTCGTGGTGATGCCATAGGTCTCCGCATAGGGCAGGCTGTCGCGGTTGGGGTAGCCCTCAAAGTCAATCACTTTCCCCTCCACCTCCACGGGTACGAGCCAGTAATGGTCAAAGAGTTCCTCACCGGGGACGAATACTTCTTTGCCGTCCTTCCGGTAGTGGGCCGGGTTCTTGCCGGCCAGGAGCACCCCTTTGGGGCTCCAGGAGAATTTGTAGCCGAAGGGGTTGGTGTTGGCCTCCGGCGCCGGCAGGCCGCCGCACCACGAGGTGAAACTGGTGATTTCCCCGCCGTCCTTCTGCACGCGGTGGATGACCTTCATGGCCGTCATGTGGTCAATACCGGGGTCCACGCCGATTTCGTTGAGAAGGATGACGCCGGCCTTTTTGGCGTCGCCATCCAGTTGGGCCATAGGTTCTTTGACGTAGGACGTGGTGACCATGTGTTTGCGATGTCTGACGCAGAGCCTGGCCACCAGGGGATGGTAGACAAAGGGCAACAGGCTGACGACCAGGTCGGCCTGGCGGATCAAGTCCTCCAGGGCCGCTTCGTCGGCCACATCCACCTGGCGAGCTTCCCCTTTGGGGTGGCCCCTGATGAGGTCCTGGGCTTTGCTGAGGGTACGGCTGGCCACGGTGACGTGAAAATCCGGCTGGTCCAGCAGGTAGCGCACGTGAGCCCCGGCCACCAGACCGGCACCGAGAACGAGAACCTTTTTCATGTTTCAAATCCTCCTTATATGTTTCTAACCCGAGCCGCACAGCCTGGCAGACTGTGCGTCAGATGGCGTTTTGCCTTCAATTTCCATGATTCGTCGGATGTCCCGGTGAGCGACCCAAAGGGGGATAATCCCAAAGACGCCAAAGGAACAGTCGAGCAGCCGCCAGAAGAAAGGGATGCCCCGAATCGGCCCACAAATCATAGCCAGGGGAATGACCATGATACAGGCGATCATGCCAAACTCGACGACCCAGATGTTCTTGACGGGGTCCCTGATAGGCCCCCAAAAGGCGACGGCGATGACCAGGTGGGCAAAGGCGAGCCAGTCGGTGCCATAAGCGATAAAGGGATATTTCTGATACATCTCGGTGAGCCCCTTGTGGACAAGGGAGATCCAATTGGCCATAGCTGGCCAGAAATTCCCCAATGGCGCTCCAACGCCGATAGTCCTTTGCAGGATATTGATTTCCCATTGGAGAGGGAAGGCTGTGGATCCCCAAAAGATCAGTGACACGATGAAGAACCAAAGAAGCGCTCGGACTCTTTTCTTGAGTAGTTGGATTTCCATAGAGCGTCCTCCTTTAGCCGTAGTGATAACTTCAGTCGTCTGTTCCCCCCATCTCAAACTGTAACTGCTCAGCGGTTGAGCCTGCGGCCCATGGTCGGCCTTCGCCGACCTTTCTGCTCCTGCGCCGGTGAGGGGTGTCGGCACAGGCCGACACCGGGCGCGATAGGCGGTGACTGAAGTCACCCTTTTGGGCCGCAGGCCAACGGTCGGCCTTCGCCGA